>JAEEGH010023498.1_pt1 | contig 12528 bp, 13 predicted proteins | sample 9134181 | NCBI WGS metagenome assembly JAEEGH01 (sample SAMN16246544, study PRJNA631951) | gut metagenome | biome: gut microbiome; feature: rumen; material: DP-attached | host: Bos | place: Iran: Karaj | collected 2018-10 | reverse complement strand
CGTCAAAGCCTCCATCGATCCCATGAACTATGTGGACAAGGTGGTCGTGGCTTACAAGAACCCCGGCAAGAACCTCGGCACTCCCTACATCTCCTCGATGTATTCGGGCATGATGATGGATAAGGGATTATAAAAAGGAAAGCGTTTTCCGAAAGATCTGAAGATCCGGACGCTTTCCTTTTTTGTTTTTTTACGAGTTTTTTCTTATATAGATAATTCCCTTAACAGCACCTCCAGCCTTTTTCCGATCCGGTGATCTTTATTCACCCTTTCATACCCTTTTTCTGCGATCTTTTTCCGCTCTTCCTCGTGTTTCAGGTAATATGCGCATTTCTCCTCCAGCTCCGGAATAGATTCAAAGCAGACCAGCTCTTTTCCGATCTCAAACTGCTCCGCAAGCTCCGCCCGATAGTCGGTCATGAGAAACCCCCTCGCCGCAAGAACATCATAGATCCTGAGCGGTAAGCCGGTGCGGATATTCGGGATCGTAAAATTCAGATTGACGGCGCTCCGGCGGAAAACCTCCGGCGCCTTCGTCCAATAGTCGACCGACGGGAGACGGCGGATCGGAAGCCCTTCGGCAGGACTGTTGCTGTAAAGAACGGTATCAAACCGCGCGGATAGAGCCGATAAAGCGCGGATCCTCATCTCCGAAGCCGCCTTGAAACCGAGGACCGTCGATGAAAAGACCAGGGCCAGATCCGAGAACGACCCTTCCGTTTTCTCCAGCGTAAAGATCTCCCCGATCCGAAAGAGGATGTCCGGTGTCAGCAGGACGTCAAAAAGGTTACCTCCGCTGACTGCCAGCTGGGCCTCAATGGCCGCATCCAGATACCCCTTCAGGTAATCGTCCATCTGTCCTTCCAGCTCGTCATATGTGTTTTTTTCATACAGGCTGCCGATAAAGGCGACCTCAGAAAGCCGGTCCGCAGGCGCGCCTTTCAGCATTTCATTACTGCGCGCCGGATCAGCTCCGAGCGGAAGATGCCTTAAAAACGGCGCTCCGAAAAGCCGGACCCGCTCCATATCCCCTTTGTCAAAGAAGAAAAGGCGGTTGCAGGAATTTGTGATGCTCCGATGACTCATGCTGATGAGGCAGCTGTCGCAGGTCCAGACCACGTAGGGCACGCCGCATTCCTCGCAGGCGTCTGAAAGCACCCCGAAATAATTGATCGTAAAGAGAAAATCCGGCTTTATTTCCCGAATGCGCTGCACCGCGCCTTCGAAGAAAACCGGATCCTCATCATACGAAGCAGGCTCTCCCTCCAGATAGAAGACTTCTCCTCCCATCCCGGCAAACCCCTCCGTCACGTCTCTGTAATTATAGGATTTCCAGCGATAGACCAGGATCTTCATGCCTTATGCCCCGATAATATAACGCACAACGATATCCGCGCTGACCGCAAGCAGAAGGAGGCCGCCGATCAGATAGGCCTTCGTTTTCAGCGCCGCTCCGTAAAGATACCCGACCACAAAGCCGACCACCGTCATCACGACCGACAACCCCGCAATGATGGGCAGCACGATCGTAAGCCGCGACTCAAGAAAGCCGATTCCAAAACCGGTCAGCAGCGTATAAAGCGTGATGCCGCCGAGCATCTTGATGATCTTTAAGTACGCCACTTTTTCCTGCCGGACCTCTTCGATCTGTGCCTCTTTTTTCGCCTTCCAGAGCATACGGATCCCGAGAAGAATGAACACAGCCGCAGGGATCAGCCGTTCCGCGCGATCCGCATTGGGCCTGATGTCAAGGCTCTTCAGCAGCACGCCGAAATACCTTCCGACGAATAATGCCCCCGTCTGCCAGCCCGCCACCAGAAGCGCGATCATGATCATTCTGGGTTTATTGATCCGGGCCAGCTTAGCGCTCTCACACGCTATGGCCCCAAATACATCCAGCGAGAGTGCAACTCCCACCATTAAAAATTCCAACCAGTCCAGCGTCATTTTTGACCTCCAAGCATCTTCAACACATCCTCAAATGAATGATCTCTCACAAAGCGGTACAGCTTCACCATTTCCTCCGGAGATCTCTTCATTCCTTCATCGATCCAGTTCAAAATAAAAAAGCACATGGATCTCGCGTAATAACGAATGATATCCCGCATCGGGAGTTGCTCCAGCTCCTCCTTCGGGTCCCGTTCGTCCACTGCCCTGATCAGAGCGTCTTCCATGCACTTATATACAATGCTCTCAAACGAGTTCTGCCCCTCCAGCTTTCTGGCCCTGGAGTAGAATTCCGCGTCCTTAAGCAATGCTTCATAGATCATCGCCAGCGCTTCATCCGACCGGCTCTTCCCCACCATCGGGTAGATGGGTTCGACCACATCCCGCCGGATGATCCATTCCAAAAGTTCATACTTATCCTGAAAATGGTTATAAAAAGTAGGCCGGATCACACCGGCCAGACTGGTGATTTCTTTAATTGTGATCTTTTCAATGGGGCGTTTCTTGACCAGCTGTTTAAAGCTTTCCGCCAGCTGATCATCCACGCTTTGCGCGGTGCTCATCAGCTCACCTCCACCGTTACAAAATACCCCTTTGCGGTCTCACGGACAGAAAGAACCTTTCCTTCCTTATCCGATATCCGCTCCGAAGGCACGAAATTACCGGACATTGCATATGCTTCGCCCAATGTATAATAGTAGTAATCCGGCCCCGGAAGGCGGGATTCGGTAATGGAAAGCACTTCCCCCTCTTTCACCAGGCCGGGGCGCTCCATTTTAAACTCCACTTCACGCATCTTTGCGCCGTATCTCCTCTTTAACAAAGAATGGTTTATGCTTCTTTCGCTGGGGGATCGCCACAAAGATCCCAACCAAAAACAAAAAGACGAAGGTGGCAAAACGATACAGGATCGCCACCGAACCGGCGGTACCCGGCTCAACAATAACAGAAAACAGCGTAATGAACATATATTCCGTCGCTCCCACGCCGGCCGGCGACGGAATGATAGCTGCCAGCATCACGGACATGGCCGTCACAGCCAGGTATTCCGAAAAGGTCCAGGAATACGCCGGGTTTCCCTGCAGGATCAGGTAGGGGATCGAGCACCAGAAGAACTGTTTGAGCACGTTTTGGGCGATGATCGTCACCACGCGGGCCTTGTTCCCGAAAAGATCCCTCGATCCCATCTCAAAAAGCTGGATCTCACTGTTGATATAATCCACATAACGGTCGATCTTCCCGTTTTTGTTGATCCGCGCAACGAGCTTATAGATCATCTTATGCGCCCGTTTGGAAAGGCAGATAAACAGAAGAAAGGTCACAAGAAGCGTCGTCAGGACAAGCCCCGTGATCAAAAGTCCGCCATACTGGGAATAGTGCGCCAGGAAAAAGGGCAGGTTCACGAACAAAAAAAGGATCGCGATCACCATCATTCCCACTCTGTGGAAAACGTACCCCAGTGTATACATCCCCGTAGCTTTGGAATACTCCACCCCCCGGTCGCTCAGGTAGTGGACCCCGGCGAGCCCGGTCCCGGTCCCGGCCGAAGCCAGCCTGTAAAAACAGGCATACAAAGAACACCCAATCCCGGAGATCAGCGAAAAATCGGGATTGTACACGCGCGCAAGCGTTGTCGTGATCCAGCCATCCACAACCTCGTAAAGGAGTGCAAAAACGCAGATCATAACGATCACCTGTATGGGTGTGTGCCTGATCTCATTCAGGATCGGCTGTCCGAGATCCCGAAATGTATAGATGCTGATCGAGATGAAAAGGACCAGCACCACGAGTTTCAGTATTGTCGTCCACTTGATCTTTTTCTTCTTCATTTCATCAGCGAAAGGATCGATGTTCCGATAGTCCCTTCAGGCTTCTCCACGCCAAAATTTTCTGCCACACTCGCTCCGATCACCGCAAAGGTATCGGTTTCCGGAAGTTCTCCGCTTCCCGTAAAGGAAGGAGACCAGGACAGAAGAAATACTTTTTCTCTCGTATGATCCGTTCCCCGGAACGTGGGATCATTCCCATGATCCGCCGTGATCATCAGAAGATCATCCTCATGCAGCAGCGGCAGGAGTTCGCCGAGCTTCTTGTCAAACCGCTCGATCTCCTCTCCGTACCCTTTCGGATCTCTCCGGTGTCCCCATAACGCATCAAAATCAACCAGATTCACAAAGCACAGGCCTTCCCAGTCATCCCGCTTTGCGATCTCGATCGTCTGCTCCATGCCATGGACAGAAGATTTGGACTTAACCGCCTCCGTAACTCCCTCTCCGACAAAGATATCGTTGATCTTTCCTACGGACAGTACGGAAAAACCGTTGTCCTTCAGCGCGTTCAGCACTGTCGGCCCGGTAGGCTTGAGGGCATAATCATGGCGGTTTGGCGTGCGGACGAACTCTCCCTTCTTCTTTCCGGTGTACGGCCTTGCAATGACCCGCCCCACGCGCCATTCCGGCCGCATCGTCAGGTCTCTTGCGATCTCGCAGTACCGATAGAGCGTCTCCACGCCCATGGTTTCTTCGTTTCCACAGATCTGGAGCACGGAATCCGCAGAAGTATAGACAATGAGCTTACCTTCATTGATCTCCTGCTCCGCCATTTCATCCAAGATCTCCGTGCCGCTGGCCGACTTGTTTCCTATGATCTTCCGTCCGGTCTTCTCTTCCAGTTCCTTGATGAGTTCCGGTGGAAAGCCCGTATCCGTAAAGGTCTGGAACGGTTTCTCCGTCAGGATCCCCATCATCTCCCAGTGGCCGGTCATCGTATCCTTGCCATTGCTCCGCTCTTTCATCGAGCAGTAGTACCCTGCAGGCTTTTCCGCCGGCGCCACCTTATCTATGGGCTTTAAATTTGCAAGTCCGAGCTTCTGCAGCTCAGGGATCTCAAAATGCTCCACCGTGGACGCGATATGCCCGAGGGTATCCGCGCCGGCGTCATTGAAGCGGTCCGCATCCGGCATGGCGCCGATCCCGAGGGAATCCACAACGATCACGAATATTCGCTTGAATCTTCTCATAATCCCTGTTCCTTTACAATCTTAACGATCCTGCTGGTTCCGAGTCTTGAAGCCCCGAGTTCGATGAACTTCTCTGCATCGGCGATGCTTCCGATCCCGCCGGCCGCCTTGATCCTTACGTTTTCTCCCACATTCTCCTTAAACAGCTTCACATCCTCAAAAGTAGCACCCGCCGTCGAGAAGCCGGTCGACGTCTTGATAAAGTCCGCGCCGGACTTCGTCACAATGCCGCAGACCCGGACCTTTTCCTCTTCCGTCAGAAGGCAGGTCTCCACGATCACCTTCAGGATCCGGCCGGAAGCCGCCATGCGGATGTCCCTGATCTCCCTGAGCACATAATCATCCATGCCCGCCTTCAGCGCGCCGACATTGATGACCATGTCGATCTCGTCCGCGCCCTTGGCCACGGCGTCCTTGGTCTCATACACCTTGGTGTCGGTCGTGACGTTCCCATTTGGGAAGCCGATCACCGTGGTGATGTTCATCTTTTCTTCCATGTACTCTCTGGCTGCCTTGATATAGCACGGCGGAATGCAGACCGACGCGCATTCGTATTTGATCGCGTCATCGCACAGCGCCCTGATCTCATCCCAGGTCGCGGTCTGCAAAAGCAGCGTGTGGTCGCAGATCTTCAAAATCTCTTTTACATCCATAATTATTCTCCTTATTGGTTTTCCGGACGGGCCTATCCCTCTAAAGCCGCCGGTCCAAACCCGCGCGGCAGAAGTTCCTCCAGCGTTTTGACAACACAATTTCCGGGCACGTTCGTGCCCATGATGATCCGGAAGGTTTTCGGATCGCAGAATTCCATGAGCACCTGGCGGCAAACCCCGCAGGGCGCGCAGATCGGAAGGTTCTCTGCCGTATCCAACCCGCCGACGACCGCGATCGCTTCGAATTCCTTCACGCCTTCGGAGACCGCTTTGAAAACAGCCGTCCGTTCGGCGCAGTTGGTCGGGCTGTAACCCGCGTTTTCGATGTTGCAGCCCGTATATGTTTTTCCGTTCTTGCAGAGCAGCGCCGCGCCGACTTTATGATGGGAGTAGGGCGCGTACGCGAGCTCTCTGGCTTGAAGCGCCAGGTCGATAAGTTCCTGATCTGTCATAACTGCCTCCTATCGTGAGCCCTTATCATACGGGATACCTTCTGCCTTCGGCGCTCTGGACTTCTTGGACGTAAAGACCAGGACGACCATGGTCACGATATAGGGCAGCATCTGATAGAGCGAGCTCTTGTCCTTTAAGCCTTCCAGTTTGGGCAGGAAGGGGATGGAGGAGTTGTAGGCCGCGATCACCTTAAACAGGGCGAAGATGATCGAAGCGCCCAGGATCGTGAACGGTTTCCAGTTTCCGAAGATCATAACCGCCAGAGCGAGGAAGCCGTAGCCGCCGACACTTGACGAGAAGCCGCTTCCGACTGCGATCACGTAGGCAAGTCCGCCGACACCGCCGAGGAACCCGGAGATCATCACGCCGGCATAACGCATTTTATAGACATTGATCCCGACCGAGTCGGCTGCCTGCGGATGCTCGCCGCAGGCCCGGAGCCGAAGCCCGAATTTGGTTTTATACATCAGGAGCCACGCGATGATGAAAAGAACGATCGCGATCGGCGTTGTCAGGTACTGATACTTGAAGAACAGCGTAGCAAAGAACCCCTGCGTGGGTTCCATCCCGAAGCTCTCCTGTGTGATCCTGATCCAGCTCGGGATCTGGATCGTGGTCTGCCCCTGTCCCTGCACTGCCCAGGTCACCACAACGGCAAACGCGGGAGCAAAGATATTGAGGGCGGTACCGCCGATCGTCTGATCCGCCTTCAGGTTGATGGCCGCAAAGGCCAATAACAGTGAAAAGGCAACGCCTGCGCCTGCGGCGACCAAAATCGCGATCAGCATGGCAAGCTGCGGATAAGCAGGTCCAAATCCGTTTTGATCAAACGCGCGCAGCACGAAGCAGCCGCACAGGGCGCCGATGATCATGATACCTTCCAGCGCCAGGTTGATCACGCCGGAGCGCTCGGCATACATACCGCCAAGAGCCACCAAAAGAAGCGGAACAGCAAAAATTACGGTAAGGCTGATGATATTCGCCAAAACATTCATCTTACGATTCCCCCCTTTCCTTCTTTCCCTTCAGGAGCTTCACAATGAGACCCCGGACCAGAAGGGAGAACGCCGCCAGATAGATGATCACGGCGATCACGATGTTGATCGTTTCCGAAGAGAAGTTGGGCTGCATCGCGGAGCCGCCCACCTTGATATAGCTGATAAACAGGGAACTGAAGATCGTTCCGATGGGGTTCGAGTTCGCGAGCAGGGCGACGGGGATCCCGTCAAAGCCCATCCCGAGGATCGATTTTTCCAGCACGTACTGGATCGTGCCGGCCAGATAGTAAAGGCCGCCGCCGAGCCCGGACAGAGCGCCCGCAATGATCATCGAGGATACGATATTGCGGTTGGCGTTGATACCGGCATAACGGGAAGCTTCTTTATTCATGCCGCAGGCCTTCAGTTCATAGCCGAAGGTCGTCTTCTGCAGGATGAACCACATCAGGATCGCCACGCCGATCGCGATGAACACGCTGATGTTGATCCAGGAAGAATTTCCGAAGAGCTTATCCAGCCCCGCCTTCGGGATGATCGCCGAAGGATTCGCCGTGGCGAGCGCCGCCGTACGGTCGGAATTACTGGCGCCCCAGGCCGAAGCCAGCATCAGCGGCATATTCGCCAGACACAAATTGACGAGGAACATGCCGATCCAGTTGAACATGATAGAAGTAATAACTTCGTTTACATTAAACAGCGCCTTGAAGAGACCCGGGAAGATCCCCCAGATCGCGCCGCCGAGGCAGGCCAGGAGCAGACACACTCCGCACGGGAGCTGAAACAGGATCGCTCCCATCAGCGCGAAGAACGCGCCCATCGTGAACTGTCCCGAAGCGCCGATATTGAAAAGTCCCGTTTTAAACGCAAAGCCCACGGACAAACCGCACATCATCAGCGGCGCCGCCTGATAGAGCACCTTTCCGAACTGATCCAGATTGGAAAACCCGGTCCCGAGCATCGCGCCGATACCGATCCCGGCTTTTTCAGGATTTAAGATCAAAAGCAGGATAAAACCCACGAGGAGGCCAATCACGATGGAGATTACCGATGCAAGGATCTGGATCAGCATGGTGTTGTCCGCAAGTCTTTTCTTCTCTTTCATGCCGATGCCCCTCCTTCCTCTGTTCCTTCTGCGCCGCCTGCCATAAACAGGCCAAGCTCCTGCAGGTCCGTTTCGAAGAAATCACCGACGATCTCTCCCTCAAACATGACCAATGTCCGGTCTGCGAGGGCAAGCACCTCATCCAGCTCCAGCGAGACTAAAAGAACCGCTTTTCCGGCATTTCTCTGCTTCACGAGCTGCTCATGAATGTATTCGATCGCTCCGACATCCAGGCCTCTGGTCGGCTGCACCGCGATCAAAAGCTCCGGATTTTTATCGATTTCTCTGGCAACGATCGCCTTCTGCTGATTTCCGCCGGACATGGAGCGCGCCACTGTGACCGGGCCCTGGCCGGAGCGGACATCAAACTGTTCGATCAGCCGTTCCGCGTATTTTCGTACCTCATTTTTCCGAATGACGCCGTGATTCTGGAATTCCGGCTCATAATAGCGCTGCAGCACCAGGTTCTCCTCCAGCGAATAATCCAGGACCAAGCCGTGTTTATGCCGGTCCTCAGGAATATGGCTCATGCCGAGCTTACTCCGTTCCCGGATCGGCGCATGCGTGATATCTGTCCCGCATAACGTGACCTTTCCTTCCTTAACTTCCTGCAGCCCGGTCAGGCCGTAGACCAGCTCCGTCTGACCGTTGCCCTCAATTCCGGCAAGGCAGACGATCTCTCCGCGGCGGACCTCGAAGGAAACACCCTTGACGGCGTTATTTGCATGCCGTTTGCTGCCGATGACCAGATTTTCAACGGAAAGGATCACCTCTCCGGCTTCTTTCTTTTCCTTATTTACCGTAAAGTTGACGTTCCGGCCTACCATCATCTTCGACAGTTCTTCTTTGGTAGTAGCCGCAATATCAACGGTTCCCATGTACTTTCCTTTTCGCAGCACGGAACAGCGGTCCGAAACCGCCATGATCTCCGCCAGCTTATGGGTGATGAAGAGAATACTCTTTCCCTCTTTTTTGAAGCCGCGCATGATCTCCATGAGTTCATCGATCTCCTGCGGCGTCAGTACGGCTGTCGGTTCGTCAAAGATCAGGATCTCATTATCCCGGTACAGCATCTTCAGGATCTCCACCCTCTGCTGCATCCCCACCGAGATATCCGAAACATAGGCATCCGGATCCACCTTCAGCCCATACTTTTCCGACAGCGCCATTACTTTTTTCCGAGCGGCATCATACTGCAGGAACCCGTGCTTTGTATCCTCAACACCGAGGATGATATTATCCAGTACGGTAAAGCATTCCACCAGCTTAAAATGCTGATGCACCATCCCGATCCCAAGCCGGTTGGCATCATTGGGGTCCTTGATCCGAACTTCCTTTCCGTCCTTTTTGATCACGCCCTGTTCTGCCTGATACAGACCGAAAAGCACGCTCATCAGCGTACTCTTGCCGGCTCCGTTCTCCCCAAGCAAAGCATGGATCTCGCCTCGCTTCAACTGTAGTGTAATGTCATCATTGGCTTTGATCCCGGGAAATTCCTTGGTGATATGAAGCATTTCTATCACATATTCCTCTGACAAAACCGCACCCCCCCTTCCAGATAGACATAGTTAAATTCATTATAATAAAAAAATCCCTCCCCCGCAAGGGGAAGGGATTTCTGATCCTGTCAGATTAAATTACTCCTGAACATCCACAGAGATCTGAGATACGGAAGCTGCGATATCCGCATCGATATTGTTGTCCACAACGAGAGATCCGCTGGACAGGGAAGAGAACAGAGTATCGTACTGTTCCTGTGTGAAGGTGGTGAACTGAGAGCTTTCCATCGGAAGGCCAACGCAATCCTGCGCAGCACCGAGCTTTGTCTCTTTTCCTGCGTATGCGCTGCTGAACTTCCAGCCGTTTTCTTCGCAGTCTGTCAGAGCAAGGATAACAGAGTTGGAAAGAGCCTTCATAGCAGAGGTGATGATCAGCGGGCTTTCAGCGCTCTGGTCAACGTCAACACCAATGACCTTGCCGTTGTTGGCTTCTGCAGCTGCAAGTGCGGAAAGATAGATGCCGCCGCCGCAAGCGAATACAACTTCGGTGCCTTCAGTGTACCAGCTGTCCATCTTTGCCTTGATATCGTCGGTCGGAGCGAAGCCGCCGCAATACCAGTATTTGATGTTTACGCCGTCAATGCTGTTGTCCTTTGCAGCCTGCTCTGCGCCCTGCACAAAGCCGTAGCCGTAACGGATAACTGCCGGAACTGCCATACCGCCAAGGAAACCAAGTTCCTTATATCCATCGGTAACTGCTGCATAACCTGCAAGATAGCCAGCCTGCTCTTCCTGATAAGTGATCAGAGCGGTGTTGCTCTGCGGATTCTCAAGGTCACCGGTGGATACGTCAAGAGCGATGAACGGTACATCCGGATATTTCTCCTGTGCTTCGGCAAGAGCTGCGCCGAAAAGATAACCGGCCATAACGATCGCCTTTGCTCCGTCCTTAACCGCATTATCCATCTGCTCGACACGGGCTGCATCGGAGTCTTCCGACGGTTGATAGTAGTTTGCTTTCAGACCGTGGTCTTCAGCATACGTCTGTACGCCAGCCCAGGAATACTGATTGAAGGAATGGTCGTCGATGTTTCCTACGTCTGTGATGAACGCAATATCGGTCGTGCCGCCGCCGGTCACTTCCTGAACGCCATCGGCAACTTCTTCTTTCACTTCCTCTACTGCTTCGGAAACAGTATCCTTTACTTCCTGTGCTGTCTCCTTTGCGGCTTCAGCTACTGCGTTTGCCGCCTGCTGCGCTGCGCCTGTACCGCAGCCTGCCATGGAAAAGAGCATGGCACCACAGGTAACTAATGCTACAAGTTTCTTTTTCATAATTTTCCCCTTTCTCGGTTTTTATATTACCACGGCACATTATACCCCGAAGCTTCTAATATTTCAAGAAGCGCTTTTTTTGTCGTCCGCGATCAGCTTTTTGACCGCTTCCACGCAGGTTTGGATCGCCGGAGCCGTGTCGTGTACCTGTTTGTTCGGGAGTCCTTTTTTCGCTCTTTCCTGATTAGCGACAACAAGGAAGCAGGATCCCACCCGTACCCGGAGGAAGCTTCCCGCGATGAAAAGCGCCGCGGATTCCATTTCGGAAGCAAGGCAGCCCATGCGGATCCAGGCCTGCCATTTATTCTCCAGTTCATAAGAAACCGGCATGACCTCCGGTTCATGCTGGCCGAAAAAGCTGTCCTTGCACTGGACCACGCCCACATGATGCCGGAACTTCAGTTCCTCTGCAGCCGCGATCATCGCGTTCATAACTTTCACATGCGGCACGGCCGGATACTCGATCGGCGCAAACTCCCTGCTTGTGCCTTCCATGCGGATCGCGCCGCTGGCGATCACGACATCACCGCCCTCGACCTCCTCCTGCATTCCACCGCAGGTCCCGACGCGTAAAAACGTATGGGCACCGCATTTCGAAAGCTCCTCGATCGCGATCGAGGCGGAAGGACCGCCGATGCCGGTGGACGTTACGGAAACCTTTTCTCCGAGGAGCGTTCCGGTATACGTCACGTATTCCCGGCTGTCCGCCACGAATTTCGGATCGTCAAAGTATTGCGCGATCTTTTCACAGCGTTTCGGGTCTCCCGGCAGGATCACATATTTTCCGATATCCTCCGGTCCCACGCCGGTATGATACTGCTTTCCCGAGCCTTCCGTATAATCAACCATTCTTAACCCTCCAAATCCCTGAAATGAAACTGTTTTCTGCCTTCCGCGTAATCCGCGACGATCTGTCCTTTTCCTTCCAGAAGGTATTTGTAAGTCACCAGGCCTTCCAGCCCCACGGGCCCTCTGGCGTGGATCTTTCCTGTGGAGATCCCGACCTCGGCCCCAAAGCCGTACCGGAAGCCGTCGGCAAACCGCGTAGATACGTTTTTATACACGCCCGCCGAATCCACTCTTTGGCAAAAATACGCCCATGCCGCATCATCCTCTGTCACAATGCCGTCGGTGTGATGGGAACCGAAACGGTTGATATGATCGACAGCATCCTGCAGAGATGCAACGATTTTGACGGAAACAATATAATCAAGATACTCTGAAGACCAGTCGTCGTCAGAGGCGGGATGGCAGGCAATCAGCTTCTGTACTTCTGCGTCTCCTCTGATTTCAACATTGGCCTCGGTGAACAGGCCGGACAGTTCCGGCAGAACAGCGGGGGCGATGTCCCGGTGAACGAGCAGAGTCTCCATGGCGTTGCATACGGAAACGTTCTGGATCTTGCTGTCAAGAGCAACTTTGATCGCGATCTGCGGATCCGCGTCACGATCAATATATACATGACAGATTCCGTCCGAATGTCCAAGGACGGGGATACGGCTGTTATCCATAATATAACGGA
>JAEEGH010023497.1_pt1 | contig 12528 bp, 7 predicted proteins | sample 9134181 | NCBI WGS metagenome assembly JAEEGH01 (sample SAMN16246544, study PRJNA631951) | gut metagenome | biome: gut microbiome; feature: rumen; material: DP-attached | host: Bos | place: Iran: Karaj | collected 2018-10 | reverse complement strand
TATGAATACAGGGGTTCACACTTATTAGTGCCCAATTCATAGAGGTAAAAATCATCAGAATCTTCGTAGTTAACGAATTTACAGAAATCACATCCAAGAAGTTCTTGCGGCATATCTTTCCCTCCCATGTCAAAATGTTACTTATCATTATAGACCAAATGTCAAATTTTGACATCAACAAATCAAAAAAAGCAATACGAATTGTATTTCATAGGGAATAAACTGAAAATGTCTTTATCTGATTGCAAACAGTAGTTTATTACTGACTGATGAAAGGGTTTACAAATGAATATTATTTGGAATAAGACATCCGGTCAGTTTCATCTTTATAACGACAGGATCAGTTATATCATTGCCGTTGCTCCTTCCGGGGAAATGACAAACCTGTATTTTGGTAAGCGTATCCATGATAGGGAGGATTTCTCATATGTGGTCTTCCGAATGGGAATGCCCAATATAGCGGTAGATGCTGATACCGAGACTTATTCGATGGAACTTAACCGTCAGGAATACCCTTCTTTTGGAACAACGGATTTCGGAACATCTGCTTTTGAGATTGAAAGCGAAAACGGATCAAGAGTCAGCTCTTTTGTCTATAAGAGCCATAACATCTTTAGTGGAAAAAGGGTTATCAGCGGACTTCCGGCAACATATGCCGCAGAAAATGAAGCTATGACTCTGGAACTGGAGATGGAAGATGAGCAGACTCAGATGACACTTCTGCTGTCCTACACTATATTCGAGGGATATCCGGTAGTTGCCAGACATGCCGAGTTTAAGAATAACGGAAGCGCGAAAGTGAAGATTATAAAAGCGCTGTCCTGCTGCGTGGATCTTCCGGATCAGGATTACGAGATGGTTCAGTTCAATGGCGCATGGGCAAGAGAGAGAATGCCTGTAGTCAGAAGGCTGACGGGTGGCACTACATCCATCGAGTCAAAACGTGGAGTGTCCAGTGCCAATTTCAATCCGTTCTTTATCATTAAGAGACCGAACACAGATGATTTCGCAGGAGATGCTTACGGATTCTCATTTGTATACAGCGGTAACTTCATAGCTATGGCAGAGGCCAATAGCTATGAGAGGCTCAGAATCCTTATGGGAATCAATCCCGAGAGATTTACGTGGGTACTGAATGGAGGAGAGACTTTTGAGACTCCTGAAGTTGTGATAGCTCACACAGACCAAGGACTTAACGACCTGAGTCAGACATATCACAGTCTCTACAACAATAATCTGGTAAGAGGCAAATGGAAGAATAAGCCCAGACCAATCCTCAACAACAACTGGGAAGCAACCTTCATGGACTTCACAGAGGAGAGCATCCTCAAGATTGCCGCTAAGGCAAAAGAAGCCGGAGTTGAGCTCTTTGTACTGGATGACGGATGGTTCGGCGAAAGAAATGATGACTTTGCGGGACTTGGCGATTGGGTAGAGAATCCGGGGAAACTTCCTCAGGGAATGGCAGGACTTGCAAGAAAGGTTAATGCGCTGGGACTACAGTTCGGATTCTGGATTGAACCTGAAATGGTAAATCCCAACAGTAATCTCTTCAGAAGACATCCCGACTGGGTATTGGCTGTTCCGGGCAGAAAATCTTCTCTCGGAAGACATCAGCTGGTGCTTGATTTCTCAAGGGAAGAGGTAGTCGACTACATATATAACATGCTCTATAAGGTAATAGACGGAGCAAACATCAGTTATATAAAGTGGGATATGAATCGTTCTCTTACAGAGGTCTTCAGTTTGGGCTGCCCACCGGAAGAGCAGGGAATGGTATACCACAGATATGTTCTTGGAGTATACAGTCTCTATACAAGACTGATTGAAGCCTTTCCGGATATATTGTTTGAATCATGTTCTTCAGGTGGTAACAGATTTGACGCAGGTATGCTATATTACGCTCCTCAGGCATGGTGCTCGGACAATACCGATGCCATAGACAGACTGAGGATACAGTACGGAACCTCTTACGGATATCCGATTGTGTCTATAGGCTCTCATGTATCTGCCGTACCCAATCAGCAGACCGGAAGAAGCACATCCATCTCTACAAGAGCAAATGTGGCATACTTCGGAACCTTCGGATATGAACTTGATCTCAACGAGATAGATGACAAGGAATTTGAAAAAGTAAAAGAGCAGATAGAATTCATGAAGAAGCACAGAGAACTTATACAGTTCGGTGATTTCTTCAGGCTGAGATCTCCTTTTGAAACAGATCAGACGGCATGGATGGTGGTTTCGAAAGATAAGAAGAAGGCAATCGTCGGATTCTACTGCATGAGATCGAATGTCAATACGTTACCCGGATTCTTAAAGCTTACAGGACTTGATCCCGATGCTCGTTACAGAATGGAAGATAAAGAGTATTACGGTGATGAGCTTATGAATATGGGCATTACGCTTCTGGAATTCTACAAGAAAGGATTCACGATTTCGGAAGATTATGCTTCTTTTGTAACAGTTATTGATGCGATTTAGTAATTCGATATCACAAAATGACATCAAAACGACACAAAAGAACATATAAATATATGCCTGATTGTTTTATGATAAAATTGCAATCAGGATAAGGGTTTTAGTAGTGGTTAAAAAACTATTGCAAAATTAGGAGGGAAAAAGAATGAAAAAGAAAGTGCTTGCGATTTTGTTGAGTGCTGTAACAGTATTGTCGATGATCGGCTGTGGAAATGAAGCTCCGGCAGCAGCTCCTGAAGCTCCCGCACAGGAAGAGCAGGCAGCTGCAGAGGAAGAAGCTCCACAGAGCATCGGAAGCAGCGTAGAAGGTGAGTTATCAGTAACTATCTGGGATGAGGGCCAGAGACCCGGACTTCAGCAGATTGTTGATGACTGGAGCGCAGAGTCAGGTATCAAGGCTACAATTCAGGTTGTAGATTGGAACAATTACTGGACACTTCTTGAAGCAGGTGCAACAGGCGGTGAGCTTCCCGATGTATTCTGGATGCACTCAAACGTAGCACAGAAATATATGGAAAATGATCAACTTCTCGATCTTACAGATATGATCGCAGCAAGCGACAAGACAGATCTTAGCAATTACTATGAAGGTATTGTTAAGCTCTACCAGTTAGACGGCAAGCAGTATGCAGTACCTAAGGATATTGATACAATTGCTCTCTGGTACAACAAGACTATCTTTGATGAGATGGGAGTTCCATATCCCGATGATACATGGACATGGAAAGACTTCGCAGAAAATGCAAAGAAGCTTACAAATGATGAGCATTGGGGATACGCAATCGCTCCCGGTAACAATCAGGAAGGTTACTACAACACTATCTACTCTTATGGTGGATATGTAATCAGCGATGATAAGAAGAAGTCAGGAATGGATGATCCTAAGACTATCGAAGCAATCAAGCTTTTCACAGATATGATAGCAGACGGCTCATGTCCTGATCTTGCAACAGTATCTGAGACAGCTCCCAATGAGCTTCTTCAGGCAGGTAAGACAGCAATGTGTATCAGTGGTTCATGGATGCTTGCAGGCTACCGTGACAATGAGTACACAGCAGCAAACTGTGACGTAGCAGTTCTTCCTTACACAAATGATCCTTCAGACCGTGTATCTATCTACAACGGACTTGGATGGGCAGCAGCTGCAAACACAAAGAACCCTGAAGCAGCATGGTCACTTATTGAGTACTTAACATCTAAGGAAGGCCAGCTTAAGCAGGCAGAACTTGGTGTAACAATGTCAGCTTACATGGGAACATCTGATGCATGGGTTAACTCAGTACCTGCATTCAACCTCAACGGACATATGGATATGCTTGATGCTAAGCTCGTATTCAGACCTTACTCAAGAGATACCACAGTTTGGGAAGATATGATGATTGAGAAACTTCAGGATGCTTGGACAGGTGACAAGCCGGTAGATGAAGTATGTATGGATATCGCAGCTGAGATGAACGCTGATCTTGCGGAAGAGTAAAACTCATTCAGACTATTAAAAATGATAGAATATAAGGGGTGCGCTCGGGGAAATGCTCCCGAGCGCATTTCTAATATGGTCATAAATGTGTTTTGAAGGAGAAAGCTGTGGGAAAGAAGTTAACATCAAGACAGAAAAGTGAATTAATTTGGGGCTGGATTTTCATAATTCCGACTATGCTCGGACTCTTTGTTCTGAATATCTATCCGATGATAGATACCATTAAACAGAGTTTCTACAAAGCCGGAGATTTTGGAAAAGGCAGCAAATTTGTTGGATTGGCCAATTATCAGAAGGTTCTGGGGGACGGCGAGATATGGCAATCCTTGTGGAACACCGTTAAGTACGCTATCGTAGAGGTTCCGATCTCTATCGTTATAGCACTCTTGCTGGCTGTTCTGCTTAACAAAAAGCTCAAAGGAAGAGATACATTCAGAACCATATTTTTCCTGCCTATGGTAGTGGCTCCTGCGGCTATAGCCATGGTATGGAAGTGGCTTTACAACTCCAACTTTGGACTTATTAACAATGTTTTTCATGTAAAAGTAAACTGGATATCAGATCCTAAGATTGCCATATATTCTATAGCAGCCATAGGAATCTGGTCGGTTATCGGCTATAACATGGTACTGTTCTTAGCCGGTCTTCAGGAAGTACCCAGAGATTATTATGAGGCAGCATCTCTTGACGGTGCAAACGGATGGCATCAACTGATTAACATAACAATACCGTTAATCTCGCCTACCATCTTCTTTGTACTGGTTACAAGGGTGATTGGAGCTATGCAGGTATTTGACCTCATATACATGATGATCGATCTTAACAACCCTGCATGGAAAAAGACACAGTCACTTGTATTCCTCTTCTATAAATACTCTTTTGAGCAGAGCAAGAAGGGATACGGTGCAACTGTAGTAGTAGTTCTTCTGCTTGTAATACTTGTACTTACAGTAGTACAGCTTATCGGTCAGAAGAAATGGGTTCATTATGACTGAGAAAGGAGGCAGACATGAATAAAACAATCAGAAACGCGATAATTTATTTTGTGCTTGCAATTGTGTCTATTACCATGCTGGTTCCCTTCATTTGGATGTTTTTGACGGCATTCAAGACAACTGCCGAGACAATGCAGGTTGATCCTTTCGTAATTGTACCCAGAGTATGGCAGACCCAGAATTTTGGTAATGTAATTAAAGCCATGGATTTTGTAAGGCTTTATATCAACACACTATCAATGGTAGCTCTTCGTATCCTCTTTGCCGTTGTTACGGCAACCATGAGCGGATATGCATTTGCAAGACTTGAATTCAAGGGAAAGAAAGTAATGTTTGCGGTTGTTCTGCTGCAGATGATGATACCTGTTCAGATATTCATCATTCCCCAGTACATTATGGTCAGCAAACTTCACCTTACAAACTCCATAATGGGGCTTGTATTCCCCGGTGTTGTTTCTGCATTCGGAACTTTCCTTTTGCGCCAGGCATATATGCAGCTGCCCAAGGACATTGAGGAAGCGGCAAGACTTGACGGATGCAGTATTCCTCAGACATTCTTTTTCATCATGGCTCCGCTTACCAAGTCAGCCATGGTGGCATTGGGAATCTTCACGGCAGTCTTTGCTTACAAAGACCTTATGTGGCCCATGATTGTATGTCCGGACAACAGGGCAACCACACTTGCAAGTGCTCTTGCCAAGATGAACGGACAGTATCAGCAGAAGTACCCGGAACTGATGATGGCGGCGCTTATTTCCTGCGTACCGATGATTGTTATCTACATCATATTCCAGAAGCAGTTCATTGAAGGTATTGCTACATCCGGTGGAAAACTATGATGAAAAGCGGCAGGTATGACAAGACACAACAGTCAGATGACAGTCTCATTCTACAGGCAGGCTGAGTCTCCACAGCTTCAGGAGTCTTTGGCGTGATGAAGGAAGACATCAAGATTGACATGTTAATGTGAAACCCTCTTCTTTTCCCGTTATTCGTATCCTGTATATGTCGTGTTTCCACGTGATTTTGAGACGTTCATCATCTATATGGATAGTCTCGATATCAACGCTTTCACATCCTGTGAGAGTAAGTGTGCAGATTTCTCCCAAAATAACGGTGACAGAAGATGTATCCTTTTTTAACAATTTTTTACTCAATACGAGGGGCCCGGGATCGTTTGATACGATCTCAGGCTTTTCGTATGTCATAAAATTATAGACAAGTGATGTATTCTTGGCGTCCGGTTCAAATTCATGGTCATCCGCAAGGATCATACTGCCGTCATTTGCAAGGATCACGGTTCGTATATATTTTCTGATGCCGGATTCTTTTGGATAGGCACCGGAGATATCCATGCCTATAGCGCCGATACAATTCTCGTAATATGGCTCCCAAAAACTGGGATCAAAGCCGGAGTTGTCAACTATCTTTTCAAGAGAGGCACTGTCAGACAGACTTGTATCATAGGAGTAAGAGGAATCCGAATGAAGGCCTCTTAGATAAACACATACATCAGATGCTTTATATTCCTTACCGGCTGCCTGATCCAATCCGCCTATTGTGGGAAGATTGTGGTAGCCTGACTGCATACTCCATATTTCATATCTTTCAGGTGAAAAGGTCTTTTTTGTATAGCTTTCCACTCCGACATCAATAAGGGCCGGTTGACCTTTAATGTACAAAATAGGACTTCCTGTATCGTTATGATTGTGAGAATCATCATTATCACCTGCCTTCATGGAAAGACAGACATCTTTATTTCTTGCTATAAATATTCCTACGCTTTCATACCATACATTGCCCGTCGGAATCTCATCAGAGAGACCGGACGCATAGGATGAGACTTCTTTTTCATGAAAAAGAGTGAGAAGCCTGTAGTATAGATTAATCTCATTAAAGAGATAAGGATCTTCGTTCTTTAAAAAGTCACGGGAAGCAAAATTCATCAAGGCATTAGAAGATACAGCCTTTCCAAACAGGAATTCCCGTACACCTCCCCTCCCGGCAACGGGCGAACAGTCCGCATAATTGATAAAATATTTGTCGCTGACGTGCATATTGCATAGGTATTCGGCGATATTTATGATCTTTGCATTGTTAAAGACATCTCTGAAGAAGCCATTGCAGATACGGTCGATAAGTTCGAGGGCAAGGCCCAGGCACAGACCGGCATGGTGGTAGTACTGCGCACCCTCATCACAACAGCCGTCATTGCCGTATTCCTTTAAAAAATAATCGAAACTGGGAACAGCCCTGTCTATCACTTTTTTGTATATCTGCCCATCAAGAGGAATGGAAGATGTTGTTATAAGAATGTTCTGTGTACACCATATGGTCCAGTTGCACATAGGTTCATTACCCTTACCCATCCACCAGAAATGACGATTCAGATAAGGATCTATTATCCTGCTTTTAAGGTTGGAAAGGATCCTCTTGTTGATAAAAGGGGAGATTTTATCAAAATCATCCTTTAAAAGCCTGTAAGCTGTAGCTATCAATGCTCCGGTCTCGCAGGCAAAAAGATCCAGTATGGGATCGGAAGTATCTGCAAGAGGAAGCTGTGGCGTATCCCGTACATATGTGTTGTGGGCAGGCAGCTGCCAGGCATATTCATCGAGAATACTGTATAATCCGTTCAGAATATCTTTCAAAAAACGATTCTTTCTTTCAATGCATTCCCCGATGATGAGAGAATTCAGAGCACGTCTTTTAAGGAAATATACATTTTCAAAATCAGTTCTGTTCCCGGTCTTTTTAAAATCCATAAATAAAGATAAAGGGATATAAGGGAATTCAAAATCCAGGAATTTTTCTGCTTCATTAAGAGAGGCGGCTTTTGCATTTTCTGAAAGGTCGGAAAATCCGGATGCGCCTCCTTTGTCAGTCAGATCCGTGAGACCATTATCACAGAGAGAAGCAAGACTGCCGTTATATTCTTTGTAGATATCTTCAATTAAATGTTCCATATGATTCCTCAGATCCTGTTAATGTATTCGCTTGGTGAGACGCCTTCGATTTTTTTGAATACTTTACTGAAATAAAAAGATGATTCAAAGCCTAACATATCGGCGATTTCATATACTTTTAGATTGCCTTCTTCCATCAGTTTCTTAGCCTTTTCGATCTTCTTTTTTGTAATATATTCCGTATAACCGATGTCACTGTATTTTTTGAAAAGAGAGCTCAGATAATTGGGCGATATACCGTACAGTGCCGACACTTCATTAAGGCTGAGCTTCTCAGTAAGATTAGCATCAATGTATTTCTTTACGTTGGATACTATATGATTGCGATGCTCTTTCTTGCGCGCCTCGAAAACAGCGGAAAGACTCTCTGTATAATGCGTTAACCATGAGATGATCTCATCGGTATTTTTCTGTCTGTAGATTGACCGGTATCCGTCGGGGACGTTGGCATATATATTGGAGATGATGTCCTCACCGTCAGGCATAAGAGAAAGACCTAAGAAAAGGACGTTGCATGCACCGTCAAGAGCCTGTACATATTGTTCTTTGTGTTCGGCAAATAAAGCAGACAGATCATCGGTTATTTCCTTTAATATCTCAGGATTGTATTCCGAATAGGCTCTTACAAGGTCATCTTTGAAAAGATTGATGTTAAAAACAGCATGTGAATCATCTCCTGAGAGAAAATCTTCATAATCGGCGGATACCTCTCCATTCCTTACGGCAGTAAAGGCCTTACGGGCATTGGTGTAGGAGTCGGATATGCCGAACTGCTTTTCGGTATAATTGCCTATCCCGCATACAATGCCGGTTCCGTAATAATTGATCAGAGTTTCGTTGATATTATTCAGGATATCATTGATGATCAGTGAGTCGTGGTTTTTCTCATCGATGAGAAGAAGGATTACTCCATGCCGTCTGTCAAGGGTCAGAGGATAAATTTTTACATATTTGGCTATAAGTTCACAGATCATATTATAGGAATTTGAATACATATGGACCTGTTTTTCTACAGGCATACTCTCAAACTTTTCATTTTTCATCTCAAAATAGATACATTGAAAACCATCATAATCAAGATCTATGGACAGATCCTTCTGCAGAATGTTCATTTGATCCTCGGAATCAAAGAGGTTGTGAAGAAGTCTTATGAAGAACTTATCTTTGAGAACCTTAAGGTCGTTTGGTTTGTTTTCCGCTTCGGGATCGGGTGCAACTGATTCCAGCATGCTTAAGGCTTTATTGATGGATTTTTTAAGTATATCCGGCGTAAGTTCAAGTTTAACCAAATAGTCGATTATATTGTAAGAAATGGTCTCTTTTGCGAGAGAGAAGTCCTCATAACTTGTAAGAATAATAAAGGCTGGGCGCATAGGGCCTTTTTTCTCGCGAACGAATTTCAGAAGATCGATTCCCGTCATTACGGGCATTTTTATGTCGGTTATGACAATATCCGGATCTTCTGTTTCAATAATATCAAGTCCTGCTTTGCCGTTGTTGGCTACACCGCAGACTTCAAGTCCCAATGCATCATAGTCGAGCATGGAACGTATTCCTGCAAGTATAAGTGGTTCGTCATCGATAATAAGTAGTTTTTTCATATTGATCACCCCAGTATTCTGCTATCAGAGCAGGTATCATCCACAGCTATAGCCGGTATCAGTATGTGCATGGCTGTATATTCGCCAATGACGGAATCAATACTTATTCCATATTCCTCTCCATACTGATATTGTATCCTTTGATGAACGTTTGATATTCCTATTTCCTTGAAAAAATCCGCTCTGTTGGTGGACTTTTCGGAAAGGATCTTTTTCGCGTCCTCCATACTCATACCGACACCGTTGTCGAATACGGTGATATCTATATCTCTGACAGAATCATCGGAGGATGAAGGAATTGCTGCCACGTTTACTTTTACAGTTCCGCTTCCCTTAGGCTCAAGACCGTGAAAAATGGCATTCTCAACTATGGGCTGCAAGGTGAACTTGATTATCTGGCATTCAAGTAAGGAAGCATCTTCGCAGTTGATCTGTAGTTTTATGGTGCCACCGTATCTGTAGTTTTGTATATTGAAATAATCCTTTACCAGATCCAGTTCCTCTTTTATAGGAATCTGAAGTGTAGTTCCTTTTGAGATGCTTCTTAAAAGCCTTGAAAGTGAAGTGGTCATCTCACTGATACCGGTTGCTCCCTGAACAGATGCCATCCATTTGATGGAGTTCAGTGTATTATAGAGAAAATGAGGATTGATCTGAGTTTGAAGAACCTTGTATTCGAGATCCTTCTTTTCTTTTTCTGCGTCAATGCGCTGCGTCAGCAATTCTTCTATATTGCTGGAGAGCTCATTTATACCTTTTCCGATATCGCCAAGTTCATCCGCTGTTTCAAGACTCTTGTCCTGGGTAAAATCGCCTGTAGAAATTTTTATAAGCTGCTTTTGAAGCCTGGTAATAGGCTTTGCAATTGAATGATTGAGATAGAGCGAGATGATGATACTTATCACAAACATCAAAGCAACTATAACAAGCCAAAGTATGAAAATGAAAAGGGTACTTACCTTTCGTTCCTGTCCGGAAAGGGTCTGTAACAGATAGGTATCGGGCAGGGAAGAAATCTTTCTTTTAACAACGATCTCATGCTTTCCGCTGTCATCGAAGCCTGTTTTGTAGACCTCTGCGTGGGAAGATATGCCGGACACATGGATACGGTTTTTTTCATTCATCTCCGGTATAAAGGAAGCGATCTCACAATCCGAAGAACTCAATGTATATAAATTGTCCCCTATCATAAGAAAGGTGGATACATCTTCAGGAGGAGTATAGTCGGAAAGTGCATTTTCAAAAAGGAACTCATCTATTTGCAGATATATATATCCGTTTCTTTCACCTCTGTACTTGGCGAAGATAGGACGGATCACAGGAAGAATATCTGATGAATCTCCGTTATAAAGAGGATCGTCTACAATACCGCAGCTAACGGATAAGGAAGAAGATTCCAGCATTTCGTTAAAGTAGGGAAGTGAGGAGACAGTTTCGGCCACTTTTTTATTGGAAGAATAGATGGCCGGAACAACCTGAATATAACGATTGTAATTATTACCAATGATGATCCTTCTGATATAGGAGCTTATGGGATTATTTCTGTAATCTTCGTATAGTCTGTCATACGCTTTGGTAGCATACAGAGGATAATCCACCGGGTCTGTGCATTCGAGATAATCCATTATTTCCTTGTTGGATTGGGAGAATGTGACAATATTGAGGGCGGTATTAATATCAGAATCTATGTTGTTAGACAGGAATTCCAGGTTGGTATCGGTTGAAACAATCAGATTGTTACGGATATATGAACTGTAAAAGGATGTACAGACAACGGAAAAGAGCACACCGGTACCCATGGTAACGGCGATAACTATAAGTACTATTCTTGTCTGCAGACGTTTGGAGTTTTTTAAATATATATCTTTGAGGTCCATTGTCTTACCCCGGGGAACAATTATTACTATATATAATATTTATAATAATACATTTTTGACATCAAAAATAGGGCGTGTAAGATTTTGCATCAAATAATAAATTTGTGCATGCTCGGGATGATAAAGTAATAAAAAATAACATATAATTAAAAAAAATGGCATTCATATATGTGATTTCCGGAAATAAAATGTTAATATCCGGTACCGAACAGGTACAGAAACAATTCTTTATTAAAAGAAAGGAAGGGAATTATGAAAAAGAAAATCATCAGTTTAATGCTGACAGTAGTAATGGCAACCGTGAGCCTTGTGGCATGCGGAAGCGCTGCATCAGAGCCCGCAGCAGCACCTGCAGCTACAGAAGCAGCTCCTGCAGCTGAGACAGCTGAAGCAGCAGCACCTGCAGAAGAGAGCACTGAACCTGTAACTCTTAAGTGGGCAATATGGGACAAGGAGTCTACAGCTTACTGGCAGGCACTTGTAGATGCCTACAAGGAAGTTGCTCCCAATGTTACAATCGAAATGGTTGACCTTGGTTCAACAGATTATATGACAGTTCTTGCAACGGAGCTGTCAGGCGAAGGTTCTGATTTTGACGTAGTTACTATCAAGGACGTACCCGGATATGCAACTCTTGTTCAGAAGAATGCAATCCTCTCTCTTGATGACTATATCAAGAACGACGGTGTAGATCTTTCTAAATATGCCGGAGCAACAGAACAGGTAACTGTTGACGGTTCACTTTATGAACTGCCTTTCAGAAATGACTTCTGGGTAATTTTCTACAACAAGGATCTTTTTGATGCAAAGGGTGTTGCATATCCTACAAACGATATGACATTTGATGAGTATGATGCTCTTGCAAGAGAAATGACAGATACAACATTCGGTTCTCAGATTTATGGCGCACATTATCATACATGGAGATCAGCTGTACAGCTCTTCGCAGTTCTTGACGGAAAGCATACGATCCTTGATGGCAGCTATGATTACATGAAGCCCTATTATGAGATGGTTCTCAATCAGGAAAACGATGGTGTATGTCGTAAGTACACAGACCTTAAGACAGAAGGTCTGCACTACTCAGCAGCTTTCTCAGGTGGAGATGTTGCAATGCTTAACATGGGTTCA
>JAEEGH010023495.1_pt1 | contig 12528 bp, 10 predicted proteins | sample 9134181 | NCBI WGS metagenome assembly JAEEGH01 (sample SAMN16246544, study PRJNA631951) | gut metagenome | biome: gut microbiome; feature: rumen; material: DP-attached | host: Bos | place: Iran: Karaj | collected 2018-10 | reverse complement strand
CCTTGTGGAAAGAAAAGAAAGCGCCAGAAGATGGCGACACATAAGCGAAAGAAGATGCTTAGACGTAATCGACATAAGAGCAAGTAGTTTTTAGGTCGAGACTATGTGTTGAAAGACCGCGTATTACGCGGTCTTTTTTTTACACCGTGGTGGTTGAACTTGTCGAAACCACCTTTAAGAGGTTGAAAAATTTTACTTTCAAAAATACATTCGCCACAGGATATAAAAAAGCTTTCTCAAAAAGAACTCAAGCAACTCGCTTCAGAAATCCGTACTACTATAATAAATGTTGTTGGAAAAAATGGCGGTCACCTTGCAAGTAATCTTGGAGTTGTTGAACTTACAATTGCGCTTCATCGCGTTTTCAACAGTCCCGAAGATGCAATTGTCTGGGATGTAAGCCATCAGTGTTATACACATAAGCTTCTTACTGGCCGTTATGAAGAGTTTCCAAGCCTCCGAAAAGCTGGAGGACTTTCCGGTTTCACAAATAAAAACGAAAGTGTTCATGACTATTTTATAAACGGACACTCATCAACTTCAATATCTTCAGCTCTTGGACTTCTTACAGCACGTGAATTAAATGGTGAAAAGGGAAAGGTTATAGCAGTTATTGGTGACGGTGCACTTACAGGTGGAATGGCTTTTGAAGGTCTTTCTCACGCCGGTCAGCTTTCAAAAAATCTTATTGTAATTTTGAATGATAATCAGATGTCAATTGACCATAACACAGGCTCTGTATCCCGTTATCTAAGCCGCCTTACAATGACAGCCGGTTATCAGACCTTCCGTTATCGTGTTGATAAAGCAATTGATAAAATACCATATATCGGACGTCCTCTTGAGAAATTTATTTTTCGTGTAAAAAGAGCTGTCAAAGGCCTTTTGCTTACAAACAATCTTTTTGTTGATTTAGGCTTTGAATATGTTGGTCCTCTTGATGGACACAACGAAGCTGCCCTTGAAAAACAGTTGCGTCGTGTAAGCCAGCTTCATCGTCCTGTTGTAGTACATGTAGTTACAAAAAAAGGAAGAGGCTATAGTCCGGCAGAAAATAATCCGGAATTATTCCATGGTATTGGACCATTCCAGATTAGTGATGGTACCGTAGAAAAGTTTGATGCTCAGAGTTTTACAGAAGCCTTCAGTAATTTGATGTGTGAAGAAGGCGAAAAAAACAAAGATATTGTTGCAATTACAGCTGCCATGGCAAAAGGTACCGGTCTTTCAGCTTTTTCTCACAGATTTCCGGATCGTTTTTTTGATGTTGGAATTGCAGAAGAGCATGCAGTTACTTTTGCAGGAGGGCTCGCAAAAGGCGGTAAAGTTCCTGTTACCTGTATCTATTCTACATTTATACAGAGAGCCGTAGATCAGATGGTGCATGATATAGCACTTCAGAAAGCCCATTCAGTTTTTATACTTGATCGTGCCGGTGCTGTTCCTGCTGATGGAGTTACTCATCAGGGAATTTATGATATAGCGCTTTTCCGTCCAATTCCTGAACTTGAATTGATGACCGTCTGTAGTGCAGCAGATTTAAAACTTTGTTTTGAATGGGCAGTAGATAAGGGAACATCAGTTATAATCAGATATCCGAAACTTACCTGTCCTACAGAAGTTCCTCAGATGAGTCAGCCGGTTGAACTTGGACGAGGCATCTTTATTCCTTGTACAGAATTTGTTATTGAAAATATAAGTGAAGCTGAACTAGAAAAAAAGAAAAAGAAGATTTTGATTACAGCTACAGGCGGAATGTATTCCGAAGTACAGAAGGCTGTTCGTGCAGTTCTGCTTGATGGCGGATATGCAGATGTATATCTTCTTCGCTTTATTAAACCTTTTGATGAAACCTATTTTATTGAACTGGCAAGTCGTTATAATGGCGTTGTTTTTGTTGAAGATGGTGTAATTGCCGGTGGAATGGGTGAATATCTGGCAGGACTTCTTGCTGGAAATGGAATGAAAAATACACGTGTACTTGGCTTTGAAGATAAATTCTTTAGTCATGGGTCACGTGAAGAAGTTCTTGAGATGGCGGGTCTTTCGCCGTCTCACATCAAAAAGGCGGTAAAGGAATGTTACAACTAAAGTTTGGCTTAAAACGCGCCGCAACAGAACGGCCCGCATTCGTAATGGGAATCGTAAATGTTACACCAGATTCATTCTATCCAGATAGCCGTGGCGGCGTCGACCGTGCGCTCCGTCTCATAGAAGAAGGCGCCGACATCTTAGACATCGGCGGCGAATCAACGCGTCCTGGTTATACCCCCGTAACTGCCGAAGAAGAAATCAGCCGCATTATGCCGGTTATCGAAGCCGTACGTCGAGAATCTTCAATCCCAATTTCTATAGATACAAATAAATTTACAGTTTTCCGTGCCGCCTTTGCTGCTGGAGCCGACATCTGGAATGACGTAACCGCACTTAGCGGAACACAGACCGTAGCAAACTCAGATGGAACCGCCGCCGCTGCCGCTGAACCTTCAATAGAAGCTGCAGAATATATTGCCAAAACCGGAGCTTCAGTAATCCTCATGCATACAGGTCCAGGTTCAATAGAAGAAGTTTCAAACTTTCTGGGACAGCGGGTTGTATTCTGTGTTTCTAACGGTGTTTCATCAGATAAAATCATTGTTGATCCAGGCATTGGCTTTGGAAAAACAACAGAACAGAATCTTGCACTCATAAAAGAACCAGCTGCTCTTTGCGGTAACCGTTATCCGGTTCTTATGGCTCTTTCCCGAAAACGCTGTATCGGTGACATGACAGGTCGTGCTGCAGAAGACCGTCTGGCAGGTACCCTTGCTGCAGATATGATATCAGTTCAAAAAGGCGCAAAAATAATCCGTGTACACGATGTTTCTTCTGCAATTGATACGTTAAATGTGATGAAATTTCTCCGATAATATAGTATAATTTATCATAATACGTCATTGCGAGGAGCTTGCGACGAAGCAATCTGTATAGATTGCCACGCACTTCGTGCTCGCAATGACACAGTAGTTTAGGAAGTTTCAATGCTCGGTTTTGACAGAATCTTATATCTTTATGATTTCATACGGCCGTTCCTCGATATAGCTGTCATGACATTCATTCTGTTTAAGGCATACGATTTTATCTCAAAAACAAACGGCGTTCAGATGCTTAAATCACTTCTGATCGTTGTAATCGTTTATGGTGTTGCAGTTCTCTTAAAACTTCAGACAATCCTCTGGTTAATGAACATAATTGCACCGGCACTCATAATTGGGTTCGCCCTTGTTTTCCAGCCGGAAATCCGTAAATTATTTATCAGAATCGGACAGAATGGCTGGTTTGCTTTTGGTACCCGATCAAAGCATACTTATGTTGATGCCGTTTTGATTGCCGCTGAAATGCTTTCTCAGCAGAGACGCGGTATGCTTGCCGTTTTTATGCGCCATACTCCAATGGAAAATCACATTCAGACAGGAACCCGTTTGAATGCGGATCTTTCTTCAAGCCTTCTTATGACAATTTTTGGTAAGGATACATCTCTTCATGATGGAGCCTGCTTTATTCAGGGCGGAAAACTTATTGCTGCCGGTTGCTTCCTTCCAACTTCAGAAAACTACACAATCAAAAAGACTTTCGGTACACGTCACCGTGCAGCCCTTGGTCTTTCAGAAGTTTCTGATGCAGTTGTACTCGTTGTATCTGAAGAAACTGGTGCACTTAGTCTTGCTTATGATTCAAAGCTTAATTACGACCTTACAATAGAAGAAGTTCGAAAGATTCTTGAAAATCTTCTTGAAATCACTTCTGAAGCTCAGGTACTGGAGGATACTGTAGATGAACACAAAACATTTGCGCGATAAAATCCTCGACAAGTGGCCTGCTAAGGTAATCTGTCTTATTATTGCTATCTTCCTGTATTTCTTTCATCAGGCCTCTATGATTGATTCAAAAACTATCGTTGTTCCACTTGAGATTATTGAGAATGGAATTGTAATGCATATGGGAAATACTCCAGGTTCTGTTTCTGTTGTGGTGAGAGCCGGAGAAGAAACAATTAAGTCAGTTCTTCCATCTGATATTTATGCTTCAATTTGTCTTGATACAATTACACAAAAGGGAACTTATAAGATTCCTGTAAAAATCACTCTTTCAGAAAGCCTGATGGCTTATGATCCTTTTGAAGTAAAACTGAAAGATGATTCTATTACAATTGATGTAGATAAAAAGGCAATCAAATATGTTCCGATTGTTCCGTCAGTTGTAGGTGAAGTTGCGCATGGTTATGAAATTGATTCAATTTCAATGAGTCCTTCAACAGTTGAAATTGCTGGTCCTGAATCAGTGGTGAATGCAACTGAGCAGATTTATACAACCCGTTTGAATGTATCAAATGCAGAAATCAATTTCTCTACAGAAACTTCATACCAAAAATTAAATAAACTTCTTACAGTTCTTGATGAAGGTCCATTTAAAGCTGAAGTTACAATTAAACCTCAGGCAATGGAACGAACTTTCCAGGGTATTCCAATTGAAATCTTCAATCTGGATGATTCTCTCGAAATTAAAGATGAACTTCCTTTTGTTATGATTAAGCTTTCCGGAACAATGCCTGTATTGGAAAACTATATACTTTCAAAGCATGCCGTTCAGTTGAATCTTAAAGATGTAACTGAACCTGGCGAATATGAAATTCCTCTCAGATATGTACTACCTGCAAATCTGCAGCTTGTAGAAAAATCAGATGAAGAAATAACCGTAACAGTTATAAAAAAATCTGAAAAAAAAGCTGAATCAGAGGAAGCTGCAGCAAATTCTGCAGACGAAGCTGGAGTTCAGTAATGATTGCAGGAATTGGAACTGATATTGCTGAAGTAAAGCGCTTTGAAAAATGGGTGAAGAATCCCGAAATGATAGAGCGTTTTTTTAATGAAAAGGAACGTTCATCTGCAAAGTCTGATTCTGCAAAATGTCAGCACTATGCTGTCAGATTTGCTGCAAAAGAGGCCTTTTCAAAAGCTCTTGGAACAGGAATTATAGGCTTTAATCTGAAAGATGTTTATATAACAAACAACAGTGAAGGTAAGCCAGAGTTGAATATTGAAGGGGCAGCGCTTTCTTTGCTTAAGGAAAGACTTGGAGATTGCAATGCATTCGTAAGTCTTAGTCATGAAAAAGAATATGCAGTTGCTTTTGTAATATTAGAAAAAAAATAGATTAAACAGGGGGATAAAATGGCTACATCAAAAAAAGGCGGACCAGAAAAAAAAGTTGGTATTTCCTACTGGTCTAAAGATAAGGTAAGTTGTCCTGTCTGCAAAAAAGCCTTTGAACGAGAAGTAATGCGAAGCGGTAATGGTCGTATGATTGCCGGTGGACTTACAGAAGAGCTTCATCGTATTTATGAGCCGTCAGCAAAATTCGGCCGGATCTATCCTCTGATTTATGAAATTGGTGTTTGTCCTAACTGTCATACAGCACTTTTCTGGAATGATTTTACTGAAAAAATTGATCCAGATGATGCAGATAAACTTTTTGAACATTCAGAAAAACGTCATAAAGCCTGCGAAGAAATATTTCCTTATTATAATCTAAAGCATGAGCGTTCTCTTTTTGATGGTACTGCAATGTATTATCTTGCACTCATGACTTATGATGATATGGGACCTTATGCTTTGCCAACAATGAAAAAAGCTATTATTACATTGAGACTTGCCTGGCTCACAGCAGAAATCAACCAGCGTTGTGCAGATCATAATTATGATTTAATTTCGAAAATGTTCTATAGTAAAGCTTTGTTCTTCTATCAGCAGGCTGTTATAAACGAAACTGAACGAATAGAAAAGAGTTCTACTTTAAATAATATGGGCCCGGATATTGATAAGAACTACGGCTGGGATGGAGTAATCTATCTTTGCGGTCTTCTTGAATATAAGTATGGTCAGCAGGAAGATATTCAGATGAGGTTGAAAAAACTCAGCGAATCAAAAACTGCAATTGCACGTATTTTTGGTTTGGGAAAATCTTCTAAGAGTAAACCTGGCCCATTGCTTGAACATGCTCGAAACCTCTATGATAATCTTTCAAAGTTAGTTAATGATGATGAGTTCTAAATGCGCAATATACTTCTAACTATTTCATATGATGGTACAGACCTTTGTGGCTGGCAGCGTCAGGATGATGCTGTAAGTGGCGGTGAAGCAGAACGTACAGTTCAGGGCGAAATAGAAAAGGCTCTTGAAAAAATCCACAAAGAAAAAACTACTCTTTACGGTTCCGGCAGAACAGACAGCGGTGTACATGCTGTAGGGCAGGCTGCAAATTTTTATTCACCAATTGATTCAATGCCGGCAGAAAATTATGTAAGGGCTTTGAATGCATTTTTGCCATCAGATGTAAGGATAATGGCTGCCCGTGAAGTCACGGAAGATTTCAGTGCACGTAAATCTGCAACAAGCCGTGTATATCGATATTTTATTTCTTTTGGAGATACTACGGCTGCAGATAATATGCGCTTTACATGGCTTGTAAAAAATTATACGCCGAATCTTGAGCGACTGAATAAATACTGTGAATGTCTGAGGGGAGAACTGGACTGTTCTTCTTTCGCTGCAAGTGGTGATGATAGTGTTTCAAATAACCGCTATATAGATGACGCAAAGTTTTTTATACAGAAAGACCGCTGGGGAAACGACCTGCTTGTTTTTCAGATTGAAGCTAATGCTTTTCTGTGGAAGATGGTCAGAACACTTACAGGAACTCTTGTAAATCTTGATAAAACAAATGCCACTGAAGATTCAATGAAAAAAATCCTGGAAGCAAAAGACCGTAAAGTCGCCGGAGTAACAGCACCACCGACCGGTTTATTTTTGTATGAAATCAAGTTCGACGGAATCCGCCGCCACGTATAATTGCCGTCATTGCGAGCGGAGCGAAGCAATCCAGTTACAGGATTGCCACGTCGCTGCGCTCCTCGCAATGACGATATCTTATAATAAACTCACAGGATCCACATCATATTCAATATAAACATTCTGATTATGTGTGTAATCAAAAAGCAGTTTACGCGCTGCATTCTGAAGCGGAATGATTGAACCGCCCTTTAATAAAATCTGATATCTCCAGGAAGAATTGATTTTCTCTATAGGACATTCTGCAGGTCCGATAATTTCCATCCCTCGTGGTGCACCTTCTTCGAGAATCTTTACTGCATCTGCTGCAGTCTGTGCGGCAAGTGATTTATTAAAGCTTCTGAAAACAAGTCGGAGCAGTCTGCTGAATGGAGGGAAGTCAAGCATCTCGCGTTCTGCAAGTTCACTTCCGTAAAAATCTTCTATACGGCTCTGGCAGGCATAAAGCACAGGTCCTTTACCAGGGCTGTAGGTTTGAACAATAACTTTTCCGTCCGGGAAATAACGGCCGGCTCGTCCTGCAACCTGTGTAATCAAGGAGAATGTTCTCTCTCCAGCCCTGAAGTCCGGCATATGGAGTCCGGCATCTGCAAGAATAACTCCAACCAGTTGTAGGTTAGGGAAGTTTAATCCCTTTGCAACCATCTGAGTTCCAAGCAGAATATCGTATTTGCCCTGTCGGAAATCTTCGAGGGAAGTTAAGAGTTCGTCTTTATTTTTGAGAACATCGGTGTCCAGACGAAGAATACGGGCATTCGGAAACTTTGCACGTGTTTCAGCTTCTATATATTCTGTTCCAAAACCAGAACTTCCAATGTCGAGTGAACCGCACTGAGGGCAGCTTTCCGGTGGATATATTGACCATCCGCAATAATGACAGCGTAGTCTGTTTTCAATTTTATGATAGGTTAGTGGTACAGAACAGTTTTTGCATTTTAATTCATATCCGCATTGATTGCAGCGGAAAAAGTGAGTGAAGCCGCGGCGGTTTAAAAACAAAATTGTCTGATGTTTCTGTGCGAGTGTTTTATTTATTTCATCTTCAAGAGGTTTAGAAATACAGCCGTCATTAGGGTAATATGAAAGATCTATACAGGAAATGTGAGGCATCTCTCCACCGGCTAAACGTTTTGTGAGACGGTGTCTTACAATAGAGCCGCCCTGCATTCCATACCAGGCTTCAACACTTGGTGTAGCACTTCCCATAAGAAGCGGAATCTTAAGTGTAGAACAGCGGTGCATAGCAACCTGTCTTGCATGATATCGTGGATTGTTACCGGATTTATAAGAACCGTCATGTTCTTCATCAATAATAATAAGTCCAAGATCAGGAACCGGAGCAAAAACCGCAGAACGTGCACCAACAATAACCCTGGCTTCCCTGTGCATGATTCTATGCCATTCAGAAAGACGCTGAGAAGGAGTGAGTCCTGAATGAAGCACCGCGGCAGTATTTCCAAACCGGTCTGCTACTGCTTTTACAACCTGACCCGTAAGTCCAATTTCCGGTACAAGGTAAATAACACCTTTTCCCATTTCAAGAATCTTTTCTGCAAGTGAAAGAAACACTTCTGTTTTACCAGAGCCCGTAGGGCCGTAAAGGTAATGGAAAAGTCCGCCTCCGTCATTGCGAGCGGAGCGAAGCAATCCACTTGCACTAAGAATCTCCTCAACCGCCTTTGATTGCTCAGGGGACAACTCATTCTTCTTTTTCTCACCAACTTCTTCTTCAAATCCAAAGCCGCCTGCACTTGTTTCTCGGCGTCCACTTGGAATCATTGAAAAAACAGCTTCTCCAAGTGTACATAGATAATAGCGTGAAAGCCAGTGAGCCATTTCAATCAGTTCTTTTCCAAAAAGAGGTTCTTTATCTATTACTCGTTTTATCGGCCGGATTTTTTCAGGACCAACAGGACAGTTTTCCGGTAATTTGTCACTGATGTTAATAATAAATCCCTGAGTCTTCTTGTTCCCAAACATAATTTCTGCACGTTTTCCGATTGCAGGAATAAGTTCAGGCTTTTCTTTTTCTGGAGGAATATAAGAATATGTAAAGCCCTGATTAACAGGCAGATTCAGTATGATTTCAAGATACTGCATTAACTACCTGCCGTTAATTATTATTTATTTCGTCTAAGCGTTTTTTGAAAAGTTTCAGGTCTTCCCATGCCGGGCGTTTAAGCTGTTCATTACGAAGCAAGGCACTTGGATGATAAGTTGGCATAACCGGGATTCCGTTATAATCAAAGAATTCACCATGCTGAGCATTTATTGAAATACTCTGACCTGTAATTTTTTCGATTGCAATTTTTCCCATACAAAGAATCATCTTTGGCTTAAGAATATGAATCTGAGTCTCAAGGAAACTGAAGCAGGCAGACTGTTCATCTGGAAGAGGATTACGATTCTCTGGTGGACGGCATTTTACAATGTTTGCAATATAACAGTTAGTTTTACGATCCAGTCCGATTGCAGCAAGCATTCGGTCTAACAAGATACCGGCTTTTCCTACGAAAGGCAGCCCCTGCATATCCTCGTCATGTCCAGGACCTTCTCCAATTACAAGAACATCTGGAGTCTGAACACCCATACCAGGAACAACATTGTTACGTGTGCGTGCAAGTCCACAACGTGTACAGCGAAGAATCTTTGCATTGAGTTCTTCGATTGTAAGACCAGAATTTGCATTCGCAGAACTATCTGTCATTGTCGGGATTGGCTCGACAGTCATTTCTTGTTGTGGAGTTTCTGCATCATCTGTAAATACAGGCTCCCCGGCAAATTTCTCCCGTGTATATCCGCATTCATAAGCATCTGCAGTTTTGAGAAGTGTATAAATTAGTTGTTTATCAGCTGCTTTCATAATTCATCGTCATGCTGAACTTGGTTCAGCATCTTTTAATCTGTTTTCTTAACAGGCTCTCCGTTCACTGTAAGTTTAATTATTTCCCGTTCCTTATAAGACTTCTCAATCAACTCATCAACTTCAAGTGAGTTGTAAATCTCTTCGGCCTGTTCTGCAGTACCTCTTAAAACAGGATGTCTTGGGCTGAACAATACACAGCAGTCTTCATATGGAAGAATTGATGTCTCATAAGTATCAATAAAATATGAATCTTTGATGATTTCTTCCTTATCCATACCGCAGAGAGGGCGGAGAAGTGGAAGTTCAGCAAAATGCTCGGTAACTGTCATGTTTTCAATAGTCTGACTTGCAACCTGACCAACACTTTCACCTGTGATAATACATTTAGCATTACAGCGGTGAGCAAGACGATTAGCAAGCTTCATCATACAGACACGGAGCATAAGAGTAGACCACGCTTCCGGAGCTTTTTCCTTAATCTTCATCTGAACATCTGTAAAAGGAATAACATTCAGATAAGTTGTGATTCCATAATAAGCAAGCTTCTGTGCAAGTGTAACAACCTTCTGCTTGGCTTCTTCAGATGTATATGGATAAGAATGGAAATAACAGCATTCAATTTTCATACCGCGGCGAAGCATACGATAGCCCGCAACTGGCGAATCCAGACCTCCACTTAAAAGCAAAAGTCCCTTGCCGCTGCAGCCAACAGGAAGTCCGCGGCAGCCTGTGTTAGAATCTGTATAAACAAAACAGCGTTCTCGAACTTCAACATAAATAATTGTATCAGGATGATGAACATCAACCTTCATAATCACTTCAACATCACCTGCTGCTTCACAACAGATTTCATAAGAATTCATCGGAAAACTTTTATCTGCGCGTCGGGCATCAATCTTAAAAGTTTTACACCCTCGTTCTGCTTCCTTTTTAGCAATTTCAAAAACAGCTCGACTGATATCTTCAATAGTCTTTTCGCAAACTTCAGCCTTAGCCCAGCCGGTAATTCCAATAAGATGATTAAGTGTAAATTCTACTTTTTCAGCAGAATCTTCTTCGCAATCAATATAAAGACGTCCTGCACGAAGCGCTATTTTTGCACCAGTGCCTTCCAGATATTTTGCTGCATTATGTTTTAAAAGATTTTCAAATTCCTGAATATTAGAACCTTTAAGAGTAAGTTCTCCAATTTTCGCTAGGTAAGTCATAAACTTATTATAATCGGAAGTTTGCAAGTTTTAAAGGGGTATAAAGGAATAAAAGTAATGGTGTGTAAAATAACCGTGGTTATTTGAATATGACTGTAATACTAAAATTTTATTGGTTAATGACGGTTGCCACAAATGTTTAATAAGATGATGATTTTTGTTATAATTTTTTGTTTTTATACTTGTTTTTTATTTGCATACCCTATATTATCCCATAGATAAAAATTTATGCATAAAAAATTTATATCGCAAAAAGTGATTTCAGAAGTTGTTATAATCTTTTTTAGTCTTCTGTTGTCCGTATTTTTATTCATATTTTCTCAACCTAATCCATTTGTTCTTAATGGAATACCATTTTTTGCATGGTTAATGTTAATTCCTATTCTGTACATTACATATAAATGTTCAGTTTTAAATAGTTTCATTTGTGGTTTTTTATACGGTATTATAGTTTGCGTTTTATATGCATTATGGCTTATAAATTATAGAACAATTGCTTTGGTGTTAGTTGCAATATTTGAAGGCCTTTTATATGGAATTGTGTTTTTCTTGTTGAAGAAATCATTTGTTCTTTTTGAAAAGTATAGTTTTTTTATACAATGTTTCATCTGGTGTAGTTTTGAATATTTGAGAACAATAGGCTTTTTTGGTGTAAATTACGGTGTTATAGGCTATAGCCAGTGGAATAATCCTGTAATATTGCAAAGTGCATCTTTGTTTGGAGTTCACGGTTTAAATTTTATTCTTGTATTTCCGGCCTGCTTTATATTATCATTATTAATACATAACGGAAAAAAAATTGAATACATAAAAAAATATAAATTTTGTCTAACTGGATATATTACAGTTTTAGCAGCACTTATTATATATGGCTTTGTAAAATTAGAAAAACCTGTAAAAACAGATACAGAGAAAACAATTTGTCTTGTTCAAAATAATATTGATACTTCAATTTATTATGATGATAAAAATAATGGAATTTTAGATTTATATAAAAAACTGATTTCTGATACATTAGAAAAAAATAAAAATATCGATTTAATTGTTTTACCAGAAGGTGCCGTTCGTCCAAGAATATTATTAAATGATGAGGATTCCATTCCTTCAGATATGTATGAGGATGTTCTTGACTATTTGCAATTCTTTCATGATATAGATATTCCTCTTGTTTTTGGTTCAACTTGTTTAGAATATGCTGGTACATGTAATGATAGGTTTGTTTATAAAGCCTATAACATTTCCTGTTATTTAGAAAATAAAATAAAAACAATTCCTGCAAAAATAGAAATTTACAAAAAAAGACATCTGGTTCCTGTTATTGAAAAAATGCCTTTTGTAAATTATTACGAAAAAAAATATTTAAAATTTTCATGCAGTTTATCTTCTGGAAAAGAAATTAATAATTTTGTTCTAAATGATATTTCATTTTGTACTCCAATATGTTTTGAAGAATCATTTGGATATGATGTACGTCGTTTTATGAAAAAACATCCGAGTTTTATTCTTTCTATTTCAAGTGATTTATGGAGTAAGAGTCTTGTATGTCAGAAACAGCATTTAGCTATGG
>JAEEGH010023494.1_pt1 | contig 12528 bp, 3 predicted proteins | sample 9134181 | NCBI WGS metagenome assembly JAEEGH01 (sample SAMN16246544, study PRJNA631951) | gut metagenome | biome: gut microbiome; feature: rumen; material: DP-attached | host: Bos | place: Iran: Karaj | collected 2018-10 | reverse complement strand
GCGGAACTGAACGAAATCGCTGTTGAAATCGATGTGGACGCGGTAGCCCCGGTATACGTCGATCCGCTTGATGAGGGCGTTAACGATCAACTTCTTCGTCTCGATGGCCGCCAGCTCATAAAGCTCCGACCAGCCGATCAGCATCTCGTATTCTTTGTTCAGCGAGTCCATGACGGCCTGGCCTTCCGCATAGGCAGCTTTCGCGTCCTCGTACTGCGTCAGCGCCTCGGCGCATCTGTCCTCAGCTTCGCGGATGAGGCCGCTGAGCGTCCCAGTGTCGAAGGCGCTCTCGCCGCGGATCGCTTTGACGACCTCGGCCTTCAGCGTCGCCAACTCATCCGCAGCCTTTTCGTGCGCCTTGCCCGCCGCCTCCATCAGCACCCTGCGCTCCTGCATCTTCTCCCGGTAGCGGTCATTCACAACGTCGCTCTGCGGGACGAGCCACATCCGGTCGAAAATCTTGCGGATCACCTTATCCACGATTCCGTCGAGGATATGCGCGGTATAGCCCGTCTGCCCGTCGCACTCCGTCTGTTTGCGCGTCTTGCCGTAGCAGATATACCGGATGCGCTTTACAACGCGATTTGGATCGTCCTTGCATCATTTCCATCATCTGCACGATTATCGCCGCCATCTTCACCGGCAAGTTCATGACCAACCTGGCCAGCGTCCTGAGCATCATCGCCGCCGTGTTCTCCATCGCCACTTACATCATGTATCTGTCCCTGCTCAGCAAGGGCAAGAAGATGCTCAATTCATAAGCAATGGCGCACAGCCATTTTCAAAGAGGCTGCCTCCAACGAGGCAGCCTCTTTGATTCGCGGCTGAGATCGCCAGGCAAATCATTGTCGGATTATTACAATCGAAGGAGAGACGTATACGCGTGAGGAAACCGCTGTGCGGACGGCTGCGGGACCGTCCTGACGAAAGAGGAGCCCAAGCGGCTCCTTTGCAGGCGCCTTCTCCACGGGACCGAGCGGCTGGGCCAGGGCGGTACCCGCCTGCACGGCTGCTCTGGCATTCAGGCGGATCACCCGCAGGCTGCGAACAGCGGCGCGGGGACGGGAGAAGAAAAAAGCCCCCTCGCGCCGATAGAAATTGACAAGTAAATGAAGATGTTATATAATTTGTTTATTATTTATCAATAAAGGGAAGCTATTATCAATGCGCTTCGGGACGTTTTCGAATCCCGTTTTCGAGAAAACCGAACCACATACCCGGACCTAAGGGAGGACACCCCATGAAAAAACGAATTCTGTCACTTCTGCTTTGCATCGTGCTGCTGCTGGGCCTTGTGCCGGCGCAGGCCTTCGCCGCGGAGCAGATCGCTGTCGTCGAAAAGCCGGAGACCATCACCACCGCATCAGGTGAGAGCATTCCCGTGGAGGACAGCTGGGAAGAGGAATACCCCTACGGCGTATTTCTCTTCATTGAGGGCGAGGCCAACATCGCCGAGGGCGGCGAGGAAGCCTCGATCATGCTCTACCGCCTGGGCGGGACCCAGGGGCGAGCCAGCGCGTATGTGTACTATAACCCCACCACGGTGCAGTTAGACGAGGATCGCGTTTCCTTTGCCACGGCTGCCGGCTGCGGCGACGTGTACATCACCGTGGAGGACACGCTGCCCATCGCGCAGTATCAGCCCATCGGCAAGCTGCCGGAGCCGGAGGCGACGGAGGCGAAGCTGCGCAGCGCGCCCTACGCCGGCGCGGACGCGCAGACCGGCGACCGCGTCCTGACCGTGGACGCCGCGGCGGAGCGGTGGCAGTGGTATGTCCTCTCCGACAGCGAGTGGCAGATCGTGGAGGGCGCCACGGGCGCGGAGTTCGTCGTGGGCGAGGACATGCTGGAGGCATATGACTTCCGCTGCGTGTTCACGACAAACGGCGTCCGGTACTGCACCGACTCGCTGGGGGGCGCGGCATATGAAAAGGCGCCGGAGGAGGACCTTCCGAAGCAGCCGCGGGATCTGGACCTGCATCCGGCGCAGAGCTTTTCCCCGCTGGAAATGGACCCGGAGAATCCCTATGACGGCTATGTGTTTGAAGTGACCTTCGCCGACGGCGAATGGGTCAAGGAGATCCGCGTCAGCGCCCCGGAGGATGAGGAGGCGGAGCCGGTGAAGCTCGGCACCTTCACCCTCGTCGACCATCTGGGCGGCGACATTCTGAGCGAGGGAGCGACGCTGACCCTCACGGTGCAGGACAACGACGCGCCGGAGCCCTTCACCATCGGCTTTGCCGAGGACCGCTATGAAGCGGACAAGGCGGAGGGCAGTGCGTACGTCCGCCTCAAGCGCACCGGCGGCAACCAGACCATGGTCACGGTGGACTATGCAACCGCCGACGGCACGGCCACCGCCGGGCGGGACTACCAGACCGTCACCGGCACGGCGGCGTTTTACGCCGGCGTGGACGAGGCGGTCATCGAGATCCCGCTGATCGACGACGGAACCGCCGGCGACGGTCCCTGCGTCTTCCGCCTCAAGCTGGGCGAGGTGAAGGGCGACAGCGAGGGCCTTTGCACCCTGGGGCGCACGGAGACAGAGGTCGTCGTTACCAACAGCGGCACCGGCGGCGCGAAGAACCTTGTGACTATGCTCTTTGACGGCGAGGCGGTGGACGCCTCCGGCAGCGTCAGCGTGGCGGAGGTCGCCGCGCCCGTGAGCGGGACGGTCGTCACCGGCGAGGCGGTGGAGATCCCGGAGGAGGAGCTTTTGCGCGGCGAGATCGCCGGCTTTGACGCTCCCGCGCCGGACGAGGCGCAGCTGATGACCTACAACTACGGGGAGATCACCTTCTCCGGCAACCATTCCGGCAATTACTGGGGCGACACGGCCTCCGTCGCCGGGCAGGCGAGCAACGATATCACGGGCTGGTCCGGCGGCAGCGCCAGCGGCAAGGGCTGGGAGATCAAGAGCAAGTCGCCCGCCAGCGCGACGCTGACGATCCCCTATATGGCTCAGATGTACAGCGGTTTCAGCGGCAGCTTTGAGTTCAATGCCAAGGTGGCCAGCTCCTGGGACCTCTTCCTGTACGGCATGGAGTATGTCTACGGCCACGCCGCCGTCGTGACGAAGGCCGGTAAGAGCCACGGAGCGGAATCCAGCAGCCCGAAGATCACGAAGGACGGCGTGGAGAAGGAGATCATCTACTACACTGAGGGCTCCTTCTCCACCGCCTGGGGCATCGGCGACAGCGACCCGGTGACCGGACTGAAGCTGATGCTGTCGCGCTACGACAGCCATGACGCGGACAACCAGGTCTACAGCCGCATCACCAGCGGCACGCTGACCCGCCGGGCGCTGGCGAACAACCTGCGATTGCGCATCCACACCGCCAACGACGGCGAGAGCGGGAACGGCAACGTCGCCACCGCGCCGACCGGCGCCGCCGCCCTGCGCGAGGGCACCGGCGTTTACGAAAGCATGAAGCCCGAGGTCACTGTCGTCTCCAATGCCGGCGGCGTGACATCGGCGGGCAGGCTTTACGTCGGCAGCAAGCTCAAGGTGTCCCTGCAGAAGCTGGACAGCTACAAGCCGCTGGAGCGGGTCAACCTGAACGTCGCCGTCTATGTGAGCCGTTCCGACGGCAGCAAGGTGGACGGCGTGAAGGTGGAGCGCAGCGGCAGGGAGTTCTTCGTCACGCTCGTCTGGGACAACATGACCGAAAACGACCTGAAGGATACCTATACGATCAACGTGGTGATGACGCGCTTGCAGAGCATGCAGCTGGATCTGACGCCGTCCGTTCCGCGCAAGACCGACGCCGACGGCCAGCCCACCGCCGGCATCGACCCGAACCGCGTCGCGGAAGCCTGGTCGCAGTTCAAGGCCAACGGCGAGGATTACATCACCATCGGATTCAGCGAATCGACCACGGAGCCTCCTTATTTCCGGAACACCGTCACGGAGGACCATTACAGAGTGTCGGAAATCCAGATCAAGGACAACAATCCGGTCGTCGATCTTCTGGCCAACATCGGGAAGCTCGAAAACATCCAGTGCATCAACTTCAACCGCCACGCCGGCGACAAGATTCTCTATAACAACAAGATCTACGACGGCAACGCGACGATCTGGCTGAGCGTGGAAGATCTGGCCTTCGGCTCGATCCGCTTCTACTATTACAGCGAGAACAGCATCGGCCTGAACAGCACGATGACCGCCTCGGTCGTCCGCACGGAGCTGTATTTCGACGGCAACGGCGACGGAAAGATCACGGGCGATTATCAGAACGGCTACTTCACCGCCGTCGAGCCCGACCGGCTCATTATGATGCTGGAGGAGAACGAGAGCTACAACGAGATCAACTTCCAGCCGGAGAAGCTGGAAAACGGGCGATACGGCGAATTCTTCCTCAAGATCTATTACTCGATGATCCCCCGCAACCTGACCGTTCCCATCGACGCCGCCGACGCCAAGGCGCAGGTGCTCCCCGCGTTCACAACCAGCATCACGAACCAGAGCGCTTACTCCGCACTGACGGAGGAGCAGCAGAGCTATCGCTATATCCTCTCCGGCGTGGGCGCGGACGGCACGCGCACCTCGGACGGCCATGCCATGTACGGCGCGGAGGCCAGCGCCGTGCAGTTCGTGGATGTGCCCCTGGGCGGCGACCACAGCCCCGTGGTGAGCACGGAGACGATCGCGGCGGACGGCACCGCCGCCTACACCCACACCTGGACGCCGGATTTCCGCGGCAATCTGATCTACCCCTTCAGCGACCCGGAGCCCATTTCGATTGCCCACTCTCTGGCAGGAGACGATTTCCCGCTGGCGGCGGTGTCCTATCATAGGGAAACGGGGATCCAGACGGAGGGCAAGGAAAACCTCAACGGCTATCTTGGCTCCTTCGTGGGCGACACCACCGTCGCTCTGTGCGTGACGGAGCAGCAGTACACGGCCGACCAGCTCAAGGCCAATCCGAAGACCGCCGAGTCGCTGCGGCCCGAAAGCGCCGAGCTGATCCGGCGCGGCGTCACGCCCGACGCCGCCTATCTGAGCCAGATGAACAGCGCGGATATGGGCGGCGCGAACGTGGATCCCAACGAAACCGGCAACGGCTATGCGGAAATGCTGCCCAACGCCGGCGTCAATCTGCCCATGCGGACCTTCGGCGCGCTGGGCTACGCCACCGTGGTGACCAACAAGGATGAGATCATCCTCAGCGTCTCCGTTCCGGGGATCACCTTCCAAAGCTCCAACGGCGGCGGATTCAAGACGGTGGGCTTCCCGTCGACCGTGAAGGGCCCGATGGAGCGGAAGTTCACCGAGCTGAAGTCGTTCCTGGGCAGCGCCAAAAACCCGGACAAGCTGACAGAAGCGATGAAGAACAACCACTATACCGACGGCGCGAAGGCCGGAAGCCTGAAGAGCAAGCAGATCGCGTTCACGGTGTCCGGCGTCCTGATCGTGAGCTGGAAATACGACGCGATCCAGAACAGTTATATCCTCCGGGAGATCACCGGCGGCGCCATCGGCTCCTTCGCGTTCAAATACACCTATCGCTTCGCGCCCTGCCCGCTGGTCTATGTCTACGTCTCGGTCAACTTCAGCCTGACCGTCACGCTGGGCGCGACCTATGTGCGCGAGGAAAAGCTGCGCGAGATCCCCTTCGTCAACGAGGATCATCCCCGGAGCCTCCAGAAGGGCGCCGAATTCGGATTTTCCACAAAATACCAGAACCTCAGCCTGCAATTCAGCGGAAAGCTCTATTTCGAGGTTCTGGATCAAAAGGGCGGGACGCCCGTGGCGAACACGAAAAACGGTTTCCTGAAATCTGACGGCGGCAAGCGGCAGAGCTGCCAGCTTATGTCGGAGGGCGGCCTGGAATTCCCCGGGGACTGCTATGTCCGCATCGTGGCGCTGGAGGACAGCACCATCACCTACCTGAACGTCATCGAAAAGGTCACCACCCATCCGGTCTTCAGCGGCGTCAAGGCCACGCCGAAGCTGGTGGCGGAGCTGGGCGCCGGCGCCGGCGTCGACCTGCTGAAGGTCGAAGCCTGCTTCAAGTTCTCGGCCAGCGTCAACCTGCTGTTCGCGGCCTACGACGAGAAGACGCAGGAGCGGGAGAGCTTCCGGTGCAGCTCGGCGAAGATCGTGCTGTCCGTGGCGCTGCGGGCGGTCGTCTTCGGCTTCAGCGCGGAAATGGACGCGGTCGGCATCAACTTCAATTACAAGCATTCCGAGGGCTGGACCACGACCTATACGCTGTTTAAGGAGGCGGAGCTGCAGAGCGACGCCGGCGGACTGCGCCCGACGGCTGACTGCAGCGGCACGCAGCGCATCTACTCGCCCCGAACCCCGGACGGCGACGCGACCCTCATGGCCTACGATCCCGACGACCCGGCGGTTCCCTTCCAGATGAGCGGCTACAACAGCTCGTTCAGCGCCTTCAAGCTGGCCGACGGACTGTCGCTGGGCTATGATTATCAAATCGTAACGGTGGGCGAGGAAAACTATGTGCTCTACACCATCGGGCGCACGAATCCCGCCGGGGCGGCGGATCGCCCGATGCTCGTCCTCTCCCGCTTGGTGTCCACCGGCGGCATGGAGAGCGTCGGCCTGGTGAGCCCGCTGGACGACATCCATCCCACCACCGGCTCGGTGCGGCACGAGCCCGCCTACATCCTCGTGGACACAAAGGCCGACGGCACCGACGACGGGACCGGCGATCTGGAATTCAGCGCCTGGGCGGAGGGCAACATCATCCGCGCCGCCTGGGTCAGCTATGCCGCGCCGGGCGGCGGGGACGATGCAGACCCGCTGCGCGCAGCCTCGGCCAACACCGTCGTCAAGACCGCCTCCTTCGATACGGCGGCGTCCCGCTTCACTCCGGCGGAGACGGTCAGCGGCGCGCCGGGCAAGCGCGTGATGCTGCCCGCCGTGCTGGATGAAAACGTCACCGCCTGGGTCAAGGCCGAGCCGATGAGCGCCGACGAGCGCGCGGCGGCCTCCGCCAACTATGCCGCCGCCCTGGCCGCCGCGGGCTATGACCCCAACGGCGGCGCCGGGACGGACGACGAGCGCGCGGCGGCGGAGATCGGCAGATACCGCCTCACCACGCAGGAGACGATCTGGGACGGCAGCGGCAGGTACAGCAGCCTCTGCGTCGCCGTGAAGGGCGGGCAGACCGTCGAGCTGAGCCTCCCGGACGGGCAGACCGTGGACAACATCGAGTTTACGCGCAGCGGCGAAACGTATTACGCGGCCTTTACCACGCGGGAGACCCGCTTCACCGACGCGCAGGGCAGCGAGCTTGAGACGCCGGACGGCGCGCGCAATATCCTGACGATCCGCAGGCTGTTCCTCACCGGCTTCCAAATCAGCGACGGCAAGGCCGTTCTGCCGAAGAGCGTTTTGCTCCGCACCCTCTACGACTATGAGAACAACGCGACGCTGTCCGACGGCATTTATATCCAGGGCAGCATCACCCCCTATGACGAGCCCTATTTCGCCAACCTCCAGTTCCTGAACGCGGCGCTGGGCGACGCGCTGAGCGGCACGGAGGAGTCCTTCCCGCAGCGGCAGGCGGACGACACGGAGGACTTCCTGCTGTTCGAGATGAACGGCTGCACCTTTGTGATACGCCAGAGCAGCCTGGAGAGCATCACGAGCACCGAGGCCCATACCGGCACCATCATCCCGTTCTTCGCGGCGGACACGGACCTCCGGGGCGAGCTGGAAAGCGGCGCGACCAGCGCCACGGGCCGGACCGAGGTCACCATCGGCGCCGACGGGGAGGGCGGACTCGCGGCGGTGTACGTCGCGAACGTCCCCAACACCACGAACAACGCGCTCTACATGAGCCGCTACGACCGGCGCACCGCCACCTGGAGCAAGGGCGTGATCCTCGCCATGAACCACATGGACGTCTATGAGGACGCCATCGCGGCCGGCTGGGAGCCGGAGGAGGCCGAGCACGCCTACCTGCACGAGCTCGAAGGCTATGACAAGGGCGGCATGGACCAGTTCACCTTTACCGCGCCGCGGATCGCCCTGGGCGTCAAGGGGCAGGCGGCCTCCGGCACAAGCGCCGCCGACGGCGCCGGCAGCCAGACCACCCTGCTGATCCTGACGCAGGGCAACATGAGCTATCTCCGGCGCATGAAGGATGCGGACTTTTTGACCGTCGACGAAACCCGCCCGGCGGCCCCGGACCGCCCCCGCGGGACCGGCATTTACGCCATCAGCTACGGCGTGGGCTGCCAGACGGTGGGCGAGGCGAGCCTGCGCTTTGTGAACTATGACTTTACAGCCGGGGCGGAGCTGCATGCGACGCTGGACTTCACCAACACCGGCGACATGAGCATCCGCGGCTCCGGCGACAGCGCCGACCAGGCGATCACCGTCTCCCTGAGCGTCGACGGCGCGGGCGTTCCGGACACGCGCCTCCTCAGCTGGACGATCACCGAGAACATCGTTCCGGGGAAGAAGGTGGAGCTCAGCGGCGACTTTGTCCTGCCGATGACGCTGCCGGAGGGGGCTCGCTTCAACCTCACTGTCAGCGAGGGCAGCTACTATGCGGACAAGGGCGGCACGCCCTATACCGCCACGCTGAGCGGCATTTTGACCGTGGAGGAGAAGCCGGAGCTGGGCTTTGAGGACGCCGAGATCACGCTGGACGGCCTCAGCAGCGGCGCCGTGACCGTCGACAAAAGCGGCAACGCGGTTCTGGACGTGGACTTCATGGTGGGCAACCGCGGCAACGCCGACGCCCAGGGCGTGTTTGTCCAGTTCAGTTATGACGGCGGAGAGACCGACGCCGACGGAAATCCCGTATACAAGGCGCTCAACGTCTCTGACAGCACCCTGACCGTTGGGGAGGAGGAGCGGCTCGCCACGCTGATGGGGAGTACCCAGAACTACGGCCTTTCCGACGGCGTCCTGGAGCTCGGCGACATCCGGAAGGGCTATGGCCGCCGGGTGCAGGGAACGCTCACCGTCTCTCCGGACAGATACTTTGTCGGCACGGACTGCACGCTGCACCTGCATATCGAGATCTTCAGCGCCGCGGACGGCGCGGTCGCGCCGGAAAACGGTGTGCTCCGGCCTGCAAGCGGAACGCACGGGGAGTATAACGCCTCCAACAACCTCTTCCAGACGCATGTCCGCGCGGCCGTCAGCTTCCTTGCGGCGGATCAGCTCCAGCTCTCCACCGACTCGCTGCTGCGCCTGCCCATCCGCTATTTCTCCGCCGCCGGGAGCCGGATGCCCCACATCTGCGTTGCGGAATATCCGGACAAGGAGGATACCGACGGCAACGAGCAGACGCGCTTCCGCCACATGGATCAGAACCTGAAGGAGCTCTGGTTCGAGCCGGACGCCTACAGCGCAGGCCTCGGCGGCGGCACGGTGGTCATCCGCGGCGCGAAGGAGGGCAGCGGCTACATCCGTCTCATGGACCAGAATACGAACTCCTATCTGGACATCCCCTTCACCGTCACAGGCGAGGGTCCGGGCACGGACATGGGGCCGGACAACGGGCGCTTCACCTTCTACAATGCCGACGGCTCGGCCTGGAAGACCTCGACCACGGCAGGGCAGGACTGGACGTACGTCACCAACCTGGAGAAGTGGGGCGTGGACGGCAAAGGGAGGGAAGACAACACCAGACCCTTCCGCGGAACCCTTCTCCGAGCGAAAATTGGCGCGACCTTCACCTTTGAAACGCAGGCGGAGGCCATTGCCATTTACTGCGACGGGCGTGTGGAGGTCTCCAGTGACTTCCCGGGCTTCCCGACAAGAAAGGACAACGGCACCGGCGGCGACCCCAATCAGAACCTGCCCGCATTCTTCTACCTCGGCAACAACCCGAACAACGTCAGCCACAAGGTGACGGTGCGCGTGGACGGCTCCGGACGCTTCTCCCCCGACGGAGCCACCTTCCAGAACATCGACCGTATCGTGGAGTATTACCACGGCGAGACCGCCGGAGAACCGGCGGGGGACAACGCGCCGGTCTTCTTCTGGCGCAGAAACTTCCCGAAGAAGGGCACCATGGATTCCGGCGCTTATCAGGCGATCCTCTATGTCATCGGCAGCGCGCCGATCACCGGCGTGACGGTCACGGGCTCAAGCCTGAATGCCGACGAAAAAATCGCCCTGGCGAAATTCCAAAAGAATCCCAATGCGAAAACGGTGGTGTTCATCGTCCGCAGGAACGGAGAATTCACCGTGGATGCCGTGGACAGCAACGGCAACCACACGATCCAGCACGTGAATGTGGACTGGTGGCCGGACGGTTCCGGCAGCGCGTCCCTGATGGGCGAGGAGAACGCCGCGATGTTCGAAAATGAATTGCCGGAGGAGCGCTGGATGACCGCCAGCCTGGTTCCGGGCGACGAGCCCTATATCAACGTCCGGGTGGACAAAACCGCCGATTATGAGAACGTGATCATCGTCGGCGGAACGACGGATAAAATCGAGGCCTTTGCCAATGCAACAATCCAGCCGCTGGATGCGGAGACCGCCGCGGGGATCAGCCTGCTGTTCGGCGAGCGCGGCGAAGAATTCCGCGTCCCGGTCCGGGAGGAAGGCCTGTACGTCGTCGTGGCATACAGCTTCGATCTCCTGTCGCTGATCGCGGAGGGCGAGGAACCGGAATACGCCTACACGATCACACTGCCGGACGGCACAGAGAGCACGTACAACGCAAAGGACGATTACCGCTTCAACGTGGAGTTCATCGAGGTCACGGCAGACAAAACGCAGGGCCCCGGCTATGATCCCGGCTATGATCCAGAACCTGCCGAACCTGCGAAGGAGCCCACCGTTTCGCTTCCCGACGGAGACATCCCGGGCACGGTCCGCGCCGACAACGTCTCCGCCGCGGCAGGCGACGCGGTAACGGTCACCGTGACGCCGGACGAGGGCTACCGCGCCGCGGGCGTCGCCGTGCTGGGCACCGACGGGAAGCCCGTCGCCGTCACGAAAAACACCGACGGGACTTACAGCTTTACCATGCCCGAAACCCCGGTGCGCGTGCAGCCGGTCTTCACAAAGCTCGGCACGCTGCCGGACGGCCTCGGCCAGGGCGGCGGGACGAAATCTCTCGGCCGCTTCCCGGACGTCGACCCGGATCAATGGTACGCCGCGGGCATCCTCTTCTGCCTGAACGAGGGACTCATGAACGGCGTTTCGGACACGTCCTTCGCACCGGGCGGCGCCGCGAGCCGCGCCATGGTGGTGACGATGCTTTGGCGTCTGGATGGCGAAAAGCAGGGCGCGCCGTCCGGCTTCGGCGACGTGCCGGAGGATGCGTGGTATCGCGCCGCCGTGGACTGGGCGACGGAAGCGGGGATCGTCAACGGGACAAGCGCGACCACCTTCTCGCCCGACGCGCCCGTTACGCGGGAGCAGCTTGCAGCGATCCTCTACCGCTACGCCGCAGCCAAGGGCTGGGGCTTCGCCGGGGAATGGGACTATCCGCTGCCCTATTCCGACGCATCGCAGATTGCGCCCTACGCCCGCGAGGCCATGGCATGGATGACGATGAACGGCATCGTCGGCGGCATGGGCGACGGTACGCTTGCGCCCGGCTCCGGCGCCACCCGCGCCCAGATCGCGGCGATGTTCCAGCGCTTCTGTGACTGGATGACAAAATAAAGAGCGTCCAGCGATCAAAAAACAAAGCGGCCCATGAATACGCCCCGCACATATAACAGGCCTCATCCCTAATCAAAATTGTTGTTCAATCGTTCCATGACCCCTCGATGGCTATACATAGCCGGAACATGTTTGCCGTTATGTTCTGGGCGTGTATTATGAGGTGAACGCAAGAAGTATTCCACAAATGGAAGCTGGTTTTCCTCTTTCTGAGGCGGTTTTTTGACACCTTATTTTGAAAAAACGCTATCCTCCGCCACCGGGGGGGATTCAATGCTGATTTATTCAGTGTTTCCTTAACCTTTTCAAATATATCAAAGACTGATGACAACACAAACGGGCGGTGAGGGAGAAACCCTCACCGCCAGCGTGATTAGGTGTATATCAGCTCCTGAGATATGGTTTCTTCCACTCGCTCCCGGATGCTGTTCATTCGCTGCACCCACTCCATCTGATCCGATGCCTTAAGATTCTCCGTCACATCCTCATGCTCGGCGTACTGCTTCATCAGCAGATCGAACATTTCATCTACTGAGCGATCTATCTCTTCCAAATGGGCATTCAGCTTTCCGCTGAGCAGCATTCCGTCGCAGATGCCGTCGTGATGCTTCCGCAAGAAATCCCTGCGCCTCATGCTTCAAATCCCAATTTTAGGAGAAGGGGGTGGGACGAGATCGGGAATCAGATAGTCTCCCTCACAGTGGTATGTCAGTTCGTTCATTGAAACAACCTCCTTTGTGCTTTCTGCGACCATTGTACTTTCCAAACATATATAAGTCGAATGTGCAAATGCAGCTTTTCCCCGCCATTTACACAAAAACGCCCACCCGAATGAGCGGTTTACGGGGGTACGTGACCGCAGCATTCGGGAGAGCGCTTGAATGGCATTCAAGAGGTCAGCGGTTCGATCCCGCTTA
>JAEEGH010023490.1_pt1 | contig 12529 bp, 16 predicted proteins | sample 9134181 | NCBI WGS metagenome assembly JAEEGH01 (sample SAMN16246544, study PRJNA631951) | gut metagenome | biome: gut microbiome; feature: rumen; material: DP-attached | host: Bos | place: Iran: Karaj | collected 2018-10 | reverse complement strand
ACCATCCTTAGAATGGTCCGTGGCCCATGCAGCTGGTGGTGCCCAGTGCCGTTGCTATCGCTGTAGCAATCGATGCTATCAACTGCACAATAAACTTCAATGTCTCCTTCTTACTCATAATGTTTCAATTTTTACATTCTTACATTTTTACATTGTAGAGTAGGGCGGGGCTTGCGCCCCAACCCTTAGTCTCCGATGGGTTCGTTATGATTACCGCCACCCTGGTTGCCGCCGCCGGTATTGCCTCCGGTATTACCGCCAGTCGATGGCGTGGTGCCGCTTTCGTCCTCGTCGCTGCCCTTAATCAGGCTCTCTACATTAATAAACTCGGCATGCTTCAGGAACTCTCGGCTCGAGATGTTCTGCTCCTGCTCCTGTTCAGGAAGGAAGCGGATGTGCAGACCCCTGATGTCCTTGTTTACATTGAACTTGTCCTTGCTCAGAGCACCGCCCTTCTCGCACTCGATGGTGGTGTAGAAGGTACCCAGACCATCAATCTTCACCTTCTTCGAGTTAAGCAGCATCTCCAGCAGACAGCTGCGGAACTTCTCCAGAACACCATATACCACGTCGGGGGTATAAACGCTTCCGTGCTCGCTAATGTGGTTCGCCAGCTTACGGGTGTTCAGGCTCTCCAGGTTCTTCACTCGAGCGTAGTACTTGCCATTGGCAGCGCTGTGCTCATTCTTGTTTTGGTAAACTTCATAAATAATCTTTGCCATAATTTTGTGTGTTTTTTCATGGTATTAGACTTGTGCGATGAGCTACATCGGGTCACCGCCTCCCGCATTTGCTTTGTCTCTCATGATTGACAATGCAAAGATACATAAAAAAATAATACAAACCAAGTAATTTCTATGTTTGTTCCTGATTATTTTGGCGCTTCAAATTGTAAGTTGTTGAATATTAGGGATTTACAATGGTATGAATGCCGAAAAACTCCACAAAAGCCACCCCTTAAGGTTGCTCGCCCCAAGTGAGAATACTGCAATCTATGAGATTGAACTATTCAACCACCAAGAAAGAACTATTCACGCCGTATCACCGTAACATTTACGTTTTTTAATCCATGCAATTTTTCTTTACACGAAATTTTATATATTATATAATAATATATAATTTTATTATTCAATATTTTTGCCGTATCACAATCCGCTTCATGATACGGTGATACGGCGTCAGAATTCAGGCACTAATGCTTCCTCGGCCACCATGTTGGGGTATATCACTTGTTCGTCGTATATCAGGTTAATACCAAGTGCATCTTCCAACTTCGACAGAGTGTCGAGCGACATATTCTCTTTGCCCTTCAGTATCTTTGATACATACTGCTGGGTACAGTTCATACGTTCAGCAAGGGCTTTTTGTGTAAGCCCCTCCTGTTTCATCTGCAATAGTACTTTCACGGCAATCTTTTGTGAGTGCCGCAACCACGACCAATTGTCGCGTCTCCATTCTGCTTCCTCGCGCCATTTTGACGGCGTCTCGCTCTTATGAGCTTCAAGGAATTCTTGTGTTTTCTTCTTCATAGGCTATTCCTCTTTAGTTATATTATAATTCTGACATGTAGTCTGCAAATCCATCTGCATCTATAGCTTGATTTCTAATCAGGTAGTTGCGCACCTGTTCCATCTTTTTTAGTTCGTTTAGCGTGTGCTCACGTTCCTGCATGGTGCGGGTTAGTTTAATGGCACCGCCAGTTATGATGTAACATCCTGGTTCCAACTTGATGGCATATATGCGTAGCCATGAAGCGTGCTGTGGGCGTTCTTTGATTTTTGCCTTCTCCTTACCCAGCAGCATCTCGCTCGTACGACTATTTTCAAGCGGACGGAAAAGTTTATCAAGATCTGCCTCTGGTGATATGTCGAGAATCAGGCATTGCATGCGCTGGTTGTCGTCGATAGTATCGTAGATAGCCTGATTGATGTCTGTAATCTTGAAATACGACTCCAAATCAGCCATGTTTGCCAAAAAGAAATCTACCAGCCACTCTGGATCATTCCATTGGTCGAAGAGTAGTTTCAAGGCATTGTCTGCTGCGCCATCGTAGCGTACTGCCCACAGGGTGTTATTATCCAGGATCTTATCGAATGTCATATCTAATACATTTTCTGCCGCAAAGATAGAATATTATTTTTAGAAAAACAACTGTCAGTTGTATAATTCGTGCCGATTTTTAGGATTTTTAATCAAAATGCCGTCAATTTCCTGAAATCAGGGATAATATATGATTCCCCCCCCTCATGTGCTAAAAACTCTTAATATATATCCTGCATTTTTTGTTAAATGCGGGATTATTAGTACTTTTGTGTGCTTGAAATATTACAATTAATCAAAGACTAAAATGACAGAATACAATATTCAACGGGATATCGTTTATCCGATAGATCAATATTTGGCTGGTCGTATGACTCAAGATGAACTTGAGGCGTGCGACTGGAAGTGGGCTTTATATGACCTGAGAAAGAACGACTATTGGGGAGTGCGTAAAGCTCTAACACCTTATTATCGCAGGTTTCTGATGTGTGACAAAGCTTTCTTTCGCAATGGCAGTACTGATACGTTTCTTAAAAATGCTCTACTGAAATCGATTGAGAGAGAAGGCCGCTATGTAGGCAGGGATTTCAATGACATCGATTTGGTGAAATGTGCAGAGGCATGGGCTGTTCAACTGATGGCCGATAACCATGAGCCACGCTATTTCTTTATACTCATGCAGGAAATCCTGATGCGCGACTTCAAGCCAGATTGGAATGCTATATATGAGGAGTTGAAGAAGAAACTTGCAAATGCCAGAAATTTTGGCAATTTCAAGACACACGAGATGTATTGTGTGCTGATGGGTATTACCATGATTGAGCGTACAGACTTGCCAAGGGAGAAAAAAGACGAACTGGTGATGCTATTGCGTCGCCATTGGCAGTTCATTAAATATATGTATTCTGTGCTGATTCATTATATTGTAGGTCTAAAGGTGGAGAACTTTGCGGCGGTTGCTAATTCGGCATGTAAGAAAACGAGTTATCCGTTTATGCACTGGTTCTACAAGGCTTTTAATGAGAATTTTGATGCACTCTGCCCAGAAGGCCTGATTGACCCGCATAGCGGAAAGAGTGTAAGAGAGCAGGCTTTGGTGCATAAGAAGAAAATGGAGAATATTATCAAGTCAACCAAACCTTCGGCTGATTTGGATGAACTATTTGCAATATTGTTTCCTAAGGTCATTAACGACGTAATGAGACAAGCACGTCCAAAGACATACGAGGAATTAGAGGCTGATATTGATGATCTAACGAGTAGATACAATAAGGTGTTGTCGCAGTTAACTAATGCCGTACGTGATGTGGAAACAGACAAGATATCGCCAGAAGACTTGACAGCAGCTTTCTTAAGATTACCAACAGTACTGGCTCTTTCGTATTTTGGTACGATGTCCGCCCTCTTGGCTTTGAATACTACGTGGCAGAAATATGCACCACAGATACAAGAGCAAATACTTAGCAAGCAAAAAGAGCAATTGAACAAGCAGGACAAGATGATTGAGGAGGTGGAGAAAGCAGCGAATAAACCTTCGACGCAGAACGTCTTTAATCTTGAATTGGTTCAAAAGAAGGAAACGAACATCGACAAGAATTATGGGCCCAACATTGAGCATAATGGTGGGACGTTGAGTCTGCCAAATAAAGATAATGTCTGAATAAACAGTAACTTGCAAAATTTAAGTGAAATAAAAGCGAAATTTAAGCGAAGTAAAGATGTAAGAAATCATGAAAACCCAGTAAAACAAGGGATTTCAGCGCATCTTTATTTTCTTAACTTTAAGCGAACTTTAAGTAAACTTTAAGCGAAATGGGATTCAATATCAAGAATAATTATGGACCGAACATCGAAGTGAACGATGGGGGAAAGGTGGTTGTTGTACAAGGAAACGATGGGCTATGGCATTCAGCTGGAGTAGAGGAGGCTGAAATTATGGAAGAAGTGGTAGATGAGGTGTTTGTGCCCAAGCAGTTGCAGTTCTTCGACATGGTGCAGTTCGGTTCTGAGGAGAAACAGCCCAAACTGATAGCGATGTTAAGGGAGGTGGCACAGCAGGTTGATACTACCAACGGACGTGGCTGGTTCTGTATCTATGCGGGCTACCGCTATTACAAACAGCAATTGGCAGTAAGTGGTGGTTATGCAGATTTCTTTGCCGATATAGAAGCATTGGTTCCAGATTTACTGGCGAAGATAGATGCAGCTAAAGTAGGTGAGCCAAGATATCACAATTATGCCATGTTGATGGGTAGGGAGGCCAGTGCATGGTATATGGATAACAAGAAACTACCGCCTTTGAACGAGATAACCTTTTGGAAGGATAAGTTTGATGGCGATAAGAACCGTTATGCCACAAGTACCAAGATTATTATAGATGTTTATAAGCGACTGAAGACAATTTAGAACCTATAACGAGATAGATTTTTAAGCGAACAGATTCATTTCTGCTCGCTTTTTTTGTGCCTAAAAGTGGGCTGTACGTATAGTGCGTATAGCGAAAATAGCCTGTACGTATAGTAGCGTATAGTGGGTCCTGATAACTCGAAAAAATCCATATTTTGCATTGAAAATCGGCCTATCTTTGCATCGTCAATCAGACAAAAAATAAAATTTCAAGATATGGAAAAAATGAGAATTACGAGCGTACGAAACGCTAATGGTGTGAAAGTGAAGCGCTGCTGCGCCAGTTGCCAGCACAAGTGTATTGAGACAAACGGCACAAGGGTTTGCGCACTGACCAAAAACAAGGTTGAGCAAAAGTTTAAGTGCAAGCAGTGGCTGATGAGCGACGGCATGATGAATGCCGGTAATGGGGGAGGCGTGGTGCGCCTGATAGGCACCACAGAAGTAATTATTAAGTAGTAATCGAGCGAAGATGATGTGAAGGAAGTCACGCGTGTGAAAATGGCCAATTTCCGACACCCTTCACTCACAAAACGTAAGATTATGCGAAAGTACATTTTTATTTTGGATGCCCTTGAGTTAATGAACAAACTCCTGATGGGCAAACGTGTAGAAGGTGTTCTGTTTATCGATGAGAACACAGGTAGGCTTTCCTTTAAGGCATACAACCGCCAGCTTAGGGATCGAAAGAAGGACCGCCTGGTAAAGAAATTGCCATGGGGCTGGATTAAGGAGAGTATGGAGCGCATCAAGGTGTTCGGCAGTTTCCCTAAGGATATGGGTACTGCGGCTGTAATGGGACTGATGGACGACCACCATCGTTCAGTTAAGAACGCCATGATAGAGCGAGAGTTAATTGAGTTTTGTTAATTAGAAAGGAGGATTTATGGAAGCATTAGTAACAATTATTGCGGTGGGCGCATACGCTGAGCGCCAGTATCAGAAGCAGGACGGCAGCTCTGAATACTTTAAGAGCCGTGGGGTAACCATGAAACGTGGTGGTGATATGATTTACGGAGAGATGACAGGCGAATTGGCCTCGAAGAACCGTGACACGCAGTTTCAGCAGGGTATGCCCTACATAGTAAAGGGATTCTGGAAAATGCGCACCTGGGGCGATAATAACGATCGCCACGAGAACGCCTTTTATATTACTGACCTTCAAACGCTTTAAGGAGTATGGGATTTTGCTATCAGAAGAATTTTTGTAACCCTACGCTGCCTGTGGACGAGCCCCAATTCTGGGGCCTCGTCAAGGCAACCAAATGGGCAGAGAACATCGATAAGTATCGTGAAACCCATGATGCTGCGTTGAAACGAAAACTGCCTGCGTTTATCTTCCAGGCTACGTTCGATGAAACTACATCGAAGACTGGTAAGACGGGGGCCTGGCGTAAACAGTCGGCAACCTGCTTAACAGGTTTGGTGGTGATGGATATCGATCACATTGAGAACCCTTTGGCAATCTACCAAAGTTGGATTGAGAAGGGCTTGGATTGGAAAGCGTCTGGTATTGTACTCGTTTATATTACGCCATCAGGTAAGGGCTTGAAGATAGTTTTCAAAGCCCGCCTGGATTGGGGTAATCTCATCGACAACCAGCATGCTATGGCCAAGGTGCTTGGTGTAGAGGTTGATGAAAGTTGCAAGGATGCAAGCCGTATGAGCTTCATCTGCAAGGAATCGGATATTTTGTATTTGGATAAAGAACTGTTTACTTATGAGAACAAAGAATTTGCTGAGCGATATAACGCTCTATATCGAGACGGTCGTTCACAGGCTACGCAAGAGAATGCAGGGAATGCAATACCTGCTAATAGTAACAGCGGGATTAGTAATCTCTCTGAGCACAGTAACGAACCTGTAATGTGGCGTGGCTATGATATACAACGTATTATTGATGCTCGTTATGCAGCCAAGCTGCCCTGCGAAGCCGACAGCAACCGTCACAACGAAAGTCTTAAACTGGCCACCGATTTGCTGCTTATGCTCGATTCCGACAAACAATTGGTGCAGCGTGTGGTTGAGGCCCAGTCGTGGGTACAGGAAATCATCGAAGCACGTAACGAAAACGTGGCCCAGACAGTGGCCAGTGCCGCTGAGTGCGTGGCGCAGAAGGAGAAGAAGTATGCTAGTAGTCTGCCTTCAAAGGCGATGCTCGCCGCGATTCAGGAGTACTGTGGCAAAACGTTTCAGGAGATTACGAAAGCGCAAACGCAAAGGGCGGTAGTGGTGCCCGAAGAGGATATTAACCGTTGGCTTTGGGATTGGGGTGAGCAGATAGAGGTGCTGAGTGAGTACTACCCGCTGTTGAAGGACATCTGCAAGGGACTTAAACGCAACCAGTATCCTGCGGCGATGTTTGTGGCTGGTGGGTTGATGATGACGCTGATGACACGTTGTACCTACCGTTTTTACCATCGTCCTGAGGAGTTGCGCCGCCTGAACAACTCGACGCTGATTATCGGCGACCCTGCCAGTGGTAAAAGTTTTGCTACCCGATTGTTTAAACTGCTGGCCGCTCCCATTGTGGCTGCCGATAAGGTGGGTAAGGATGCCATTAATGCCTATCGTGAACAGATGCGCACCAAGGGCGCCAATAAAGAGAAACCCAAGAAACCTAAGGTGATTGTACGTGTTCACCCGGCTCGAACCAGTAATGCCCAGTTTATTCAGGATATGGTGAACAGCGTAGAGGAGGTGGATGGCATGCCTATGCAGCTGCACATGCTCACGTTTGATACGGAGCTGGATAATACGGTAACGGTTCAGAAAGGCGGCTCTTGGATTGATAAGCAATCGCTGGAGTTGAAAGCCTTTCACAATGAGGAGGATGGACAGGCATACTCGAACAATGATTCTGTACTACAGGATTTCTACGTAACGTGGAACTTTATCTACACAGGTACGCCCATCGCCCTGAAAAAGAAGGTGAACGAACAGAATTTCGGATCAGGATTGGCCACACGTCTTACCTGCATACCACTGCCTGCCACTAATTTCCAGATGATGAGTCGCGAATCAAATGTTGATTATAATAGCGATAACCGCTTAAAGGAATGGGCCGAGAAACTGGACCGCATGAAGGGCGAACTCTCTGTGCAGACACTGGTAGATGAACTCTACGACTGGACTGCTCGTCGTATGGCAGATGCCGAGGAGAACAATTCGAAGGCCGACGAAATGCTGCTGAAACGTTGTGCCTATCACGGATTAAACTTTGCAGCTCCGTTTGTAGTGATGCGCCATTGGGATAAGATGCATCAGGAGGGTAACTACTGGTGTGGTGAGTTTGAAACCGACGAAGTGGATTGGCGATTGGTAGAACTTATTGTGAACATCCAATATGCCTGCCAGCGCCATTACTTTGGTGCCATGGCCGAGAACTACTTCGACAATAAAATGAGAGAGGCCTCGGTTAATGTGCGACGCCAGCAGAAAACCATCGAAGCCTTTCAACGACTGCCTGATGAGTTTACTGTAGAGGATGCAATGAACTGCTTCTCGCTAACCAACGACACAGTGGCACGCGTAAAGATAAATCGCTTGATAAGCGATCGTTTGGTTGAGAAAGTAGCCGACTTTGTGGATAACGGCACCACTAAGGCTGTGTACAAGAAAACGGGTATCATGATGAGTTAACGCCGTATCACCGTAACATTTAAAAAATTGACTATGAGTGTAGTAGATTTTAAACTGAGTGAGCATTTCACTCTTGGCGAAATGTGCAAAACAAGTGTGAAGTACAAGAATGTGCCTAATGAGGTACAAGTTGAGAACCTGAAGCGCCTTTGCAGTTGGCTGGAGATGCTGCGAAGTGAGTGGAACCGACGATATGGAGAGGGTAACGACCCCATTATCATCAACAGTGGATTCCGTTCGGAGGCGGTTAATAATGTGATTGGAGGTGTGGTTACCAGTAACCATCTTACTGGCTGTGCAGCCGATATCCGCGTGGCAGGTATGGAGCAACTTATCCGATATGCCACCATCCTGCTTGATGTCAGCGATCAGTCGAGAGAAGACTTTGACGAGCTGCTGTTAGAGTATTCGCCCAGGGGCGGCTATTGGCTCCACTTTGCCGTAAAAGCAAAGGGGAATCGACGAAAAGTAAGGCTTATACAGGCGTAAAATAGTAACCGCCGATGTATCTCGAAAAAGATGCGTCGGCGGCTTTTTTATTTCTTCTTCTTGGCTACAATCTCGCCCGCACCGCTACATTGGTCGGCGATGTACTGTACAAAATCTGCATTGCTTGCCATGATGATAGGGATTACTTAAACAGATACTGGGCGAACTGGTGGAGGGATTTGCGCCAGGGCTGCCATTCGTGGTCGCCAGGGTAGGCGGCAAAGCGTACCTGGATGCCGGCATCCTGCATCTTTTTTACGATGTTGCGGGTGTGGCTGATGCGTGGGTCTTGCTCGCCGCAGGTGATGAAGAACACATCCAGATTCTTGTTAAAGCCCTGTACATCGGATAGCATGCCTGGTACTTCTTTCTCTAAGTCGAAGTTTGAGGCGCCTTGGATGCCACCGAACATGCCTGTTGAGAACACGCCTACGTTGGCAAATACCTGGGGCGAACGCAGGCCGATGTAGAACGACTGACCGCCACCCATCGACAAGCCGCACATGGCGCGATACTTGCGGTCGGCTTTTACACGATAGTTCTTCTCAACAAAAGGTATCACGTTATCAATCAGTTCGTTACGGAAATTTTGCATGCCCTGCCAGCTGTAGCCGCCACCAAAGCCGCCGCTGCGTGCCTGTACGTTGCTGTTGGCACTAACCACAATCATAGGAACGGCCTTGCCTGCAGCTATCAGATTGTCCATAATCTGAGCGGTGCAGCCTTGCTCCATCCAGCCGCGATGGTCCTCGCCACCACCATGCTGAATGTAAACCACGGGGTATTGCTGGGTGCTCTCGTTATAGCCGGCTGGGGTGTAAATCATCAAGGGTCGATAGGCCTCATCTACCTTTGAATAGTAGTAAACGGTGCGCACCTCGCCGCGTGGCACATCCTGCACCTCGAAGTCGGCACAGCCATCCTCTTTGATCTCGATGGCACTCGACCAGCGGCTGCAGCCGTAGAACGATTGGCTGGCAGGATCGGCTACCGAAACACCATCAATCAGCAGGAAATAATAGTGGAATCCGGGCACCTGGGGGCGGGTGGTTACACGCCACGTACCATGCTCGTCGCGGGTCATATCGTACTTGGTGCCGCACAGGTCGATCTGTACCTTCTGGGCCTCGGGGGCATTTACGCGAAACATCACGCTACCATCCTTAAGCACACGTGGATAGCCGTTACGGTTTACGTTGGTTACTGGCGAGTACGATCCCTCGGGAAAGTTCTCTTTGGCAAATGGTTGTGCTGCCATCTGGGTGCAGCAAACGGCCGCAAACAGGGCGACCAGCAAAACTTTTGTTCTCATATGTACAAAAAGAAAAATTGTTAACTTGATGTTGCAAAGATAATTGTTTTTTGCGAACCGAACGTATTGATATACAGAGTTTTTTGTTTTTTTATCAATAAACATGGATGCGTAATGCGGCTATGATAGTTTTTTTTCGTAACTTTGCACGCGATTTTAAGAACGTACGTTTAAAAATAGGTATAAGATTATGGCAAAGAAAGCATTATTGATGATTCTCGATGGATGGGGAATCGGTAAGCATGGTAAGGGTGATGTGATTTTCAACACTCCAACTCCTTACCTCGATCTGTTAACAGCTACTTCGGCTCACTCTCAGCTTCAGGCATCTGGTGAGGATGTAGGTCTGCCCGACGGACAGATGGGTAACTCAGAGGTGGGACACCTGAATATCGGTGCTGGTCGCATTGTTTATCAGGACCTGGTAAAGATTAACCGTGCCTGCAAGGACGGCTCTATCATGGAGAATCCTCAGGTTAAGGCTGCTTACACCTACGCCAAGGAGAACAACAAGAAGCTGCACCTGATGGGATTGACATCTGACGGTGGTGTACACTCTTCACTCGATCACCTGTTCAAGCTCATTGAGATTGGTAAGGCTTACGGACTGAAGAACCAGACTTTCGTACACTGTTTCATGGACGGTCGTGATACCGACCCCAAGAGCGGTAAGGGCTTTATCGAGCAGATTAGCAAGGTTTGTGCCGATAACGATGCTGCTATCGCATCAATCGTAGGTCGTTTCTACGCTATGGACCGCGATAAGCGCTGGGAGCGTGTAAAAGAGGGTTACGACCTGATTGTTAAGGGCACTGGTAAGCAGAGTACCGATATGGTTGCTGCAATGCAGGAGAGCTACGACGAGGGCGTTACCGACGAGTTCGTAAAGCCAATCCACAATGCCGCTGTTAACGGTTGCATCGAAGAGGGTGATGTTGTAATCTTCATCAACTTCCGTAACGACCGTGCTAAGGAGATGACTATCGCACTGACTCAGGAGGATATGCCAGAGCAGGGCATGAAGACTATCCCTGGACTGCAGTACTACTGCATGACTCCATACGACGCTAACTTCAAGGGTGTGAACATCCTGTTCCCCAAGGAGAACGTTGAGAATACACTGGGCGAGTACCTGAGCAAGCAGGGTAAGAAGCAGCTGCATACTGCCGAGACCGAGAAGTATGCTCACGTAACATTCTTCTTCAACGGTGGTCGCGAGCAGCCATACGAGGGCGAGGATCGTATTCTGGTTCCAAGTCCAAAGGTTGCTACCTACGACCTGAAGCCAGAGATGAGTGCTTTCGAGGTAAAGGATAAGCTGGTGGCTGCTATCAACGAGGCTAAGTACGACTTTATCGTTGTAAACTTTGCCAACGGTGATATGGTAGGTCACACTGGTATCTACAACGCTATTGCCAAGGCTGTTTGGGCTGTTGACAACTGCGTGAAGGATGTAATCGAGGCTGCTAAGGCTAACGATTACGAGGCTATCATCATTGCCGACCACGGTAATGCCGATAACGCTATCAACGCCGATGGTACTCCAAATACCGCTCACTCACTGAACCCCGTTCCTTTCATCTATGTAACCAACAACAACTCGGCTACAGTTAAGGACGGACGTCTGGCCGACGTAGCTCCTTCAATCCTGCACATCATGGGTCTGGAGCAGCCTGCAGACATGACTGGTGAGAACCTTATTTGCGATTAATAAATAATGGATGTTCAGATAGAACAAAGCTGGAAACAGCATTTACTTGGTGAGTTCGACAAAGACTACTTTGTTGGGCTCACCAATTCTGTTCGTGCAGAGTATCAGCATTATACGTGCTATCCGCCAGGCAAACTGATATTCAATGCCTTTAACCTGTGTCCGTTCGACAAGGTGAAGGTGGTGATTATCGGTCAGGATCCTTATCACGAGCCAGGACAGGCCCACGGACTGAGTTTCTCGGTTCAGGACGGTATCCAGTTTCCGCCCTCACTGCAGAACATTTTTAAGGAGATTCAGGCCGACCTTGGTACGCCTATCCCCACATCGGGCAATCTTACCCGCTGGGCCGAGCAGGGCGTGCTGCTGCTTAATGCATCGCTTACCGTTCGTGCTCATCAGGCTAACAGTCATTCGGCCTTAGGGTGGCAGAAGTTTACCGATGCGGCTATACAGACGTTGGCCAAGAACCGCCAGCATCTGGTATATATGCTCTGGGGTGGCTATGCCCGCTCAAAAGCGTATATGATTGACAAGCAGAACAATCTGGTGCTTGAGAGCGTACACCCATCGCCACTGAGTGCTAATCGTGGTGGCTGGTTCGGTCAGCACCAATTCTCGCGCTGTAATGCTTATTTAGAGCAGAACGGCCAAACCCCCATTCAATGGTAAATAGATGAATCAATTACCCCCAATTATACAAGTAGGTGATGTGTTGCTCTCGTCGGAAATACTGACGGAGAAGTTTTGTTGCGACCTGAGCGTTTGCAAAGGCGAGTGCTGTGTTGAAGGCGATGCTGGTGCCCCTGTAACGATGGACGAAATAGCTGCCATCGAAGCATGCGTGGATGACGTGTGGGACGACCTCTCGGCATCGGCACAGGCTGTTATCGACAAGCAGGGCGTGGCCTATACCGATCAGGAGGGCG
>JAEEGH010023489.1_pt1 | contig 12530 bp, 2 predicted proteins | sample 9134181 | NCBI WGS metagenome assembly JAEEGH01 (sample SAMN16246544, study PRJNA631951) | gut metagenome | biome: gut microbiome; feature: rumen; material: DP-attached | host: Bos | place: Iran: Karaj | collected 2018-10 | reverse complement strand
AAAATCAACTTGGGTGGTTTACCTTCTCGTTTTGCAGCGCTTCCATTAGATTCTCAAAGCCGAATTGGTGTTAATATAGGAAATAACAATTTGACAGCTCCTCGACTTATAACAGACGGCTATTCAACAAGTCTTACAACATCAATTCCGTATGACATTTTTACAAGCGATGAAGGTTATGCAGTTGGCTGGAATGAAGATAGCGATGAAGCTGTCGTTGCAGAAACCTCGGGCAGCTTTACTCCAATTGGTTTTGGAGAAAAGCCGTTCGAAATTGTTTTCCCTGAATATTCGTGGATAAATACACTAAGTGGAGCAACCGTCAATCCAAACTTAAACATTAAGTTCAGATATGACGGAGAAGAGCTTTCTGGTGGAATAAATAATACAGTAAGCGACTTAAAATCATATCAGATAATTGTAACAAAAGGTTCAAAGTCTTATGGAGCAAATGGAATACTTGTTGAGAAAAATGGTACAAATGCTTTAACTAATTATTCAACCAGTGGTTCTACTACAGGTATAATCGTACCTGCATCAACTTTTTCTTCAGCAGGAATTGATGATGGTGTTTACACTGTAACAGTACGTGTAGTGTATGGTCAGGTTAATTACGAGGCAAGCCAAAATTATTACATTACAAGGGGCGAACCTTTATCATACTTCCTTACCCGAAAAGAAGCTGAATATATAACTGATCCTGACAGTGCAGACCCTGCTCCGGAAGCAGCAGATAAATCATTCTTAATAGAAACAAAAGACCAGTTTTTAATCTTCCGAAATATGATAAACGGAACCTGGAAGCCATCCTGGTTGGGGGAAGAAGCAGTTGCAGTTTCGTCATCAGACTTTTCCGGAAAATCGTGGTTTCTGATGAATGATCTGGATTTGGAAAAGGCTGAATGGCTGAGTATAGGAAGAAACGAAGCTGATGCTTTTGACGGACTTTTTGACGGAAATAATCATACAATAAAAGGATTACGTCTGCCGGTTTGGAATACAGGATCTGCACGCGGTTTGTTCGGATATTGCAAGGGTGCAGTAAGGAACCTTAATGTTGAAGGAATAACTACAAAACTGACAGGCACGAGCACGGAATCGATACAAGAAGCACAAGCTCAATATATTGGTGGAATTGTTGCATATTTAACAGAGCCTGATTCAAATGCTTCGAACGAAATGGGCAAAATAACAAACTGTAGTTTTAATGGTTCAATAGAGCTAAAAACCTACATCCAGAAGAGTACAAGAAGCTCAACTTTTAAAGATACTTGTATTGGCGGTATTGTTGGTTATGCTTATACGTCTCCGGCTTCCGATAGTGAGAAAATAATAAATTGCAGGAACAAAGCGGATATAAATGTAAAAACACAATACTCTTATTCTGATGGTTCATATGCTTATGTGAACATTGGCGGTATATGTGGTTATACAGGCTGCAAGGTAAAGAATTGTGAGAATTACGGTGCAATTGTAAAAGATAATATAGATATTAGTTCGTATAATTATCCCTGCTGTTATGTAGGCGGAATTGCAGGAGTAAATGCTGCAAATGCTGCAATTTCTGATTGTAACAATTATGGTAAAATAACACAACCAAGATCAGTCAACGCTTTTTTAGGGGGAATAGTTTCTTTGACTTCTGCAAATGTAGAAAACTGTAAGAATTACGGAACTATTAAAATTGATCGGTTTCCTCAAGACATAGATGCAAAAACTTGTGGTTTTACAGCCGGAATAATGGCAAAAACTTCTTCATCTGACATAGCTGTGACAGTTAGCAATTGCCAAAACTATGGGGACATAAATAGCAAGTGTCATCGTACGGGCGGTATTGCAGCATATTTTGAAAGTATTAACGGTGCAATAAAAGACTGCACAAATGAAGGAAATATTTTAGGTAGTCCTAGTGATACTTTTATTTGTTCGGATGCAGGCGGCATAGCAGGATATGTTAATTATGGAAAAATTATTTCCTGTATTAATAAAGGGGATGTAACTTATCTTGGCACTGATTCCACAACTGCAAGTGATGTAATGGGTATTGGAGGCATTGCCGGTTATTTAAATGATACAGTAATTTCGTGTGAAAATTATGGAAATATTTCCGGAATGTCTTGTGTAGGAGGTATCGCTGGATTTTCTAAGACGAGTCCATCCGATGGTTTTTCATTTACCTGTATTAATTGCAAGAATGCAGGAATAATAACTGCAAAAGGAAAAACTACTGCATATGATGCAAGGCATTATGCAGGCGGTATTTTTGGAATATTAAAGAATTCTAATAATAAAATATATAACTGCATAAATACGGGTTCAATAACAAGTACAGGCTCTTTCTTTCAGGTAGGTGGTTTGATTGGAAGTATAGCAAATGATACGAAGGTTTATAACTGTGTAAATGCCGGTCCAATATCATTCCGGACAGTTAATGCAGACTATACAAAAGATTATGTTGCAAATCTTTTGTGCGATGGAGCAGGGCAGAGTGACGGAACTAAGGTCAGCGAGATTAAAAACTGTTTTTATAAAGAAGATAATTTAACAAAATCTTCAGGGGGTTCAGTTCCTAAAGGTTGGACAAAATATACCTCTGGTAATACCGATGTTGTTTATTCTCCTGATGTTTATGAATCAATTGCTTCGTTCGTACAGGATTATACAATTGAAGATTCTGAACTTAAATATAGAACAATTACTCCAATTGATTATGGTGACGGCTTTGGAAATATTGCAAGATATTTGAATGGTTTTATAAATAAGACTGCTACTACTGTTACAGTTGGCAGCACATCTTATCCTGTAAAAAAATGGCATTACACAGAAGAAGGTCAGTTAGATTTTATTACGGACGGATCTTCTGGAGAAACGGCAAATCGTTCGTTTGTGTTGTGTGAGCATGGAGAGCTTCACAGGGAAGGATACACTGTAAACTTGACCAGAGATTATTATGTCTGTAACCACGAGGTAACACAGGCAGAGTACCTGGCGATTATGGGAAGTAATCCGAGTAGCTTTAACGGCAGTTCTGGAAAAGAACCTGCGGATGGCGAAATACAAGAAAACCGTCCTGTAGACTGGGTCGGCTGGTTTGATGCAATAGTTTACTGTAATAAAAGAAGTATTGCCGCCGGATTCACACCTTGCTACAGTGTAACCGATAATGGAAATACAAGCACAAATCCTGCAGATTGGAAAAATACAGAAACACCATCAACAACTTATATACCGTCTAATTATCAGAGTATTCAAGGTACTATATCTTGTGATTTTAATGCTAACGGCTATCGTCTACCAACAGAGGCAGAATGGGAGTTTGCTGCACGAGGCGGAAATGAAAGTGAGGGTTACACGTATAGTGGGGCTAATAATGTGGATGAAGTTGCATGGTATTCGGGTAACAGTGACTCCAAAACCCATGAGGTTATGAAAAAATTACCAAACGAGCTTGGAATATATGATATGAGCGGTAACATAAATGAGTGGTGCTGGGACTGGCATGCTGAAAGCTATGATACGTCGAGCGTGAACGACCCTGAAGGCCCGTCGTCATCGTCTACCAATGAACGTATTCTCCGTAGCGGTTGTTGGTACAGCGCTGCGGACTCCAGCAAGGTTGTTACCCGTGGTAAAAGTATCCCGAGCAACAATAGCACATTAGGCGGTTTCCGTGTAGTTCGTACTGCTCAGTAAGTATAAGCTTTGTCATTCTATAGCGTCTCATTGGTGAAATAATTAACAAAAAGCTGTTTCCGTGTTAAAATAATAGAATGATAAAGAAAAATATTTTTAAAACTTTTGCAATATCGGTTATTTTTTGTGCAGCATTATTTTGCAGCTGCGATTTATTTTTTAATAACAAGAAACAAGACAAAACTTATAATGACGTTCAAGAAAATAATATAGAATCTGAAAATAATTTTGAAATACAAATAACACTGAATCCTAGTATAGTAGAACACGGCGCAATCCCTTCCAGTTCGCAAACAAGCAACAGTCTTAGTTCCAGGTCCGCAGCTTTTGTACCAACCGGTACAATATCAAACTTGACCGTTACCGCTATCCGCAAAAAAGACGGCGCAGGAGTAGAAATCCCCTCAGAAGACCAGACAGTTGCAGAGGGAAACAAAATCATCACAGATGAAGATGCAGAAAACAAAACCTTTGCACTAAAAATCAACAAAACCGGAACCTGGCTTATAGAAGTAAGCTTCAAAATCGACAGCACAGAATACAAAGGAAACGAAACAATAATCCTCACGCCAGAAACTTCCTACAAGAATGGTCTGTCTGTTTTTGCTTATGCAGAAAGCTATACTCTGTCTACAAGCGGTTCAGGAAACGTAAGGCTTGTTACTGAATATGAAGATGATCTTACAACAGATACGCCATCGCTCGTCCCTCAGTCTGCACAAATGAAGCTGAAAAAAAGAAATAAAACAACCGGCGCAGAAGAAAGTGATTCATGCATAATAACCGGAGGTATAAATACTACTGCAAGAACCGTAACCTTCCAACAGCGAATATCATCTGGTCTTTATTATGCAGAAATAGCATTTTTCTCAGATAAAGAAAAACAGTCGCCTCTGTATGTGTGTAACGAAGCTATTGTAGTAGCAGATGATAAAACTACCGATACATGGATAATTTCTTCTTCATACCTAAAACAAAACAGTGAAGGTGAAACAATCGTTATAAAAAATGAAGAAGACGGACCGCTCCAGATTGTAGATGGCCAAGTTAAGTTCATTATCACAAGTGAGCTTGTAAAGTCATTTGTACAAGTTAATAATACTTTAGAGTATTACGTTGGCGGCGACAAGGCTTCGGATTATAACAACGGTACAAAAAAACATCCTGTTGCCACAGTTCAAAAAGCTGTAGATAAGATTCTTGCGGTAAACGATAAAACTTCGCAGTATACAATTTTTCTGTTGGATGATGTAATGGAAAGCCAGAATACGGCATCGTATACAGCTGCTTCAAAATATTCATATGTAAATATCACTTCTCCTTCTGGTTATTCCGCCAATCAAACAAAAGTAAAAATCACCTCTGACCCAGAAGCACTTGCGGAGTATAATAACGGTTCAACTCCAAAAGAAACAGGACACGGTTTTTCTATAGATGCGAATAGAGATGCTTCTCATTTAGGTAGTGTAATTTATTTGGAAAAAGCAGAACTTACATTAGAAAAAATAACAATACGTGGTGGATATATCAGTGCTCAAACTGCTTCGGCAGCTGGAATAGATATAGAAGGAAATTACTCTTCATTAACACTAAACGAAGGAGCGATCATAGAGAATAATACAGCATATTTTAGTGGCAACTATGCAAACAAACCTTTTCAGGGAGCTGCCGGTATAGCTATTATTGGTAAATATAGTGAACTTGTAATGAACGGTGGCGAAATTAGAAACAATAATGCCAGCCAAGACGTTAACGCCGGTGGTGTATATGTATACGGTGGAAATGCAGAAGGTGGTACTTTCACAATGAATGGTGGAAGTATTTACGGAAATATTGGATGTAAAGCAGGTGCCATTTTCTTAAAACAAAGTGGTACTTTTACAATGAATGGGGGCACAATCGGAAAGCCATCATCAACTGTAAACCAGGCGGCAACTTCGTCTAGCTGGGGAAACAAAGCTATAAAATCAACAAATAATGATATTGGAGGTGGCGGTGCAATATATGTTGCATTAGATAATGGAAGCGCAAAAGTTCCAAAGCTTTCGTTAAATGGTGGTGAAATCAGCTATAATTATTCAGAAACAAACGGTGGTGCAATTTATTGCAACTGTGATATTTCCTCTGGTTCTATATATGCTAGTGAAGAAAAAGCCATAATCAACCTTAACGGTACAAACCTTCTGTACAATGCAGCTGGCGTTACGTCTGACTCGGGTTCTGGCGGTGCAATCTACGCTCAGTGTGCAGTAATTAATATGTACAAGGGAACTATAAAGGGAAATCAGGCTGGTGGTAGGGGAGGTGCCTTCTGTGTTGAGAATATCAAAACTGACGGTAGTGGCTCTGATAATGATAATCGCCTTTATATTTACGGTGGGCGTATAACTCAGAATATTTGTAAAAATGATGGTAACACGAGCTCTGCCGGTATGAAGGCCCTTGGTGGCGGAATCTACCTTGGTGCAAATGCAAAATGCTATCTGGAACGAGATTTTATTATAGATCAGAACAAAACGTTTGCTACAAACTCCAGCAATTCAGCTGTATCTTACGGCGGCGGAATATATACAGAATCTTTGTTCGACGGAACTTTTGAAACCTACACTCCAACTTCAACAGCAACTTTTGCACCACATCTTTATATCAACGGTGGATTTATAAATGCAAATGTCTGTGAGGCTGCTACTGTTAATGCAACAAAACTAGGCTCAGGTATTTATACAGCTCCTGTACTTTACACAATCTCAAATACAAATGTCATTTCAAGTAATAATGATGTTTTTGATTCTATGGTGTATGTAAAAGGAACAACAACGACAACAACTCTATCGAATTCATATAACTTTCAAACAAGTGGACAGACAATTAATACTTTCTCTATGTGTGACCACGAGGTTACGCAGGCTGAGTTTAAGGCTGTTATTGGTGGTCATTCAAGTAATTTTGACGGTACTACTGGAAAAGAAGCTGCAGAAGGAGAGGTTCAGAATAATCGTCCTGTTGATGGTGTAAACTGGTATGATGCGATTGTGTACTGTAACAAATTAAGTATATTGGAAGGACTGGAACCGTATTATACAGCTCGTTACAACAATGATAATAGTGAAGTGACAAATTGGGCTAGTATGGTGTATTCATCAGATTCTACTCAAGCATTATGGTTACTAAAAGATGGAAGTGTAGGTACAACATCTAGTAATGGTTACAGATTACCTACAAGTTTGGAATGGGAGTATGCTGCTAGAGATGGTATAAGTCTTCATAGTTATGACTTTGCAGGAACTTCTGGAACTGATCAGACTGCTCTTGATGCTGTGGCATGGAATAATGATACCAAGACTCACGAAGTCAAGAAAAAAGCTCCAAATGCTCTTGGTTTGTATGATATGACAGGAAATGTAAGAGAATGGTGTGAAGATGATACTCCATCACCGCCATATAGAAATAAATATTTACATGGGGGGCATTATTCAAATGGTCTTAGTACTTTAGCAATCCACGCATCTAGATCTAGTAATGTTTTAGATGGTCGTGGTACTAGCAATATAGGTTTCCGCGTAGTTCGCAATGCCTCATCATCATCCTCATCACCTTTACAAAAATGCCTTGTCACCTTTGATACAACAACAAACTGGCCGGGCAATACAACTAAGGTTCCTCCTCAGGAAGTATTTGCTGGCGGTAATGCATCAGCTCCATCAATATCAGACCCTACACCAGTAGTTTCTGGCGAACAAAAACATGGCACTTTCCTTGGCTGGTATACAAAACCAAAACCTGCACAAAATCCTGCAGACCCAAGCGTTACGCCAATCACACCAATAGACAGTCCATTTGATTTTGAAAATACACCAATTACAACAAACCTAACACTCTATGCAGTTTGGGATTTTGTTTATGTACAAGGTGCCACGTTTGAAGGTATTGAAACCTTGTGTAAAAATGAGACAAATAAAGAATCTGGGGTATTTATAAAGGACCGAGTTCTCCCAATTGGTAACCTGTGGGTATGCGACCATGAGGTTACGCAGAGTGAGTATGAGACTTACTGCAAGTATGGCAGTACAAATCCTTCTACTACTACAAATGGTAATGGTCCTAATTACCCTGCGTATTATGTAAACTGGTATGACGCTCTTGTATACTGCAATCTGAGAAGTATAGCTGAAGGATTGAATCCTGTTTACAAAATAAAGAATGCAAGCGGTATTTTAACCGACAATCCTGCAAACTGGGTAAATATTGTGCCCGAAGGTTCTGGGTCCACATTAAGATACTACGGACCTTCAGTAGCAAACGATGACTGGAACAACGTTGTATGTGACTGGAACGCAAATGGCTACAGGCTTCCTACTGATGCAGAATGGGAGTACATTGCAAGAGGTGGTAACGGACTTTCTGGTACGCAGTACATATATTCAGGAAGCGATACTATTGGAGATGTTGCTTGGTATTCTGGAAATGCCACTTCTACAACTCACGTGGTAAAAGGTAAACCTGCTAATTCTCTTGGACTTTACGACTTGAGCGGAAACGTATGGGAGCTTTGCTGGGACTGGTGCACCGCGGATGTACAAGCCCTACAAGCTGCAACCGGACCTTACGGTATTCCATCAGGCGAAAAACGTGTAAAACGTGGCTGTAGTTGGAATAATAACAATCTGATTAACCTTCCTATTAATCACCGTAATGCCAACACCATTAATGACCGTACCAGCATTGACGGTTTCCGCGTTGTCCGCAATGCTGAAAGTCTAGCTCCGGCTGCTCCTGCAATTCATACCGTAACCTTTAATACAACAACAACCTGGCCGGGCAGTCCACTTTCAATTGCTCCAGTACAGGTTTATGACGGAAAAAAAGTTGCTCAGCCAGCAGAAACACCAACCTCCGACACCGTTCATTTCCGGGGCTGGTACACAAAGCCTAATCCGACAACTTCAGATACAGCATTCGATTTTAGTACAACCACAATCAACCGGGACATAACGCTATATGCTGTTTGGGATTTTGTTTATGTAGAAGGCTTTACGTTTGAGGGTGCAGCTACTTTAGGTGCTGATACAGAAAATGAGTCTGCAATTTTTATAGAGAACCGCATACTGCCAATTAACAACTTGTGGATATGCGACCATGAAGTAACTCATGGTGAGTACCAAACTTACTGCAAATATGGCGGTACTTATACTCCAAGCTCTACGTATGATGGTGATAGGCCTGCGTATTATGTAAACTGGTATGATGCCCTTGTTTACTGCAACCTTCGCAGTAGAGCTGAAGGATTAACTCCTGTTTACAAAATAAAGAAAAATGGTGGTGCCAACGGCGAATTAACAGACAATCCAGCAGAATGGGGTGAGGTTCAGTCCGAAGATTCTGGTGGTTCTATAAAATATAGCGGACCACCCAACCAAAGCCCCTACTCTGACTGGAACAAAGTTGTATGTGACTGGAACGCAAACGGATACAGGCTTCCAACCGAAGCTGAATGGGAGTATGCTGCTAGATGTGGAAACAGCCTAACTGGTCAGCAATTTAAATATTCAGGAAGCGACACGCCCAGTGACGTAGCTTGGTTCAATAATTATACAACACCTCAGAAGGTGAAAACTAAAAATGCCAATGGACTCGGTTTGTTCGATATGAGCGGAAATGTATGTGAGTTGTGCTGGGACTTGGACAGTGATATAACAGCACAAACAGATCCTTGCGGAGCTTCGTCCGGCTCTTACCGTACTTTACGTGGCGGTAGCTACAATGTAACCTCTCAAACTGTTTCTTACCGGTTCTCCTACGTTAGCCCATACAACCGCAACAACAACTACGGTTTCCGCGTAGTTCGCAATGCTGGTAACTCAGATCCGTCAATACCTGTAAAGTACACCGTAACCTTTGACACAAAAACAAACTGGCCGGCTAGTTCACTTACAATTGAACCGGTAAAGGTTAACGCCGGCAAGAAAATCAAACAGCCATCACAAACTCCAAACGACCCCGTTCATTTCCGCGGCTGGTTTACTAAGGCAAATCCATCAGCTACAGATACACCATTCAATTTTAACATAACTGCAATAACCCGAGACTTAACGCTCTATGCAGTTTGGGATTTTGTGTATGTTGAAGGTGGTACGGTAGTAGGAAGTGATGATTATGACAACAGTGAATATAATCAAAACAGTTCAGGTGCTTTCCCAGCAGGAAGGACTGTAACCCTGAGCAGCTTCTATATATGTGACCATGAACTTACACAGGGTGAATACGAAACCTATTGCTGCTATACAGGAGATACACCAAGTTCAAGCTACGGGGCAGATCCAGATTATCCAGCCTATAAAGTAAGCTGGTATGATGCAATTGTATACTGTAACCTTAGGAGCATGGCAGAAAATCTTACACCTTGTTATGCTTTAGGTGGTGAAACAGACCCTACTAAGTGGGATGGAATAAAGAGCAGTAACGGAAAATATTCCTGCAACCATACAAGCTCAAACTCAACCTGGAACTCAATCACCTGTAATATGGATGCCAACGGCTACAGACTGCCAACCGAAGCAGAATGGGAATATGCGGCCCGTGGAGGAAAGAAAACTTACGGGAACGGGACAAGTGCTTTTGCCAACTATTTTGCAGGAGCAACAACAACAAATTACAGTGCACAAAGCAACAGTGATTTGGACAGCGTAGGCTGGTATTTGTACAACATTTGTAATAACGGTGTTACAGGAAGTGGGGGAAGCAGTGGAGCTGCTGGTTACGGTACGCATGAAGTAAAGAAGAAAGCACCAAACGCACTAGGCTTATACGATATGAGCGGAAACGTATATGAATGGTGCTGGGACTGGGGGGATGGTAGTATATCTACTAGCGAGACTGTGACTGACCCTTGTGGCGCTTCGTCGGGCTCCAGCCGCCTCTTACGCGGCGGTTGCTGGTACCACAGCGCCTACTACTGTTCTGTTTCTTACCGGAACAACAGCTACCCGTACTTCCGCGGCAACTACAACGGTTTCCGGCTTGTCCGCTCCGCTAAGTAACACCCATATAAGAGGTAGCAAGGTATGGCAGGGCGTGGGAAAAGCAAGCACGGTAGTGCGGCCGCGGTAGCGGTGCTTTCCAACGAACGGCAATACCTTACGCAAAATTAATCTATAAAAAAAAACGCGTAAGCGGGTTATAAAAAACAGTAATTTCTAAAGTAAAAGGGTAGTTGCAGCGCTTCGTCGGGCTCTATCAGTCTCCTTCGCTCCGCTCAGTAACCCCCAACGCTCCGCCCTGTAACACCCCAATTCCAGGGAAAACTACCTATAAAATAGTAAAAACACTGCAATTTATACGTAGCTTCTAAAAGAATTGGCAGCACTTATTTCAGAATTATTAAATCAAAACGAAGTCAGAAGTCACTTGGATATAGGAACGCTTTTCTGCAATTCCAGCTTCCTTGCCAGCTTCGAAATCATAAGTTCTTTGTCTTTCCCATTCCATGTACTGTTGCCTCCATTGATTGTTATGCTTGGCTTCTACGGTAAGCTCTTCAATTCCACCAGACGAATACTGGTGTCTTCACGGCATAGATTCTCAAAGCTGTAGCAGGCAAGTCCCTTTTCAAAAATATCAGGAAAATAAGGTCATAGAAGAAAAGCATGGTTTACTCTGATGCTAATTGTCGTTTGCGTTTTATTCTAAAAATGTCTTACAAAACTCATATAATTCATCATTTATAAGTAAAGCTCGCACGACATTACTTGAAGAACTGTATAAATCATATCTAACCATAAATAAAGGGTAATAACGTTCAAGGCTATTGTGGTGTTTATTAAACTGATTAATTATATGTTTCCAGTCAGAATCGCAAAGAGGAAGATTATTTATTTGTTGTGACAATCCAATGATTTGTTCTCTAGGGGAAAGAGTCGAAAGAAATCGATAATCGTTTTGTTTTCTAGATTCGGCAAATGTATGAAAATGTTCTTGCAATAATTTTAATAATTCTGGACTTATTGAATTACCTTTCTTGTAATTGAAGAGTTCTTTTGTGCATTCTATATCATAGTGTTCTTCAGAATTATTAGATTCGGAATTATATTGAATTATTTGTTCATCATCTTCTTTTTCTGGGCCCATATATGTATTAACAAATAGTTTAAGTTTTTCTTCTTCTGAAAAATTAGTTTCTTTCACCAGTGTCATAAGAACTTCTGATCTGCAGACAACAGGTAAGCCGATTGCCTTTTTTAGATGTTTATTAATTTTTTCAACTGCTTCTAATGCTAATTTGTAATCAAAATCTCCGTAAACAAAAGTCTTGCCTGGTAAACGAGCTTCTACTAAAAAGGCAAGTGCAAGAATACTTGTGATATAATTGGGAACTTCAAGTTCTTCTCCAAGCATAATGGAAGATAAATTCTCATCACTATAGGCATATCCTAAAAAGGCAGAGCCTTCTGATTGTCCGCAATCGTCTTCTTTCAGATAACGGTTGATCTTTAATGGAGCAACAGCTACACGTTCTGAATATAGACCTTCTGGTTTCCAATAATAATGTGATTGACTGTGATTATCTTTTATTTCTTTGGAACGTTCAAACCATTTTCCCGTAACTCCTTGATAATAAAAATCTTTTACAGTACACAAATCTAAAACTTTTGCTAAAGAAAGCATTTCTTCATAAACCTTTTCCCATTCCTTTTGTGTTATTGTTTTGGATACTGATATGCTGCAATATACTGTAGTCGGAAAAGCTTCTTCATGCCAGTTATATTTCATTTTATTTTATCCCCCCACAAAACTCATAGAAATCGTCATTTATAAACAGGGCTTTTGCGATATTCCTATCT
>JAEEGH010023487.1_pt1 | contig 12531 bp, 14 predicted proteins | sample 9134181 | NCBI WGS metagenome assembly JAEEGH01 (sample SAMN16246544, study PRJNA631951) | gut metagenome | biome: gut microbiome; feature: rumen; material: DP-attached | host: Bos | place: Iran: Karaj | collected 2018-10 | reverse complement strand
GTAGCAAAGGAGGCGGCAAGCTCCTGCTCCTGTTCGCAGGTGGTCTCTGCGTCCAGATACAATCTTATCAAGTCTTTCCGGTCCATTGTATTACTTCGAGTTAAAGGTTTTCATCAATTCTTGTCGCGCTGCTGATAGGGTTGTTTTCACGCCACCCTTAGTCCTTCCTGTTATGGCAGCAATCTCATCCAGGGAAAGCCCGGTGGCACGTAACTGCATCAACCGCCTTGTGCCTGCGGGAAGTCGTTCCAGCGCCTTGTCAGCCATCCTTTCAGTCTCGGATTGCTCTATCTGCGAGGAAGCTTCCATGCCATCCGAAAGCCATTCCGGATACACCCTGCTTCGTACGGGGCCTTTCTTACGCCATAGCGAAATGCAACTGTTCTTTGTTGTAGATACAGCCCAGGCCTCGGCACTGCGAATCTGTACACCGTCACGTCTTGCCACCCAAAGCCGCAGCAGCACATCCTGCACCACATCCTCCGGATCCCCGTCCAGCCGGGATGCACGGAAGAATTTCAGTGCCGTTGCCAGAACTTTGGGCCTTATCTCTGTAAGCTCTATTTCAAGCGTTTTGTCCATACTTCACAGACATAGACGCAAAAACCGCAAAAAGTCAAGTAAATTTAACAACTTTTTTCAGGGTAAAGAAAAGACAAGAACTGTTATCGTCGCCCGTAATAATAGTGGTTGTGATATTTATTTCGCGGTAAAAAAATATTTCGCAATTTAATCTATTGATTATCAATTATTGAATCAAATTCCCAGCACCACAAAATAGCAGGCTTTTGGCCTGCTATTTTGTGTTAATACAGGGGGGGCAACCCCCGATCTGAAAAAGACTCACCACAAAGTCACCACATTTCGCGAAGGGGGTGGCTGCCGCAGGAAGCCCGGGGTAACGTAAATACTTCGGGACCGGAGGTTCCCTCATACACCCCCTCGGCCTTTTCTCCCTCTACGGTTTTGCCTGGCGGCAAAATCCCGGATACGGCCGGCGCTCCGCAGAGCGCATCGTCGCTTCGCTCCAAATACTGGCGATTGAATTCGAAAGAATGTCGAAGTTACGTTTCAGCAGATACTACATCAATAACCTTACCCGACCTTCATTGAAGCAAAAGATCTCCGGATGCTTGTACACAATAGCCGCAATGACCCTCCCATCCAGCGGCGGCCTGCCGGCACGCCTGGGCACCAGACCGCGCAGTTCCAGTTCCCGTGCAATCTGCTCCGTCTTCATCCCATGCTGACTCGTCGCCAGCAGGTACACCATGGCTTCCTCAAGCTTCATTTCTCAACGTGAAATCTTCCGTCATCGTCCAGCACAATCGTGTCACACTCGTGTACCGTCACGAAACCGTCCTCCGTCATTAGCGACAGCATCGTGAACCCCATGCAGAAATACGGCGCCAGCACCTTGTCTCCGCATAGCGCCTTCACCTCCTCATAGTTCGTTCCTGTATATTGTACCTTTTTCACGAGGATAAAGTTAATCTTATTTTCCCGAAAATGACTATATTCGCTTAGACAAATCGTAATTTAACAGAGTATCGCATATGGCAAAAGACAGATTTGATATCTAAGAAAAGAATTCCCCTTGTCCAAGGCGCGCTGTCCTTTTCCACCACCGCCTTTCTCACTTTCAGAATTTGCAAAAATGTCTCAGAATTTGCAAAAGGTGCATCCTGAACCCACGAGCCTATTGGAAATATGGGCTGTGGGCCATAACTTGAAAAAAGTTAAAATAACAGGGCCACTATGTGGACACAACAGCTAATCAAAATTATGAACTATAAACTCCTCCTTCTTCTTGCCATGTTATCATCCTGTAATCACGAACCCAAAGACCGGATCCTTTCCTTTGAAGGGATTGAAAACGGACGGGAACTGGGAGGCCTTGTGATGCAGGACGGGCGCAGTATCCGCTGGGGAAAGCTGGTCCGCAGCGGGAATCTCCATATGGCTTCAGACAAAGATGTGGCGCTGTTAAAGGACCGCTTCCAGCTGACTGACGTCTTTGATTTCCGCTTTGATGCCGAGGCGGCAGGGGCGCCGGACCGGGAGATGGAGGGCGTGCACAACACTCATCTGTCCACGCTGCCGCAGGCATTGGTTGACGGCTTCACTGCTGGCAGGGCCGACACCACTCAAATACAAGTGGGAGGTTTTATGGAGCGCCTGGCCGAATACGCCTTTAATCCCAAGGCGCAGGAAATGGGCCGCCAGCTCTATCCGGCCATCGTCATGGACCCTACGTCCCAGCAGCGTTACGGCGCTTTCCTCCGGGGCGTCCTGGACGCCGAGGGCGGCGTCCTCTGGCACTGCTCCCAGGGGAAAGACCGTTGCGGCTGGGGCGCAGCCTTCGTTCTGGCAGCACTGGGGGCCAGACGTGAGACCATCGTGGAAGACTTCGACCTTTCCAATGTCTCTTACGCGGCTCAGGTGGAAGCCCTCTCACAGAAGGTCATCGAAATGGGTGGCGGAGAGAATGAACTCGCCTTCATCCGCGCCATGGTGGGCGTGAGCACGGAGAACTTCCGGAGCACCCTGGACCTCATCGATTCGCAGTACGGCAGCCTTTCGGCCTATCTGGAGAAGGCTCTTGGCTTTTCGGCCGAAGAACAGGCTGCGTTGCAGAGCAAACTTCTGGAATAATATAAATCATGGATAACAAAGAACTACAAAGGGCAGTTAACCCCGTTTATTTGACCGCCAAAGGGACTTTAGGTCTTCTGAAGAAGGCCGAGGATCCGGATGCTGTTGCCTTGTTGCCTTTAATCGGCTTGGATGCAGATTTGCAGGAGAAGGCCAAGGTTCTTCCCGCTCCTATCGGGCTCTGTTATAAAACTGCCCAGCTGGCCCGTTATGAAATATACAATACCGCTGCCATTCGAAGCAGCGCCCCCAATATCGTGGACCTTCCTTCGGGGTATTCGCCCCGTGGGTTCCGCGTGTCATCGGCGGGGAAGCGTTATTTCGGCTTTGACCTTCCGGTGGTGATTGAGGACATGGCTCCTGCCGCGGAGAAGGTGATGACGCCCGAGCAACGCCGCCTGTCCAGCTACCATGCCGTGGATGCCACCAATTACCAATCCATGAAAGATGCATTGGGAGATGTCAAGGGCGAGCTGTGCATCGTGACGGAAGGGCTGCTGGGGTATTTCAATGAGCCGGAGCTTGTGAGCCTCTGCCAGGCCGTTCACCGTTTCCTTTCGGAGTACGGCGGCTGTTGGATAACGGCCGATACATCCATCTTGAGAATCTATGTGCTCACCTTCAGCACCTTACTCAAAGGAGACGACCTCGCCTTCCTGAATCGTATCCAGGGGAAAGCCACTGAACTGGCCGATGTGAAGATGAACCAGAACAGTCTCTTCCTCAATGGCGAGGAGGGAGCCATCCGATTCCTGGAGAGCCAGGGATTCACTGTAACGGCCGAGCCCGTCACGAACTATCTTCCGGACGTGTCCGGCGTGAATGATGAGCTCCGCAATGCCTATCGGCAGATGAACATACTCACGATGCGTGTCGCCTCTCCGAAGACCGAAAAAAAGGCGGCGCCGGAGCTTGCATTTGCCGTCGACAGCTCGGTAACGGACGGAAAACTGGTCATGAAAGTCCAGGGACGGGTGGATACCCTCACGGCGACGGACCTGCTGAAAGCCTTCCAGGAGGCATCTCCAGAGACCGATTCCATAGAACTGGATTTGGAAAACGTGCCTTATATTTCATCGGCCGGTCTCCGTGTTCTGCTGATTATGAGGAAGTCCGTCAAAGACCAGAGCCACTTTAAGGTATTCCACGTCCAGCCCGAGGTGGAAAAGATCCTGAAAATGACCGGATTTGACAAGCTTTTGCTTTAATTAATATGACTTGCAAACAGAATTACGAACTTATCAATCTGGATGATTATATCCAGAGCGGAGAGGGCGGGATGGCCCTTACATACAATCATAAAGACGGGAAAACCCTTGCAAAGCTTTTCATGAAGGGCATGGGTGCCGAGACTGCCGGGCGAGAGTTCCTGGTGAACAAGACCGTCTATGAGATGGGAATCCTCACCCCCAAGCCCATCCGGCTGGTGACGGACGGGGAACGCTTTGGTGCCGAGTATGAACTTATCCGCAACAAGCGCTCTTTTGCCCGCATCATATCACAGGAACCAGATCAACTGGAGCCGTTGTCCTTGCGTTTTGCCCAGTTGGCACGGGAAATCCACCAGACACCGGCCGATACCAACCGCCTGCCCTCCATGAAAGAGCTTATCAAGGCGCAGATTGTCCGTTATACGGATGTTCCCGCGGATGTGCGCGAAAAAGCGCTGCAATTTCTGGAATCAGTCCCTGACACTCCCACCTGCCTGCACGGAGATCTCCATATCGGCAACATCATCACCGACGGGGACCGCACCCTCTGGATTGACGTGGGCGATTTCGCTTACGGCGTCCCCGAATGGGACCTTGGCATGATGTTCTACTCGTCCAATTATATGAGCGAGCAGCGGGCTATCAGCATTTTCCACCTTCCTATTGAGGTGCTCCGGAAGCACTGGGCTGTTTTTGCCAAGGCCTATTTCGGCATAGAAGACCCGGAAGAACTTAAGAAGAAACAGCGGGCGCTTTTCCCGTTTTTTGCCGTGAAAATGCTCTTTATCATCAGTAAAATACACAATGGCTCCGGCGCTCCTTCGGAGATGATTCTCTCCCTGATACGCCGCAATTTAGGAATGTAAGAAGTAGAAATGTGGCCGAACAACGCGAAATTCAAAAGCATAAAGCTATGAATCAGAATCAGTATCCACAAATCAATCTTGCCGACTGGCAGCAGGTAGGCGAAGGCGGCAACGGGAAAACGTATGTCAACCCCGCTGCACCGGCCGAGATTCTCAAGGTTAACAACGCTCGCCTGAGCACATTGGAGGCAGTCCAGCACGAATATGACATCTCCAAGGCCGTAGCGTGCCTGGGGATTTCCGTTCCCGAGATGTATCATATCGTACGCGTAGGAGACGCTTATGGGACCATATCCCAGCTCATTAAAGGAAAAAAATCCCTATCGCGCATCTGCCAGGAAGAACCGGAGCGTACGGAAGAAATGGCTCGTCTGTTGTGTCAAAAGGGGAAGGAACTCTCTTCCACACCCTGCAATACGGAATTCTTCCCCAGCAGGAAACAACAGGCACTTTGGGCCATTGAGAATGCCACATATATGAGCAAGAAGAATAAAAAGACCGTCCGGGCATTTGTGGAAACCATTCCCGAGGGTACGGGTTGCTCCCACGGAGATTTCCAGACGGGTAATCTTATTCAAGCCGGAGAGAATTACTACTGGATTGATCTGGACCGGTTTGCGTATGGTGACCCTATGTTTGACATCGGCCATCTGTTCCTGATATGTCATCTGTACGCCCCTATGAAACGGGTGCAGGATATCTTCCATATGACCTTGGATCAGTTCAACAGGTTTTGGGACGCCTTTGCCAAGGAGTACACTGCCCAGGAGGATCACAGCGAATTCGACGCCTTGGCCGGCAAATTCGCAGCTGTTGATGTCATCCTCCGTACGGTCTTCCAGAAACCCACATTTGTAGAGAAACTATTCTTCGGTATTCAAGTCAGGAAACTGGTTAAATTGTATTATTAAAAACTATGAGCACCTACGAAACCATAAAACTGGAAAATTATATCCAGACTGGCGAGGGCGGTACAGCCCAAGCCTACACACGCAAGGACGGCAAGACGCTGGCCAAGCTCTACAATCCCGGCTTTGAAGCCGACAGGGCGGCCGCGGAATTCTTCACGGCCCGCACCGTCTTCGAGATGGGTATCCCCACGCCGGAGCCCTACAGACTGGTTACCGACGGCGAGCGCTTCGGCGCCGAGTACCAGCTCATCAGGAACAAGCGCTCCTTTGCCCGCATCCTCTCCGAAGAACCCGAACGGCTGGAGGAAATCTCTCTGACCTTTGCTCGTTTCGCCCGGGAACTGCACACCCACAAGGCCGATACCGCCCGTCTCCACTCTTATAAGGAAGTCCTTACCCGGTTCTATCAGGAAAAGGACCGTGTTCCGGAAGAATACAAACGGCTTGCCCTGGCTTTCCTGAAGGAAGTGCCTGAAGCTGATACCTGCCTTCACGGAGACCTCCAGATAGGGAACATCATCACAGACGGAGACCGCACACTCTGGATTGACGTTGGCGAGTTCAGTCACGGCGTTCCCGAATGGGACATATCCATCCTTTGGACGATGGCTCATAACATGAAAGCCGACCGTTCGGTGAACCTTTTCCACATTACTCCGGAAATGTTTAACAAGCACTGGAATGTCTTCCTTCCCGCCTACCTTGGAACAACGGATCCTGGTGCCCTGGAAGCTTATACCCGGCGTCTCTTCCCCTTTTATGCCGCCAAGGTCCCGTATGTCTTTGATATGGCATACCACACATCCCTTCCGGCCGAAGCCCTTCAGAAAATCGTTCAATTATTCATCAAACGATAGGCCCGCATCGACGCCATCCTCGGCCTTTCGTGTACCTGCATGAACAATAAAACAACTCATAAAACAATGGATATTAACAAAAAAGAAATGTACCTCTCACCGGAGGTCAAGACCTTCGAGGTGAAGACCGAACGCGTCATCTGCGTCAGCCTCACAGATCCTACGGACTACCAACTTGAAGACGATCCGTTCGCATTCTAAACAATGGAGGAAACGACAATGAAGAAAGTATTTAGAATCGCAGCCCTGCTGCTTGCCCTTGCCGCCTGCAACAAAGTCGAAACGGAAATCACGCCAGTAGAACAGCCTTCCGACAGCAAAGGCATCACCATAACAGCCACACTGGCTCCCAAGACGGCCGATACCAAAGCCGTGGCCGACGGCGGTGATAAGATAACCGTAACTTGGGCCGAGAATGAGCATATCGCCATTCTTTACGATAAGGACGGCGCACAAGTGGCCGATGCCACCATCACCGCCGTGGACGGAACCACTGGCGCTGCCACTATTTCGTTCACCGTAGTGAGCGGCACCGCCGACAACACCGCCTGCACATTGGTCTATCCGTACTCCGCCGCCAAGGATGACAAGAGCGGTGTGAAGGACGCCGCCACGCTGCTCGCGGCCCAGAACGGCACGCTGAATGCCGACCTTGACGTGCGCGTAGGCGCCGGCACCATCCAGACCACGACGCCCGGCCTCGATGTCACCACGCAGCCCGAGGCGCAGTTTGCCATCTTCAAATTCACCGTCAAGAATGCCGACGCTTCGGCTACCATTGACGTGAAGCCCCTCACCGTTACCATCGATACGCAGCATTACGTCATCACGCCCGCCTCTGCCACGAGCACGCTCTATGTTGCCCTACCTGCCGTCAGCAGCAAGACGGTCAGTTTCTCTGCCACGGGCAGCGACAGCAAGACCTACATCTGCTCCAAGGACGGCGTTACCTTCGCTGCCGCCAAGTACTATCAGAGCACGCTGAAGATGTCCGAACCGCCGCTGCTGACCACGATTACGGCAACAGGCAAAGAGCAAGCCAGCTACAGCACGGCGAATGTGGCAACCGTTTCATTCAGTTATACTGCATCTGGATCCTCAGCATACCTCGCTAACTGGGGCTGGTGGGGATACGGTTGGATTGCAACTGTCACTCCAGCTGATGGATATACCATCACCAAATGCGTATTCTATGACGACGCCAATCGTACAGCAACAGATAGCGAAGCTCCCTTTGTAGTAGAAACCACAGAAGAGGATAAGACACCGAAAGTAAATGGCACACCCATTCTGGAATACACGTCTAAAGGTATAAAAAAGATTGATGTGTATGGCTATGTTAAGCCTTAAGCATTTGAAATGCGATTTTGCGGACTGTAAGTCCTGATACTCGCAGCAGTCGGATTTCAAATCCGACTGAACCAAACCCAAGGAGGGCGGCCCCGAAAGCCACGGCGCGGACGGACGGCCGCCCTCCAACCAATAAAAGCAACAAAAGCGGTCCTCAAGGCCGCTTTCGTTTTACGTAAACCTTCCGCAAACACTATGGACAAAACCGTCTCTCAACTCCAACTTTACCAGTATTTCCTGGGGTTCTTCTTGCCGAAGGGCATTCTGGACTTCTTCGAACCCGTCTGGATGGAAACACAGTCCCTCGACAGCCGGGAAAGCAAGAAGGACATCTTGTATGCCGGGACAAAAAGCTGACCCTGCACATCCGCCGCCGCAGATGGCTTAACACCAGAGCGGAAAAGCTTCACGGCTGGTACAAGACCGTCAACCGATGCACTATACGCGAGGTCAAGTCGGCAAGGGATGCCATCAAGTCCAGGGAGGACAACGTCCTGAACTACTTCATCGCTCGCTCAACGAATGCTTCAGCAGAGTCACTCAACTCCAAGATGAAAGCCTTCCGTGCTCAGCTTCGAGGTGTATCAGATCTACCATTCTTCGTATTCAGGCTATGCAGGCTCTTCGGATAGTCTCCCACGGAACTTTGCAGGTGAGCCAAAAAGTGCGTATCTTTGTGAAAACCTACATTATTGGCAATGAGAGAGAACAATAAGGAGAAGCTCTTCGCGCAAACCTTTTCGCTGCTGCTCACCCGCAACATCGGTGACCTGACTTTGGACGAGGTTGAAAAGGCCACGGGCTTCACCCGCGGCGCCATCTTCTATTATGCCAAGACCAAACTGGACTTCTTCCGCCAGGTCATCATCAACGAGGTCCTGGAGAAGCAGGACATCCACCGCAAAGTGAACTACACGGAGGGGATGTCCCTCAAGGACTTCATCCAGGCCTACCTGGAAGGCGTTGTCCACACCCGGACATACTATCTGGATGCTGTCAGTCAGGCTCTGCCAGAGAATCCCACCCACGCCTACCTTCTCCTCATCCTGCAGATTAAGCGCTACTATCCGGACCTGGGAGAACGCTATTACGAGATTATGCAAGAAGAAGTGGCGCTCTGGAAGAAAGTCCTCACCGATGCAGTGGCGTCCGGTGAAATCGGCCCGCAGCAAGACCTTGACACCGTCGCAGCCACCTTCCAGTCCCTCTTCTACGGCTACTCCTTCCACGCCGCCGTCGGCAAAGCCTTCGCCCCCGCCGCCCTCAAAGCCCAGATGATAGGCTTCTACCGGAGCCTGTGTAAGTAGTCTTTAAAACCGAATCAAATAAACTGCCGCCACCTCGGGCCTGAGATAGCGGCAGTTTCTCTGTCGTCCTGAGGCGCAGCCGAAGGATCTATTTTCCCCGAACAAAGTGCCTGTAATCAGATCCCCAGGTTCCAACAGAATAGGTTGTGCCCTCCTTCTGCCATTCCATCTCCTTTGATGTCAGCTTCACAAGCTTATAGGTGACATTGCTGAAGTCGGACATGGCCGGATTGATGGTGATAGTGCCCTTGTTGATCAGGTCGATGGCATAGTGGCCGCTATAGTCGTGAGATTCGCCGCTTAGGGCATCATATACGTGGAGCTGGTAGCCATTGTTCCCGTCGAAGGTGAACGTCACCGAACCATCCATCGCGAACACCGTAGGGTCGTATTGCTCGGACCATGTTCCTTCCAGCTTGTTCACGTCGATCTTCTCACAACCGCTCAGCCCTGCCACCAGCAGCGCCGCGCAAATCAAAGCTCTCAGTATCTTCATCATCGTCTTTTTCTTAGTAAAAGTATAAAAGTACAAAATCTTGCCTGTAAAAGTTCTTTTTTCCTCCATCCGCCGGGCGGAACCTTCCATGGCCCCGCCCGGCATCAGGATAGAAAGTATTTATGTTTAACCGCTTATGAAGCCTATTCCTTCTTCAATTCAATCGCCGGATTCGTCCTTGCCGCCTTCAATACCTGCCAGATGACTGAGACAAAGGCGATAAGCCCGGTGAGCAGCACGGCCACCACGAAAATCCACCAATATCCTTCCAGTCTGTAAATGAAATCTTTGAGGTATTCCTGCGCGGCATAGACCGCAATCGGAATGCCGATGACGCAGGCAATCCCTACCAGCACCATGTATTCACGTATCGTTCTCCATGCCTCGGTGTCCACCGTTCCTCCGAAAACCTTCCGCACGGCAATGTCGCGGCTCTTTTCATCGGCATAATAGGTACTCATGGCGACCAGACCAAGGAGGGCGATGATAATAGACAGGAGCATAAAAATCTCCACCAGACGCATGTTGTTGCGGGCCGGTTTCCAGTCCTCGGCGATATTCTCGTCAATCCAGAAGGCTAAACTTCCGTAAATCTGCTTGCCCTTGATGTAGTTATCGTAAGCTTCCATGATCTGCGCTTTCGCCTCTTTCCTGTCCGGTGTGGTTTCTATGACCCAACCGGCGAAAGGAATGTCCTCGGAACGCATCAGCGAAACGATGGCATAGTCTTCTTCTCCAATATTGGCATTGTTGGTCGGGAAAGATTTGAAAACGCCGGCAACCTGTTCGCATCCCTTCGTCCGGTGGCTCAGCGTGCCACTGATGTCGTGATAGTCCGCATCGAAACCGGTAGCGGCAAAACTCTTGTCCGAGAACCATACGCTATTGAATTGTGGCGCATGGAAGTCCTCAAGGATTTCAAATCCGAACATCGAAAAAGCGGTACTGTCCAACCTTATCAGTTTGTAAAGGATGTCCTGACCATCCCGGGTGGTGCTGTACTGGCCCATATTGATACTGCCGGGCACTCCCGAACTCCTTCCGATTCGTCTTACGCAAGGGAGCGCCTCAAGGGCATCTTTCAAAGGAGCATTGTCCTCACCGGAAAAATCTTTGAGGAAGAAGATGTTCTCGATATTGCAGTTCATCGGCCGGTCCTGGGTTTTGCGCATCTGAGCTTCCATCGTGATGGCGAGTGCAATCAAGATGACCGCCAGGGCGTTTTGCAAAACGATGAAAACCCTGCTGAAGACCATCTTGCTCTTGCGCCTGAATCCGCCTTTCATCACGTCCACGGGTTTGTAGCGGCCTGCCATCATGGCAGGGAAGATGCCGCAGATCGCTCCTACAAGCAGAATGATGACGATATATGCCATTACATAGCCCGGAGACCAAATGACTTTAATCGGGATATCCGGATTGTTCAAAAGCGCGTTCATAGCCGGGCAGAAGGCTTCCGCAAGCAACAGGCCGGCCGCAAAGCATACTGCGGTAAACGCAATGGATTCAGCTACGTACTTCCAGATAATGCCGCCCCTTGATGCTCCCGACAATTGCCTCACGGCCATTTCCTTAGCCCTCTTTCCGGTAAGAGCGACAGACAGGTTGATGTAGTTCAGAATGGCCGACAGAAGGAGAAGAAGTCCAACCAGCGTCAGAATTCTGAGTGTCCCTTTGTCTCCATGCCTGAAGAATCCGTCAGTCTCCTTGAAAAACAATTCATCATAACGTGAGAGTTCCAGATGTTCAAAGAAAGCCTGTCCATAGATGCTTGAATAAACGTCTTTGCAAACGGTTTCCAATTTGTCATATAGTGCTTTCCTGTCTGTTCCGGGCCGGACCTTGAGCAGCGTGACCGTGCTGCCATAATTATCGAACGGCTGCCAATCGTCCTTGTATATAGCAGCATTGAGGAATATATCATAAGGCTTGATGACCGTACCCTTCAAGTCCTCTAATATGGCACTCACAACATAGCTGCTTCCACTGATATCAATGGCATCACCTAATGAAAGGCTGTGCTTTCTGGCGAAAGAGGCTGTAAGAACGACATTGGAGGGAACGGAAAGCACATCTGCAGCGCCTTCCAAAAAGCGGAACTGAGAACAAATCTCAAAGAACGCCGGTTCCACGCCAACGCTTTCCGCATCCGTCTGCTCTCCCCGAATGGCAGGATGTACCACTACATTACACATCCTGGAAACGGACTCTATTTCCGGAATATCACCGATGGCATCCGGGAAACCGTATGTAAGCGCCGGGAATCCCGGTGTTCCGGGCACATAGACTCTTTCCCGTTCCGGATGTTCACGCGTCACCGCAAACTGCTGCCAGACATAACTGCCGATGATGATTACAAAAGCCAGGCTCACCGCCAGCCCGATGAATTCAATGGCAGTGTAGAGCTTGTTGCGGGATAGGAATTTCAGGTATGATTTCATACGCGTTTATTCATTCTTCAACGATTCCACCGGATTCGCCCGGGCAATCTTCAGACAGTTCAGTACCACCACGCCAAGGACAATTAACAGTACCAACAGCGCCCCACCGATGAAATATAGCGGACTCAGGGACACCTTTTCGGCAAACTGCTCCAGCCACTTGCGAGCCACGAAGAAGGCACCGATGCAGGCTATCACGGCCATCACTCCGGACAGCTTCAGGATATCCACGGCAAAGACGCTCAGGATGTCTCGGGTGGTGGCACCGTTGATCTTCCGGACAGCCATCTCCTTGGAGCGGCGCAAACTTTCGTCCCGGATGAAGCCGATGAGACCAAGTAGTGCGATCAGCAGGCTGAACACAGCGCCGATGGCCATTGTATTCCGCATCTTCTTGCTGTCGGCGTATGCCGCCCGCATCTGCTCCTCGTAGGACA
>JAEEGH010023486.1_pt1 | contig 12532 bp, 6 predicted proteins | sample 9134181 | NCBI WGS metagenome assembly JAEEGH01 (sample SAMN16246544, study PRJNA631951) | gut metagenome | biome: gut microbiome; feature: rumen; material: DP-attached | host: Bos | place: Iran: Karaj | collected 2018-10 | reverse complement strand
CTTCCCCTCCGAAGAGTATGTCAATGTGCTGAAGGTGAACGATGACCAGTTCCTGACGGATCTGTACAACGCGATCTTTGACCGTGATCCGGATGCAGGCGGTTTTGCAGACTGGCAGAACCGGATGAAGAACGAAGGATACAGCCGTGTCGATGTCATCAACGGATTCGCCGGCTCCGAAGAGTTCCGCAATACCTGCCACCGGATCGGCATTAATGTCGGTCTGTAAGAATTGAGATAAAAAAATACGGTACGGGCAAGACGCGGGGAAGTACGCTTCCATGCGCGACTTGCCTGTATCCGTCTTTATGGAGAATGACGTGTATTTCAAAGGATTTGGACTGAAAAATCGTATCCTGCGGGCAGTCCTGGCTGGTGCCTGCATCTGCAGCCTTCTTGCCGCTCCCGGATCTGCGCTTCCGGGATCAGCGGAGGAGCTTCCGAGTGAGACAGCGGTCTATACGGCCGCAGCCGCCTCGCTGGAGGATCTTCTGCAGGGCCGGACGGTGATGGGAACCGTGTATCTTGCGGAGCAGGTGGATGCTCTGACGGAGCCGGGGACCGGAGAGGTGATCGCTTCCCTTCCCTCCGGCAGCCAGGTATTTCTGGAGGGAATGAAGATGCAGGGCAGCACGCCCTGGTATCTCGTTTCCTTCTACGTGGAGGATGTCCTGACGCAAGGGTACCTTCCGGCGGCCCATGTGGTGGTGACGGATTCGGAGTTCCTCGCATGGGAGCGCACGGCGCTGCACCCCTATGTGGCGGCGGGGTCTATGGAGAAGGTCCTGCTGGAAGGCAGCAATGAGGACATCGAGACCTTTCCTTCGAGCTACCGCAAGTATTTGCGGACGCTGCGCGCAGCACATCCGAACTGGGTATTTGTCCCGATGAACACCGGGCTCGACTGGACGGAGGTCGTCCGCGAGGAGTGCTCCAACAACCGCAGCTGGATCTATTACACCTATCCGGATGCATGGAAAGCGGAGCCCGCTTCTCAGGCCAAATGGTATATCGCCTCCGAAGCGGCCGTAAAATATGTTCTGGATCCGCGTAACTTTATCAATGACAAATACATCTTCATGTTCGAGCAGCTGACCTACAACGCGGAGTATCACTCCCGGGACGGCGTGCAGAACATCTTAAACGGTTCTTTCATGGAGGGTGCGATTCCGGATGAAGTGAGCGGCATCACCTATGCGGATGCTTTCACCGAGATCGGATCGGCGCTCGGAACCAGCCCCTATCATCTGGCCTGCCGCGTCTATCAGGAGCAGGGCAAGGACGGTCTGTCCCCGATCATCTCCGGGACGGTAGAGGGGTACGAAGGGTATTACAATTATTTCAATGTCGGCGCTACGGGCAAGACAAGCACCGATGTCATCCTGGCCGGTCTGTCCTACGCAAAGGGAGCCGGATGGGATACGCGGTACAAGTCCCTGCTCGGCGGAGCACAGGTGATATCGAGCGGCTATATTCTCCGGGGACAGGATACGCTGTATCTGCAGAAATTCGATGTGGACAGCAGCAGCCTCGGACTCTACCGACATCAGTACATGCAGAATATCACCGCGCCGATGACGGAGAGTACGGGTGTACGCACGGCCTACGAGCAGTCGAACAGCATCGACAATCCCTATGTCTTCAAGATCCCGGTGTACTATTATATGCCGGTGAATGCCGTACCCGCTCCGGGCGAGGAGGATACCGGTCTGAATCTGTCGGAGGAGCAGATCCGGCTCGTTCGCGATTTCATCGATCGTCTGTACCGTGTCGCACTGGTTCGCACGGAAGTGCGGGGCGATGAGATCGATTACTGGTACAACCGTGTGGCGGACGGAACAGACAACGGAAGCGCTGTCGCTTACGGGTTCTTCTTCAGCGATGAGTACAAAAACAAGAAGACGACCGATGAAGAATACGTCGATACCCTCTACCGCGTCATGTTCAACCGCGAAGCGGATGCCGGTGGGCGGAAAAACTGGCTGGACCTTCTAAAGAAGGGCATGAGCCGGTACTACATCTTCTGCGGGTTTGCCGGATCGGAGGAGTGGTTCAATACCTGCGATACCTTCGGCATCGATCCAGGAGAGATGAAGCTGACCGATTTTCGGGATCAGAATGTCGGCGTGACCTCTTTTGTCTATCGTCTGTATGACAAGATCCTCGGGCGCGCCGGAGAGGACGACGGCATCGAGGACTGGTGTGGCCGGATCCTTCGGAAAAAATGCACGCCCGTGGAAGCCGCGCAGATGTTTGTTCATTCCGAAGAATTTGCAAATAAAAAGACGACGGATCAGGAATATATCACTGTTTTGTACCGTGCGTTTCTCGATCGTGAGCCGGATGCGAGCGGATTTGCATACTGGCTCGGAAAGCTTCAGAGCGGCGAGGCGACCAGGGACAGCTTACTGGACGGCTTTGCCTACAGTGAGGAGTTTTCCAATCTCATGAAAAAATACGGCTTTGAATAGTCGTGTTTATGGAACAAAAAGGAAGGAGAGGAAACAGGCATGAAACTGAAAAGAATTGCTACATTATTGCTGACCTTGACCCTCGCTTTTGGCGGCGTACCGGCACTGACTGCATCTGCAGCCGAGTGGGAGCAGGATCCCGGGCAGACCGTGTCGATCGAGGATCAGGACACGCCGCTTGCGGAAGCAGATGGGGAGACGGATGCAGTGATCACTGCGGCTCCGTCCCACACGGGGGAGACGGTGAATGCCAATCTGAACGATGCGGCGCTCACGGATGGTGAGACATTCACGGACTGTATCATCAACGGATGGATCGCCATTGATGCCCGTAAGGACATCACCTTTGTGAATTGCAAGATCAACAAATCTGTCGGAATCACCACCTCGAATATCAAGTTTATTGGATGTACGACCGTCGATGAATTCAATGTGAACAACGCGACCGGTCTGGTCTTCAAGGATACTTCCTTCACCCGGAAGCTATGGATGACGGATACCAAGAACTGCGAGGTAACGGGTTGCCGGTTTATCGGAAGCGATAACCCTTATCCGCTGAATCTGACCCGCGATAACGGTTCGACTGTTACGAACTGCGTCATCAGCAAGAACGGTACGGATTCGAGCCATGAGGATGATTTCATTCGTGTGGTGGACTGCGTTGGGACGACGGTCACCGGCTCTACCATGTTCCGCATGGAATTGGCTGGCGGCCAGAACAATGTCTTCACGAATAATATTACAAAGTCGGTTCTGGTGAAGGACACCTCGAACCCGAAGGTCTCCGGCAACAAGGTGGAAAATCCTCCCGCAGAGAGACCCTTCCTGGTGGAAAATGTGACAGGCGGCGAGATCTCCGGCAATACGCTGACCAACGTGGGTACTTCCTCTACGGGCGGAAGCGAAGGCATCATCCTTCAAACCTGCAACGATGTAGCGGTCAAGAACAATGTGATCAGTGGGATCAACGGCCAGCCTGACCACAACGGTATCGGTGTGGTCGCAGCAAAATGCGGCGGCAATATCGAGATCAGCGGCAATACCATCACCAATACAAATTATCACGGCATCGAGCTGATCGAGCAGAAGGCAGATGCGGTCTATACCATCAGCGGCAACAAGATCACGAATGCCGGCAAGGACGGTATCGCCGTCCGTGATGACGGAGCTACGGTCTACAAGGTGATCGTGAGCAGCAACACGATCAATGGCGCCAAGGTTGGTATGGATCTGTGCGGAACCGGCCTGACCGTGGAAGGCGGCAGCAACAAGATTTCCAACATCCAAGGAAACGGTATCGGCTTCCTGGGCTGCAAAGCAACGCTGGCCGGCGACGAGGTCATGAACTGGGGCAATATGGGTCTTGCAATCTATATGAACGAGGGCAAGACCAAGGGCGCGGATGTCACGATCACTTCCGTGAAGGTCGGTCAGGAGACCATCAATGAAATCAGCAAAGACGGCAACCGTATGCCGCTCAACATCGGCCCGAACTGCAAGCTCTCCATGGATAGCTGCATCATCCAGAATGAAAGCAATATCCTGGTTTTCGGTGATGCTTCGACCACCGTTTCCTCCAAGGATACGATCTTTATCACGGCGGACAAGAATTTCATGCATCCCAATCCGATCGCTTTGTCCGGAAATCATGAATCCTTGCCGTTTAACACGATCACGGGCATCAGCTATACCGGCAATTCGGTTCGTGCGGAAGGCTACAGCATCGTGGAAGGCGGCGCCGTCATCGATGGAGCCAAGATCAAGGGCAACCTGTCCGGCAGTTCCTTCACGGCTGAGTATCCCGCGCGTGACAGCTCCGAAGTTGGTATCTATATCAAGGATGCTTACGGCAATATCCTGTGTGTGAATTCCTCGTTCATCGAGGGAATGGCACCTGTGGATACGACCCAGATCCGTGCATTTGTCGCGCGTCTGTATACCATCATTCTGGGCAGAGAGGCGGAAGAAGCCGGACTGGAGGACTGGACCAACCGTCTGGCAACCAGAACCGCATCCGCGAGCCAGGTAGCGGGCGGTATCATCTTCAGTGATGAGTTCAAGCAGAAGAATTACTGCAATGAGCACTTCCTGCAGACCCTGTATCTGGGCCTCTTCGATCGTGCATACGATGAGGGCGGTTACAGAGACTGGCTGAATCGTATGGAGAAAGAAGGCCTCTCCAGAGAGAGAGTTGTCAACGGGTTCTTCCTGGGCGATGAGTTCAAGAACCTGTGTGAAGCTTACGGCATGAGCGTTGGTGAACCCTGGGCGGATGCGGAATACGGCACGATCCCCAAGGGCGCATGCTCGCACGCAGGCTGCGGGAAGGAAGCACCGGTGGTCACCTGGGTGACCCACCTGTACGGTACCGCGCTTCACCGTACGCCCGATGCGGGCGGTCTGGAGGACTGGATCAACTGGACGGCCAGCCACAGGTTCACCGGACGCGATGTCATCACGTTCTTCTTCACCTCCGAGGAGTATGTCAATGTGCTGAAGCTGGATGATGATCAGTTCCTGACGGATCTGTACAACGCGATCTTTGACCGTGATCCGGATGCAGGCGGTTTTGCAGACTGGCAGAACCGGATGAAGAACGAAGGATACAGCCGCGTCGATGTCATCAACGGCTTCGCCGGCTCCGATGAGTTCCGCAATACCTGCCACCGGATCGGCATCGAGGTAGGTCGGTAAGGGACAAGGCGGGCGGTAACGTCCGTACATAGAACACCGAACGCAGAACAAAAAACCGGGAATCGTCCCGGAAGAAGGAAAAAGAGGAGCCCGCCTCTGTGAGGCGGGCTCATTCTAAGTATAGGATGAAGATTTATATCGATGTCACCAATTACAAAAAAAGCACCTCCGTCAGCGGGATTCAGCGCGTCGTGCGCGAGATCGCGCGGGAGCTGGAGGAGGATGCGCAGGTTGAGCTGCAGCTTTTGGAGGAATGCAACGGGGAGGAGATCCTGTACCGCTGCATTCCTCTGCATGATGCACCGAAAGAGGCGCCCTCCGGCACCTTCCGCCCTCTCACGGATGCCCGCCCGGGCGAGATCTGGCTGGATCTCGACAGCGTGTGGCACAACGGGGTAAAGCGCAGCAATCTCTATCCGCTGCTGCACCGCAGAGGCGTCCGCATCGTAAGCTATCTCTATGATCTGATTCCGGTCCGTTTTCCGCAGTATGTGGAGGAGATGACCGGGGTCCGTTTCCGAGCGTATCTGGCTGCGGTGCTGCAGCACGCGGATCTCATTTTGTCCGAGACACAGGCCGGCCTCCGGGATGTTCAGGACCTGGAGCGGGAGCTGGAGGAGCAGGGGATAAAGCGTGTGGTGACAGACCGCCGCTATGCCTATACCCGGCTGGGGTATGATTTTGCTGCGAAGGAAGACCCTTCCGAACCGGCGCATCGCCCGCAGGGACTTCCGGAAGGCACCGTTGTCCGCGCGAGCGTGAAGGGGATGATCCGCCCGGAGGTGCAAAAGCTCCTCGCTTCGAAGGATCCGTATGTACTGATGGTGGGGACGGTCGAACCGCGGAAAAATCACCGCCTTCTCTTAGATGCATTCGAGGCCAAGGATGCGCAGGGCCGGACCCTCTACGACCGGGGGATCCGCCTGGTGATCGCCGGAAAATGGGGCTGGGATGTGGAGGAGCTGCGCAGCCGGATCGAGCATTCCGGGTATCTTCACAAGGGGCTTGTCTTTGTGGAACGCGCAGCGGATCAGGAGCTGCAGGCTCTCTACGGGAGCGCGCGTCTATGCGCGGTGCCCAGCTACGCGGAAGGCTTCGGACTGCCCATCGTGGAGGCGCTCAGCCACGGGGTACCGGTCGTGACGGGCACACATCCGGTCCTGCGGGAGGCCGGAGGCGATCTGTGCGCCGTGACGGATCCGGACGATCCGAAGCAGCTGCGGGATCTTCTGGACGCCTTTTTCGCGGAAGAGTCCCAGGATGCGCCTTCGGAGAATATGCTGCCCGGCGGGAGCGCGGAAGGATGGAAGGATCTGGTACGCAGCCGCATGGAGGAATATGCCGGAGAGAGCTGGGCGAAGGTGACCGGGCGCCTTATGGAAGCGCTGGAAGGATTGCGGGACATGCATGTGCCGACCTTGCAGCCGGAAGCTCTGAAAAAAGCTACGGGCATAGCAACAGCGGATCAGGTATCAGCGGACAAGGCACCGTCGGATAAGGCATCATCGGACATAGCATCCTCAGGCAAAGCACCCTCGATCGCGGAGTGTCCGGTCCTGCCGCCCTCAGCACTTCACCAGATGGTGATCCTGACCGCACGGGCGCAGGATCTGCTCAGCTCCCTTCCCTACATGGAGCAGAACCTTCCATTTCTCACGGAGCTCGTCCTGTGCTGTCCGGCCCGCATGATCCCCGAGATGGAGAAGGGATACCACGGACGCCTGAAACTGATCTATCTGACGGACGAGGAGCTGCTGAAAGGCCGCACCCTGCCGGCGGATCACGCGGTCCGCAACATGTTTTTGCGCGGACTGGCCTTCGAAAGAGAGCAGGTGGATACGGTCTTCTTGATGGGAGATGACGATTACCGCCCGCTTCACCCCCTACGGGCGGAGGATTTCTATGCGGCGGGGGGAACGAAGTACATGGCCAGGATCTGCCATGATCTGCTTTTGTTCCCGGTGACGCAGGGGGGAGCCACCTCTTTTGATGAGAGTCTGGTGCGCTGCGGCAATTACCTTGCGGACCGGGGCATGCCTACCTTCATGTGCGATTCCCACACGATGCAGGTGATGGACAAGCGGTACTTTCTGGAGATGACCGCAAGATTCCCGCTGTCCATGGAAAAAAGCATCGTCACGGAGTGGAGCGGCCCGTACAATTACATGGGCTGGGCCTATCCCGAAACCATCGAATTTGTCCCCTACCATACGCTGAACTGGCCCGGCTTCGATGAGGACTGGGAGCCGCTCTGGAGGCAGGAAGAGGACGACCCGTCCGTGGAAAATTACTACGAGACCGCCTATGCGGCGGAGACCTTCTACGACCATCCCGGGAGACTCTACGGGATCGCGCAGGAGGACGGCCCCGGGAAAGCAAAGCGCGACCGGCAGCTGATCGCGGCGCACCGGGCGGACCTTGCCGCGTGGGAAAAATGGAAGCAAACATTCCGGGAAGCCCATGGCTGCAGCCCTGTTTTTGCCCTTCGGCCGGATCGCCTGATCGTGCCGCAGTCCCTGGAGCTTCCCGCCGGCGGGTTCCTGCGCCTGGCTTTCCGAAACGCCGGCGTGGAAGCTGCCCCCAATGCAGGGGACGGGCGCGTACAGCTGACCCATGTGATCTCCCAGGGCGGACTGCCGAAGATGGCGCCGGGATCCTCCCGTTTTGCGGAGGAAGAGGAGGAGGTGCAGGTTTTGCTCCTGCTTCCGAAGACCCCCGGCACGTACGAGATCCAATGGACCTGTTACGGAAGCCGGACGCTGGAGGCGTTGACCACCCTTCACCTGACCGAGCGGACCGGATCCGCAGAAGGCGAAGCGGCCGGAACTGTCCCTGAAGCCTGATGCAGCCGGAGCGGATCGTGACGTAGCACCGATGGATGACGGAGGCGCCCCTTGTGTAGTATAATAGATCGTTGTGTATAAAACGCGCTTTCGCCCTGCATCCGCAGACGAAAGAGAACGGAAAAGCGAATGAATACGAAAGAATTACTGAAATCGATCCCGCCGCGCAAGAAGGCGATGGCAGGGGCGGCAGCGGTGCTGATCCTGCTGTACGTGCTCCTTTGCGGCGTCATCAGCGCCCGGCAGGATGCCTATGCGATCCGCCTTAGCACGGAGCCCGCGGAGCTGACCCTGGCAGAAGATGCGCAGGCGGATGTGACGGTGACCATTGAAAATCATGCGAACCGCATGATCAGCTCCCAGAATGACATGCGTACCTATCTGGTTTACCGAGTCTTTGACTCTTCCGGGGCGGAGGTTCTGACTTCCGGGCAGGTACCGATCGATCCCCGCATCGGCTCGGGCCGGACGAGCACTGTTACGGCAACGGTCAGCAGCGAAGGACTCAGTGCCGGAACCTACCTCGTGCGCTTCGATCTGCAGGACCGGGAAGGTTTTTTCAGTGAGCGCAGCGACTCCTTTGCCGCGGCGGAGCTGACCCTCGTCATTCGATAAGTATTTTCCGAAAAGGATAAACCTATGATCTCCAGACTCTATGAAATCTATCAGTATCGTGAAATGATCTACGAGCTCGTCCGCCGCGATCTGCGGGGGCGCTACAAGGGCGCGGTCCTCGGATTCCTCTGGACCTTCATCAACCCGCTGATGCAGCTGGCCGTCTACACGCTCGTCTTTTCCGTGTTCATGCGCTCGGACATCCAGCAGTATTATATCTTCCTGTTCGTGGCGCTGGTGCCCTGGATCTTCTTCAGCAGCTCGCTGACCGGCGGCGCGACCAGCATCCTCGGCCAGTCCAATCTCGTGAAGAAGATCTATTTTCCCAGGGAAGTGCTGCCCATCACCTTTGTCACGACCTGTTTTGTCAACATGCTCCTTTCCTTCGTGGTGGTCCTGCTGGTGCTGGCGGTGAGCGGATACGGCTTCAACCCGGTGGCGCTTCTGTTCCTGCCCCTGGTCATGGTGATCGAGTATTTTCTGGCGCTGGGCATGACGATCCTCTTCAGCGCGGTCAATGTCTACTTCCAGGATACGTCGCATATCCTTGGCATCGTCTGTATGGCCTGGCAGTTCCTCACCCCCGTGATGTATCCGGGAAGCCTCGTCCCCGCGCGGCTTCAGACGCTTTGGCGGCTGAACCCCATGGAGCCGATCATCGAGACCTACCGGGATATTCTGTACTATAAGCAGATTCCGCAGACCTCCCACCTGATCCCCTCGGCCATCGTCGCGGTCGCATTTCTGATCGTGGGGGAGATCGTCTTTGACCGGCTGCAGAAGGGATTTGCTACGGAGATTTGATATGGGAAATGCCATCGAAGTAAAGCATGTATCCAAGAGCTTCAAGCTCTATCTGGATAAGGGAAAACAGATCAAGGACCGGCTCCTGTTCCTGAAGCGCAACCGCTATGAAAAGCGGGAAGTGCTGAAGGATGTCTCGTTTGAGATTCCCAGCGGGCAGACGGTCGGCCTCATCGGCGTCAACGGCTGCGGCAAGAGTACGACCCTGAAGATGCTGACCCGGATCCTGTATCCGGACAGCGGTGAGATCGTGATAAACGGCCGGGTATCCTCCCTGCTCGAGCTCGGAGCCGGCTTTCATCCGGATATGAGCGGCCGGGAAAATATCTACATCAATGCCGCCATCTTCGGCTTAAAGCGCTCGGAGATCGACCGAAGACTCCAGGATATCATCGATTTTTCGGAGCTTGGCGATTACATTGACAACCCGGTCCGCACCTATTCCTCCGGAATGTATATGCGCCTCGCCTTTTCCGTGGCGATCAGCGTGGATGCGGATATCCTGCTGATGGACGAAGTGCTGGCGGTGGGAGACATCAATTTCCAGATGAAATGCCTGCAGCGCCTCGACGAGATCAAGCAGCAGGGCAAGACCATCGTCATCGTTTCCCACGATGCCGCCACCATTTCCAAGTTCTGCGACCGTGCCATCTGGCTGCGGGACGGACGGATCGAGAAGGACGGGGACGCGGAGTCCGTGGTGAAGGACTATCTGCACTTCCTGCAGGAGAAGCGAAGCGATACCACCATGGAGGAAGGGACGGAGCGCAGGCGCTTCGGCAGCTTCGAGGTGACGCTGCGGGAGCTTCAGATCTATCGCATTCCGCCCGAATTAAAGCATGACCTGACCGAATCCGGCGAGCGCACGGGCACGGTTTATCCCGGGGACGCGGTGCGTTTTGATATCCGTTACAACGGGGAGCATCATCGCCCCGGAGTCTCTTACGGATTCCATTTCAAGATCGAAACCGAGAACGGGGACGTCTTCGTCGAGCGGGACAGCTTTGCGGACGGGCGCACCGTCGTCGATCCCGGTCCGGACGAGGTCATCCGCTTCCGGTTCCCGGAGCTGAACCTGCCCTGCGGACGTTACCATATCTACTTTGCGATCCTGGATGCGGATGGCGGGGTGGCGGAATGCTATACCCATTACCGCAACATGGTTGTGGCATACCCGGACGGAAGCAATGACGGACATGTGCCCAGCGAGGGCTTCTGGACGGAGCCGGAGACGGTTGGAGAGTAGGAAGCCGGTCGGGGCAGCTGACCCAAAGGACCAAAAGAAACGGGTGATGATTCTGCCCGGATGAAAAGGAATGAGAGAGTAACCTGTGGCGGAAGTGAAGAACAAACCTGCCGGACAATTTTATACGATGGGACATTTTGCCGCAGGTCTGATGGTGCTACTTCTCATCGCTTCCGCCTGCGCACCCATGGACTTTACGACGCCGGCGAGGCTGATCGCGGGACAGATCCTCCTGCTCCTTAGTATCCTCACGGTGCAGCCGGCCGGAAACCGGCATGATTTCTGGGTACGCACGGGGGAGGATGAACTGACCTACCTTCTGCCGCTCGGCGCGGGACTGCTGGCCCATTGCCTGCTCTGGCTGCGGGACGGTGTGACGGGTGATACGCTCTGGGCCTTCTGTCTGGGGGCCTTTCTGCTTCGACTCGTGATCCGCCTGATCCGTACCGGGTTCCTTCGGAGGAAAAAGGTTCTCCGCACCATGGACCTCGGGCAGATGAACCGGCCCGCACCCGCAGCGCTGACGCCGCTTGGTATGGTGGGACGTTTCTGGCCGCTGTATCTGATGGTGCATTACATCGATCGCATCACACAGCCCTGGCTACGCGTGGCCGTCGACTTCCCCGGTTGGGGATGGACCGCATCGCTTCGCTGTCTGATGGTCTTGCTGGTCGGGACGGCGCTTCTGATCACAATGTCCACGCTCACCGGCGGCAAGGCTGTTCCGGAGGACGCACTTACATGGATCCGGGCGTTTGCCGGACGGCATGAGCGGTTCTTAAGCGGGCTGTCCTATGTGACCTTTGCACTGCTCTTTTTGAAGCTGTACTTCAATACATCCATGCTGCCCGCGCTGGTGGAGACCCTCGGCTGGCTGGACAGTGTCAACCGGATCCAGGAGGTGCTCCTTCGTCTGGCGCTTCTTTTGTGCGTGATCACCCTCGCGACCCTTCGGGAAAAAAAGGACCTTCTTCTGGCCGTACTGGTGCTGAGCGTCGGCTTTTTGCATCGCTATACGGGGTATGATTTTGAAATTCTGGTCTTTTCGCTTTTTGTCGTACTGCTCGCCGGACGAAAGAGCGATCCGGTGCTTCGGATCAGTCTGGGGATCGGAGTCCTCGTGCTCTATGTCGCCTGGCTGTGTACGATGAACGGACTGACGCTTTACGTTCTCTACGGCAGCAAGCATGCCATGGGCATGAACTACAGCACGGATCTGGCCGCGCACCTTTTCTATCTGGTGGCTGCGGTCTTCTGGCTGCGACGGGGCAAGCTATCCGCTCCCGGATTTGTCTTCTATGTCTTCGTGACGGAGTATTTTATCTGGCACATCACCGGCTGCCGGATCGATACGATCGCGGCGATCCTGCTGCTGGCGGGGACCTTTTTCTACATGTTCCTGGACAAGGCGTTCGACTGGATCATGCGCCATGTCCGGTACCTGGTGCGATTTGTCCATGTGGTTCTGTGTGCTCTGATGGTGATCCTGACGGTCACGTATCGTCCGGGGGCGTCTGTCTGGGGGAAAATCCCGGGTGTGGGCTCCTTTACCGAGCGGTTGAATCTCGGACAGCGGGGACTGAAGGAGTATGCGATCTCCTTCCTCGGAACGTATGTGGAGGAGCATGGCAACGGCGGCACCAACGGGCTGACCGAGACCTATTTTTTCATTGACAGCTCGTATATCCGGATGGTGCTTCTGTACGGGATCCTGTTCCTGACCGCGTACCTGATCGCGGAGACGGTGCTGCTGCACCGCCTGGAGAAAAAGCAGGCCTACTATGCGATGTTTCTCCTGCTGATCGTAGCGATTACGGGACTCATCGATCATCATATCGCGGATCCGTCCTACAATATCT
>JAEEGH010023485.1_pt1 | contig 12532 bp, 8 predicted proteins | sample 9134181 | NCBI WGS metagenome assembly JAEEGH01 (sample SAMN16246544, study PRJNA631951) | gut metagenome | biome: gut microbiome; feature: rumen; material: DP-attached | host: Bos | place: Iran: Karaj | collected 2018-10 | reverse complement strand
TGCCTACAGGCTCTGCACAGTAGCCGCCAAGGAAAGGCTCGAGAAATCAGGTGTTGCCACTGCGGCCATAGAGTTGTGCGACGGCACCATCATCACCGCTCAGACCAGCCCCCTGCTCGGCCCTAGCGCTGCCCTGCTGCTGAATGCACTGAAGCATCTGGCCGGAATTGCGCACAATGTCAAGCTCATCCCCCAGACGATGATAGCGCCTATACAGAAAACGAAGGTGACCTATCTGCACGGGCACAATCCCCGTCTGCACAGCGACGAGGTCCTGGTTGCTATTTCGATGATGAGCCTGATAGACGAGAACTGCAAGCTTGCGCTCGACCAGCTGCCCAAACTCAAGGGCGCCCAGGTACATTCTACGGTAATGCTCAGCGAGGTTGACAGGAAGACTTTCAACAAACTTGGAATAGGTCTGACCTGCGACCCCGTCCGCAAGATCAAGCCTAAAGCCTAGCGGATTATATCCACCCTCCAGGTAATACCCAGCTCGTAATTGTGCCGGTTTCCATCGCTGTCACTGTAATAGACGGCGTGAAGACGCAGATTGTCCCGTCCGAAGGGAAACCATTCCAGGCCGCATCCGGCGTACAGATACTCTGTGCCGGGGGCTATTACCTGGTCGTAGGGGCGGCCTTCAGCATCCACGTTTGCGGCATCGTTCCATTCATAACCGGCCTTTGCGCAGATGTTCCAGTTCCCCACGCTCCATATGAATTTGGAGATAAGCGTCATATCGCTGAACAGGAAAGCTTTCTGGGAGAAACTGCCACGGTTCATAATGTCGACGTCCAGTATGGCATCTCGGAATATGAAGTGGTTGCCAAGGGATATATAGTTGATGAACCTGTGGTTCTGGTCCTCTACCATATTGAAGGACCAGATAGTCTTCCACCATCTCTTGAATTCGCCGGTCCAGGCAAGGTTGTAGGCGTAGATGTCGGATACTCCCAATGAAAGAGGAGAGTTGCAGAACTGCGCCACGACGGCCTGGGTGGGGGTGAAACTGTAAGTGGCCGAGGCCCCGAAGGTGAAACCTTGAAGTATGTTGTTGCAGAACTTGCTGTAGTAATAAACGTCTATGGGCGCTGCATCGTATTCATATCCGCCGATGAGGACGGCGTACTTCCCTACCAGGAAGCTCCACTTTTCGTCCATCTTCCAGTTGACATACATTATGTCGGTGGCATTGAAAGCCGCAGGGGCCTTGCACAGGCTGTGACGTATACGGTAATTGATGTCGGGAGTGATGTGCCCGTGCATATGGAAATTCAGATGCTCCCCGCGTATGCGGCTGTCATAGACTCCGTTTTCAGTCTCCTGATGGAAGGTGGATCTCATATCGAGGAACAGGCTGTCGACCTTGTTCTGGGAGAATGAAGGAAACGCGAACGGCGCAATCAGGAAGAGTAAAAAAAGCTTTCTCATATTTTGCTTAAAAATTGTCACTAAAATAGGCGAATATTTTGATTTGTCAAAGCAATTTGCCAAATTTGAAAAGTAATTGTTAAACATAATGACCAGCATCCTAAAACCTCTCGCAAGCGGTAAGTTCTGGAAGGAACTACTGATAATGACACTTGGAATGTCTTTCGGCGCTGCAGCCGTTTATTATTTCCTTATGCCAAGCAAACTTATCATCGGTAGCATATCCGGTCTTTCCATAGTGCTTTCCGAGGTTTTCGCCGGCTTCGGGATAGCCATTAAGACATCCACGATCATCGTCATAATCAATGCCCTGCTCCTGGTCCTGGCCTGGTTGCTCATAGGCGCTGAATTCGGCCTTAAAACCGTCTATACGGCCCTTATACTCGGTCCGCTCATCGACTTCTGGGAGTTCGTCCTCCCCTACGAAAAGCTCCTGGGCGGCGGAACATCCGTAATGAACGATCCCTGGCTGGACCTCATCTGCTTCGTGCTTATGCTGAGCATATCGCAGGCCATACTCTTCCATATCAACGCTTCCACCGGAGGCCTTGACATACTTGCCAAGATCGTAAACAAATACCTTCATTTCGACATCGGCACATCCGTTACCGTGGCCGGTGCGCTCATATGCTGCTCCGCCTTTGCCATCAATCCTTTCCGTATGGTCGTAATAGGCCTCATAGGTACCTGGATCAACGGCATTGCTGTGGATTATTTCACCGATACTCTCAACAAACGCAAGAGAGTCTGCATCATTACCGACGACTACGAGCCCATACGCCAGTATATCCTCAATACGCTTATCAGAGGTTGCAGCCTTTATCCTCTCAAGGGAGGCTTCTCCCTCGAAGACAAGGTGGAACTGGTTACGCTCCTCACCCAGGATGAATATGCCAGGCTTTTCAACTATCTTAAGGATAAGGACTTCAAATGCTTCATCACCGTGGGCAACGTAAGCGAAGTCTATGGCACCTGGAATACCAAACGGGGCATACAGAACAACCAGAAAATCAACTGATCATTCTCCCGGCATCGATTTGATGTAGAGGTCGCGCTGAGGGAAGGGAATCTCGATTCCGTGCTCGTTCAGTGCGTTGTAGATGGCCTCTTTGGCCCTCGACGCATAGACGAACTTCTCCTCGACGGACACGAACTGCACCACCTGGAGGTTGACCGAATTGTCCCCGAAGTCCTGGAAACGCACCTGGATGCCGAACTTGGCATCGAGAATCTCCCGACCGTATTTGTCGGTCTTCTGCAGCGGCAGCAGGGATTCGAGTATCACCTTGCGGACTTCCTCCACGTCCACGCCGTATTTTACTCCGACCGTGAAGGAAAGCAGTTCGTATGAGTGGTTCCTGGTAAGGTTGCGGAAGTTCTTGTTGAAGAGCGTGGAGTTGGGGAAGGCCATTATAGAACCGTCCGCCGCCACTATCTGCGTGGTCTGGTAGGTGATGCTCTCGACCTTGCCGCGGATTCCGTCACATTCTACATAATCCCCCACCCTGAGCCTGCCGGACATCAGCTGGACTCCGTAGAAGAAGTTGTTGAGTATATCCTTCATAGCGAAACCCAGACCTGTAGCCAGGCCTGCGCCTATCACCTTGACGGCTGTCGTAGGGATCTTGAGCAGTATGAACAGGGCTATGATGTAGATTCCCCAGAGGCTGATGGCGATAAGGTTTTCCGCGAGCGTGAAGTTCACCTGATTCTCGTTCAGCACCTTTACGCTGGACTTCTTGAGTATGGAAATGATCTTATAATGCCTGTAGCAGGCCTTGGAAACGTAGTTGATGAACTTGAATATGAAGTAGAGGGAGATAACCATCACCACCTTGTAGAATGAAAGGCTGATGTAGCCCTCCACGTTCAGGAAAGGATAGCGGAAGAACTGGTTGAATATCCCGGTGAGATCGAATACTCCGGAGGCCATATAGAGGCTCATAGGAATCGAAAGCACGATTGCTACCGGCAGCAGGGCCCGGCGTACCAGGGCGTTGGGCCAGGTGACCATTATCAGGTCCTCGTCACTGCGGTGCGGCAGGTCAGGATGCTCCTGTATGTAGTTGCGCTTCTTCGCCTGTATATGATTGTCGTAATAGAGGTTCAGTATGTCATATACTGCGGATACCGTCTGCAGCAGGGTAAGCTGGAAGAACCACCATATAAGCAGCTGGACACCGAGCAGGACGTACCCGTAGAATACTATCAGGGTGCTGCCTACCATCATTATGAAGGAAATCCATCCGTACACCACGTCGCTCTGCGGCAGAGCGCTCTTCTTGCGGAAAATAGCTATGCCCTGCAGTACCGTGAACAGCAGCAGTATGGGCGGGAATATGATGTTGATGAGGCTGTTCGGGATGAATGCGATCCGGAAGCATATGATGAAAAGGCACATCAGCAGGGTGGGCAGATACAGGCCTATCCCCTTGCGTACGCTGTCTTCCTTAACTCTGATGATGAGCGAAACGAAGATGGCTGCCAGCATCCAGGCGAATTCTATCAGGATCTTCGAGGCCATGCTGAAGAAATGCTGCTTCGAGAAGGTGCTGGCCAGGGTTATGCTCAGGGCAAAGATGATGACCGTGAATATAAGGGTGGTGGTGAACTTGTTCTTGAGTATCCTGTCTTTCTTGAAAAGCTTCACTTTGCGGGTGAGGAATCTCACGAGAACCACGCTCACCAGCAGTGAAACCACCATATAGAACAGTACGAATACGCCGAAGCCGACCACCATAGGGCCTCTCCACTGGCTGTGGACGTTATCCTTGTTGGCAAGGCTGTATTTGTCCTTGGCATCGTTGGAGGCCTGATACCAGTAGAAATTGAATCTCTTGAGTATTTCCGAATAGGATGCCTGACCCTCTATGAAAATCTTGTTCTGGACCGTCTTGTAGCGCATCTGGGCATAATCATATGCCGACTTCAGCATATTGGCGGTCTGATTGTAATGGGTGCTGTCTATCACCCAGCGGTTCTTTCTGGCCTTGCTCTGCTCAAGCAGCTTCTCAGCATAGTATATGCAACTGTCGCGGTCCGCCTGCCCCAGCGAATCAAGCTGGAAGGCGTTCTTGCCCGGGCCATACCTGCGCTCCAGGCCGCTGCTGCGGCTGACCCTGACCTTGGCATCGAGAGTGACGACGTTGCCGAGACTGTCAAGATACTCCACGGTCGTGGAAGGCGGCAGGCTTTTCAGGGCGTGGATGAGCCTGTCGTAACGGTCTATGTCTATGTCGTAGCGCTTGATGATATCATCGTAGGGGCGGCGGCGGGACGTGAACTCGTGGTACTGGCGCGACACCTCGTTCAAGGCGTAGGTCATATCGAAAGTGTAGTCCTGCTTCTGCGAATACAGCATCAGAGAAAGCTCGTTGCTTCTCTGCATCATGCCCACCAGGCTGGTGTGCTGCATCTCGCCCTTGTCTTTCATCTTCCTGGGCATTCTCTTGGGCCTCTTCTGCGACTGGCGGAAGGTGGAGCCAAGTTCGTAGCGGAGCACGGACAGAGTCTGTGCAAGGTCCTTTTCGCTGAGTACGGCATAAGCCGGGATTACCAGCAGCAATGCCAGGACGAAGGCGATGATTCTCTTATTCTTCATAGCGCTATCAAAGGATTTTTTTCACTAAAGGGAACAATTTATATGGCATATAGCGGAATTTCAGGTCTATCCAGGTGGGCGTGCTCAGCACGGCGCGCTCGTGGGTGAAAGCAAGGAAACTCCTTTCGCTATGGTAGGAGCCCATTCCGGAATTGCCGACTCCGCCGAAAGGAATGCTGCTGTTGGCAATGTGCATGATAGTATCGTTGATGCAGGCTCCTCCGGAAGATGTGCGGGCAATCATATCCCATCCGTCGGCCTTCTTTCCGAAATAATAGAATGCAAGGGGTTTCTCGCGGGACAGCACGAAATCCACCACCTCGCTGCGTTCGGAGAATTCCATTATGGGGAAGATAGGCCCGAAGATTTCTTCGGTCATCACCGGGGCGTTGGGGCTGACTCCGTCCAGCAGCGTGGGCTCCATCCAGCGTATGGAGGCATCCGAACGCCCTCCGGCCACCACCTTGCCGTCTTTCAGATATCCGTTCAGCCTTTCGAACGCGGCGTCCCTGACTATGTGCACGAAGCAGTTGCTATCGTGGGTCCCGTCGGGATAGAGAGCGGAAAGCTCTTCTTTAAAGGCCTCTATGAACTTCTCCTTGATGTCCTTGTGGAGGAAGAGATAGTCGGGCGCTATGCAGGTCTGCCCGCTGTTCAGCGACTTGCCCCATGCTATCCTGCGGGCTGCGATGCGTATGTCGGCGTCCTTATCTACTATGCAGGGGCTCTTGCCGCCTAGCTCAAGCACCATAGGGGTAAGATACTGAGCCTGGGCTGAGGAAAGTATCTTGGCCGTAGCAGGGCTGCCGGTATAGAACACCAGGTCCCAGCGGGCTTCGAAGAGCGCCTTGTTCACGTCCCTGTTCCCCTGGACTACTGCTATGTATTCTTCGGGGAAAGTATCTTCCACGAAGGCTTGCAGTGCGGCGGATACGGCCGGCACATAGGGCGAGGGCTTGAGCACCGCGGTGCATCCTCCGGCTATCGCTCCCACCAGGGGGTTCAGCAGCAACTGCACGGGATAGTTCCAGGGGGATACTATAAGGCTGCACCCCAGAGGCTCCCTCACTATGTATGAGGCCGAGGGCATAACCACAAGCGAGGAGGCCTTCCGTTTCCTGCGGGCCCATTTCCCGACGTGCTTGCGGGCATCTTTGATTTCGCCGTAAACAAGGCCGATTTCGGTCATATAGGCCTCTTCGTAGCATTTATGCAGATCCTGCCACAGTGCTTCGCAAATGGGCTTCTCCCATTTCCTGAGGCCCTTTTCGAATGCACGCAGCATTTCCTTGCGGAAGCATACATCCTTTGTACGCCCGCTTTTGAAAAAGGCCCTTTGTTTCAGGATTATGTCGTTTATCCTTTCAATTGTAGTGTTTTCCATAATGATCAGTCTTTGGTATATATCGAATGATTTCCTTCTCCATATTCTTCAGCCTCGGTTTTTCCGGGCATATAGACGGATGCGTGGCAGCCCGGCGGCACCAATATGCTGAGAGAGAAACTCCCCTTCCTGCCTTTCTTCCAGCTTACGCGTGCCTTGCCGAAGGGTGTCAGGGTCTCGTAGGATGCGCGGCTGAGGTCGCCCACAGGCGTGGGACGTACTATCATATGCCTGTATCCGGGTTCTGCAGGATCGGCCTGCAGGCCGGCTATGCGGGTGTACATCCAGGTAATTCCGCCTCCGAACATAGGGTGGTTGCGCGATGCATGGCCGTCCCAGTATTCCCACATAGTGGTCGCACCCTGCTCCAGCCACCAGCCGTAGGAAGGCTGGTCTTTCTTGGTCATCGCCTCGTAGGCTAGCTCCTGGAGGCCGTTGTCGCAAAGCACGTCGAAGAATATCTGAGTCCCGAAGATTCCTGTGTTCAGATGGCCTCCGTTGCCCTCTATCTCTTTTCGCAGGGATTCTACGACATCCTGCTTATATTCGTCGGGAACGCCCATATGCAGGGCGAAGATGTTGGAACCGTCGTTATTCCCGTAGGAACGGCGGTCGGGGTCGTAGAAGCAGGTATGGAAGGCTCTGCGCACATCCTCCGCCAACAATGCATAGCGGGCAGCATCTTCCCCCTTGCCAAGGGCGGCCGCTGAAAGCGAAAGATACCTGGCGCATTTCCAGAGGAAGTAGGTATGGACCAGCCTGTCGTCCGGGAAGGAGTATGCAGGGCACCATTCGCCGAGATTCATATAATACACAGGCTTTTCCGCATCCCTGGGCAGTTTCATATCCATTATACCCTCCGGGGTACGCCAGCTTTCCATAAATGAGAGCTGGCCCTGCATGGCCTCGTAGTGCTCTTCGAGCACGGAGATATCCCCGTAATGCAGGTAGTGCTCCCAGGGGATTATGCACATTGCGGCCCCCCAGGCCACTCCGCCGCCGCATCCGGGATGCCAAGGGGCTCCGTTGGGGACGTATCCCGTGTTCCTGTCCCTGCAGTCGGACATATCCCTGAGCCATTTGCGGTAGAAGTAGTTGGCATCGAAGTTATGCATCATTGCGACGCAGGCCACCTGTCCGTCTCCGGTATAGGCCCCCTTCTCCCTGTGCGGGCAGTCGGAGGCGGTTCCCATATGCAGATTGTCGGTCTGGGTACGCCAGTAGAGGCGGTTGATGGCCTCCAGCATAGGATTCGAGCAGCTGAACTTGCCCGTCGTGCGTATGTCGGTATAGATGGCTTCGGCCTTGATGTTGCGGGCCTTGAGCTTGCCCGGCCATCCCTTCACTATGACCTTGTAGAAACTGTACCAGTTGAAGGATGGAGCATATTCCGCGTTACGGGTTCCGTCGGCGATGTACTTGTATTCTCCGTTCCAGAGACTCTTAGTCCAGGATTTGTCGTCCTCGGGACTGATGGGATGCAGGACCTCTATCTCGCAGCCCTCAGGAGCGTTGATTCCGTAGAGATGTATGCGGCCGGTGATGTATTCGCCGAAATCCACTTCGTAGGAGCCGTCTTCCAGAGGGGTGATGCTCTTGGGGGCAAGGACTTCCATAATCCTGTCTTCCAGGCCCTGCTGGCGCTCCAGGCGCCCAAGGGGCGGCCTGCGCAGCGCGGGAACGGTCCATCCTCCCGAATACTTGCGGCGGGCGTCATAGACCTCTCCCTTGTAGATATTATTGCTGACAATGGGGCCGGGGCGCACCTCCCAGGAACGGTCGGAGACAATAGTTCGCGTGCTGCCGTCCTTCATTGTGAGCTCTATCTGGCAAAGCAGCCTCGGGGAACCGAAAGGATGTATCCATTTCTTCCTGTAGGCGGAATACCAGCCTTCACCGAGGGTGACCCTGATGTCGTTCTCTCCCCTTTCCAGCATATCCGTGACATCGTAGGCAAGGTACATCACGCGGTAGTTGCTGAAATCGTGGTCATCGACCTTGATATTGTAGCTGAAACCCTCCTGACGGGTGCCGTACATGGTCTCATTGGGCGCATAGTAGTCCTTGCCCACCCTTTCGCCATTGATGCTCATCTCGAACATCCCAAGGCCGCAGATGTATGCGGTCGCCTGTCTTACCGGGCCGTCCAGGTTGACTGTCTTGCGGAATTCCGGTGTATGATGGACGGCCTCCACATCGTACTGCTCCCCTTCCCAAGGAGCGCCGATCCATTCGGCTTTCCATTCCGCTATGTCCCCTACGGTCCTTTCGGGTGCGGAGCAGGCGGAAAGCACTGTCAGTATAAGGAGAAGATATCTTTTCATTATTTGATTATGTCTTGTATTACGAGTCCGGCCAGGGTCAGGCCGAAGATTCCGGTAATATGCGAAAGGGTGCCGTTTACCTGGGCTTTCTTGAAAAGTCCCGGATCTTCTTCCGGGGCAGGTGCCTGGCCTTTGTTGGGCAGCACCTCGTCGTCATAGACGCATAGGAAATCCTTGGCTGGAAGGGTGCCTCTCTGACGCAGTCGCTTGCGCAGCATGGAGCCCAGCGGGCATCCGCGTACCTTCCAGAATTCCGCCACCCTTATCTTGCAAGGGTCGGTCTTGAGAGCCGAGCCCATGGAAGAGAAGAATGTAGCGGAGGATGCCGACGCATTGAGTATCAGTGTCATCTTATCCTTCAGGGAATCTATGCAGTCGATCACATAATCGTAGCTGTCAAGATCGAAAGCGCTTGCGGTCTCGGCAGTATAGACCTCGTTGCGGGCGATTATCTCCGCCTCAGGATTGATTTCCAGAAGCCTTTCCCGCATAATATCCACCTTGACCTGACCTATGTTCCCGGACGTGGCCATCAGCTGCCGGTTGACGTTGGAAGGAGAAATAGCATCAGCATCGACCAGTGTAATGTGCCTTACGCCGGAGCGGACCAGCGATTCCACGCACCAGCTGCCTACTCCCCCGATTCCGAAGACTATTACCTTGGCGGTGGATATCATTTCCATCGCCGAGGCTCCGAGCAGCAGTTCCGTCCTGCTGAACAGGGTAGATTCTTTCTCAGTCATTCCCATTGCGTTCCAGAGGAGTTATGAATGTATGCAGGCTGTCTATGGGAGGAAGGGACGGATAATCCAGACCGTAGGCATCCTTCTGGTAGCGGTAAATCTCTATGTTTCCGGATGCGAGCCAGGTATTGAATCCCCCCGTAAGTCCGGCGTCATAGAGCCCCCTTATCTGGCGTTCGATGAAATTGGCGTCATTGTCTATTCCGTTTCGGTCCACCCAGCGCATCACGTGATAAGCCTGTATCCAGGTACGCACCTTGGCGGGGCTGGCGGTGATTGACTGGCGGCCCTGTACCCTCTTTCCCCAGGCCTTCATTATTTCGTAGGGATGGTTCCAGGGTTTGGAGATGCCGTAGTAGTGGTCGGCGAAGTGGTCCGGGTATGGCATCGCGCAGATTGCATCGGCAATGGTCGAGATTGCGGGCCAATACTGGCCATAGGCTGTTGTATAGCCGGGATTTGCCGATTCTCCGAATACGTCTATCGAAACATAGACGCCCAGCTGGTGCAGCTCGTCGCAGGCATAACGTACGAAGTTCTGTATAGCCTGGACCTTGCTTTCGCCGTAGCGGTTACGGTAGTCCATCTGCTCGTCTATGCTAATCATCTTGTCCGGGAAACGGACATAGTCGAAGTTGATTTCGTTCAGGCCGAACTTGCGCACGGACTCTTTGGCCAGCTCGACGTTGAACTGCCACACATCGCGGCTGAATGCACTCGGCCAGTAGCTCTTGTTATGCAGGAAGGGCTGTCCGGTGGCCTTTTCGCATATGCATGAGGATGGATGGTCCTTGGCGTAGTAGCTGTCCTTGAAGCAGGTGATGCGCCCAATTACGTAGTATCCCTTGGCGTGCAGCTTGTCTATGGCTTCCTTGTAGAGTTTTTCCTTATCTTTGCCGGCCCACTTGTAGTTGGTAGGAGAATGCTTTTCCATCGCATCCGCCTTGTATCCGGGGCATTCGTTGTCCTTGATGTCGATCACGAAGGCGTTGATCCTGGTGCTGTCGGCAAGGGCTATGAAAGAATCTATGTTCCTGAGTCCTGCAGGGTTTATGGTCAGGTAGAAGGCATTCACGGGATCGGGCATAGGATTGTCGGGGAACACAGGCTTTGCGTAGGGTCTGAATTCGCAGCCGGTGGCTTCCCCGCCCTTGAAGCTGTTCTTGGCCTTGGCGTGCGCCTCGTCGAATTCGCTGAAGCGCTCCGCCGCCTCTTCCTCGGAGAGCACGGTGTATTTGCCGAAAATCCAGCCCTGCTGCTTGCCTGACTGAACTCTATAGCGGCTCACGCTGCCATCCGGCTGAATCTTGTCGAAATCCATTATCTGAAGCTTGCTCCCCTTCCTGGCAAAGCCTGCGATATGCGAACTGAGGGTGTCATCTATTACCGACGCCGAAGTCTGAACATAGAGTTCTGTCTCCTTTACGCATTCGCGCGGTGAGGCAGCGATGGCATCCTCGGCTACATATAGCCTTTTCTTGCCTGCTTTTACGGGGAAATATTTCACGCCATCCTTCTTCATTGCCCCCTCCGGGCTGACGGTGAACTCTGTCCCCCTTGCCAGGGGTGCGTCCGGCGCAAGCTCCCCTTTCTTGGGAGAGACGAATGCTGCAACGTCCTTGCCTATGCCGCCAGCATAGGCCGTGTAATCGTCTTTATGGCCGCAGGAGGCCAGTATCAGAAGGATCGAAGCGATGTATGTCAGATGTTTCATCTTCCGTCAGTCGAGATGAAGTTCGTAGCTTGCTATTTCGAATTCTTTGTCGTCTCCCATATGCTTGCCCTGGTCGTCGGAGATCTTGATGACCTTCTCCCAAGGGTCCTTATAGCTCATACGGCAGCGGCTGAGCTTCATCACTATGTTGGCCGCCTTGTAGCCTTCGATACCCGGATCGCAGGTAATATTCGTGCCGATGCCGGCGCTGAACTTTATGCGGCCGCGGAAATAATCCGCAACCTCCTTGTATTTGGGGAAGTTGAGAGCATTGCTGAATACCAGCACCTTGGACTTGGGGTCGATGCCGAATTCTTCGAGACGGGCGATGATGGCATCCCCGACCTCCTTCTCGTCACCCGAATCCTGACGGAATCCGTCGAGCAGCTTGGCCTGCTTCATGGTAAGCGTGCGCAGGAATGACTTGGTAGTGAAGGTGTCGATCAGGGCCGTTCCGAGGGCTCCGTCATATACCTTTATCCAGTCCTCAAGAGAGAGATAGTTGGCCCTCTTGTATCCGAATACTCCGCTATGGAACATTACCCATTCGTGAGGGAAGGTCCCTATCGGCGTCATATCGTATTTCATTGCGAAATACACGTTGGAGGTGCCGGCGCAGTATTTCGGGCACTTCTCCTTGAGCTCTTTGACGATTGCGTCGTGCAGCACCGAACTGAAGCGCCTGCGGGTGCCGAATTCCGAGAACGACAGACCTTCGGCGTTGGCCAGTTCTATCTTGGCGTCGAGTATTTCAAGGGATTTGTGGATGTCGGCCTGGACACCGCGCACCCTGTTGCGCAGTTCCGCCACGATAGCAAGTATCGGGACTTCGTAGAGCGTAACCTTGTAAAGATAGTCGGTCACTTCTATCTGCAGATGCCCGTCCTTGTCGAGGCTGACATCTATCTTCGAGGGATCGAAATGGAATCCGCGCAGCCATTCCCAGTAGTTGCGGTTGATGTAGCGTATCTTGCGGGTTATGTAATCGAATTCCGCATCGGTGAGACGAAGCCTCCCCAGATGCTCGAACTCCTCTTTGAGCGCTGACAAAAAGGCAGCGTCATAAACCTCTGCCGCACGGTCGTTGAACTTGAAAGTCCCTTCTGCAAGGGGATAGAGATGGAAATAGGCGTTGGAAGTGGAAAACTTGTAAAGATCAGTATCCAGTATACTTAGAATCATGGCTACTTGGTTTGATTTTTGTTGCACGGACTTTGTTCTAAATACCTACAAATATAATGAATTTAATCAAAGAAAAATCATTCGGAGGAGAGAGACCGCTCTTTGGCCTGGAGCACTGCAGGATGGAGAATATCAAGATTACCGACGGAG
>JAEEGH010023482.1_pt1 | contig 12532 bp, 17 predicted proteins | sample 9134181 | NCBI WGS metagenome assembly JAEEGH01 (sample SAMN16246544, study PRJNA631951) | gut metagenome | biome: gut microbiome; feature: rumen; material: DP-attached | host: Bos | place: Iran: Karaj | collected 2018-10 | reverse complement strand
TTTTGCATAGCATTCAGAGAGGCGAATAACTAATAAAATCATATGTCTATATAATAATATCATCTTATGGAGGGGTAGTTAAGAATGATAAAAAACTTTGTCGAATTAAAAAAAGTATTAATGTACAAATATAAATTACAAGAAATTACAATAAAAGAGTTTGAGGAAAAATATCCACATTATTCTCTAGATGGAGATAAAAGTCCCTATTTAAAATACCTAAAAGGCATATTTGTAGATATTAGTGGCAAAGTAAATAGATATAATGATCCATTTGTTATGCTTGTTTTTGCAAAAGATAATAAGGTTTTAGGTCAAAGGCTTAATGGTGGTGCTGACATAGTTCCAAGTGGATTGTTGGATGTTTTAAATGAAGTGGAATATGAAGAATTTGAAGAAAAATAAGTCTAGTAAGTAATTATATATTAATTGAGTATATAATTAATAAGATTTATTAGATGGATTGAAAAATGCAATAATTTAAAATAAATAATAAAACAAGTGAGGAAATTAATTAATGATTAGAGAAATAAAAAATAGTTTGATTATTAGTTTCTTTTTTGTGATGATGTTTTTATTTGCTTCGTGTACTCCCTCAGTAAATAAAATTTATACTGTTGGGGATACATACGAATTATTGGCAGATGATGGAACAATAGAAGGATCCGTCAAATTAGAAACTGCTCAATGTTTAAAAAATAGTAATGAGCAAACTTATATATTGTCATTGACCTATTTAATAAACCCTAATTGTTCACTTATTTGTACCAATCAGAATGTATTTATTTCTTGTGACGAAAAAAAATATAATACGAATATATTTTTGAATTTAGAAAGCAACAATGAGATAGATATTTTTGACTTAGTTTTAACAGAAAAAATTAGGTATACATTTAATTTTGAAATTCCCAATTCACCTTTTTTTGATGACTTGGATAATGTAGAACCAGGATATCTAGGTTGGTGTATTCAATGTTATATTTTGAATGCAAAATTTGAAATTTATACAGGTGTACTATATGAGAAACTATCCAAATAGTATCCATAAAAATTAGATAAGAAAAATTAAGTATTAATTTAATAATTTTTTATATAGATTAACGTATATGTTTTTACTAAGACCAAAAAACTAAAAAGAGATTTTAAAAAATATGTGGTATAATGAATGCGTTATAGAGACTCTAGACATTTATATGATATAGCTAAGATATTACCACTTATTACATTTGATTCAAATATTGAACTATTCAATGGTCAATCATGTCTATAGCATCTCTTAATCATAAAAAGATTAATCGAAATCTTTGCTATGATAAATTTGTTAATGAGTTTAAAAACACAATTGATGATTTCATTAAATCATTTAAAGAAATAATAGTTTGATTTGGGATGATTAATTTCATTCCTTTTTCTTTATTTCCCGAATGATGGATAGAGGCAAGTACTTTAGTTTATTTGCAGCCAAAAGCCTGTTAGCTTTGCTACATTCCAATAAATACTTTTATATACAATATAAATATGCTACAATATATAATGTTTTGCGAGGATTTATAGTTATGAAAAAATATATTGTATTAATAGTAGAGACATTATTTATAATTGGAATATTGCTTATGTCCCATTTTGTAAAAATTACTGGGTATTGGAAATTACTTTGGTTTCCATTCGTAAATATCTTAATGGCCACAAGTGCTTTTGTTTCAATTAAGTTAACAGGTATTAAGATAGATTTTGAATGGAAGAATTATAAACAATATTTAATAGGTATTGGTATTGCAGTAGTACTTGGTTTTTCACTAGGTGTAGTACCTGCCTTATGTGGTACTAATTTTTTTGTTGGTCCACATGCTAATTTTACTTACTTAGATTTCTTTTATGAATTAGCATTTTTGATTTTAATTATTGGACCTACAGAAGAAATAATTTATCGTGTATATTATCAAGAAACATTCAAAGGATTTTTTAAAACTCATAAGTGGATTGGTATTATTATAGCAGCTTTAGTATTTGGCTTATCACATATAATTAACGGTTCATTAGTGCAGGTTGCCTTTACATTTGGAATTGGTTTAATATTTGGCTTTGCTAAAGAATATATTAAAGACTTACATTATCCAGGTATATCTTTAACTCATGGATTATATGATTTCCTATTATATGTAGTTAGATTAACTTTAGTTTAAAAGAGAGAGTCTTAAAGAAAAATAATAATGTTTTGTGAGGATTAATATGGAAATAGTATATGATAAAAAATGTCCAATATGTGGATGTGAAAAAATGATAAGACGAGAAACACCAGCGGTTCTTGTTAATACAAATTGTGAAAGTGATGCCATTAAATTAAGTGCATTTAAGTCTGCTGTTACTACAAGATATATTTGTTACGACTGTGGTTACTTACTTAGATTCTATGAAGGCAAAGAATTAAAAAAATTGAAGGATTTTATAGATAAAAAATAATTTGGTGTTCTTATGGAAAATATATTAAATTTAAAAACATATAATAAGTATCTAAATTTAATAAACGAAGGACTAATTCTAGTCCCAGATTCTAAACTAACAAACATACAATCTGATCTAGATGATGCTACCTATAAACAAAGACCAATGATGCTTTTAAATGAAACACATGAAGTAACACTAAAGGCAGGTAAAAAGGTAAGAATCACATCAAGAGGCTCTCTAAGAGATATAGAAATAGATGGAATCACCTATGACTCAACAGACCAGGCAGCTTGCTCTATATATGATCCATATGATGAATATATAGATATATCAGATACCATAAGAGATGAAGCCTATAACTATACCTTCATCCCAATTATAGACCCTATAACAGATACAATCCGTTATACAATATCTAAATATTCAAAAGGATTAAATAAATACTTCAATCCCCATAAAGTAGTAAAGGCAGTCTACTCAGTAGATAATATCCTATTCTATATAAAAGATAAAAAGGATATCCTACGTAAATATTACTTTAGAATTGCATCCGTCAATATGAATGATGTAATTCCCCTATTTTGTAAAAAGGTATCAGAAAAATATTCAATCAATCAAACCTTTTATCTTGCATTCTTTATCCATGAACAAGAATTACCATTTACAGTCGGAGCTTGCAAGGATGATTTCTATGCTTTAAAGGATATCCTAAATAAAATATCCTTTAAAGGCACAACACCACTAAAATATATGCTATTTAAGGAATTATCAAACCTACCAAGAATAAACCTAAAACAAAAAGAAGAAATAGCATATAAGCTTGCAATGAATCTTAAGGATATGGATAAACAATATTTCTGTAATGATGTTCTATACATAGAAGAAACTGACTATGATAAAATGATGAACGAACAATTACTAGAAATAAGAAATAAAAAAGGAAAACCAATCTCAAGAAATCATATAAATAAATTATTAAATATTAAGGATAACCTTAATGAATTAAAATATTATGAAATGATAAATCTCATCTGGAAGGTAAAATTCAATGAGATACCCAACTAGCTATTCAACAAAACAACAACTAGCCCTGCTCCAAGTATATCTAGCAATGATGGATGGAGAAATAATAAATTTCGAATATTTTAATGAACTAACAGGCTATGGAGAAACATATTATAAATTAACAATGTCGGCAATAAAATCAATGATATATGATTTGCACCTAAAATGCGACTTCCAAAAAATAACCCAAACAGTAGAAACAAATAAAACTACATATAAGGTAAATAGCTATATGCTATTATCAAGATTTGATTATAGTTTTAAGCTAAATAAAGAAATACCAGATGAAAAGAAAATGCTATATTCATCAGTAATAGTGTACCTAGAATTAAAAAAAGAATTCTATGTATCATATGATATATTATCAAATTACCTACCAAACTTTTCCCAAAAAACATTTATACGTGTTATAAAAGGAATAAAAGAAGTAATTGCTGATGAAGTATTAAAAAATGAAATACAATCATATGAATTAAATATAATTGACTAAAATAGGATCAAAAAAATCCTATTTTTTTTATGCTTTGCAGGAATCAGGCATTTTACCTCCACAACCGTACCCGATGTGTTTTGTAAACTATAGATGTAAACAAAAAGGGAGGTAATCCAAATGAAAACATAAAAAAAGAAGAACCATTCGATTCTCCTAATTAATCTTTAATAAAGTCTTAACAGCTTCCTGCATTTCAGGATGTGCTTTGTAAGCATCTAATATCTTTTTATCTTCAGCCGAATAATTTGCTGGATCATTTATTCCAAAAAATTCATATACTGTAATATTTAACGCAGTACAAATAGGAATAACCTTATCAGCCTTAGGAATACTAATTCCTGATATCCAATCACCAACAGATGATTTAGCCACCCCAATAGCTGTGGCAAGCTCAGATTGACTCATATTAAGTTCTTTTAATCTCTTAGAAAGTATATTAGATACTTGAGTAGAAAATGCATCCATATTGCCACCTCGTATCTATTATAAATTAATTTTAGGGTATTCACAACTAAAGTTTGCTAAACCCTACATTTTATATTGACAAATAGTGTATAACCTACTATAATAAAGTTAATCGTAGGGTAAACCCTAAAAGGAGGCTAAATATGACAGAAAGAATTACAGAACTTACAAACAACCTATTTGAATATTTAATGTTAGATCCTATTAAGATTACATATGAAGATTTAGGTGAAGAGGATTCAAGATTTTATACTCATGACCTTTATATTGCAATTAATTCAAAATATAAAGACAATGAGCTTGAAACAATGAAATGCTTAATCCATGAAATTAAGCATTATGAACAACTAGTAGTCGTAATCTGTGGAGAAAAGGAAAACCCACAATACGAATACTGGAAAAAAGAATTCAAAACTAAATTAAAGCCAGAAGATGAACTATGTAAATATATAGAAATAGATGCATTTGCATTTACAAAATATATCCTTAAAGAATGGTATGGAATAGAATACCATCATCATGATAAGGAATATGATAATCTTTTAGATTTATTTATTAATAAGTATTATAGATAAAATTCACTTTTGGCTTAGAAAGGAGCCAAAGGTGGATGAAACTAGAAGAATAGCTAAAATGTTCGCTTTAGATATCATCAACTATAAAAAGCTTGGAGGAAATCTTAATAACCTTACCGCATCTAATGTATATAACCTAATAAAGGGAAAAGAATGCACCGATGACTTTTCTAAATTAGATAAGGAAATAAAGGAACTCGAATCACTAAATGATAAGGATAAGGATGCTAAGCTTATATTTATGCATGAGAATCTAAAGAACAATTTAAAAAAGGATATCTACTTTATCCTATTTAATATATTAAGGACAAAAGAACCTGACTTTAATAAATTATCAATAAAGAAGAAAACCATATTTATTAAAGAAGGCTATAAATATATGTTAACCCATAATTAAAGGAAAGGAGGCCCATCATGGAATTACCTGTTAATAATGAAAATGCAGTTATCTATGCAAGATACTCATCAGATAAGCAAAATGAACAATCCATTGAAGGACAAATAAGAGTCATAAAGGAATATGCATTAAAAAATAATATACCTATTGTAGATTCTTATATAGATAGAGCCCTAACAGGTAGATCAGATGATAGACCTGAATTTCAAAAAATGATAGCTGATTCTACAAAAAGAGAATTTGGCTATGTATTAGTATATAAATTTGATAGATTCTCCCGTGATAGATTAAATTCTCTATTATATAAAAGAGAATTAAGAATGAATGGTGTAAAGGTAGTATCTGTAACAGAATATATATCAGATAACTCTCAAGGTATTTTATTTGAATCTATGATAGATGGCTATGCAGAATATTATTCAGCTGAACTTGCTGAAAAGGTAAAAAGAGGAAATAGAGAATCAAGACTAAAAGGTCAGTTTACAGGTGGACCTAGACCATATGGTTATAGAATTGAGAATAAAAAATGCTTCATTAAAGAAGATGAAGCTGAAGTCGTAAGAAAAGTATTTGAGGATGCTGCTAATCTAAAAACCTATAAAGCAATTGCTGAAGAATTAAACTCTCAAGGCCATAGACATGATGGTAAAGAATTTGACGATAAGTATATTGCAAGAATACTTTCTAACACTAAGTATTATGGTATTGCAACTATATGTGGTGAGGAATATGATAATATCTTTCCTGCAATCATATCAAAAGAATTATTTGATAGATGTAAACAAAGCGCAGACTTCAATAAAAGTAGACGCTCACATTTCAGGTCTGATGTCACTTATATGTTAACCTCTAAAATATTTTGTGGCTATTGTGGTAGTACAGTAGTCGGTGAATCAGGAAAAGGTAGACATGGCATAAGCTATTATTACTATACATGTAGAGATAAGAAGAAAAAAGGCGTTGATTGTGCCTCAGTAAATGTTAAAAAGGATTATCTTGAAGATTTTATTGTGAATGGCGTTAAGGATGCAATCCTACATAGTGATAAATTATCTGAAATAGCTGAATATCTATCAGAAGCCTACAATGAGGCAGTTACTGAAGATCCTATGATTGAAACCAATCGACAGGCTCTCATAAAAAACAAAAAAGAAATTGATAATATTATGAATATTTTTAAAGCTGGCTTTGTCAATGATACATTAAAGGATGAATTAACAAGACTTGATGAAGAAAAGAAACAGCTTGAGAAAGAAAAAGAAAGACTAGCATTGAAATCTAAAACTAAAATAGATGTTAATGAAGCCTTAAGTTTCTTAGTATCATTATTATCTAAAGAGGATGATTCAATAGAATATAAACAAATGATTATAGATAGATTTATAAGAAAAATTTATTTGTTTAATGATAAGGTATCAATTCATTTATTCCCATCTCCAAATCAAACAATATATCAAATGACAGAGATGAAAGAACTAAAAGATATGGAAACTAAAATAGTATATATATCAGAAGAATATTCATTATATTATCAAGGTGGAAGCCTAGTATTAGAATTATATAGAAAGTAAGAAAGCACATAATCGTGCTTTTTTGCTTTTAAAAAGTATGTATGTGTTTTATAATGTGGTTATAGGAATAATTGGTATGTGAGGGAATTGATATGGATTTAATAATATTACATGGTTTGGTTCAAATAGATGAATCATGGATAGAAGTAAAAGAATTAATAGATGATTCTTATGATATAAAGATTCCGAAAATTTTTGATATGATTGAATCCCCTATATCTTATGAAAAACTATATAATGGTATAGAATCATATTTAAATAATTTAAATGATAAATTTGACTTATGTGGGTTAAGTTTGGGTGGTATATTAGCATTAAATTATGCATTTAATAATCCAAATAAGATTAATAGTTTAATATTGATTGGTGTTCCTTATGAAGTGCCAAAAGAATTGATTATAAAGCAAAATGAAGCATTTAAACAAATGCCAGAAGAATTATTTTTAAGTTTAGGATTATCTAAAAATGATTTTATGAATATTATAAATACGACTTTTGCGGTAGATATTCCAAAATTAGTAGATGGTATTAAATGTAATACATTAGTATTATGTGGTGAAAAAGATGTGGCTAATTTAGAAAGTGCTCAAATCATTCATTCAAAAATAATAAATAGCGAGTTAAAAATAATTAAAGATTCTGGACATGTTGTTAATAGTGATAATCCAGAAGAATTAGCTAAAATAATTAAGGAATTTAGTTGTAAATAATAGTAAGAGTTTATAAAATATAGTAATAGATAATGGTTATAAAGATAAAGTATTAGAATTAATTAAGATAATAATAAATGCAAGATAAAATGATAAGTAAGGGAGATAGTTATGGAAATTATTTCTTTAGAAAAACTAAAGTACTATATGGATAAAGTGGATATAAAAGTAATAATAAATAATACTCTATATTCATTTAGTCCAGAGTACAAAATATATGTTGATTTTGATGCTATACCACCTAAAAGTGAAACAGAATTTATTGGAATTCATGTTAATGAAAAATTATATAAAACAGTAAATAATGTTTTAGAGAATTTAAATATTACTAGAGATATAGAGTTAATTGAAATCAATTCATACAAGAACCTTAAAGACTTTGAAGATGATCGCTTTATTCAATCATGTACTATGGAGGAATTATTAAAATTCTATGATGATTGTAATGTATTTTCACTAACTATAGCGGAATATTTTGGCGTAAATTCAAGCGTAGAAGAAAAAGAGAAGGCATACTTTAATTATGTCATGAAATCTATTGATAGTCTAAAAGAGTTATATGAAAAGTATAAAAAATCAAGTTTACCTAGCTTTGATGAATTATATGATGAAATAAAAAGAGAATGCTTAGAAAATGGAAAAAAACATAAAAATGATGAACATTTTTATTATTCATCTACTGCCGACCTTGTAATGAAGAAAGAAACAAAATATGCAGAACCAATCGATTTTTATTGGACCTTTTATCACCAGGTTGGAATGCTAATAGATAAGAAAAAAGAAGCATTACAGGATATTGATAAGAATTATTTTAACGCACAAGAATTTCTAAGCTTTAATAAAGTATTAAAGGATAACTATATTAAGCATGAATTTACATATTCATCTTTAGTTACAGAAGGTCCTTTACAAGCAGTCTTATATTTTAAACTAAATGATGAAACTAAAAAATTCTTATTAAATCAATATATAGATTCTAATTATGATAATAAACATCTAGAGGATTTAGCACTATATATTAATGATAAACCAAGATATGCTTCATGCTCACATGAAGGCTTTTGTTATAATATAAAAAATGATTAAAATAAATAATGGTTAATGGACACACACTACATAGCTTTTATGGAGGTGCAGTATAACATGAATGTTCAGTTGGATAGTTTATATAAAAAAATACATGAAATTGTATGTAACATTACACATAAGAAAAATAATTATACATTATTGGATTTAGAAAAAGTTATGAGTCAAAAGTTTGATTTGGAAAAAATTGAATTACAAGATATAAATAGAATATGTAAGCCTAAATATAAACTTTACCATAAAAAATGTAATACTCCGTTACTTGTATCTGAAGAGATGATACATGATGATGATTACTGTGGAACATACTTGATTCATACTGGTATTGATGATTGTCCTAGTAAAAAAGATTCTATTTATGTAGATACAGCTTTTATGATTGCTAGTAAGGATAAGAAATGTCTGTCTAACTATTTCCTTTTCAATGGAACATATGAAATATCATTGTATCTAGAAATATTATGTAATTTTAAATTGGAAGATATAAAAGAAAGATATATATGATGAAAAAATATTTGTAATATTATTTAGATAGCATTAAAGATTAGTTTTAATATGAATTTTTTGAAGTAGAGGAATAAATAATATGGTTATAGGTAAATCATATAAAGAAAACTTAATATTAATTTTAGTACTATATATTTTCTTATTTTTAGTGTTTGTCAGTGGAATAGCATTTAGTTCTATTTTTATAGATAAATTGGTATTAAAGATAGTTTTAATTGTTCTTGTTTCAGTATTGTTATTATTGTCGTCATATTTACCATATTATGTTTATAAATGTAAGAAAATACCTGAAAATGTTATTGTATACAACAAGTTGGACGAAACTATAATAATAAATGGATATAAAAAGAATTATGCAGTTAAAATATCAGATATTGTTGCTATTACAATACATAATATTGGAACAAAAATATTATTTGCTAATAGAATAGAAGAAGGCAAATTGTATTTTTATCTAAATGATGGTACAAAGATTAAAACAGAAGAAATTGACAATGTATATGATGTGTATTACAAGCTTGATGAAATAGTATTTGTTGATAGTCAAAATCAAACTGAAATAAAGGATCAGTTGGTGGATAAATTAGATGGTTGGTGCTCAAGGAAAGAATATCCTGCTATAGTTAGCTTCTTGGTGGCATTATTTATACCATTTTTTGGGTTATTTTTTGTTTCAAATCAAAAAGAATTTAAAGAATTAAAAAATGGTAAAGCAACTGGCCTAATGGCTATAGCATTAGTAATAAGTGCACTATGGGTTTTAGCAATTATTTTATTTATTGCTTTTGCATAGCATTCAGAGAGGCGAATAACTAATAAAATCATATGTCTATATAATAATATCATCTTATGGAATGTTTATAACTCAAATTTCAGGTATGATGCATATGAACTAAAACCTTATAAATACGAAATCAAGTAATAAATGTCATTATTTCGATGAAATCATGTCAAAAACGTGAACAGGATAAGGAGAGGCACCAAAGTGGCGCCACTCCACAAGTTCCGAGAAATGGGATACCCATGTTTCGGTTATATTGTTGAAGTGAATATTATATATTCTTCTGTATATTCAATTGGTTTGGATACGGAAGTTCTTGCTCCGCCAACTTGAAAATGACAAGGTATCTTAATTGATACCTTTTTATTTTTATGTTTTGCTTCCTATTTACAAGATTGCTAACAATAAAATATTAAACTAACAATTTCTAACATTATCTAACAAAATATTGATTTTCTAACAAAAATGCTAAAATATAAGTGAAAAGGCATTTAATTACTGAAACCGAGTGGAGAAAACTAGTAAGGAGATATGAATTATGAAAGTTTTAATAATAAATTCGTCACCAAGAAAAGATGGTAATTCATCATTATTAATAAATGAAATTGAAAAAGTTTTTAAAGAGAATGATATTGAATATGAAGTATTATTTATAGGTAATAAGAATATAAGAGGCTGTATTGCATGCAATTATTGTAGCGATAATGGGGAATGTGTATTTAAGGATGATATTAATAAGGCAGGTAAGATATTAAAGGAATCAGATGGTTTAGTATTAGTATCACCTGTATATTATGGTTCACCTAATGGAACATTAATATCATTTTTAGATAGATTATTTTATAGCGCTAACTATGATCTAAGAATGAAAGTTGGAGTTTCATTTTCGGTTGCTAGACGTGCAGGTGCAACTTCATCAGTAGATGTCTTAAATAAATATTTTACAATTAGTGGGATGCCTATAGCATCAGGTGATTACTGGAATAATGCATTTGGTGCTAAAAAAGGTGAAGTATTAAGAGATGAAGAAGGCTTAAGGAATGCAAGAGTTGTAGCTAAAAGAATGATATTCTTGATGAAGTCTATTAATGATGGAAAAGAAAAATATGGTAATTTATTAATAGATGAAGAAAGAAAATGGACAAATTTTATTAAATAAAAGCACTTTTGGATTTTTAAAAAATGGTTCGAATACCATTATCTTATGCTCCGACAACTTGAAAATGACAAGGTATCTTAACTGATACCTTTTTTGCTTAATAAAACAAAAAAGAGAGTTTCCTCTCTTCAAATAAGCTATTTAATGATTTCTTTTATTTTGTTGAGTAATTCAACATTTACAATTACATCATGGTTTATAATTGTATTGAATTCATTTATACTATGTATTTTATTATCAAATAGAACCTCTAGATTAGATATAACATTAATTTCGTTGACTAAATCAAAGATATTTGCATTTTTATTAATATCTACATATTTATTAATATCAATACATCTATGATTGTCATTGTTAAAATAAATAACTGGTTTTAAGTAATCATATGATTCTTTTGTTATGGATATAGTTTTTTGGGCATTTTCGTATAATACATAAATATATTTATCTTCACCACAAATATAATCTAGGCTTACTTCGAAAAAGGAAGTAAGCTTTTTTAATGTTTCAATATTTGGTTCCCTTTTTCCTGTTTCATAACAGGCTATCGTGGAATAATTTAAGCCTATTCTTTCTCCTAAATCTCTTAATGATAAATCTCTTTCTAATCTTAGTTCTTTGAATCTATTTTGCATAATATCACCAAAAACATTATATCAAATGTGGGCAAAATGTCAAAATTTTATCAACATTGTTGACAAAATGCAAAAATCAACGTATTATATAATTGTTGGCGTTATGTAAACAAAGGAGGCTTATGGGAAATAGTTTAGATATATATAATACTTTACTTAGGATAGAAAGAAATAATCATATAGCTAAGAGGAAAGATGTTTATTCGAAAAGACAAATATTAAAATTCTATCGATTAAAATCATTGGAATTATTACTTGTGATTAAAAGGATAGACGATACAAAGCCAAAATCTATTTCTTATAGTATTTCATATCAGCTATATAAAAACGTTGAATGTTATTTATCAAACTATACGAGAATACTTCATCCTCTTAAGGTTGGGGATGAATCGTACGATTTAATATAGCAATGCATTGTAGATTAATATGAATTATTGATACAAATAACCATTCAGTATTTAGCCTTAATTACCATCTTGTTATGGTTGTTAAATATAGAAGGAAAGTAATAAATGATGTTATATCAAATAGATTAAAGGAAATATTTGAATATATTGGTAAAACATATCATATTACTATACTTGAGTGGAATCATGATATTGATCATGTACATGTGTTGTTTAAGGCTTGCCCTAATACTATG
>JAEEGH010023481.1_pt1 | contig 12532 bp, 10 predicted proteins | sample 9134181 | NCBI WGS metagenome assembly JAEEGH01 (sample SAMN16246544, study PRJNA631951) | gut metagenome | biome: gut microbiome; feature: rumen; material: DP-attached | host: Bos | place: Iran: Karaj | collected 2018-10 | reverse complement strand
ATCCTTGTGGACTCCGCCATTTAATGTTATTACCCAGCCATCGTCCATTTCTGCCATGGGATATTCTGCGGTAAACTTCATTCCGTTACTTATAAGCAGATATACCAGGATGAAGACTATCAGTGAGCAGGATAGTGGAGGGAGAATTTTTTTAATCATTGCTCGTACCTCCCTTTTCCATCATTTTACCAAGGAGGTCATCATAGAGCCTGCCCAGAGTCTGTCTGTGGCGCTGGTTCTTCATGGCATACATATGTTGGTCTGCCAGCAGGTAAACCTTCTGCGCAGATGAACCGCTTTTTATTTCCTTGTCCCTGCTTGAAGCATATCCCCAGGAAGCAGAAAAACGAAGGTTTGCGCTGTTGTTGTTTTTGTGCTCCATCTGATCATTAAAGCATGCAAGATCTCGCTGTGTTCTTTCATCGTCAACAAAAGGAAGGATGACAATAAATTCGTCACCACCCATTCTGCCTATTAGCAGAGCATCGGTAAAACTGTTTACAAGTACATCTGAAAAGCCGCTAAGGAGCTTATCGCCCATATCATGGCCGTAATTGTCGTTGGTATATTTCAGGTAATCAAGATCCATACTGATTATGGTGTAATCGCCTGAAAGCTCTGCAAGAGTCTGTTCACAGCGTGCTCTGTTAGCGATGCCTGTCAGTGTATCGCTGTAAGCCAGACCTTCCAGCTGAACCTTGATTGTTGATTCATTGATAAACTCTATACAGTGGAAGAAAAAGTTAAGGAGCAGGCTCATTACAAACACCAAAGCACCTACAGTGGTGAAGGTAATCTCAATCTGGGAATCACCTATGGAAATAAACTTAAATACGTTGTAAGCAACAATGTCTACGATCGCACAAAGAACAAAAAATGCAAGTCCGGCGATCAGAATTCTGGTTGAAATAATGCGGGCGCTGGAGATGTCATTACTATTATCCTGGGTTGTTTTCCAGGCTGTAAGAATAAGGGATCCTATAACAAAGGTACCTTCAACAAGCCCTATAATATGCAGCCATGAAACAAAATAGCAGAGGTGTACTATGTTTGCCAGGTTAAGGAGTGCTGTACCAAGTCCGAAGATAAGGTCTATTGTTAACAGTGCGATTCCTATACGTCTGGAACCTGACTGACCTGTAACTACCATAAATCCCATTATGGCAGCCGGGATAAGATACAGCGTGAAATATTCTGCAAAAGTATAAAATGGTGGATTATCGGCAAGGTACCAGAAGACATTATTAAAACTCAGGATGTAGATACCGATCAGCAGAGATGTAAGACCGCTGAAGATGATACTGAAATCATGGTATTTTGAGAAAGCTAAAAAAGGAGAGAGGATAAGAAGCAAAAATCCTATGTGGCAGAGATATACACCGATAACGGTGGGAAGGCGTTCCCCCTGGACCATAGACATTTTTATATCATTGTAAATGCCCAGTTCTATTGGGTAAAGACTGGAGAAGGCGTTCTTTTCGCCTGAAGTGAATTTTATCGTCAGTTCTTTTCCCGCAAAGTTCTCAGGAAGAGGGACAAAGTTCTCGTTTTTCGGGATCATTTTACCTTTAGCAGCGTACTTTTGCCCGAATGAATGGACGAGCTCTCCGTCAAGATATACTTCTACAGTCGAAAGGATGCTCCTGAAAGCAATAGCAGCAGGATAGATATTGATGTCGGGAAGAGTGGTTTTGATTATCAGGATGTCACCTTTGTCCATAATACCGATGCTTGTCTGTGTTATGTCTTCAGGCTGCCACATCTCTTCTCCATGACAAATAGTCCAGCCGGATTTCAGCTGAACTATTGTACTCTGCAATGGAGTGTCAAACCTATGTGTGCCAAGTATCAGCAGAAATATGGTGACCAGTGTTACTGCTAATACTGACAACAAAGCTGTGCGGATCTTCACAGTTAAATTCACTGATTAAATCCTCCTGCTTATCAGAAGTGTCCGTGACTACCTCCGTGAGAACTTCCTGAACTGGAGACGTGGACTGAACTACCGCCGCCAAATGAACCGCCTCGACCGGAACTGTGAGAATCGTTATCCTGAGGTCTTGGTGTTTTGTGCAGCGTCTTATGAAGGAATCTGTCGTCGCGGGCTCTGATGGTAGGACCGCCTGCTGAGTAGTTGCGTGCACCGGAGTTCATCTTGACTGTCTTCAAATCCGCTTTCATTTTGAGGATTGGAGCAAGTGCAAGTAAAAGACCGATGATGACGCTGTACAGAGCGTAGCTCATATAGTCAGAAGCTGTGCGAATCGGCTTGGAATTCACATCATAAGGAGTTCCTTTTGAAGCCTCATCTAAGAGCTTGTCACATTCCTTCACATAAGTTTTGAATGCACCGAAGTAATCACCGTATCCAAGGTCATCCATCATGGCATTGACCATATATGCCTGACCATAGTCTGTGAAAACATCGATGGCTTTGCCACTGGTGCTGATCGCCCATTCTCTGTCAGCCATGCTGAGCATGAAGAGAATACCGCTTCCACCATAATCTGCCTGAAAGCCATTGTAGTCAAAATAGTTATCGGCAAAATCCTGAATTTCTCCAGTGTGATCGTCAACAGTCAGAAGAACAATGTTGCATTGCCATTTCTGGCTGGTCTCATCAAGCTTGGCAAGAAGCTGTTCCTCCTCTGAGTCTGTAAGGAGATCGGCGTTGTCCAAAAGTCTTGGCTTCTGGCGTGTGGATGGCATGGTGTCGCTATCCCAGAGCCGGTCGGATGCGAGAGCTCTTATGGGCAGGATCATAGTGATAAGCAGTACTGCCAGTATGATCCTTGAAAATATGATGTTGTATTGTTTCTTTTTATTCATATGCTGTCCTGAAGGTTACTTCACGCAAACAAGCTAAACAGCACAAAAGCTATGGCTGCAATTGCTCCGGCAATCGGGAAATAGTATGCAAGCGCTCTGGAAAGGGAGAAAGGAAGATTTCCTACAAATTTTCCGCTCTGTCCGTTCATGGCAAAGAGATAATTGTTTCCGTTCCAGGATGTGTTCAGGATGTATACCGGGTAAAGGGCATACTTGTTGGACTCATCTGAAGTGGTGCACTGTTCTTCCCTTGCTCTTAGCGAAGAGTAACCTGTAATGGTATTTCTGAAGTCAGAAACAGTTGAACTATGCATTCTGTTTATAGCCCTGTCTCTGTTCTCTGAAGCTTCAACATTGTATTTGTTGGCAAGAAAACCGGCCAGATATCCCATGTTAAAAGGAACCATCTTGGACTGATCAAATGGCTCAAGTGATTCCATAAGGTCGTCGGGCATCTCTTTTGATCCGTCGACAGGAACGCGCTCAAAGCGCTCCGATCCGACTCTTACAACATCAAAGTAGCTGGTCTCGGTATAGTTATAATTTGAATCACTCCAGGTCCTTACCTTGGTGGCATCAAAAGATCCCCTGTAGTTCTGGGTTGCATTAAAGAGCCAGAAGGGTACATAGATTCCTTTGATCTCGTCGATGTGGTTCTGATCAAAGAACACCTTCGGAAGGAGTTTCTTGGATTTTACATAACCTTTATAAGCCTCGATGGCATCTTCTCTTGTCTTGTTAAAAGGAATGATGTAATCGGGGGTGAACCTGCCTGTAAATTTCTCTTTTACAACAACGTTGTTACTGCAGAAAGGACATTTCATGGAGCCAAGAGACTCTGTGGCCAGAATCTCACCACTACAGGAACCGCAGCGGTAGATGTACATGGGCTGAGAATTGTCTTCTTCGCCGGCAGCGGGATTGGTCATATAATCATCCGCTGCTTCTCCGGCTGAGTCAGAGTTGTGATTGGCTACATAGTCCTTTACATCAAATTCCGAATCACAGAAGGGACACTTGATCTTCTGGGTCTTCGGATTAAATTCCATTGCCCCGCCACAGGCGGGGCATTCATATTCGTGTAAAGCCATGATTTCCTCTAAATAATATAATTAGTTAGGTCTTGGTGAGCCACACTGTGTGCAGAAGTTACCTGAGTTTACAGTGCCACATGAGCATGTCCATCCGGCATCGGGCTTCTTGGCGCCACAGTTAGGGCAGAAGTTACCTGTATTTACGTTTCCGCAAGAACATGTCCATGAACCTGCAGAAGGAGCTGCCATCTGAGGAGCAGCCTGAGGCTGAGCCTGCTGAGCACCCATAGCATAGAGAGACTGTGCGTTCATTCCGCCTGCCTGCTGAGCCATGTTCATTCCTGCAAATGCCATCATAGGACCTGTTGCAGTGTTCTTAGCTGCATCCTGCATAGCCTGTGCCTGAGCACTTGCAAGAGTAGCGGCAGCCATATTTGGATTCTTAAGAGCGCCGGCTCTCTGGAGCTCTTTGATTGTCTTTTCATCTTCTTCGGAAGCATTAACTGAGCTGATACCGAAGGAAGAAATCTTGATACCGTAGGTCTCTGTCCACTTCTTTGAAAGAACTGTATTGAGAACATCTGCAATCTCTGTTGTGTGTCCGGGAAGTGCGCTGTAACGGATTCCCATCTCAGAGATCTTTGCAAATGTAGGCTGAAGAGCTGTAAGGAGCTCACTCTTGAGCTGAGACTCAATCTTGTCTCTTCTGAACTCATCAGTTACGTTGCCAACGATGTTCTTGTAGAAAAGAACAGGGTCAACGATCTTATAGCTGTACTCACCGTGGCAGCGGATATCGATATCCATATCAAGTCCAACGTTAGTGTCAACTACGCGGAAAGGAACGGGATTTACTGTTCCGTACTTGTTGCCAATGATGTCTTTTGTATTGATGTAATAAACTCTCTGATCCTTAGCTGTGCCACCTGCAAAGCTGAGTCTCTTATAGAATTCCTTAAAGGAGTTAACGATGTTCTCTCCAAGATCGCCATAGAAAATAGATGGCTCTGTTGAAGTGTCGTATACGAATTCACCTGCCTCGGCACAGATTTCAGTAATCTGTCCCTGGTCAACTAAGATCATGCACTGACCTTCGTTAACAGCAACGATCGATCCGTTAGAGATGATGTTCTCATTGCCCTTGCCCTGTTTCTTCTTGCCTTTTGTTAGAAGCACATCAGAAGTGAGTGAATCACAATAGAAATAATCTCTCCAGGAATCAGAGAGTACGCTTCCGCCTGCTGAGAGTGCTGCTGAAATAAGCCCCATAACTATCTCCTTTCATACTAAAAAGCCATTTTTTATTTCCGAATTAATCTACTCGGTTACCTTATATTTTCTCACATTTAAGCTGAAAATGCCATTGTTTTGTGACAATTTCGCCCCTTAAATGAGCCCCCGGGACGGAGTCAGTGGCTCATTTTTGATCCCTAGGGACGGAGTCAAGGGCTCATTTTTGACCCCCGGGGACGGAGGTAAGGGATCATTTTTTTGGGAGCTGCTTCCGCCTGAGGGCCTGGAGCGCTGGTAAAAGACTACTAAGAAGCATCACATCAGGTCGATTTTATAAGTCTTGGTTGGAAACTGTATATCGATCACCCCACAACTATCTTCTATGTAAAAAATAGTTGGAAATTTCAAAAAGGGATTTTTTGCCTCACTGAGGAATTACATCACACGACATCCGTAGGCCGGTAGTTGTGATGCAGGAAAACCCTTAGGCATCAAATTTTCTTTCCCCCGACCCTCGAAAATCTTTTGTGATTTCCAACTAGTTTGTCATATAAAAATTTTTGTGATGCTTTTAAAAAATCGGTTCCAATCAATAGGGTGATATATCCTATTTTGTGATGCATATTTCTGTGTTCCAGATGAAAATGAGCCCCTGACTCCCGTCCCCAGGGACCAAAAATGAGCCCCTGACTCCGTCCCTAGGGATCAAAAATGAGCCCCTGACTCCGTCCCGGGGGCTCAAAAGGAGTCAAAGAGAACCGTCCCCATTGACTCTAAAAGCCACAGTTACTACACTTAGTGTATATGAAGGCAAAAGAGATTACGGTTACCATAAATGAATATGGAAAAGTGCAAACCGTCGCTGCCACAAAGGGTGAGAGACTAAAAGCTATACTGGAGAGAGCTGGCATAAAGTACTCACTTCCTTGCGGAGGTGCAGGAAGGTGTGGAAGATGCAGGATCAAATTCCTAAACGGCGCACCGATTCCCGGTAGCTTTGAGGAGAAGTTCCTGACGGATGAGGAGACAGAAGATGGAATCAGAATCCTTTGTAGAACCGTGGTCTATGAAGACTGCGAGGTGGAGCTTCTTGAAAGTGCCAAGGAACATGACATATCTGCGCTGACTTTAGACGATGAGCCGGTAAATTCTCCCGGTAACCCGGACAGGCCAAGCGCCCCGGACAGGACAAGTAACCAGGACAGGATAGCCGGCCCTGACGGAGAAATGACCGGATCTTACGGCATTGCCATCGACCTCGGCACAACCACCATAGCCGCAGCTCTGGTATCAGCCACTTCGGACAATCCGGGCTACAAAGTCCTTCAAACTGCCAGCTGCATCAATTTCCAACGGCGCTACGGGTCAGATGTAATATCAAGAATATCCGCCGCAGAAGATGCCACCACACGAGAGGCTCTTCGCAAGTCGGCAGTCTCCGATATCGAGAACTTGATAAAAGAACTGACAGAATCCCAAAACATAACCTACCTTGGCGAAAATCCCGACCTAAAGGCCATAACCATAACAGGCAACACAACCATGCTCTATCTCCTTGCCGGCAATGATCCGAAAAGCCTTGGCAGTTACCCGTACATAGCTGAGCATCTTGAAAAAGAGTGGATGCTCTCTGACATAATCCTTGATAACATTCCGGACATAAGCCTGACAATTCTTCCCGGAATATCAGCATTTGTGGGCGCAGACATCGTAGCCGGACTCTTCACCATAGAACTTACCGATGAGGAAAAGTTCTTTTTCCTTGACTTTGGGACCAACGGCGAGATGGCTTTCTACGACGGAGAAAGTCTGAAAGTTACTTCAGCCGCCGCAGGGCCTGTGTTTGAGGCAGGTGGCATCAGCTGCGGAACAGCATCAATCCCCGGTGCCATCGATCACATAACAATAGATGAAAAAGATCGCCATGTGACCATCCATACCATCGGCGACGCAGAACCCATCGGCATTTGCGGAACCGGCGTAATGGAGATCACCTCAGAGCTTATCAAAAATCACATCGCAGATGAGACAGGTCTTTTAGCAGATGAGTACTTCGACGAGGGCTTTCCGCTGACAAAAGACGGCAAAATAAGATTTAAACAGCAGGATATCAGAAACGTCCAGCTGGCAAAGGCTGCGATTTATACCGGTGCAAAGACTCTTTTAGACGGAGATATTCCCGATAAAGTCTATGTTTCCGGAGGATTTGGAAGTAAAATATCACCAGAAAATGTAGAAGAATTACGTATGTTTCCAAGGGAATTTGATGGTAAGATAGTAGCAATCGGAAACTCTGCACTTAAAGGCGCTGCGCAGTATACGGCATGTGTCCTCTTGGGGTGGGAGAAAGAAACCGATGCTACAGCGAAACTTGACCTCATAACCGAAAGCGCCCGGGTAACCGAACTGGCAACCATGGACGGATTTGATGAGGACTATATCGCAGCAATGAACTTTTGACGGAGGATAAGAAAATGATAAACGAGAGATGGGTATTTCATAAGGATGTTAAGCCGGAAGATCAGGGAAACGGTGTGGTAAGGCGCGTTCTTGCATACAGCAAGGACCTCATGTGTGTTGAGAACACCTTTGAGAAAGGTGCAGTAGGAGCACTTCACCACCACCCACACACCCAGATCACTTATATTGTAAGCGGCAAATTTGAGTTTGAGATTGATGGGGTAAAAAAGATTGTGGAAGCCGGAGACACCATGCTCAAGATGAACGATGTGGTTCACGGATGCGTATGTCTTGAAGCCGGAATTCTTCTGGATATATTTAATCCCATGAGAGAGGATTTTGTATGATCTGCGACAGCTGCGCAAATTATGTGTATGATGAGGACTGGGAGTGTTACACCTGCATGGTGAACATGGATGAGGACGATTACTACAGGCTCATGTCCGGCAATAATAAGGAGTGCCCTTATTACCAGGACGGCGATGAGTACAAGGTTGTAAGACACCAGATCTGAGGGGAGAGTATGAAAATAGTATTTGAGCACCTCACTAAGAGGTTTCCCAACAGGAATAGGAAGATAAAGGATGAGGTGGTTGCTGTCTCTGACTTCAACTTCACGATTCCGGACGGCAAACTGGTGGGGCTTTTGGGGCCTTCCGGCTGTGGTAAGAGTACCGCGCTGAATCTTATCTGCGGACTCGAGAAGCCCACGGAAGGAAGAATATATTTCGAGGACCTTGATGTTACGGACCTTGAACCCGAGAACAGGGGAGTGGGACTGGTTTTCCAGAACTACGCCCTCTATCCGCATCTGACCGTAAGGCAGAATATCAGATTCCCTCTTGAGAACCTTCGCGGAGACAAAAAGCTCTCCAAGGAAGAAATGGAAGAGAAGGTCCAGGCAGCTGCAAAGCTCGTTCAGATCGAGGCGCTGCTCGACAGAAAACCCAATGAGATGTCCGGCGGACAGCAGCAGAGAGTGGCCATTGCCAGAGCACTGGTAAAGGTTCCTAAAGTTCTTTTACTGGATGAGCCCCTCTCAAACCTTGATGCAAGGCTGCGTCTTAAGACCAGAGAAGAGATCAAGCGCATCCAGGTTCAGACCGGCATTACTACTGTGTTTGTAACCCATGACCAGGAAGAGGCCATGAGTATCTCGGATATGATCGTTGTTATGAAAGACGGTGTTCTTCAGCAGATGGGCAAGCCTCAGGAGGTTTACGACGAGCCGGAGAATCTGTTTGTTGCCATGTTCCTTGGAACTCCGCAGATCAACGTCTTTAAAGGCTCCATAAAGGGTGAGAAAGTGTACATCGGAGATGAGGCTGTTATGGATGCCAAGGGGGCAGCGGATAGAGAAGTCTTCGTTGCAGTAAGACCGGAGGGCTTTATTGTTGATCCGAGCGGACCCTTATCATGCACGTTTATAAACAGGGAGGTTATGGGGCGCGACACCAGTGTCATCGCGTCACACGAGCTTTTTGAGGGCGAGAACATAAGGGCGATCATTCCTTCGGAAGAAGATGTTACCCCTGTTAACGGAATTGTGAGATTTGCCCTTAAACCTTTTAAAGTTAAATTATTCGACAGGATCAGTGAGGAAAGGATACGGATTAAGTCATGAAAAAGAATCTGACGGCCTGGCTGTGTCTTCTTCCTGCGCTGGCCTTTCTTTTGGTATTTATGGTTTACCCTCTTGTTGATGTTTTCATCTATTCCTTTGAAGAGGGCTATAACTTCGCATCCCAGAGCTATTTCGGCGTTGGGTTTTATAACTACAACTATGTTCTTCACGACCCGTACTTCATTCAGGCCCTGAAGAACACTTTCATTATCGTTATCATTACGGTTCCGCTTTCTACCGGAATCGCTCTTTTGATTTCCTTGGAACTCAGTAAGATAAGGTACATCAGGAATTTCTTTCAGACGGTTTATTTTCTCCCCTATGTGACCAATACTTTGGCTGTAGGACTTGTCTTTATGATCCTATTTAAGAAGACTCCTTACTCCGACGGCCTCGTAAATATACTGATACAGTTCTTTGGCGGAAAGGGCGTGGACTTCATCGACGGTCCCTACTGGGCCAAGATGTTCGTCATGTGCTTTTACACCATCTGGATTGTTATGCCATTCAAGATCCTGATACTGACCAGCGCCCTTGCATCGGTGAACCCGATGTATTACAAGGCTGCCAAGGTGGACAACACATCGCCTTTCAGAATCTTCTACAAGATCACGCTTCCTATGATATCGCCCATGGTCTTTTACCTGGTGATCACAGGATTTATCGGGGCGTTCAAAGCCTACAGCGATGAGGTAGCTCTTTTTGGAACTGACCTGAACGCGGCGGGGATGAATACCATCGTGGGCTACGTTTACGACATGCTCTACGGCAACAGCGGCGGATATCCGTCCTTTGCATCGGCAGCAGCCCTGATGCTGTTTGCCATCGTATTCACCATCACCACCATCAACCTCATGGTCAGCAGAAAGACTGTGTTCTACAATTAAAAGAGCTTTAAGAGGAACCTGTATAAATGGACAAAACGCAAGTAAAAAAACTTGAGAGAGAAAGCAGAATAAAAGAGATCACAAGAACGGTGCTGCGGTACTTTTTCCTGGCGCTCTGGGCGCTTTTGGTGCTGTTTCCGTTTTACTGGATGATACTTACTTCGGTAAAGAGCTATGGAGCGTACAACTCCGAGTACATCCCGAAGTTCTACACCTTAAGTCCCACAACAGCCAACTATATTCAGGCCTTCACGGCAGTGCCTCTTGCAAGGTACTTCCTGAACACCCTGATATTTACCGTAGTCACCACCGGTCTTATGATGATTGTCGTTATCTTTGCGGCTTTTGCCTTCGCAAGACTTGATTTTAGGGGAAAAGACATTGTCTTTTCGATGTTTCTTTCTCTCATGATGATACCTAACGAGCTGGTCATCATAACGAATTTCGTGACCATCACAAACCTGGATCTGCGCAATACCTATCTGGGTCTTATCCTGCCGTCGGTTACTTCGGTGTTCTATATTTATCTGCTCAAGGAGAATTTCGAGCTGATCCCGGAGGAGCTCTACAAGGCAGCCAAGGTGGACGGGACCTCTGATATGAGATATCTGTTCAGGGTTATGATCCCGATATCAAGACCAACTCTTGTGACCATCATTATCCTGAAAGTTATTGAGTGCTGGAACAGCTACGTCTGGCCAAGACTCATTACCGATGACAAGAATTATTTCCTGGTATCCAACGGAATCCAGGAGATCAGAGAAAACGGCTTCGGAAGAGAAAACGTACCTGCCATGATGGCTGCGGTTGTAGTGATCTCGCTCCCTCTGGTAGTTCTTTTCCTGATCTTCAAGAGGAAGATAATGGAGGGTGTAGCTCGCGGCGGAACCAAGGGCTGAGCTTTGTGTGAGGAACAGTATGAAGAAGATTAGAGTTATGGCGATGGCGCTGGCAGCAGGTGCGATGCTGCTTACCGGATGCCATGGAGCCAAGGCCAACAAAGCTTTTGAGATTCCCGAGAGCTTTGATGAAAACAAACAAATACAGATCACTTTCTGGGCCAAGAACGACACCAACGTTGTGCAGAGCAGGATTTACGCACAGGCCATAGAGGATTTTGAGAAGCTATATCCAAACATCACGGTAAACCTGCGTCTCTACACCGATTACGGCAAGATATACAACGATGTTATTACCAATATTTCAACGGGCACAACGCCGGATGTCTGCATAACCTATCCGGACCACATCGCCACGTACCTGACGGGCAATAACGTTGTAGTGCCGCTTGATGACCTCATGACAGATTCAAGGTACGGCCTTGGGGGAAGCGAGCTTAAATTCGATTCGCCCGGGAAGGAAGAGATCGTAACAGAGTTTCTTGATGAAGGAATCATCGGAGAAAGCTACTATGCGCTTCCTTTTATGAGATCCACCGAGGCCTGCTACGTAAATGAAACCTATGTAGAAAACCTTGGCTTTACCCTTCCCGAAGTCCTCACCTGGGACTTTATGTGGGAGGTAGCCGAGGCAGCTACAGAGAAAAACGAAGACGGAACCTATAAAGTAAACGGTCAGAACGTCATGATCCCTGTGATCTACAAGTCCACGGACAACATGCTGATCACAATGCTCAGGCAAAAGAGCTTGCCCTACACCGACAGTGACGGAAACGCCCTTCTATTTAATGACGATACAAAAGACATCCTGAAGACCGTTGCGCAGCACACAGAAACCGGGGCTTTTTCCACCTTCAAGATATCCGGATATCCGGCAAACTTTTTAAATGCAGGACAGTGCATCTTTGCCATAGATTCAACCGCAGGCTCCACCTGGATGGGCAGCAAAGCGCCCCTTCTTGATATCGCACCTGATAAGGTCGTGGATTTTGAAACCAAAGTGTTGCCCGTTCCGCAGTATGATGCTTCGAACCTTAAGATGATCTCCCAGGGCCCTTCTCTTTGTATCTTTAACAAGAATGACCCCCAGCAGGTTCTGGCATCCTGGATGTTTGCACAGTATCTTTTGACAAACGAGGTGCAGATAGCCTACTCCAAGACTGAGGGGTATATTCCTGTGACCACCAAGGCGCAGAACAGCCCTGAGTATCAGGAGTATCTTGCAAAAGAGGGAGAGGACAACTCCGAGCATTATGACGTAAAGATCAAGGCAGTTAAGCTTCTTATGGACAACACCAAAAACACCTTCGTGACCGAGGTGTTTAACGGCTCAGCTTCAGTCAGGGACGCGGCGGGACAGCTCATAGAAAACGTGACAAAGTCTGTCCGCAGAAAAAAGACTGTTGATGACGCCTTCATAGAAACTCAGTACAAAGAGGTTAAGTCGCTCTACCACCTGGATCAGAGGAGCGCAGGCGCTTCTTCCGGTGAGAAAAAAGCTTTGGGACCGCTCCCTGGCGCGTCGAAAGCTCTTTTAACAGTGCTCGTATTGGCGTGGGCTTTGAT
>JAEEGH010023480.1_pt1 | contig 12533 bp, 11 predicted proteins | sample 9134181 | NCBI WGS metagenome assembly JAEEGH01 (sample SAMN16246544, study PRJNA631951) | gut metagenome | biome: gut microbiome; feature: rumen; material: DP-attached | host: Bos | place: Iran: Karaj | collected 2018-10 | reverse complement strand
TTTTTAGAGCTTTTCTTTGGTAGCGGGAGCCGGGATTGAACCGGCGACCTCATGATTATGAATCATGCGCTCTAACCAGCTGAGCTATCCCGCCATTCTTGATTTGCGGGTGCAAAGGTAATATTATTTTTTGAATTAACAAAATTTCCTACGAAAATATTTTCATTTTTAAGAAAAAAGTCGTAAATTTGCCCCAAGATTATGGAATACTAACCCTGATAAGCATGAATACGACAAAGCAAAGACTGAATATTGAATACCCTCTGAGAACGAAATCGCCCAACATCGTGTGGGAACAGATTAGTACTGCACACGGGTTGGAGAGATGGTTGGCAGACCATATTGAGGAACTTGACGACGACGTCATAGCGCTCACTTGGGGTGAAATATGGACTGAGCACCACACGCTGGAGGCTAAAATCCTGGAACGTCAGAAGAACAACCACATCCGCTTGCAGTGGGTGAACGAGGAAGATCCCGAGGCTTATTGGGAAATGCGCATCGGAAAGAGCGAGCTGACCGACGAATTGTGCCTTTACGTGACGGACTATGCGCTGCCGGAAGATGTGGAGGACTTGCACGACCTGTGGGACGGAAATATGGAAAGGTTGCATCAAGTCAGCGGTCTTTAGCGCGATGCCAGAAGGCTTAAAAATGATAAAATATCAAAACTAAATAGTGTACTCTGATTTTTTTGTAGTAACTTTGCACCTTAAAATCGAAAAGTGCAATGTTTCGCATCAAGAAACTTGATATATTTGTAGCCAAGCAGTTCCTGCAACTGTTCATGGGAGCCTTCTTCATCTGCCAGTTTGTGCTGATGATGCAGTTCCTGTGGCGCTATGTGGACGAGCTGATAGGCAAAGGCCTTTCGATGGAAATCATGGCCCAGTTTTTCTGGTACATGGGCCTGATGCTGATGCCGCAGGCTTTCCCGTTGGCTATCCTGCTGTCTTCGCTGATAGTGTTTGGTAACTTGGGCGAGAGTTCTGAACTGACGGCTATCAAGGCGGCGGGCATCTCGTTGCTTCAGGCTTCGCGTTCACTCATTGTCATTGTGCTGCTCATAGCGGGCGTGTCGTTTTATTTTCAGGATGTTGTAGGCCCAAAGGCTTACGAGTCGTTCTACCAGCTGCTGTTGTCGGTGAAGCAAAAGAGTCCGGAGGTGGAGATACCTGAGGGCATTTTCTATGACGGCATTCCCAATTCCAACCTATACGTCCAGAAGAAGAACCTGGAGACGGGCGTGTTGTACGGTATTATGATTTACCGTCGCACCAACAGCTATGAAGATCAGGCCATCATCTTGGCTGACTCGGGTATGATGCAGTCGACGGCGGAGAAAAAGCACCTGCTGCTCACCCTGTATAGTGGAGAATGGTTTGAGAACATGCAGTCGCAGGAGTTGGGAGGCTCGGCCAACGTGCCTTACCGCCGTGAGACGTTCACCCAGAAGCAGATAGTGCTTGACTTCGACAGCGAATTCAACCTGGCCGACGAGACGGGTATTGCCGCTGATGCCCGTTCGAAGAGTATTGACCAGATACTGACCGACCTCGACTCCATCGTCATCTTCAACGACTCCATAGGCCGCACCTTCGAGCGGGATTCCCGTTACAGGACGTTCAACATGGTGCCGCTGTCGAAGAAGGACTCCTTGAAAGCCTATGCGCAGGCAGCCTCGGGAAAGGTTGACTACGATACGCTCTACAACAAGCTGTCGTCGGACAAGAGGCGTCTGATTGTGAAAAGGGCGATGGAGAGGGCACAGTCTGAGATGTACGACCTGAACATGAAGAGCGACTACTCGTTCGACATCAACCGCCGCGAACGCCTGCACCAGATGGAGGCCATCAACCGCTTCTCGTTGGCGCTGTCGTGTATCATCTTCTTCTTCATCGGTGCGCCGTTGGGAGCCATCATCCGCAAAGGTGGTCTCGGTGTGCCTGTCATCATCTCCGTGCTGGTGTTCATCATCTTCTACATCTTCGATGCTTCCGGCATGCGAATGGCCCGTGCCGACGAGTGGACGGTGTGGTTCGGCAAGGGCATCCCCATGATGGTGCTGACACCGCTGGCCGTGTTCTTCACCTACAAGGCCAACAACGACTCGGTGGTGTTCAACATCGACCTGTACAAGGAACTGTTGCGCCGCATGCTCGGTCTGCGCATGAAACGGAACATCACTCGTAAGGAGGTCATCATCGAAGACCCGAAGTATGACATAGATGTCGACCTGCTGCTCAACGTGTGCAAGGAAATTGAGGAATACAGCGTGGAGCACAAGCTGCTATTCTGGCCGAACCCCATCAAAGTGTTCTTCCACGCAGGCGACGACCAGGAAATCGAGAAGATCAATACGGCACTCGAGACGGCCATCGAGGACTTGGGCTACACGAGGGACAAGCTGATACTGACAGAGCTGAACCACTATCCCATCATCGCCACTCATGCCCACACACGGCCTTTCCGCCGCAAGTGGATGAACGTCATCACGGGACTGGTGCTGCCCATCGGTATCTTCTTCTACTTCCGTATGATACGCTTCCGCCTGCGTCTCTACAAAGACCTGCGCGTCATCCACAACACCAGCGAGCGCATCATTCCGCGTGCCCTCGAGCTGTCGACCAAGCATTCCCCCATTACTGATGTATTATAATATGTTTACTTATCTATAATATGAGCGAAAGAATCAAACTGAACACCATCGACGAGGCCATCGACGATTTCCGCGAGGGAAAGTTCGTCATCGTTGTCGACGATGAAGACCGCGAAAACGAGGGCGACCTGATATGCGCCGCCGAAAAGATAACGCCCGAGATGGTGAACTTCATGCTGAAATATGCCCGTGGCGTGCTCTGCGCCCCCATCACCATCAGCCGCAGCGAAGAACTCGACCTGCCCCACCAGGTGCAGGACAACACCTCGGTATTAGGGACACCGTTCACCGTCACCGTCGATAAGCTGGAAGGCTGCTCCACCGGCGTCTCGGCCTACGACCGTGCCGCCACCATCCGGGCGCTGGCCGACCCGGCATCCACACCCCAGACCTTCGGACGTCCCGGCCACATCAACCCCCTCTATGCCCAGGACAACGGCGTGCTGCGCCGCTCCGGACATACGGAGGCTGCCGTCGACCTCTGCAAGCTGGCGGGACTTTATCCGGCCGGCGCGCTGATGGAAATCATGAACGACGACGGTACGATGGCCCGTCTGCCCGAACTGATAGAGTTTGGTAGGGAACATCATCTTAAGATTATCAGCATCAAGGACCTGATAGCCTACCGGCTGCAGAAGGAGTCGCTCATCGAGGTGGGCAGCCGTGTGGACATGCCTACCCGCTATGGACACTTCCAACTGATACCCTTCCGTCAGAAAAGCAACGGACTGGAGCACATGGCCCTCATCAAGGGTGAGTGGAAAGAGGACGAGCCCGTGCTGGTGCGCGTCCATTCCAGTTGCTCCACCGGCGACATCCTCGGCTCCCTGCGTTGCGACTGCGGTGAGCAGCTGCACAAGTCGCTTCAGATGATTGAGAAGGAGGGCAAGGGCGTGGTCGTCTATATGCAGCAGGAGGGGCGTGGCATCGGTCTGATGAACAAGATTGCCGCCTACAAACTGCAAGAGGAGGGACTCGACACCGTCGAGGCCAACGTCCACCTCGGCTTCAAGCCCGACGAGCGTGACTACGGCTGTGGTGCCCAGATGTTGCGCTACTTAGGCATCCACAAAATGCGCCTCATGACTAACAACCCCACCAAGCGCGTCGGCCTCGAAGCCTACGGACTGGAAATCGTCGAGAATGTGCCTATCGAGGTGACACCCAACGAGTATGACTATCGTTACCTGAAGACCAAGAAGGAGCGCATGGGCCACACCCTGCATCTTTAATTCTTCATTGGCTTCTTTGGTTGTAATATGAAATATCTTTTGTATCTTTGCACACACAACCTCAGATGGCATGACAACGAACATGAATCTTAAAGGCTTGATTGCCGACAATGGATACTGCTATCCTTCAGATGTGCAACTGCGCAACATCTTTGCTTCATCGTGTAGGTATAGGCCGAATCTTGGGCAGAACGGATGCAGCGGATTAGGGAGGAGACGGGCATTGTCAATGTTTATGAGATGGATATTGATAAGGTGAAAGAATCGTTCCGCTATTTCTGTTTTGAGCATTATGACAACGATTGGCTGCAGTCCGATGTTAAGCGTCCTTTTGCTTCTGGTTCAGCCGCGAACGGGTGGTGCGCAGTGCCCCTAAGGTCAGACCCATTGTGGTCATGATGTACTCGTCGCTCTTTCCTAAATGCTCCAATACGGATAATAAGTAAAGGTTTGGCGACAATTGGTCGTAGTTTTGGGCAATAGTTTCGGCAAAAGTACTATCCACACAGTCGTAGTAAATGCGGAAGTCCTTGAAGTCGGCACTCGTCCACTGCCTGATGTTCCCGCCACTGGTCAGTTCTATAAACAGTTGATGTCCGTGCGCCATGGCTTTCCCAAGCTGTTGCCACTCCCGCTGCTGGCTGCTGATGGCTTTGTCCTGCTCATGCCGTATGCGCTTCATCTGCTCAACCTTACCAATAGCCTTGTTCAACTCCTTATTTACCTTTCGTCCCTCTTCGCTCAGTTGTTCTATCCTCTGTCGTTCTTCTGCCAACTGTTGCTTTTCCCTGCGAGACCGCCTAATCAATATCGCTACAACAATTCCTCCAGTCAAAGCAACAACTCCGATGCCCGTCCACAGCCACCGTTTGGCCAAATACGCTCGTTCCGCCTCTGTTTTTCTGTCAAATGCTATTTGTTGCGCCTTAATATTGTCTTCTCGTTGGCGTTTGTTTAAAGAATCCCTCAACATATAGGCCTGCTGAGAGAATTCTGTAGCTTGCTTGTAATTGCCAGACTCTTGCTCTATTTTACTTAAAAAGAGTAGACTCTCAATTTTAGAATAAACGCTTTCCCCTGTTTCTATATCCTTGACCAACATTTTTTTCGCCTTCTCAATATTTCCATTATCTTTGTGTATTTGTGCTAACAAGCGAAAAGCGTTACCTTGAGGGGCTAAAGCTATCGCTTTCTCTAAAAATATTATAGACTTTTCGTTTGACCGATTATAATATGAATAGCCTAAATCAGTCCAAATCCTGGCTCTATTGCTTGCAGGCATTTCTGGCACATAATCAATCATCTCTATGCATTTATTCATGTAGAACAGATTGCTGTCTCTTTCACCTAAATTATAATAGAACAATGATATCTTTTCGTAATCATAGGCTAATAAGTCAGCTCTTGAAATGCAAGTTGAGTATTTTAGCGCTTTTTTCATATATTGCATAGCCAATGAATACTCATCATAAAGAGAGTTGATGTAAGCTATCATGTAGCACACATGATGGTGTAGCTCAAATTCATTGGAACCATTTAATAGTTTTTCTGCTTCCTTCAAACAATCTAATGCCTCCTTTGGGCGATTCAAGTTATCAAGTATACCACCTTTATAATAATAGGCCTTTGCTAAATTCTTATTATCGCCGCATTGGTAATAGTAATCTATCGCACAATTTATAATAGAATCAGAACTGATTTGCTTGTAGGATTTATATAAGGCTTGGGTCTTCAGCAAAGAATGATATGCTGCCACTCGCTGACTAATATTTACTGGAGGATTTCTTTCTATCAATGATAATGCCGAATCATATTGCTCGTTCGCCAGTAAAGAGTCTGCTAACACGAGGATTCGAAAGGCTTCAGTATCATTTTGTTGGCATGCACAAAAAGCAGCAAATAACACGAATAGAATTAATTTTTTCATTTACTCATAAACTAATATTGTCGTGCAAAAATAATCATTTTTCATGGAATATGCAAAACAATACCATTCATTAGCGTTACAATTTTAGCATGATTTTTATGCTCAATAATTTGTATGTTGCAGATTTTTAGTTATTTATGGATTCTGTTCTTGTAATTCTGAAAATGAGAAACTTTTGAAAAAAATTGGTAGAACAAACTACTTGACCTAATTTTGCAGCGCGTTTTTTAAATTTTTACAACAATGAAGAAAAAGACTTATTTAGTTTTATTGATTGGATTGATGGCATATTATCCATCAAGTAGTTTTGCTCAAACAAGTGGATACCCGCCCATAGACCCTCACGGACGACCGAATCTACTTCCCTCTAGACCATTCTTTGTAGCGTACTATGATGAAGATTCTAATGTTTTTGTCTTAAACTTTAGACGCCCAATTCCCCAAGCAACCTTATATATTTATAAAGATGGAAGCCTAATTGTGGAGGATGAAATCGTGGATAGTATAGCTGGAACAACCATTAATTATCCAATTGCCGAATATGGACCTGGTATTTATACTTTTTACCTCATGATAAGTGATTGTATTTATACTTTACAAGAATTGATTATTGAATAAACACTTTTACATACTAAACCACAATGAAAAAGAAAACAATTAAAGCAATTATTCTTTCAATGGCATTCACAACATTGGTATGTGGATGTAACAATTATGATTCCGAGTTAAATACAGAACATAATTCTACAATCGTAAAAGATGATATGCTACATTTCTCTAATAAAGAAATGTTATTTGATGCTGTCAACAACCCCGCATCCGTTTATATTACCCGTTCGGTAATCAATCCAGGTTTTAAGTCTCTCATGGATGAAGTAGACATAAACGAACCTGAACTTTCAAACTTAACACTATCTGAAAGAGCTTATATTGTGGACAACAATATAAACTACTATGAGGCTTTTGATTATGAAGATCTTATTCCGAATGAGAAGTTTGCACAATACCTCAATTGTAAAGCAGAAATATGCTGCAATGATACGGTCTATAAAGTAACAGAATACGGAACTCTTGCAGCTCACGAAGACCATCAGGAAGAGTTGGAATCCATTGCAGAAATTTTGGATGAAATTGTGTCATTTAATGATAATGAAAACGAAAAACAACTTAGTAGCAATGTTAAGATAATTAATTCCTTCCATCAAATTCATGGTGGTTTGGAAGATTTAGGCGACAGACTGGATGACGGAAGGGATGAAGGAGGTCCTTTAATCGGAAGTGGAAGCGGTAGTGGAGGCTCCTCGTCAGGAAATTCTACAGCCACATATACAAACACACCTCTTGAAGATATACCATTCAGTAGCTTTCCGAGTTTTTCATCAGGAAGTCACACTTTTGTGGGCAAATTAATTGAGTCATTATTTGGAGAAAGATCTACAAAGGAACATGAATTTATGAGTGGATATAGAGTAAAGTGCTCTATGTATGACTATGACTATGGAGTTTACCATGAATGTGGAGTTTACGTCAGTATGCAAAGAAAACGTGGAGGATTCTTCAGATTCATAAATGGATGGAAGAATATTGATGCCGATGAGTTAGTGATGGATTTAGAGGGTATGGTGTTAGCCTTAAAGGTTGATATCCCTCATGAACTGTCATCACTAATGCCTCCCAAAGCAACTGTAAATGGGTATGACAACACATTCAATTATTGGGGAAAGAAATCCAAATGTGTGAATATTATTGGATATGACATCAAAGAGGAAGACATATACAATTTTGCTGGTAAAGGATTGTCAGAAGCATTAAAAGCTCTACAAAAAATGTGTAACCAAAATATAGACGATGATGTTAAGGCTGCTCAGATTATTACTCCAAACAAAGCTTTTATCATTCTTCTATCACATCCACTATATGCACACAATCAACATAAGATAAGGAAAGTTTTTGATTCAGGTGTCAGAATTGGTATTTCGTTTGATCTTTTTGCAAATCCCACAGCTCCCAATACGTTTATATCGCTATTTAAGTTCTTACAAGAGATGCCTCGGGTTGGTATTGTAAAAGGAGTTGCAAGGTTAGCAGGGAAACACGACACTAGTTGGGGAGGAATGATAATAACGAAATAAGTAAACAGAAACATGTATGTAGCTATATATTGTCAAAAATCAAAATGACGATATAGTTACTACATGTTTCTTCAATTAGTTGCAATATTTAGAAACATTTGTCGTTTATAAATTTACCAAACCAAATATAGTAAAAGATGAAAGCGTTTTTGGCGGCTCTTGCCGCAACCATTGCTATGAGTGCCTCGGCACAGAACGAGGTTAAGCCGTTTGAGGTGGAGGTCAAAGTAGGGGCCACCTATCCTACACAGAAATACTTTGGTGACAAGCAGGTGGGGCCGTCCTTGGGTCTGGAGGGACGCTGGAATCTCAGCCAGCTGCCTGTCGATGTGGGTGCAGAACTCTACCTTGGCTCAGCATTGCGCCGTTTCAATGGTGAGGACCAGAGCAACCGCCTTTTCTCGTTCTCTGCTGTTGGATATTACAACTTATTTCGTGGCACGAAAGCTTCGCCGTTCATCGGTCTGGGCTTAGGCACAGGCAGTTGCGATGTGGTGAAAGGCTATAAAGACAACGAAGGTGCAGCGTTCGTCGTTTCGCCACGCATCGGCATCGAACTGTTCAGCCATCTGCGCCTGACGTTTGATGCCCGCTTTGCCCGCAACGGCTACAATACCGTAGGACTGACTGTCGGCGGAGTCATTGGCGGCGGCAGGAAATAGCGTCTCAGGAGTACTGCAAAGTTGAGGAATGCTAAAGTCAGAGTTTCAGTAGGGTAAACCTGGAGTTCCCATAGGGGGAACTCCAGGTTTACCCTACTGAAACTATAAGTGCTGGTTATTCAGTCTTGTTTATTACACTCTCATTAAAATGTTTAAAATGTACTTTCACTATCACTATGATATAATTAGCATCTGATATTCAAAAGATTAAATATTTATTAACTTTCACTTTCTGTCACTTTTTGTCACTTTCTGCTATTAGCAGGTTTTAGGTGAAAAGTATATGGGTTGATGTGAAAAAGTTGCCGATTTTTGCCTAAAAAGTCGATAGTTATTTGCAGAAAGTTGGCGAAAAAGTGAATGTAAGTGATAGATAGTGATAGTATTTGTATGAATACTTTCACTTATAAATAATTGAAATATAGTATTATATTATGAAAAGTGACATTATGAATATTATTATTAATATTGTATTATCAATTGATTTATAGTTAAGGTGACTTCTTATATTTAATATAATTATGTACGCGTAGAATGGTGGGTGAGGTGATGACTGGCTAACACACTTGGCTCCACTGCTTGTTATTGGCGGCGTGGTTTTCTGATTTAGAGGGCAGCAAAGCTGCATTTCTGCATTTTCTTCCTAAATAATTTGTGAAGTTCAGAAATTATTCTTATATTTGCAATCGTTTCCAAGTAATAGACCAAGAAATCGGAATAACAAATGCAACAGCAAATTCGAATAAACCCGGCACAATATGAGGTGCTTAACGTACTCTCATGTATTGACAAAGAGGATGATGTGGCTGAGTTGAAGAAAGTCATTGTGCAGTTCCTCAATACACGGCTACAACGAGAACTTGACCGTCTTTGGGATAATGGTACATTGACAGAACAGAAAATGAAAGCCTGGGAGTCGGAACACATGCGTACACCATACAAATAGGTGATCGATGAGATATGTAGTTCTTGACACCAATTGCCTGCTACAAATACTTTCAAAGCGCAGCAACTATTTCGATGTGTGGATGTCATTCGTCATGGGTAAGTACACCTTATGTGTATCCACTGAAATATTGGAAGAATACGAGGAAGTAATTGCTTCACACATGTCTCCTCTTGCAGCCAAACTTGCAGTAGAAATGATATTAAGGGCAAACAATGTCGTTAGGGTCGATGCACAATATAGATTCAGGCTTATTGCCATAGACGAAGATGACATCAAGTTCGTGGATTGTGCCATCGTTGCAAATGCAGACTTTATCGTTAGCAATGACAAGCATTTTAAGGTATTAAGTACTATTCCATTCCCTCATGTCGAAGTAATAAGATTAGAAGAATTCCAGAAAGAACTGACACAATAATCTCTCTATTGAGTAATATTATATAAATAGGTACGCGAATAGCAAACAGTAGCATATTAACCTTTTTTTTCGTCTTGGAAGTGAAAAAGTGGCGTTTTTCTTTTGATAAGAGAAAGTTTTTGATTACTTTTGCACGCAAAATTGTACAATAAGACACATGGCACAACTTTCAAACCGCCTGCAAAGGCTTGCTCCATCGGCCACTCTGGCCATGTCGCAGAAGAGTTCAGAGATGAAAGCTCAGGGTATTGACGTGATTAACATGAGCGTCGGCGAGCCCGACTTCAATACACCCGACCATATCAAACAGGCCGCTAAACTGGCTATTGACGAGAACTATTCCCGCTACTCACCCGTTCCTGGTTATCCTAACCTGCGGCAGGCCATTGCCCGCAAGTTGGAGCGTGAGAATCAGCTGCATTATCAGCCGAGCGAGATTTTAGTGTCGAATGGTGCCAAGCAGAGCGTCACCAATACCATCATGTCGTTAGTGAACGACGGCGAGGAGGTCATCATTCCCGCTCCTTATTGGGTGAGTTATCCGCAGATGGTGAAGCTGGCGGGCGGTAATCCTGTCATCGTTGAGGCTGGCTTTGAGCAGAATTTCAAGATGACTGCCGAGCAGTTGGAGGCCGCTATCACGCCGAAGACCCGCATGCTGATACTCTGTTCGCCGAGCAACCCCACGGGTTCTGTATATAATAAGGTGGAGTTGCAGTCGCTGGCCGAGGTGGTGCTGCGCCACGAAGACCTGTTTGTGCTGGCCGACGAAATCTACGAGCACATCAACTATGTGGGGCATCATGAGTCCATCGCCCAGTTCCCCGGCATGAAGGAGCGCACCATCGTGGTGAACGGCGTGTCGAAGGCATACGCTATGACGGGCTGGCGCATCGGCTACATAGCCGCTCCTGAGTGGATAGTAAAGGGCTGCAACAAGCTGCAGGGCCAGTACACCAGTGGTCCGTGCTCGGTGAGCCAGATGGCTGCATTGGCAGCCTACGTGGAGAATCAGCAATGTGTGGAGGATATGCGTCAAGCCTTTGAACGCCGTCGCGACCTGATAGTGAAGCTGGCCAAGGACATCCCCGGACTGGAGGTCAACGTGCCCGAGGGTGCCTTCTACCTGTTCCCGAAATGTTCGAGTTTCTACGGCAAGACAACTCCCAACGGTTCGACCATCGGAAACAGCACCGATTTGGCGATGTATTTGCTTGAAGAAGGGCATGTGGCCACCGTCGGAGGTGATGCTTTCGGCGACCCCGAATGCTTCCGCATGAGTTACGCTACAAGTGACGAAAATATCGTTGAAGCTATGCGCCGAATCAAGGAAGTGTTGGGAAAACTGCAATAAAAAATGTTTTTTCTAAGTTAAAAGTTGCAAATTCGACTCGTAGTCCGTTATAAATTATTATCTTTGCGGTTGATTAACATTAAATCGGATTTTCTATACTTAATTATTTAATAACTAAAAATTAAAATCAAATTATGGCAACAACAACGAAGGCTGCAGCCCCAGCCAAGAAAAATTCGGGCTTCAAAGGCGTAAAGGATGCATGGATCATTCTGGTAATCTGCTGTATCATCGCTTATTGCTTCTATTTCTTCGTACTCGGTGATCCCAGCCACTTCCAGGGCGGCGACCGTAACGGACATCCCGCAGACCTGATGGGTACTGTGTACAAGGGCGGTTTCGTGGTAGGTCTTATCATCACCCTCTTGCTCTCAGTGATTGTGCTTGGCGTAGAGCGCTTCTTCGCTATCAAGTCAGCTTCTGGTAAGATCAACCTTGCCAAGTTCACTGCTCAGGTAAAGGAAGCCATCAAGGCTCAGGATTTCACCAAGGCTAAGGATCTGTGCAACAAGATGCAGGGCTCAGTAGCTAACGTGGTGCTGGCTTCTATCAACATGTACGAGACCGTTGAGAAGGACGACACCCTGAAGAAGTCTCAGAAGATTTCGAAGATTCAGCAGGCTCACGAAGAGGCTACCCAGCTTGAGATGCCTACGCTGACGATGAACCTCCCGATGGTTGCTACCATCGTATCGCTCGGTACCCTGACCGCTCTGTTCGGTACTGTGCTCGGTATGATCGGATCGTTCCAGGCTCTGTCTGCCGGTGGTGGTGCTGACTCTATGGCTCTGTCTGCAGGTATTTCTGAAGCCCTTGTGAACACGGCTTCTGGTATCTTGACATCATGGGTTGCTACCGTGGTTTACAACTACTTCTCAAACAAGATCGACAAGCTGACGTTTGCCCTCGACGAGGTTGGTTACACTATCGCTGCTACATACGACTCTAACCACCACGAGGCATAATTTGTTTTACCTTTTAATTCCTTAGACGATTATGGGTAAAATAAAAATTGAGAAAAAAGACATCTGGATCGACATGACGCCTATGTCGGACGTGATGACCCTGTTGCTCTGCTTCTTCATGTTGACATCAACATTCCTGACGCCAGAGCCCATTAAGGTCAACACCCCGAGCTCCGTGTCCGAGGTCAAGGTGCCCGAGAACGATGTTTTCAACATTCTGATATCGCCAGAGGGAAAC
>JAEEGH010023479.1_pt1 | contig 12534 bp, 10 predicted proteins | sample 9134181 | NCBI WGS metagenome assembly JAEEGH01 (sample SAMN16246544, study PRJNA631951) | gut metagenome | biome: gut microbiome; feature: rumen; material: DP-attached | host: Bos | place: Iran: Karaj | collected 2018-10 | reverse complement strand
ACCCCATAGGCTATGAAAAGCGAACCCGTAGCGCAGTTATATGCCTTTAAGGCTCCGTCCTTTATTTTGGGCGGTCTGGCATTGGCCCAAAAGCCCGCAGCCTTATTCATAAACATGGCTCTGATCCCCAGGGCCCCCATAAAGCCACCGATCAATGCCCATATAATAAACCCGATCTTTGCTCCTTCCATACTTTCCTCCTTACTTTTCTAAAAGCACCCGGGAATCTCCTTAACTCCCCGCGCGCGACATATAACAGAGCTTGCACCCTTGTAAGACAAGGGCGTTCCTTCAGTATCCGTAACCGTGCAGCCGGCCTCTGTAGCGATAAGCGCCGCTGCCGCATAATCCCACAGCTGTATCTTAAGTTCAAAATAAAGGTTGCATCTTCCCATGGCAACGCAACACATGTCCCAGGCTGCAGTTCCGGACCTTCTTAAATCCACACACAAAGGAAGCAGGTTCTTCGCCACCTCAAAGGTCTTTTCCCGAAGCTCCGTATAATAGGGCGCTGTCCCGAAAACCGCCAGCGTTTCAGATAAGGGTGCCTCCGAGGACATGATCTTTTCACCGTTCAGATAAGCCCCCTGACCGTTTACGGCGGACAACAGCATATCGTCGTAGGGATCATATATGACTGCCATGTGAGGCTGCCCATCTTTAAGAAGCGCGACAGAGATCACCGACGGCCGGTAGGAATAAATGAAATTCGAGGTTCCGTCGATGGGATCCAGTACAAAGCAATAGCCCTTGCTCATTTTGGTCGTAAACACATCCATGCCGTCCTCTTCCCCGAGGAAGGAAGCCTCAGGCACCACCCAACTCAGGCTGTTTACCAAAAAAGCCTGGATCTTCTCATCCGTTTCCGTGCAAAAATTTGCATGGCCGGATTTTTCTTTTATATTGGGCTTCTTGGCCGTAAGCATTATCTGCCCGGCCTCTTTCGCTATTTTTTTGATCTCTTCTATGATCATTTCCTTAACACCTCGCCGCATATGCTTTTCTTCATTTTACGCCTAACCTATGAATACGTCAATTCTCACTGCTCACTAAAACTTTTCTTTACATCCGTCACGGCGGGTGCTATAATCCTGTGAACGTTTTACATGATCCATCCATCGAGGTAACATATGCTTAAGAACAGCTCACTTTCAAATAACACGGCCAAAGGCATATTTTTAAACAGCCTTATGGCCATCCTTGCCCTTTTTGTAAACGGTTTCGGTATCTACCTCACCATGAAAGCCAACATCGGAGCCGCGCCCTGGGACGTGCTGAACCTGGGTCTTTCCAAGTCTCTGGGAATTCTTTACGGAACCGCTTCCATCAGTGTTTCCGTCATCATCCTTCTGATCGACATTTCCATGAAGGAATCCATTGGCCTCGCCATGTTCATTGACGCCATTGTGGTGGGAAAATCCGTGGATTTCTTTAACTATACCGATTTTGTTCCTGCTCCTCAAAGCCTTCCCGCAAGCATAGTCATGCTCTTTATCGGCCTTTTCGTTTTGGGCTATACCCAGTTTTTCTACATGAAAGCTGCCCTTGGCTGCGGTCCGAGAGATACCCTTCTCGTGGGTCTTAAACGTCATCTCCCCAGGATCCCCATCGGTATCATAAGCATAGTTCTTCTCGGCTCCGCCACTCTTATCGGCTTTTTACTGGGCGGCCCCGTGGGTATAGGCACCATAATCTGCGCTCTTTTTCAGGGTCCCATCATGGCTTTCGCCTTTAAGACTCTTCGCTTTGATGCTACAAGCATAAAGCACGAAAACCTGCTCCGATCCTTTTCTGTTATCGCAGCTTCAATGCGAAATCTGGGTCACAGGCACATCACTCAATGATTGTAAAAAAAGAGACGCAGATAACGGATGGATCGGCCCTTTGTTGATCTTATCTTACAATCCCCTGACCTCATTGACCGGATTAAATGCCCGGAATACAAAGCCCACCTCATGATTTCTGAATTCCGCTGCTTCTTTTCCTTTTATCTTTGCAATGTCTTTTCCGCAGACCAGGTATTGTTTTCGTACAGCCCCAGTACATCGGTTTATTCTGCGCTTTGAAACGAATCTTTCCGCACCCATGATGTACCCGTCATTTCATTTCCTGTTATCAAACTGTTATCTCCTGTCGAAAAAAGCTTCCGAGAGCGTACTATCAACGCTATCGAAAGCCTTTATTTAATGCTGTATAATTCCTACCTGAAAACCACCCGGTATCACTCCGGCTCGCAAATATTTTTTTTGAGCTACGTGTTTGTGCCGGCTACTCCGAGGCTTTCATGTACGGGCAGTCGGGTAAGCAGGCAAGCATTGGGTCCAGTTATTTAATAACCGATGTACTAGAAGCTGAATTTTTCAAATATATGAATAAATGATCCCACCGATCCGATGTTCCCATCCGTCTCACTTTCAGATCCTATCGGGCATTTCAATGAAAACCGGGTGTTCATGATAGTTCTCATTGGGATAATGAAGGGTCAGGCAAAGCTTACCGTCCTTCTTCTTAAACAGCATTCCGTGACCGCCGTTCTCCGTATAGAGAGGCTTTTCACCCTGGGTCCATTTACCCGTAACATCATTATTATCAGAATAGGCCACAGCTTCCACATAACCGTGATCTCCGAAGCTGGACCACATAAGTGCCAGACTGCCGTCAGGATTGCGGAAGGCAAAAGGTCCGTCGGTAACATAGATCTCTTTACCGGGATATCTTCTGTGGGTGATGGAACGTACCCATCCCGTAGCTTCCGAAGCCTTAAACAATGTAAAGGGTTCTCCGGCAGGTCTCTTAAGATCCTCGGACAACTTTCTGGCACAGATCTCACCGTCAAAAAGGTCCACCCATTCATGGCTGAAGATCATATAGGGAACTCCATCGGGGCTCAGATAAAAGGTACCGTCCAGGCAGTTCCACTCTTCCGGTGTGATCTTTCCTTCACTGTGAAGTTTAAAAGGGCCCAAAGGGCTCTCACTCTTTAATATCATGGTGCCCTTCATATCCTTGGCAACGGTATTAAAGGTGGCAAACATATAGTAGGCTCCCTTGTACTTATGAACCTCCGGCGCCCAGTAATTCTTGTCATAAGGAAAATCATCGGTCTTATGGAAGATCTCGATGGGTCCTTCCCAATTTTCAAGATCGTCGCTCACATAGGCATCGAAACCATCAGCCTCACCCCAACAGGTGAGACTTCTGGTACCGTAGAGATAGTATTTGCCTTCTTCGGCAAGAACAAAAGGGTCTCTGATAACAATATCGGATGTTTTCATGATCATAATGTCGCTTTCATCATATCAACAACAAGCTGCTTTACTTCTTCCTTGGTTCCCTTGCCCTTCATAAGAGGGTCGTTCAGGAATGCTTCGCAAACCAGATCTGCGTCCTTGTTTCCGCCGAGGACCACCTTCATGATCCTCTCATGGTTTTCGATGTGAGGCATCACAAGAGCCTTTACATTATCGTTTAAAGCGCCTGCATATAGAGGGCGGACCTTATCTCTTTCGAAAAGAGCATTGGTCTCAACAACTGCTTCTTCGGGAAGATTGGGGATCTGATGTCCGAAGTTGGGGATGTTAACGTTTGTGATCTTTCTTCCGAGACCGCAGAGAGCCTTGATCATGCTGACGCCCTCTTCACCTGTCTCTTCATGGATGTTGATATCCTCTTCACCCTTGGAAAGTCTTTCGGATCTTTCAAGTCTGTGCTTAAGGTCCTCTTTACGCCATGCAACGCTGGTAAGACCGAATTTCCAGGCCTTTACCTGCTCGGGGTTCTTAAGATAATCGTCTCCGGGCATGAACTCTGCCAGATGTCTGTCACCTGCGGCAGCGATGAGTCCGAAACGTCTGAAAAGATCGAACTTAACTCTGTGAGCACATGCGAAGGTGGAGTTCATCCAGTTATCGTCGCCGAATTCTATGCCTTCCTCATAATGCTCGTCAATGTATTTCTTATATACGGGGATAAGGTCCACTGACTTGTAGGTTGCATAATCGAACCAGGTAAAGTGGTTGATACCCTGTACGTTAATGTTGATGTCATCCTTGGTAACGTCCTTCTCGCCAAGCTCACGCTTAACGATCTCAGCCAGTACCTTCTGAGTGCCGAACACTTCGTGGCAGCAGCCGAAAGCCTTAATCCCGGGGAAAGCGGTGTAAAGTGCCTTTACACAAAGGGACATGGGGTTGGTGTAGTTGATGACCCATGCATCGGGGCAATACTTCTTGATGTCCTCGGCAAATCCAAGAAACATGGGCAGAGTTCTGAGTGCTCTCATCATTCCGCCGGGGCCTGCAGTATCGCCTACCGACTGGTAGATTCCCAGTCTCTCGGGCATATGTACGTCTACTTCCATCTCATCAAAGGTCTTGGGAAGGATGGAAATAATAACGAAGTCCACATCCTGCAATGCTTCTCCGATGGTCTCCTTGACCTCGTATTTCCATTTACCCACCACATCATCTCTTGCGCTTAAGCGGTTTCCGATGATCTCATTCTTTCTTGCTGCGGGTACGTCAATGTCATAAAGTCTCATTGTACCGGCCAACTCGCCTTCACGTGCGAGATCCGTCATAAGTGTCCATGCCCAGCCTCTCGAGCCACCGCCGATATAGGCGATCTTAAGATTTTTTGCATCAACTTTCTTCATCTGAATTTTACTCCTTACTATTACCACGCGGTTGTTTTCAGGATCTTTCCCCGTAAGTCGGTAATGATCCGTCCGTTGCCTCTGCAATCGAACAGTTTCTTACCGTCAAGGAATCCTTCGGACTTGTTACCCTTGTGGCTAATTTTGTATTCCACATCATTTAAAACCTGTACATATTCATAGTCCGGGCCTTTTTTCATGCCCCAGTAGACATTATTACCCTCTTGATGTAAGCCGTAAATCCTCGAAAAATATTCAAGTACGGATAAAATAGCCGGTCCGTAGGTCGGTTGACCTCCGCTGATCTCGTTCAATGATGCTTTCCCCGTGAACGGATCAAACTGTTGTACAAAATTCATGCCGCGACCGACTGCAGTAAAAAGCTTATCTCCCAATATGGGGATCAGCTTGTCCCAGCCATAGTTTTCAAGCGCTCTGATCGCTCTTTGATAAATGAGCGATTCACATTGTCCGCTCCAATTGTTTTCCGGGATGTTTCTGAAATCCCGGTCATTTGCAGCAACCGCAGGGAGAGGCATAGGTGTCCAAAACTCCTCTACGTTAAGCAAATGTTCTTTTACAAACAGATCCGCTTTTTCCTTAGACACGCTCCCCCAAAACATAGCTTTTAATGTAGCATGTGTCAATGTTTTTTGCATTAAATGATTCTTATTTCTGTCAAAAAATGCGGATCTTTCTTCGTTCCAGAGATAACTCTCCAGCTTTTGTCGCACTTCAAGGGCTTTTGCCAGCCACTTGTCGCTTTCCGTCTGTTTGCCTGAGTCGTCCATGATCTTAGCCAGCATTTTCCTTGCAGAAAAGGACCAGCTCATTATGTCCGAAGAGGCCATGGGTACCGCTTCATATTCGGTAGGTGGTGTACTTTCGGTCCAGTAATTAGGTGCATCCTGATAGCGTACCGCTCCGTCTTCACCCGTATCATAAACGCAAAAGCTCTCAAGACAGCCGTCGTTATCACTGTCTCTTTCCTTCCAGAGCCAGGCATCAAATTTCTCCAGCACTGACTCCAAAAGGTACAAATACTCCCTGTCTTTATTTATGAGCCAGTACATGTTATAGGCCGGCTCCGCAAAACAAAAGCCCTGTAACTTATTATATTCGGGGATAACCTTGCCGTTCTCCAGCTTTATACTGCCGGGAAGTCTGCCGTCGCTCCTCTGCCCCTCCATAAAAAGGAGCTGATTGTTGAGCGACGCGCCGGAATTATCCCTCTTAAAGAACATCTCTCCGCCCATAGGCTGGGTTTCGAGCCATATCTTCTCATATCCCGCACCTTCCACCAGTACGGGACGGCCGGCGAAGTCACGCAGATTTCCCGCGATCCTTCGCTCCGCTTCATCGTAAAGTTTTTGTAAAAACAAGTCTTCGATTTTAAAAGTAACTTTATTCATCCTTTAAGTCCGCTTGTTCCTATTCCCTGTACCAGGTAACGGTTAAAGAACAGGAAGATTAAGAATACGGGGATCAGCGAAAGGGAGGACATCGCGAACATTGCACCGTAGTCTGTGGTCGATGTAGCGTCGGCAAACAACTTTATGGCTATGGATACGGGATACTGCTGGGGCTTGTTTAAGTAAAGCAAGGGTCCCATATAATCATCCCATTTCCAGTAGAATTGAATGATAACAGTGGTAATGAGTGAGGGTTTAAGCAGCGGGAAGATGATCCTGCCGAAGATGCCGTACTTGCTGCATCCGTCGATCTTTGCCGCTTCATCCAGTTCTCTCGGTATGCCCTTCATGAACTGCATCATCTGGTAAATGAAGAACGCCTGTCCGCAGAAGTAAGGAAGTACCAGCGGAACATAGGTTCCCACAAGACCAAGCTTATGCCAGATAAGGAAGGACGGGATCATGATGACCTGTCCGGGCAGCATCATTGTGGCGATCATGCAGGAGAACCATAAGCCTCTGCCTTTAAAATGAACTCTTGAAAGGGAATAGGATACCAGTGCCGAACTTACAAGAGTTCCGAATGTTGCTATGGAAGTAAGTATTCCCGAGTTCGTAAAGAAGGTAGCAAACGTGATACCCGAGAATCCTCTCCAGCCTGTTGCATAATTTGTCTTGATCACTTCTTTCGGAAACAGACTGAGACCGCCTGTAAGGATCTGAGCGTTGTCTTTAAAGGAACCGCTTATCATCCAAAGTACAGGATATATCATGCAGAATCCAAAAGCAAGGACGAATAAGTGATAAATGACTTTTCCGATAATCTTTCTGGCCTTCATCTCCCGCCTCCTACGAATCTGCTTCCGAGAACACCCACATCTTGGATGTCTTGAAGATAACCAAAGTAATAATACTCATTACGATAAGCATTACCCAGCTCATTGCACAGGCATAGCCCATATCGTTATACTTAAATGCCTGATTATATACGTACAGTGCATACATCATCGTTCCGTTATTAGGTCCACCGGCGGTGATTACGAATGCCTGTGTGAATGCCATGAACGCAGAAATGGTCTGCATGATCAGGTTGTAAAGTACGATGGGTGAAAGACAGGGTAATGTAATCTTAAAGAAACGCTGGAAACCGTTAGCTCCATCTATCATAGCCGCTTCATAGTAGCTCTGAGGGATCTCCTTGAGGCCTGCGGCAAAAATGATCATGGATGAACCGAATTGCCATACACTCATGAGGATCAAAGGATAGAGAGCCAGCTTTTGATCTCCGAACCAGTTGATCGTATGAAGGGAAAGGTCTGTAAGAACGGTATTGATAAGTCCTCTTCTTGCGAAGATCTGTTTCCATACGAGAGCAACCGCTATACTTCCTCCTACCAATGAAGGAATATAATAAAGTGAACGGTATAATGTAACCATTTTGCTCTTTCTGGTCAAAAGGAAAGCAACCAAAAGTGCAAAAGCCAATTTGAGAGGTACGGATATAAACACGTATTTAAGTGTAATCCCCAATGATTTTCTAAAGATATTGTCGCTGATGAGCTTGGCATATTTATCCAGTCCCACAAAGGGGATATCTGAATTCATGTTCATAAGTGAAACATCCGTAAAGGAATAAATGAAGGATGTGAACATAGGGATCAGCGAAAAGCATAAGAATCCAAAAATGAAAGGGAATGCAAACACGTATCCGACTGTATTATCTTTGTTGAAGAATTTCTTGATATTATTCATCTTTTTACCTTTTTTTACCGACAAGGGCACGTCCACGTTCCCGTGGACGTGCCCCGTCGATGAAATATCAAATGGTTTTTTTACTTAAAGAGCTTTTCAGCAGCCGCATATGTAAGGTCTGCTGCCTGAGCTGCAGTGATCTCGCCGCTTACAACCTGCTGGATGTAGTTTCTGTAAAGGTCAACTACCTGATCCTGACCTGCAGGGCTGGTAACGTTAACCTTTTCAGGTGTCTTGAAGGTACCTACAAGAGTAACATAATCATACATGATCTGCTGGCCCGGTGTAGCGTTTGCCATAAGAGCTGTACGAACGTCCTCGTTGATCGGGATACCACGCTCGCCAAGAAGAACATTGTTGCACTCTGTGCTGTTCTGGAACCAGTTGATGAACTGAGCTGCTTCCTTCTTGTGCTGTGAATCCTGAGATACGCAAAGCATCTGAGAAGACTGGATAACGGAACCGGAGTTACCGTTCTTGTTTACTCTGGGAAGTGTAGCAAGAGCAAGTGTTCTGCCGTTCTTAGCACATGCATCGTAGATGGTGGGGAACTGGTTAACAGCAACCCATGTCATACCTGCTTCGCCTGTTACAAGGAAGTCGTTCTCGATGTTGGTGATCTCCATTTCAGCACCTGCATCGGGTGAAGCACCTTCCTTAATGAGATCGGCTCTCATCTGGATGTAACCCTTAAGCATCTGAGGATCATCAAAGCCCATTCCTGTAAGACCTACGTTGAAGAAACCGTACTGTCCGAGAGAGCCCTGCTGTCCGATGTAAACTGAGCAACCTGCGTTGAATTCGGAGCTTGTGAAGCTGGATGTTCCGAAGTGGCCTGTAGCCTTGGCGATCTTTCTTGCAGCTGCTGCATAGTCATCCCATGTCCATGTGGAGGTAGGAAGCTCTACGCCTGAGTTCTTGAACATATCAACGTCGTAAGCAATACCGTAAGTGTTAAGACCGTTGGAAAGACCAACAAGATTACCTTCGGTGTCTCTTGTGATGTTGAGGTAAGCATCACCGATCTTGGAAGTATCGATGGTACCATCCTTAACGAAACCGTCAAGGTAGTAGATCTTGCTTACATAGTCAGGGAAGTTACCGCCGAGCTGGAAGATATCCCAAACCTGATCTGAAGCAACCAGTGTCTTAAGCTTTGTGAAATAGTCGTCAAAAGAGAAGAATTCATATTCAATATCTACATTGGGATGAGCCTTCTCATACATTTCGATAACCTGAACAGTTCTGTCATGTCTTGTCTGTGATCCCCACCAAGCCATTCTGAGAGTGATCTTCTCATCTTCTTTCTTGGAAGCATCATTTGAAGACGTGTTGTTTGTTGTGCTGCTGGTGTTTGTCTTTGAGCTGCTGTCGTTATTGGAAGCAGTATCCTTTGTCTTGCCGCAAGCGGTAAGAGAAAGAACAAGTGTAGCAGCCATTAAAAGAGCTACGAGTTTTTTCTTCATAAGTTTCCCTTTTCTCCTTTACTATCTGTTTTAGTAGGTAGTTGATAAAGCGCAAAGTGATCCACGGCCGTGTAAATTACTTATCAGCTTGTAATTCACATTCTATATCCAAACTGCACAAAATACTACCAAATATATATGTACTTTATATACAAAATAACTGATTTTATATTCTTCATTCAAATTTTCGGAGACAAAAACAGCAAAAAAAAAGTTTAAAAATATTAAAACGCATATATTTTGACAAACGATTCTTTTTGTGATATTATCGAAAATAGTAAGGTTTCAGACGCGGAGACCCGATCTGCAGCCTTAAAATCCAGGGGAAAAGAGTAAAAAATATGTCACTTGATAAAAATAATGCAGGAATTTTTATTGAACGAGCCATTCGTGTTCCCTCATTCAGAATGAATTACGAGCACATGCATTCCTATGTGGAATTCTTCTATCTGAAGTCCGGAAGCTGTACATATTACGTTAACGGCAAAGAATTCCACCTTTCTCCCGGGGACATTTTTATTGCCGCTCCCGGCGAGAGTCACTGCACCAAATATGAAGGAACGGTGCTTTGCGAACGTACTGTCATCTACTGCGATCTGCCCGTTCTCGGAAATGAGTATCTCACCTCTCACACCGATCTGATCGACAAACTCGGTTCATCCGGGAAGATCCTTATAGTAAAAAAAGGTCTGGAACAGATCGACAATCTCATCGAGATGATGCTGACCGAAAACAACATTCCCGATGACTATTCGGTAGAGAATCTGATCCTTCTTTTCAAGCAGATATTATTATGGATACAGCGTTACGGCATTTTCATCTACGAACAGGTAGACACGGGAAAGGGCTTTGATGAAGATATAGAATCCACCATGAGACTCGTCGCGGAAGAATATGCAGGTTCCATCACATTAGAGGATGCGGCTGCAAGGATAAACCTGAGTCCCACTTATCTTTCCAAAAAATTCCGTCATGTTACGGGCAAGACCTTCAGCGAATACGTGAATTACATCCGTCTCCGCCAGGCCACACAGATGCTCCTCACCACCGACGATTCCGTAACGGACATAGCTACTGCCTGCGGATTTAATTCCAGCAATTATTTTAAGGATTGCTTTAAGAAACGGTTCGGAGTTTCGCCCAGAACCTACCGCACCCAGGCAAAGACCCACAATTTTGAGCAATAATAAAAAGAGGCATTCAGTCCCGGACCATTTAAGTTCCGGGCAGAATGTCTCTTATTTTTTTATGGATCCAGGTCCTTCATCACACAAGAGGAATGAGGAAGCATATGCAGTGAAAACTGCCTGTCGATAACCTGGATAAAACGTGCTTCTCTGCGGTATCCTTCCGCATCCGTGAGCATAAGGGTGATCATCGCGCCCATGTCGATATCTATGCCCTCCAGGGAAATGGTCAGATCCTTTTCGCAGTCATTATTGTTAAGCACCGTGACGATGATATTGTTTCTGTCAAACCTTGCAAAGGCAAAAACTCCCCTCTCTGCATAAAGATGCATCACTGAACCGTATTTAAGCACCGCAAGCCGCTTACGGATGGCTATCATCTCCTTGTGGAGATGTATCAGATCCCTGTCCTCATGGCCCCAGGGGTAAGTCCTTCTGCTGTCCGGATCCGTAAATCCGCACTGTCCCGCTTCGTCGCCGTAGTAAACGGTGGGACATCCGGGCCAGGTCATCTGGAACACCACCGCCTCCGCAAAGATCTCGGGATGCACGTCCTTGGAAGCCGCATCCGCCCCCAGATAGGCCACTCTTCCCACATAGTGGTTGGTCCTGGTCAAAAATCTGGAATGATCGTGGTTGGACAGCTCGTTCATGGCCGTGTACATGGTGGCTGTGGAAAATGCCTTGCTGCGGTTGAACAGCCCGTCCATAAGTGCATCCGTATTATTAAGCATATATTCTCTGAACTCGTCGCTATGCTTCTCCATTCCGGTCAGGAACCAGGTGATGGGTTCCATAAAAGCATCGTAGTTCATGATGGTATCCCACTCGTCGCCCTTAAGCCATTTTTCCGCATTTCCGTAATGCTCCGCCAGGATGATGCTGTCGGGATTTGCTTCCTTCACCGCTTTCCTGAAACGCTTCCAGAACTTGTGGTTAAACTCCTCGGAATGACCGAGATCCGCCGCCACATCCAGTCTCCAGCCGTCACAGTTGTAGGGTTCCGAAACCCATTTGGCACCTATCCGGCATATATATTCGCAAAGTTCTTCGGAGCCTTCGTAATTTAGCTTGGGCAGGGTGTCAAAGCCCCACCAGCCTTCATAGGAATTGGGATCCTCCGGATCCGAGAACTTGAAGAAATCTCTGTACTTGCTCTCCCTGCTCCTGTAAGCCCCAACCTCGCTTTCATCACCGTTGGAATAATAACCTTCCCTGTCCATCCATTTGTTGAATGAACCGCAGTGATTGAAAACTCCGTCGAGAATTACCCTTATTCCCAGAAGATGCGCTTCCTCTACCAGTTTAGCAAACAGCGCATCGGATGCCTCCAGATTCTGTCTGTTGGTAACACGGTCTATGAATCTCGTGGCATCTCTGTTGTCCTCCCCTGTTTTTAATAGCTCTCCGCTGTCAGATACTATCCTTCCAAAATGGGGATCTATATGATCATAATCCTGCGTATCATATTTGTGATTTGAAGGTGAAACAAAAATAGGATTGAGATATATTACCTCTATACCGAGTTCCTTAAGGTATCCCAGTTTATCAATGACACCTTTAAGGTCACCCCCGTAGAAGGTTCTGATATCCGCACCATTAGGATCCGGTGTTTTATTCCAGTTGGTCTGTTGTATTGTTTTGCCATCGACGTAGAAGTACTCTCCGGTCAGAACATCATTATCGGGATCACCATTGCGGAATCTGTCCACGAATATCTGGTACATCACCGCACCTTTAGCCCAATCCGGAGTTGAGAATCCCGGAATTATCCTGAAACGATAGACGTCGGGGATCTCAGAAACATCCCCGGACTGATCATAGAAAACTACATCACTGCCCTTTTCAATCCTGAAATAATAAAACAGGTCCCCATGCTTAGGCATTGTTGTAGATACCTGAAAGAAATCAAACTGATCCTCAGTCTGACTCTTCTTCATTGCCAGTTCCCTTTTTCCCTCCTCGCTTTCACATACCATGGTTACCCTGTCGACATCGTCTTTTCCGGTACGGAAATAGAGGTAGGTCTGACGTCCCGGTCTCGGTTCTGTAGGCTGGACATA
>JAEEGH010023476.1_pt1 | contig 12535 bp, 8 predicted proteins | sample 9134181 | NCBI WGS metagenome assembly JAEEGH01 (sample SAMN16246544, study PRJNA631951) | gut metagenome | biome: gut microbiome; feature: rumen; material: DP-attached | host: Bos | place: Iran: Karaj | collected 2018-10 | reverse complement strand
ATGGCACGCCGCATGCTCATCAACGGCATCCCCATCCCCAAGGTGCTGCAAGTGGCAGGCAAAAAGCCTTGGGAAACCAACTTCATCGACACCATGGAACTCTGGAAGTTCGGCGACTACAAGACCTATACTTCCTTGGATTTGCTCTGCGCCATCTTGGACATCCCTACCCCGAAAGATGACATCAACGGAAGCCAAGTGGGTCGTGTGTACTGGGAGGAAAACGACATCGAGCGCATTAAGACCTACTGCCAGAAGGATGTGCTCGCCATCGCCCAACTCATGCGCCGCTACCATTACCTTCCTCTCATCCCTGACGACTGCGTGGACTACACCAACTGAACATGCATCTTCTATCCAAATCCACCTATATCAAAGGCTTACAATGCGAGAAGGCATTGTACATGCAGAAGAAACACCCTTACCTGCGCGACAAACTCAGCATCGAGCAACGCGCCAAATTCCAGCGCGGCACTGATGTGGGCGTGCTGGCGCACGAGGTCTTCCCTGGCGGCATCGACATGTCACCCAGTTCGCCTTCTCAGTTTCCCAAAAAAGTCCAAGAGACTTGGGACAACCTCAGCAACCCTGAGGTCAAGGTGATGTATGAGGCTGTATTCCAGTATAATGACACTCTCATTATGCTTGACATGCTCGTTCGCGATGGTGACCGATGGCTAGCTGTGGAAGTGAAGAGCTCGATGCGGCTCAGCGACACCTATTATAATGATGCCGCACTGCAATACTATGTGCTGCACGGTTGCGGCGTGCCACTCAGTGATTTCCGCCTCATGTACCTCAACGGAGATTACGTGAAGGATGGTCCCATCGATGTACAGCAACTGTTCAAGATGAAGTCGGTAATGAAGTATGTTGTTGAAAGGGAGAAATATGTCGCAGAGAATGTGGAACGCTTGAAAGGCGTGGTCGCCTTGCCACACTCGCCGGTCATCAACATCGGCACACAATGCCACGACCCCTACCCTTGTGATTTTCAGGGCCATTGCTGGAAACTCATCCCGAAGAACAGCTACCTCTTCACTACTGCGATGGACGACGAAACGCTGTTCCGATGCTATTTCAACGGCGTGAACTCCAATGCCAAGATGCTCCAACAGGTTGAGCCGGATTCCGAAGAAGCGCGTCAAATTGAGGCCTTGGAGACCAACTCGTATTATATTGACTACAAGACACTTTACACGTTAGCGCCACAGCCCAAGCCCAAGTCAGTGGCCTACCTGAATCTGCTGCTCCACCGTCCCGCCGTGCCCGAGCTCGACGGCACTCGGCCTTACGAGGAGATGATATTGGCTTTTGCTTTGCAAGGTGAGTACGAGCCCTCAGCAGCCATGTCATCCCTGCGTGGGCAAGCGGGCGGCATGGGATCTATGGCTGCTGAGGGTAGTTTCTTTTGGGACTGTTTCGACGACCACAGCCGTTGGAAAGAAGCCATCGACCTTTTGATTGAGAAACTCTCCCATTACGAGCTGATCGTATGCTTTACCCCACAAAACCTCAGCACCACCCTGCTTCGCCATGAAATCATCCAAAACCAAACCGTAGGCCACAAGGTCTTCAACCTTTTCGAGGTACTGCAACAGGCCCATTTCTACCACCCAGCCATCAAACGCGGGCTCACGCTGCAACGCCTCGAAACGGCACTTTTTGGCGAGGCTAACCTCTTCGAACACAGCCGGATTCTCCTCGAAGCCACCAGCAACGACCTTATAGGTTATCAACAGGCACGAGAAGACTTGATTGCTGAGAATGAAGTGGTTGCAAAAACTTATCAACAGCTTTTCAAGTAGTTGATAACTTCCCTTGCTCCTTCAAATCGGGTCGCAAAATAATCCGTAATTTTGCCCTCTGAAATCAAGATTCGGATCGCCGAATCGAAGATTCAACGTAGTTAAATCGAAATTCAACGAAGTCAAAACGAGCAAAGAAATCCCTATTTTATGCCAAACGATACCACTACACGCCGTCCCTTCGGCGACACTGCCAAACGCAATTTGATGACCCCCGAACAAGTCTTTGCCAACCAAGGACGCATCCCTCCCCAAGCCACCGACCTCGAAGAAGTCGTGCTCGGTGCCCTCATGTTGGAGAAGGAAGCCGTCAACGAGGTCATCGACATCCTCTCACCCGAGGCTTTTTATCTGGACAAGCACCAAAAGATTTTCGCTGCCATCAAGTCCCTTTTTGGAAAGTCGGAACCCATTGATATCCTGACCGTTACCAACGAACTGAAACAACGTGGCGAGTTGGAGATGGTAGGCGGCGCCTATTACATCTCAAAACTCACCAACCGCGTCGTGTCGGCGGCCAACATCGAATACCACGCCCGTATCATCATGCAGAAACACATTCAGCGTCAGCTGATCCTGATTTCGTCCGACATGATCCACGATGCCTTCGAGGACACCACCGACGTATTCGACCTGCTCGACAAAGCGGAAAACAACCTCTTCCAAATCAGCGAGAACAACCTGCGCCGCAGCTACGACTCGATGCAAGACTTGGTGAGCCGCGCCATCACGGAGATCCAAAACGCCAAGAACGCCGACGACAAGCTACGCGGCGTGCCTTCGGGCTACACCGAGCTCGACCGCATCACGCAAGGCTGGCAGAAGTCGGACCTCATCATCTTGGCCGCACGTCCCAGCATGGGTAAGACCGCCTTCGCCTTGAACCTGGCGCGCAACGCCGCCGTCGACTTCAATCGGCCAGTGGCCTTCTTCTCCTTAGAGATGTCCTCAGTGCAGCTGGTGACCCGTCTGATTTCGACCGAGACCTCTCTCACCGCCGACAAGTTGCGCTCGGGCGACTTAGCCGAATACGAATGGCAGCAATTGAACACCAAGGTCACACCTTTGACCGACGCCCCCATCTTCATCGACGACACGCCCCAGCTCTCCGTCTTCGAACTGCGTGCCAAGTGCCGCCGACTGAAACAACAGCACGACATTCAGATGGTCTTCATCGACTACCTGCAACTGATGACCGCCAAAGGCGACAAAGGCCTCAACCGTGAGCAGGAGATCAGCACCATCTCGCGTTCGCTCAAAGCTTTGGCCAAGGAACTGGAAATCCCTGTCCTCGCCCTGTCGCAGCTGAGCCGTAACGTGGAGCAACGTCCCGGTTCCAAGAAGCCCATCCTCTCAGACCTGCGTGAATCGGGTGCCATCGAGCAGGATGCCGACATGGTCATGTTCATCTATCGTCCCGAATACTACAAAGACGGCGTCGACTCGGAAGACAAGCCCAAGGGCTACACCGTCATCGACATCGCCAAGCACCGTAACGGCAAACTAGGCGAAGTGGAACTCAGGTTTGTCGGACAATATGCCCGCTTTGAAGAATTGGAGCAAGGCTTCGACAGCAGTGGCTTCACCTCAATTGGTCCCAACAGCCAATTCGACCAGTCGCAAGTTTACAGCTCAAAGATGAACGACGAAGAGATCATATCCCCATACAATCCCACCATTACTTCCGACGAGCCCCTGCCCTATTAAACCGACCGAAGCATGAAAAACGACAACAAAAAAGCCCCGCATTCCAAGAGCAACCCATTGAAATTCAACGTAACGGAACCTATGCCGTTGATGGATTTCCTGATGAAGAAGATGGATGGCATCAGCCGAAACAAGGTCAAACGTTTGCTGGCCAATAAAACCGTCTCGGTTGACGGCGAGCGCACCACCCAGTTCGACTTCGCCCTTGCACACGGCATGGTGGTCGAAATCGGCAAACCCACTGCCAAAGAACGTTTCCGCAGTCCCTGGCTAAAAATCGTTTATGAGGACAAATACTTGCTCGTCATCGACAAGAAGGAAGGTCTGCTCACCAACAGCCCCACCAAGGAGAAAGACACGGCCCAAAGCATCTTGAACGACTATTTCATCTACACGCAGCAACGATGCCGTGCCCACACCATCCACCGCCTCGACCGCGACACCAGCGGTCTGATGCTCTTCGCCAAGAGCAAGGAGGTCGCCTTGATGTTCGAGGAAGACTGGAAGAACACCGTCTACGACCGCCGTTATGTGGCGGTGGTGAGCGGCTGCATGGAAAAGAAGGAAGGCATGGTAAAGTCGTGGTTGAAGGACAACAAGGCCTTTATCACCTATTCCAGACCCACCGACAATGGCGGGAAATATGCCGAGACCTACTACGAGACCCTATACTCCAATCCCAAGTATTCCTTGGTTGAGTTGCAGTTGGAGACTGGTCGCAAGAACCAGATCCGCGTCCACATGGCAGACATCGGGCATCCCGTTGTGGGTGACCCGAAATACGGCCATTCAGACTCAGGAGCCTATGACAATTCACTGGGAAGACTTTGTCTGCATGCCTACAAGCTCTGCTTCCACCACCCCATCAAGAAAACGGACATGGAGTTTGAAACGCCGTTCCCGAAAGTGTTTGCGAGACCATTCCCGATGCTGAGGGATAAAGAGTAACACTATATCCGCTTCCTCCCCCAGTCCGCCTTCCAAATATACACCAGCGAAATCAGGCCGATGGAGATGTTGTAGACCCACTCGGCAGTCCACACTCCGGCAATGGTCGAGGTCTTCGACATCAGAAAGACATAGATGATGTAGATGATGAGGATGCCGAACTCCAAAGCCATGGCCGCCGTGGTGTTGCCTGTGCCCGAGACGGCCTCGAAGAAGGTCATGGAGAAAGCACCCAATAAGGTGGCGGCACAGATTACATACACCGAAGGAATGGCCGCTTGCGCCAAGGCTGCGTCATCCGTGTAAATCTGGAGGACAAGATGCGGAATGACTGCCACAACGGCAACCAAAATGGCAGAACACAAAAAACTGTTTCTCACCACCTTCCAAATCGTCGACATCACCTCATTGCTCTTGCCCTCACCGATGATACGGCTCGTCAAAGTGTTGGCGGTCGAAGAAAAAGCGATGCCCGGGATGATGAGGATCATATAGGTGCTGCGGACCACCGACGAGACGCCGATGGCCATCTCCCCCATTTTCTCGATCATGACGAAGAAGATGAACCAGGCACCAAAGGAGAACAGGCGCTGTATCATACTTGGGAAGGCCACTTTGAGGATGTCGCCCATCAAGGCGGGCTGCCACTTGTGCCAACGGAACATGCCGTATTCCTCATGCGGTATCTTGATGTAGGTGTAAACCCAGAAGAAGAAAAACGCCGTGATTTCAGCCAACAGCGAGGCCAAAGCCGCGCCGCCGATGCCCATCTCTGGCAGACCCACATGGCCGAAAATCAAAGCCCAGTCGAAGAAAATGTTGACCACCGCCATAATGATGGTCGAGAAGGTGATGACCTTGGTGGTGCTGATGCCGACATAGAAAGAGCGGAACAGGAAGTTGAACACCACGAACATGATGCCGAACTGCCTGAATCTCAAGTATTCATTGGCCGCTCCATAGATATTTTCCGACTCGATGATGACATGCAACAGCCTATGGCTGAAGAAGAACAGGATGCTGAACAGCAAAAGCCCCAACCCCAGCACAAACAAGGCTCCATGCTGGAACACCACGCCAATCTTGCTGAAGTTGCCCTCTCCGTAGCGCCTCGCGATGAAGATCTGTATGCCAATAGCAAAACCCATCGCCAAGGTGGTGAAGACAAAATAATACAAGCCCGCCATCATGGAGGCGCTCAGCTCGATGGTGCCAAGGTGACCCAAGAATGCGGTGTCAGTAAAGGTGATGATGGTCTGCGCCAGGTTACCCAACATTATGGGATATGCGATACGCCAGATCTCTCGGTTCGAAACGGTGGTTTTAATCATAGACTAGCTAACAATGAATGGCAAAAATACACAATCCCAAGAATACTTTTCCAGATTTTTCAATCCGCCCCCTTGTAAAATTCATTTTTTTATCTATTTTTGCCGCTGTCAAAATGTTGAAAAAAAGAACTTTGCGAAATGAAAAGAAAAAGAACACTATTCCTGATTACCATACTACTGGGCTTTCTATTTTCAGGGAAACTGCACGCCCAACTTATTGTGACAGAAGCCTCAGACCTGAATGGCTGGACAGCGGATTCATTGGTCAGAAACATCCTATTGGACAATGGCGTCACCATATCCAATGCCAAATTCAACGGTTCCGAAAGAATCATTTATTGCAACCTCATTGGTAAGTTCGAGACAGGTAGTACACCTACCAACATCGGTATGGAGTCTGGTCTCATCCTGGCTACTGGAGGAGTGAGTGTCGCTGTCGGCCCAAACGACTCAGATGAAACAATGGTTCCTTCAACATGTGACGCATATTACGATGATGATTTAGCCTCCATTGCCTCTGGAACAACACAAAATGTCGCAGTGCTTGAGTTTGATTTTATCCCTTGGGATAATACGTTGACTTTCAGTTTTGTGTTCGGCTCTGAAGAATATATGGAATGGGTCGGCGGGGATTACAACGACGTATTTGGCTTTTTTGTGGAAGGAATCAATCCTGCCGGCGGATATTACGACCATCAGAACATGGCCTTGATACCTGGAACGACAGATGTCGTCAGCATCGACAATGTGAACCTCAACCACAATTCAGCGTATTACATCGACAACACAGGAGGCTCTACCATTCAATTTGACGGTTTCACAACCTTGATCGAAGTAAGTTTCAACGTGGTTCCCATGTCGAATTACCATATCAAAATGGCCATTTGTGACGTAGGTGACGAGTTTGCTGATTCAGGCGTTTTCCTTAAGGCACATAGTTTTTCTACCAACTTCAATTACACCATGACAATTGACGGCTGGGATTATTCGGAAATCCCTGAAGACCATTATTTCTGCACCAATCAAGCCTTGGAATTCAATACGGAAACCAACTGGCACTATGATGACGTGACATGGTATTTTGGCGATGGCACTTCAGCGCAAGGCGAACAAGTTACCCACACTTATACCACTGACGGTTTCTACACTGTAACCAATGTGCTTCATAACCCTCACAGAACAATGGATTCGCTCTATCTTACCAAAACGATAAATGTCAGGACCTTGATTTCAGAAGAGTATGCAACTGCATGCGACAGCTATGATTGGCGAGGGAATACTTATACTGAAAGCGGCACATACACCCAGATTGTCCATACACCTGGAACCTGCGACAGCACTTTGATACTTCACCTGACCATCAACCCTATTGACACGACTTACCTTGAGGCCACGGCTTGTAATGAATACGAATGGTATAACACGACCTACACCGAATCTGGAGTATACACCCATCTGGCGCAGAGCATTGATGGATGCGACAGCCTTTTGCTCTTGAACCTTGTCATCAGTGGAAGCTATAATTCAGAGGAAAATGTAACAGCATGCAACAACTACCATTGGCGTGGAACCAACTTTACGAATAGCGGCACATACGTAAATATTATTCAAGAACCCGGAACTTGTGACAGCACCTTTGTGCTACACCTTACCCTTGGCCATGATTTCCAAGGTGACACAACGGCAGTCGCATGCAACGCGTTCACCTGGCACGGTGCCACCTATACGGAATCGGGTGATTACGCGTATTCGTCACAAACGGCTCTTGGCTGCGACAGTACAATTACGCTGCATCTTACGATAGATCATGAGCGAATCCATCCAACTGAAAGAGTGAAAACATGCGAAAACTCGTTCACATGGCGTAATCACGAGTACTTCCATGATGGTGTTTATTACGACACTATTACCGATTCTATTGGATGCGACGATATCTATATACTAGACCTTACCATCAAGAAAGGTTATGAAGCTAGCTTGGTGGAAACGGTGTGCGACAGGTATCCGTGGAAGGCAGCCCCAGATGGCTATCTTACGGAGTCAGGTCATTATCAGTATGAAGGTCTGACTAGAGATGGCTGTGATAGCATTATTGATTTGAACCTTACCGTGAATTACGAACCTAATCCAGTTTTGGAGTGCATCACGCCAACCATCGAGTCACCGCATTATCCTATCACAGCGACAGAGTTCAATGTGAAATGCTATACCTTCCAAGCTATCGACTCTCTTTCCGATTTCACGTGGATTGACAGCCTATGCGAATGGAGCATTTCAAAACCGAGCTGGCGCATCGTCCCTTCCGACGACAATCGCACTTGCATCTTGTATCCGATGGATTGGGTGGAGGATACCGTTTGGCTTACCTTCAAAGCGGTGAGCCCTTGTTCGAAAGAGGAAGATATAGTGCGTTATTGGCTTATACCATCATTCTATGGCATCAACGAACAGGATGATCCAAGGAGCACCTTCGATATCATCCCCAACCCCAACAATGGAGAAATGGAACTACGTTTTGAAGACATGGAGGGTAAAGTTGTGGTCAAAGTGTATGATATGATGGGAGGTTTGATTGATGTTATACAAACCTTTAACGCCTCATGCACCAAAGAATTGGAGTACAGTATGAAAAGACGCGCAAAAGGGATTTATTTCTTCGTGGCTACTGGAAAAGAGGGCACCTTGACCAAAAAGGTGGTCGTCAGATAGTTTCTTTACTCAACATACTCTTTTCACTCGAATCGACACATACATAGTTTATCACGCAGAATCCGCAAAATTATGGGAATCGCAATGCGATGATTGGTTTGCGTCCGGCAGGTTCTGCGATTTCAGCGCATTCTGCGTGAGGCAATCGTGTCCGGCAGGTTCTGCGATTTCAGCGAATTCTGCGTGGAAAAAAACTACTTCGCGTGAAGCGCAGCGCATGCCTTCCCCAAATGCTCCGTGATGTCAGAAGCCATCAATGCCTCCTGCCCAATCTCATCGGCGGCGAGATCGCCTGCGAGGCCGTGGAGATAGACACCCAACACAGCGGCTTCCTCAGGCGAATAGCGTTGCGCCAAGAGCGAGAGGATGATGCCCGTCAGCACATCACCGCTGCCCGCCGTGGCCATGCCAGGATTGCCTGTGGTGTTAAAGAAAATGGTGCCGTTGGGCATCGCGACCGTGGTGTGTGCGCCTTTCACGATGACAATAAGGTTGTATTTCACAGCCAGTTCCCTTTGCTTCTCAAGGCGTTCAAACGAGGTCGAAGACTTCCCTACCAAGCGCTCAAACTCCTTGGGATGCGGAGTCAGTATCGTTTTGGCAGGCAGGAACGGCAGCCAAGTCGGGTTGTCGGAGAGGATGTTCAAGGCGTCGGCATCCATCACTAATGGCACTTGCACCTCTTGAATCAAGCGTTTCAAGGCGCGGACGGTGTCGTCAGCCTTACCCAAGCCCGGGCCAACGCCTACAGCGGTATAGGCATCCAATTTGCCAAATGTCGAGAAGCAGGTTTCTGAGTCGTCGCCATCAATCATCGCCTCGGGGATGGCTGTTTGCAAGGGTAATTGGGCTACCTTGGGCAGGTGTACGCTCAACAGACCAACACCCGTGCGCAGACAGGCTTTCGCACCCAGCAAAGCGGCACCCGTTTTGCCTTCAGAGCCAGCAATCAGCAACGTATGACCGTAAGTGCCTTTGTGGGAGTATTTTGTGCGGTTGTGCAGTATCGGCTTCACCATCGCCTTGACGGTCAGCAAGTTGTTGGTTTCCACCTCTTCCAGATAGCGAGGATGCAGACCGATGTCCAAGACCTCGAAGCGGCCCACATACGGGTCGTTTTCGGGCAGCAGGAAGGCCAACTTGGGGTTTTGGAAGGTCAGCGTGTAGTCAGCCTTGAAGATGAAGCCCAAGGCACTGGGCTCGTCGGCGAAGAGGCCCGAAGGGATGTCGATAGCCACGCGGATGGCCTTGCTTTGGTTGAGGTAGGCGATTAGGTCGGCGGTCATGCCTTGCGGCGGACGGTTGAGGCCCGAGCCGAAGATGGCATCGACCACCACATCGTTGGCATCAACTTTCGGGAAGTCGTCCTCGGTGAGGATGTCGAACATCGGCACCTTGGTCTCATTCACGAGGCGGTAGTAGTTCACCTCGCAGTCGTGGCTCATGCGGTCGCTGTAGCGCACCATAAACACCTGCGGGACAATCTCTTGCTCATTGAGTAGTCGGGCCACCACGAGGCCGTCGCCGCCGTTGTTGCCCATGCCGCAGAAGATCTTGATGGTCTTCTCGCGCGGCGCACGACGATAGAGCCACTCGAAGACTCTTGTAGCAGCACGCTCCATTAAGTCAACGGACTCGATGGGTTCGTTTTCGATGGTGTAGCGGTCGGCTTCTCTTATTTGTTCTACTGAAAGGATTTTCATGTTCTTTTTATTTGGTATTGCCTTCGGCAAGAAATCTTTCAAAAATCTATTACAAAAATCATTCAAAATCAATAATCTGCATAAAAATCACTCATAATACTCATACCGATACACCTCAAAATAATACTCCGAATTCTGAGTCTTTGGCATCCATTGTATGTGTGCTATACAATTGCCATGGTCGTCATAGAAGAATAGACTTTCGTGGTCAAATGCATAGTCTTTGTCTTCTCCAAAATAACTTGCAAAATATGACCATAAATCAGTCTCCTTATAATACTCCCAATTTTTTTTGTATGACCATGAATAAGAGCCTCCCTTCCGTTCTTCTTCAACAATTCGTCCTAATTCATCATAATTCCTCATTATTATGTAACGAGGTTCGCTGGAATTGCTCTCATATTCCTCATACACTTCTCTAATAGGGACCCCTCTATCATTACGAGTAATTATTCTTACAGAGTGCGATTCCATCTTTACTTTGGAATGATTGGCCGTAATACCAAAACGTTCAACGACTTGTCCTGTTGAGTCTATCTCTTTCCACACGGTATCTTTAACCGGGGAAGTGACCCATCTCGTCCCCCTCCGAATCTCTTCAATTATGCTGTCATTCATATCGTATTGGTAACTTGTTTCCCTTTCGAAACACGGCTCAACAGTACCCAAATCATATGTCCTTTCAAAAACGACATTCCCTTTTGAGTCGTATTCGAAATACTCACTTCTATTAACTTCCTCCCTATTATCAAAACTCTCTTTCTTCCGCAAGACACCCTCCTTGTCAAATTCATATTTTTCAAGGATAAGAACCGAATCCAATATAATATCCGTATATCTGTATTCCACCAAACGACCATCTGAATCATAATCCCATTGATACAGATAATCCGTATACCTACACTCAATAAGCCTACCAACTGAATCATAGAGGAAAGAAATAGTATCAACTGTATCGACGTCATCTATTATTATCCGTCTTAACAATTGGTCATGGCTATCATATTCATTTTGATAATAAGTTTCATTATTATTATACGACCACATTGTATAATACCCCAAAGAATCAAACTCCTTCATTCCACAAGATTTATGATCTCTTTCAGATTTAATACTGTCACCAAAATGAATCATCCTAATAATATCGAAACCACATTGATAAAATCGCATCATGAACTCGTCGTGGTTGATTGAATCACTAATGTCAAACGTATAATGAAATTCCGTATATGTCTTAACCTTGCCATGCAAATAATCGAATTCCCAACCATTCGTTTCCTGCCCAAAAGCATTCCCAGCCAAGGCAATCAGCACAGAAAAAAGAATAATATAACTTACTACGAAACCTTTCATAAATCAATTGATTTTAAACGATTTTAATTATGATTTTTTCAAGATTTCTTGCGATGCAATCCCATCAAATCATTTTCCAATTTCTCTTTCCCCTCAAACAAAATCCCCGTAATGCCCAAGGCATTCGCGGCAGCAACATTATTCGGGTTGTCATCAATAAACACCGTCTCGTCGGCTTTGATGCCAAAGCGTTGCAAGGCCAGTTGGAAAATCTTCGGGTCGGGCTTCATCACCCGCTCGATGCCGGAAATCACCATGTCCTCCATGAGGTTGAGGACGGGATAGACAGGCCGCACCAAGGAGAAGGTCTCCTCCGACCAGTTGGACAATCCAAACACACGGAAGCCTTTGGCTTTCAGCTCCTTGATGTATTCCTCCATACCTAGAATCTGTCCACCCATCATTTTCATGAACTCGCCGTAATACAGTTCGATTTCCTTTTTCCACTCGGGATGCACGGCAATGAGTTCCGCCGTGCCTTCCGCAATGGGTTTGCCGTTGTCGTGCTGGGCGTTCCACTCGTAGGTGCAAATGTGGGTGAGAAACCACTCGGCCTTTTCCACATCGCCGAAATAAGGGTCATAAAGGTAATGCGGGTTCCAGTCGAGGAGCACGCCGCCGTAGTCGAAGATTAGGTTTTTAATCATATCACTTCAAGGATTGGAACCACGATTGCAATTGTTCGTACAAGTCAGGCAATAACATGAGCACCACCACAACGAGAAGCACCAACATCACTATGCCAATCAGCGTACCCAGACAGCCCCATTTGCGACCCTTAGTTTCCAACTTGGGCGTACACAGCGTCACGATAAGGCCAATCAAGGGCGTAGTCACTACTGAAAGCAAGAAGGCCCAACCGAAACCGATGCGACGGTGCGAGCCAATCAAACCGACGATGACTGCCAAAAGACAGCCCGCCAGCAAACCGAAAAGAAAGACTAATATGGGCATAATGTTAAATATTTGCCGCAAA
>JAEEGH010023470.1_pt1 | contig 12536 bp, 15 predicted proteins | sample 9134181 | NCBI WGS metagenome assembly JAEEGH01 (sample SAMN16246544, study PRJNA631951) | gut metagenome | biome: gut microbiome; feature: rumen; material: DP-attached | host: Bos | place: Iran: Karaj | collected 2018-10 | reverse complement strand
GAAGAAGAACCCTTTTAATCTACGCGCATAGCGGCGATACAGCTCTTCGAAAGCTGTATCGCTGCCTGCCGCAGCACGTGCCATCAGTTGTTCATCGGTCTGCTGGCGTAGTGGTTTAAAATGGAAGATGCTCATTTCAGATAGCCTTTGAATTCATCCACATCGTAGTTCTCCTTCTCTAACCGCTCAATGATGTCGGTAAAGATGTCGTACAGCCACTGGTAGCGCTCCCGGTTGTGCTTTTTGTAGTAGGGCAACTGGTCTTGCAACAGCCGCATATAGTTCATGGCGTAAGCGTCGGCCGAAAATGAGAAGCGCTGCGTGTTCTTCATCTCAGGATGGAACGGCATGCGCAGGTACTCCAAGCGGTAGCGCTGCTCTATGTTGCGACGCTTCACAGCCCTGTTGTCGTAGGGTTTGGTGGAATAGCGCATGGTCAGTCCCTCGTTGTAGAAGCATGCCTTCAGTTCGTCGGGCAATCCTTGCCCAATAATGTGTTGCCAGATATCATGAGCCGACAGATAGACGGGACGCTTGGAGTGATCGAAAATGTAGTGCATGATGGCTGTCAGAGTCTTGTCCTGCCACATAGACCACAGCTGATTCCATATTTCTTCGTTGAAGGGAATACCAATGCGCCCAAACACATCTTGTACATATTCGGGAACCATAGCGGCATTCTCGTCATATAGAATCTTGTCCTTGTGAACGCCTAACACATATTGCAGAATCATCTTGCCAATGACGTCACCTTCATGTGCACCGATGTAGATGCCGCCCTCCTCCATGCCTTGCAGCTCGTTGAAGTGATATTGCAACGACTCCTCGGGATATTGCCCGCTCTCGTAGTATTGGGTCAGCACGTTGGTCATCCTCACAGTGTCGCGCTTCGGAATGAGGTACTGCATCCACAGCTCGTAGTCGCCAGCAGGAGCATCCTTTGGCAACAGGACGATGGCTGAGTCAGCTGTGAGTTCTCTCCTGTCGGTCGTGGTAGCAAGCATCCCTTCATATTCGCAATAGTATGCGGTGTAGCTGCCGGGGATGGCCTTCTTGATTCGCTCCAACAGCGGCACCATATTTTCCTTGAAGTAATGTGTGCCCGTCTCCCAATCCTTACATCTCAGTTTGAACTCCTGACAAGAGCATATTTCGAAGAGGTTGCGCCACGCCACATTATCCTTCGGGTGCTGGGCGACGAAGTTGTTCCAATAATTGTACATGCTGTCTACCTTGAGCGAGTCCGACAAATAAATCGGTGCACCACCCCGCCCAATAAGTTCTGTTCTCTGTGCGCTAGCTCCCGTCATCATTGTGAGGCCCACCAGCATTGAAATGATTTTCTGTTTCATAATTACTTTTTTTAAGTTTGGTTTTGACAGCATACACACGAAACGTCAAATCGTTCATTTTATTTTCAAATTTATTGTTGTACTTTATTTATGTATACTACGTTTTCGCGGAAATATCTCTTTCGGGGCATTCACGTCATGCTGTAACCGACTCCGAGAGTCATTCCGAGCCACAAAGTTACGGAAAACGGCACAAAAAGCCCTCGGCAAAGCCTGGAAATCGGGTGCCGAGGGTGAAAGTCTTAAACTACTTAAAGAAAGTGGCGCTATTTTTCATTATCGAGAGAGTATTTATGGTTTGTCACTTTGTCGTCACCAAATATACATCGTGTGTACCTCCATCTCTACTTGCTTTCATGGCTGCTGCCGTACCTCGCTTCAGGACTTTGATTTTCTTGATGGACTCTGGCACGAGTTTATTGAAATCTTCCTTGCTGGCTACCTTGCCGTTCACTATATACACTATTGCATCGGCTTGCTTCTTGGTGTATATCTTCATCACACCATTCTTCCCCTTCTCGCCATACGACTTTGAGACCTCATCGCCTGGATTGTATACATCAATGTAGTCCATCTTTTCGGTGATTCCGCTGAGATTGCCGTTATATTCCTCTCCGTCAACGATTATAAGGGGATTATGCATGAAGGCTTTCATAGAACTGGAGGTCATAGGGATACCACGTGCCGCAGCCTCCTCTTCCGTCAGAACGTGGGTCATGGTCTTTGTCGTTGTGCCCTCTATCTTCACCCAGTCGTCAGTTGTGAAGATATTGTGGATAGTTGTGGTAGGCAGCACTTTCATGTCATAGTGCTTGATGGTCTTACCTACCAGTTGTGAACCATCGAAATTCTCTACATGTTTTCCGTCAATAACATAGAAGTTGTCATGTGACTCAACAGTTTTTACTTGCACATCCTGCTGTGCTTCAGCTGCCGTGCAGAATAAAACTGCACAAAGCAGAGTTGTCAGAATCTTTTTCATAATCTTGAATTTTATCATTATTGAATGTTACATGTTTATAGGCATTACGCGATAACAGCTTCCCTCGTCGTTGGCATAAATGATGTAGGAGGAAGATAAACCGTCTTTTGGCGTTTTGGTGACAATCATGACATCACCTGCAGGCCGTAACTGATAGGACTCCACTTGCTCGTTCTGGAAATTGGTTGCTTCTGTCATTTCTGCTACGTGAATGCCTGCATCGGCTTCTTTCCTCTTATGCCAATGTGCAGTTTTCCGGGGCTGGGAGATTGCATCTGCATGTGAGGCATTATCCGTGTCCTCGCTAACTCTTTTGGGTTCTTCTTTCTGCGGCGTTATGGCTTCTGGCACAGTCATAGCGACGGGGTTCTGTTCAATCACTTGGTGCTCTTGGCTGTTCGTCAGGAGAAAGAAAGCAATTACAGCAGCAGCGGCAGCAGGTATAAACCAGTAGAGGGAAATGGTCTTGCCGTGTCTCTCAGGTTTGCCGTCCATCAGACGATCGAACTCCTCGGCTTTCTCGTCTGAGAGAATGAAGTTGTCTTTCAGCCTGTCAGTGGCATCCATAAGCAGTTGCATATCCTTGTCCTCTAATGTGAGGGGTGCTTCTGCATGACTGTAGAAGTCATGAAGCATACGTTCTTCCTCTATGGTGGTCTCTGCATTCAGATACTTTTCCACCAGTTGTCTCCGTTTTGTTATGTCATTGAGATTTGTCATTTCTTGTTCCTCCCTATCTTTAAGAGTTCCATCATTCTCTTTCTTGCAGCGCAAATCATCGTCTTTGTGCTGGTGGGCGTTGCATTGCAGGTTGTAGCAATTTCCACCATTGACATTCCTTCGGCTCGCATCATCAACATTCGCTGTTGCGTTCTCGGCAGTTTTGCCAATGCATCGCTTATTATCCGCTCGGTGTCGTGAGTTATCATCGACTGATCAGCCTGTACGTTTCCGATGATGTTGCTGGTCTCGTCAAGCGGCTCATGTTGCTCTTTATTGAGTTTCAAGATGTCAATGCACACATTCTTTGCAATCAACATAGCCAGTGCTTCGGGCTTCTGATAATCGCTAAGCCTGTCTTGCATTTGCCACAGACGCAAAAGAGTTTCTTGTACGGCATCCTCCGCGTCGTAGGCCAGTTCCTGCTTGTCGAAGAAACTCCGGCAGAGATTCATCAGCTTTGGACGAACGGATGTTGCAATATTTTGAAAGTCTTGCGATTCCATTTTGTTGATGCACTTCTGCTATTAACACGAATAAGAACGGGAAAGGTAAACTAAAAAAAATGGAAAGATCTCGTTCGAGGCATTCATTTTATGATGTGACCTTCTCCACCAAAGGTCAAGTCAGACGGCAAAGGTACGGAAAACGGCACAAAAAAGCCCTCGGCAAAGCCCGGAAATCGGGTGCCGAGGGTGAAAGTCTTAAACTACTTAAAGAAAGTGGCGCTATTTTTTCGCTTCGAACGTGATATCCTTGCGGATGGTGCTCAGGTAATTGGGCGTGACGCAGAGAAAAGAGGCGAGGTCCTGCAAGGCAAGGTGATGCACGATGCCGGGACAACGACGTAGCAGCAACTCGTAGCGCTCGCGGGCCGTGGCGCGGTGGAGGTCGAGGTAGCGGGCATGTTTCTGATTGAGTAGGTGCTCGGCTACGACACTGCGCAGTTCCATCGTCTGCATGTTCTGACGAAACATCTGCAGCATCTGTTCGCCCGTGACACGGAGCATGCGGCTGGGCATCATCGCCTCGATAGTGGTCTGGGCAGGAAGCCCGAAGAGGCAGTTGGGATAGTCGGTCACAAACTCGCCCGCGAACGAAAACCACGTGATATGTTCCCTGTCGTCGCTGATGCCGTGCGTCACATACTTGAAGCAACCATCCGTCACGTAGCCAAACCAACGCGACGGGTCGCCCTCGCGCTCCATCTGATCACCCTTGCGGTAAGACACCGCCTCACCCTCACGCTCGCAAAACTCGCGCAGCGCCTTGATGTCAATGCTATTTTTCCCGAATTTCTGTTCCATATCGTCGCTGCTTGTTATAAAAAATCAAGAGGTAGAAGGGCTAAAGATACACATAAGATTGCGGGGCAAAGTTCACATTGTAGTCACTCAGGCGTTTACGTTTTTTGAATTTTGTTACTTGGCCAATCTTGATTGCGTAGGCTTGGGTTTTGCGAGAAAAATATAACCGGTAGAACTCTTCGCTGATTCCTGAATACTCGCGAGTTTGCTCCCAGATACGATCCACGTTGTCATTGAGAATTTTATCTATATGAAATTCACCAATGACATACTGCCAAGGAGAAGAAGCGTAAACGACGACGGTATCAACATCCTTATTCTTGAAAATACTCTTGCGGAACTCGTATTTCTTGGTGCCGTTGAATATCTTCTCTGCGAATTCTGGCTTAATTGATAATAATACTTTCATCGACTTCTCCTTTCTTTAAGATTGCGTCAAATTGTCCGTCAGTTAATTGGAAGAATCCCCAATAGTCGGGTGCCATTTTCAGTTCGTCAACCATGTAGCCGTTGGTAACTCGCTTCGTAAGTGCAATGTTATAGGTCATCTTCAGAACATAGCAGTTTTTTTGCTGATACCATTGTCTCAGTTCGTCGGGATTGAAGATGCTGTAGTAGTTTGTATATGCAAGAAAATCTTCTACGTTTGCAAAGTCCTTGTTGGTTTTGACTTCTTCTATTTGGCATACGGATGTTATCACACTACGATAGCGGGCAGAGCCTTTGTCATCCTTTGTGCGATAGATTGCGATGAGGTCTCCGCGCTGTAGTTGCGCCGTGTCTGGCATAAAGCAAAGATAGATTTTATGGATGCTGTTCGTGTATGAGATGTCCTTGATTAGTTCATATTTCTGGTTTTCCTCGTTCTGCAAGATAGAGTCTGGGAACATCTTTGTATGATACACGGGGTAGATGGAAAGCAGGAACTTTCGTTTGCCTGTTGTTTTGAGCAAAGGATAATCCTTAAGAATATCGCCCGTGAGTACCTTCATATTTTTAATAAGCACAAGTTCTTCGCCTTTCTTTCCTTCCTCATTAAAGCCGTATCGCTGTAGGATGCGGATAAGCCCATCGTGCTTGGGAAATATGGTCACATAGATTTCATCGGCTTTCATATATAGGGCCGCATCCATGATCTTCTTGACGAAGCGCTCACCAAGTTTGGTGTTATGGGCGTCTATCTTGAATGTGCCAACCTTCATGCGATTGCAAGCAGGACGGGCGGGAGTGACATCGGTCAACTCTTCTCCACTTTCATTCTTTAGATACAGGAATGCTTGTAGACAGTTGTTAGTGTATTGTACATAGGCCTTGCTATTGTCCTTAGATTTCTTTTCAAACCACACCTCAAAGCCAGGGTAGTCTTTTTTCAGGCTATCGAAGAACGTGTCGTTCAAATCAATGTCAGCAAAGCGTTTTAATATAATTGTCTCATCCATATAAAACAAGTTTAAATCCTATGCGTTAGATAGCTCTTGCGTCCATATCAATTAGAATCTCGATTTATCTGTTACCCTAACTACGTACATAAAATCACTTGAATCTGCACTCAAATGATCAAAACCACTTGAAAGAACTATTTCAAGTTTGTCATCAACAATTATGTACCTATCATGACGGCCTTTTAGCGTCGCATCTAATTGTGGATTCCATTCTGCACATTTTTCCGTAAGAGATTTGATTCCATTCGGTGAAATATGAGAGAATAGGATTGTAAGTTTCTTCTGAGGCAGAATCTTTACCAAAGTTTCGATATTCCGTGCTTCTTTTGGCTGCTCTGCAAAGTATTTGTCATAAACAACAATCTTCTTTGCCCCAGAGCATAATGCCTTTAGATGCTTTATGGCTTTGTCGCGTTTTTCTGCTATATCATAGAAAGATGAGAGATTGTTCTCAATCTTTTCTTTATCGGATGTCACATTAACATAGGGGAAATCGCTACATCCACAACATAGTATGACCTTATACATTGTATGTGATTGTGCCAGTTCCTCTTTCGTCTGTTGTTTTAGCCCATTTTTTGCAAGAGATTTTTTCATTTCAGGAGTTAATGGCTGCCCTGTTCTCTCATATTGTGCTATATTCGTAATAAGGTCTCCTTTGAAATAGTGAAGCAGACATTTTATGCGCTCCACTTCCTCTTTTTCAAGTTTTTCTCCATTCTTAAACTTGTGAAAGTCTTTGAATAAATCATCGTCAAGAACGACGTGGTATTTTCCTTTTGGCATAATTCAGTCCATTTCAAGCATTTCGTCCAACGTAGCATCAAAAAATCCCTCTGGGAAATCAATATTGAATTTACCATTGCCCATGAAATCCAACCTTTGGAATGGGTCGGTAATCCCTCCTTTATAATAGAGAATGGCATCGGTATTTTTGATGTGGTTCTTATAGACCTCATATTGTATTTTATTGATGAGATTTTCACAATGAGTCTCTAACAAAAGCTGGATTCCTGCATTTGATATGAACACAAAGAACTCACCAAGTCTTGACTGGGCAGCTGGATGAAGATGTATTTCCGGATTCTCAAGCATTAAGGTGTCACCTTTCTTTGCCCTTAAGCACATAATCAAGATTTTGGCAAGATAGCTCACACCTACTCCTAATTGCTGAGGAGACAGATTGGGCAAGTCATCGCTTTTATAAATAACCTTAACGCGGTTAGAAGTGACTCTCTCTGTCTGCATTTCAAACTTAATACCGAGGATGTATGACAGCCACCAATTCAATTGGGCAGAAAGTGTTTCGGATTCTCTATCCTTGATAAGAGAAGCATCTAATTGGTTTGATTTCTCCGATTCAAATGTTCCAAATATATATTCTCCCTGTATCCCAACTTTGAACTTAGGAGAAACTGCTTCCATGTCTAAATTGTATGCTAAGCGATTAGCTGAAAGATAATAGATGGAATCTTCTAAATCTATTTCATCACTTCTTTCAGAAATGGCAATCTCATCATGATTGATTTGTGTGTTGAAGTGTTTCTTGTTGTCAGATTTTACTACAATATTTATATCCTTGGCATTAACATTTCTATTACGGTTTGTCGCAAATGATAAATCGTAAGAAGACAGCAAAATACTCGCATTTTTGCCATTATTATAATAGAGCGCAGCCAATATTGCTTGAAAACAAGTTGACTTACCCGTAGAATTGAGGCCTGTTAAAAGAGTCAACGGCTTAAGATCCAAATTCTCTGAAACAATTCCTCTAAAATTATTAATCAATATTTGCTGTATCATGTTTTATTTGCTCTAAGAGTTTTTTTGCAGTTGAAAAGCGTTCAGTAACATTTGTAGAAGAATCCACATTAGACATCAACATTTTCTGATAATCGTATGTGTCTTTAAACTTGTTTATTGCATCACGAGTGATTTGTGAATTGTTTGTGACACAATCATCCGAGAAAATATAAGCTAACATTTCGAAAAGAGGCATATTGATAGGACGTTTACGACTTTTTCCACTTTCATCTTCATAGGCCGCAAAACGATATGCGTCTTCTCCCATAATTCTGTAGCTATTATTCATTGCACGTAAAAACATTGTACGGCAATCGGCAATTAGTTCGTCAGAAGCCTTCTCATTGATGAAAATCATCATCTTAGCCAAGAAATCATCAATGTCACTTTTGTATTCTATAGCTTCACCGTTCTGTTTTAACACAACATCTGCTTTCCTATATAGCAAATAGAATGAAATTGTACGGAGAACCACATAATTATCTTTTTTACGTTTAGGACTAATACCATGTCCCGTTGCTCTGAGAAACTCTTCCGTCTTACTTAATTCAGAGATAAGTCTTGTCGACTTTCCACGATACAAAGCATTTCTCATCTCTTGATTAGTCAAACGGGTACCACCCCTATTAACTCTATCGAAAATGTCGTATTTCACACGTTCTGGAGTAGGTGGCTGAATAATATAGAAATACATTTGAGAATCCTCAAATATGCCCTGCATCTTTGCATCTAAGTCAGAGAACTTACAATCATTGTATTCAGGTAATATTTTTAGATCTTTCAAAACCAATTTGTCATTTAAGAAATCTAATATTGCAGATATACGTTGGCGTCCATCCACAACTTGCTTTTTACCATCTCTCATCTCAAATAGATACATGACAGGAATAGGTATTCCCATTAAGATAGATTCTACAAGTTCAGCGCCCTGCTTCTTAGCCCACACATTTCCTCTTTGGAAATCGGGGTCAATTATCAGTTCTTTCCTATCCTCTACCAAGCGTTTAATATGCAAGGTACTATACTGGGCCCTTGTCACACGAACCTCTGCATTAGGATATACTTCGTTTACTTCTGCGGAGGAATTGTAAGATTCACCCTCTAGAAGGTCATCGTATCTATCTATATCTCTATCTTCTTGCATAACCTGACAACATTTAAGCGCACAAAGTTACACATTTTTTATGAGATTCTGAACAACAATGATGTTTTTAACACGATTTTGTGTAAAATTTGGTTATAGAACGGTCTAAAGTGAAACAATCCTATGCATAATCAAGTCCTCAATCATATTCGAAAGAACTGATCAAAATACATTTATGGAAATTTGACACTCAAAAGGGGACTTCATGACAAATTTACATTTTTACCTCTGTATAGTGTCGAAATTGAACTGAAGACATGAACATTTGTTCAGACTTTCACTTCGATGCCCACATTTTAGATTTGCAAAGGACTTATTGCTTGGTTGTTTTGTAACTTTGCTGTTTTTTGTAATCGGGAATAGTCCCGAATCAATTCAAATTTATTATTACTATGAAGAAAAATGTATTGTTTGCGTCAGTCCTGGTGGTGCTGGGGCTGACGGCATGTGAGAGAACGCTCGACGTTGGGGAGGATAATGCCTCGACGGGGCAGGTGAAAAACTCGGTGCTTCAGGTACGGACACGTGGAGCATCGGGCGACGGAGCAACGGTGGCATACCCTGTTGCGGTGTATGTGTTCGAGGGTGACGAGTGCAAGGCATCACAGACTATCGGCGACGAAGGGCAGACGCTGAACATTGCACTGACGGAGGGGACGTATTCGGTGTATGCCGTGGGCGGTGTGTCGTCATCGGACTATGTTCTGCCTTCAGTGTCGGACGCTTTGACGTCATCGGCGATAGCACTACAAGAGGGAAAAAACAGACCGATCTGATGACGGCTTCGGCTACGGTGACGCTGGTGGACGGCGGCACGAATACCGTCACCCTCGGCATGGTGAGGAAGACGATGCTGATTCAGGACGTGACCATCAAGAAGGTGCCTTCAGCGGCTACGGCGGTCACGGTGACGATTGCCCCGCTATGGCAGAGCCTGACCATCGGTGGGACGTACAGCACGACGAACGGCAGCAGTACCATTACGTTGACGAAGCAGGAGGACGGGAGGACGTGGAAGAACAACGGCAGTGCCTATCTGCTGCCACCAAGCAGTCAGCCCGCCAGCATGAGTGTGAACATCACTGTGGGAGGCACAACGAAGACTTATACCTACAGTACCAGCGACGAACTGGAGGCGGGGTATAAGATTAATATCGACGGTACCTATACCGAGGCCGTGGGCGTGAACCTGACTGGAACCATCACAGGCGCAACGTGGCTTGGGGAAAGGACGATTAGCTTTACGTTCGACGAAAGCGGCAGTAGTACGTCGGGGAACGACAACAACGGAGGCAATAATGGTGGCGATACGCAGGATTTCCCATCGGTTGGCGACACGTACCAAGGATGCTATGTGCTGGCCGTGACGGTGGAAAATGATGGCCAGTCGGCTGAGGTGGTGCTGCTTTCGCCCAACGAACGGGCGGTGACGAGTGCCAGTGATGCTGAGTCGGCACTTGCCAGCCTCGGTGTGGACGGCATCAGCGATTGGACGGTGCCAACCAAGGCGCAGATGGATGCCTTTGCAGCAGCACGGAACGACGTGACTCCTGCACCTGCAGCCGGAACCTACCTCTATAAGAATAACAACGGAGTTTATTATCAGTACAATCTGGCCACTGGCGCTACTGTCTCTGCCAATTATATCACAGGCATCAACCTCCGTCCCGTCGCCATCGTTTCAATCACTAAAGACTAAACCGCTATGAAGAAATATTTGTTTATCGCTCTCGCCGTGCTGGTTACAGCGTGCGAGAAGCCCATCCTCGACGAGGACGTTGTATCAATGAAGGAGGCGAATGTCATTCTGCACATGACGCAGTATGAGCAGGAGGCGTTTGGCAATAGTGGAAATCGTGCGGCTACCCGTGCCGCCACTGGCATCACGGAATTGTGCTCACGTCTGAACATTGCCATCTTCGACGCAGAAGGGACGAAGGTCAAGACCGTGGTGCAGAAAGAGGGCGATGCCTCGTTTGGCACTGTTGCCCTGACGCTTGCTGCCGGAACGTACCAGCTTGTGGTCAGTGCCCACGACGGCGAAGGGTCGGCCACGATTACCTCGACGGAAAAGGTGACGTTCCCGAACAATAAAGTGACCGACACCTTCTATTACTATGGTGACCTGGTTGTGACCTCCGAGGTGCAGTCCTACGACCTCACGCTGACCCGTGCCGTCGCCATGTTCCGTATGGTGCTGACCGACGATGAAATCCCGTCCGCGGTGACAAAGTTCAAGTTCTACTATACGGGCGGTTCTTCGACATTCTCGCCATCAGCTGGCTATGGCTGTGTAAACTCGAAGCAGACGGAAATCCGCACGGTTGCTGACGGTGTGACCACCTTCGATATTTTCACCCTGCCGCACACCGAGAATGACGTGTTGACGAAGCTCACCGTCACTGCCCTCGATGCCAACGACAACACTGTGAAGGAGCGCGTCTTCGAGAACGTTCCTGTCACCCGCAACCAGATTACGCGCTACACTGGCAATTTTTTCGGTAATGGCGGCAGCGGCCAGACCTCCGACGGCACCTTCCGCCTCACCGCCGATCCAGATTGGGACAGCGTGAACGGATATACGTTCTGATCTCTCTAAACTTCGAGAGCCGAGGCAACTGCGCCCCGGCTCTCGTTGTACTGATTTAGAGATTTTTCATCCAAACGAATAGAGCCAAAGTAGTAAGTGCGGTAACTATTATCACAGAACACGTAAAAATGCCCAAGCACCAGTTATAGACCCTTCGCGACAGAAAGACCCCATCGCTATAGGAAGACAGTCTGTCAATCTGGGCTTCGTGAGCAGCAAGCGTCTTTGCGAGTACCTTCCGCTCCCTTGTCATCTCTTCCCTCCATTTTCTCATTTCCGCAATATTAACCTTGCTGCCCTTTGTAAACTCGGCAAGGATACCCTGCTGCTGGGCGAGGTGGTCGTCCAACAGCTTCTTCATCAGCTCAATGTGCCGGGCATTCTGCTGATCCAGGCTCTCTGTATCACCAGACTCGATGACATCGAGCATGGCATCAAACTTGTTTCTACTATTCATCATCATGTTTTACTATTAACGTTTGTAACTTCTGCGCATCGGTTTACAAAGCCAGTTGGCCTTACGGGAACAGCGGCGAGCCCACTCATCATCGTCGTCATCCCTCTTGCGACCCCATCCGCTTTCAATGCTGCCGCCACCGCCTACTGATTCGGCCATCGCAGTGGCAGCATCAACATAGTTCACGAACAGTAGCATCGCCACGCGCAGAACTTCGTTGGTCGTTTGAGCGACACCATAAGATAACTCCACCGCGTCCTTCATCAGCTGATAGACCGACATGGGTATGGTCAGGTCGTAGTCTCTGCCATCCACGGTAAATGAGTCGTGAAACATCTCCCGCGTTTCGTGCCGCACGTCCTGAGACAACTCTGCTTCCAATGGTATGCGTGGCTTTGACTTAACAGGAGGTTCCTCGTCGTCATTCTTCTTTCGTGGCAGAGGCATGGTGATAATCGGGGCCTTTGTGTCCTGTTGGGGCTTGGCGGGCTTACGATATCCCTCAACTTCCTGCTCTCTATGCAACAGCACCCACGTTAGGTAGAGCTTGCTCGCCAACAGTCGGCGGTCTGTGCCCAGTTCTGAAGCCTTATAAGAAGAATTCCCCATTTTGATGCTATAGCCTCTTACTTGATCCATGCTGTCACGGTTCAGCTTAACCTTGTAGCCTCGCTTCCTCAGTTCATCTTCATAGAGCCACCAATCAAATCGCTGCATATTCCGAAGCACTTCATTACAG
>JAEEGH010023468.1_pt1 | contig 12537 bp, 3 predicted proteins | sample 9134181 | NCBI WGS metagenome assembly JAEEGH01 (sample SAMN16246544, study PRJNA631951) | gut metagenome | biome: gut microbiome; feature: rumen; material: DP-attached | host: Bos | place: Iran: Karaj | collected 2018-10 | reverse complement strand
TACGTATAAAGGAAATGCCGACCGATTATATGTCTTCAAGACCAAATCCTCAAGTTGGAACATCCTACAGCACATTACCATTGGTTACACGGTAACCTATGATAAAGGCACATACGGAACGGGAACGGTTGATCCTATGTACAAAACGCATGGAACGAGTTTGACCTTGTCGTCAAGTACATTCTCTCGTGATGGTTATGATCAAGACGGTTGGTCTACGAGTGACGGAGGTGACAAAGTGTATGATCTGGGCGGTAGTTATACTTCGAATGCAGAGATAACACTTTATCCGCATTGGGTTGGAGCGGCATCAATTAGCGCCACACTTGAGTCAGATACATATATGCATACCGGCGCAAGTGGCGTGCAGATAGGCGTGGAGATTACAGGCGCCAGCACGGGGTGGTACTATCGTGTGAAGAAAGGCGGAGGATATGAAACTCCTGATAACACAACTTATACCACGACCACATGGACGATGACCTCTACTATAGGTGCCGGAGCGAATACCTATACGGTTGAGTTATACAATGGCTCAGGAACAAAGATGGCGGAATCGAACGCCGTGACAGTAACCGGTGAGACAGGACATCCGGTAACTATAGTTGCTGGTGATAATGGTTCCGTAAGCCCGTCTGGTGTCGTTTATGCTAACGGAGATCACTTACATCCGGAGATTACTGCCACTCCGGCTTCCGGTTATCATTTCGTCAACTGGACATTGAGTAACAGTAACGCTACGCTTGATGATGAAGATGCGGCGACAACAACTATTACATCTGCTTCCGGAGCTTGTACCATTACTGCGAACTTTGCTGCGGATTGTACGAAGCCAGGAACACCGAGTCGTCCTACGATTGAGGTAGGAACTTTGACACACGCGGGAGCTACGTTCTGTTGGGATCCTACGGGAGCTACAAGTAATTCTAATGGATATATGGTCTCTGTTGTGAAAGTTAGTGATGGAAGTACTGTACTCGACTGGACATCAACCGGAATTTACTCGATAGGTGGCGCTGGTGGTTTATATGATGTAACCGGACTGGATGATTTGACGACTTATCATTTCATAGTACGAGCAATTGGTGAGGTTGGATATTGTGCTTATGGAGATACTTCGCGACTTACGTTCACGACATTAGGTACTTCTTATGACATCACGTATCATCTCAACGGTGCAAGTTGGGTAAATGAGGGTGCGTCGACCTATCGTCACGGAACAGGTTACACGCTGCCTGTTGCCGGTGATATGTCCAATACTGGTTATACCTTTGGCGGATGGTTCGCAGATGATGACCTTGAGACCGGAGGTAGAGTATACTCTATCGGAACCTCCGAAACCGGCGCTAAAGAATTCTGGGCTAAGTGGACAGAGAATGAGTATGACGTGACGTATGATGAGAACGGTGGTTCGGGCGATGCTATGAGCGCTACTCATGGTCACTATGTCACGATCAGCGACAACTCCTATACCGCTCCGAGCGGCAAGGCGTTCGTAGAATGGAATACCGCAAATGATGGTTCCGGTGCTTCGTACAACCCTGGTGATGAGATAGAGTTAACAGCAGATCTTCCGCTTTATGCGATTTGGGCAACAGATTATACGATTACCTGGGATGCTTCTCCAGAACTGAGTGGTGTGGCTGCAAAGCCGAACCTAGGAGGTGGCAATTATACTATTACCGCTAGAGTGGCTACCTGGACAGGTACGTTGACAACGAGTATGATTAGTACTGAGACGAGTGGTGTGACCATCACGAGTGTGGCGGTTGATAACTCTGCTTCGCCTAAGACTATTACGGCTACGTTCAACGTAGGCGCAAGTGTAGAAGGCGAATCTATATCGTTCACGCTCGATGTACCGGCGGCTGGAGTTTATGGAGCGAAGTCCAGTACAGAAGATTTTGATATAGATCGCTGTACAGGTAGTTCAAGCGGTAGTGATGGTGTGCTCTTTAGCGCAGAGTTCAAAGATAGTGGTTTAGGTTCTGACAATATTTGCGCTGCTGCGAATACAGCTTATACTTTCACGACTACGGAGTTGAAATCTGCGCCTACGGGCGGTTCGATTAAGGCATATACAACGAGCAACTTAAGCCACATGAAGTTCGCAACGAATGCAATTTCTATAGCCGGAAGCAATGGTGTGATTCAGATAGATTTGAATAATCCAATAGCAACGAATGACTTGTTTACGTATGTGAATGTCAATAGTAGTACTTCGTCTGCTTATCTGCGTCATACATCGGCAGATAATGAAACCGACCAGATAGCATTGACAGGGTACAATAGTCAGGAAAAGAAAGTGATGCTTCCTGCCGGATACAATGGAAAGACAACCCTATATGTTGTCCGCAACAGTAATGACTTCAAGTTGCATAAAGCGGCAGTAGTACGTCCTGCATTCTTGATGTTGCTACGGGATGATACTCCAACTTCAACTACAAACTTGGAGGGATCGAATGTGGAAATAACTACCTCTACTTATTTGACGACTATTCAAGGTGGTCATGTTTATTATACCAGTCCGTCATCGGGCGATTTGAAGATATATAGAAGTAGTAGTAAGAACTATGTAAACTTTAAAAGTGGAACCGGATATCTAAAGGTGGTATTGGACGATGCTTTGCAAGAAGGCGATGTAATTGGTTTTGACTCATACAATACCAATAACCTAGACTTCACAACCACAGCTGAGCATACAAGTGTTATTACAACAACCAATCAGTTATATACTGTAAATTCTTCCTCTGCACTGAAAGGCAAAACCACATTCTACATCTGGCAACATAGCGGTTCTTCAGACTACCTGAGAGGTCTGCAGATTGCTCGTTCAGGTATTGCCGGAGGTGGCGGCGGAACGGACAAAATTACTCCGACCTTGACGTGGAGCGGAGGTTTGGTTGATGCTGTGGATAAGTATGACACGGATGTGGACTTTACTTATTCGGCTTCACAAGACAAGAATAGTTTAGGAGCTCTTACGTATAGTAGTAGCGATGAAACCGTTGCTACCGTTAACGCTTCCGGTAAAGTGCATATTCTGAAAGCCGGTACTACAACGATTACCGCTAATTTGGCAGAGTCGGGTTGTTATGAGGAGGCTGAGATTACCTATACATTAAATGTAATCAGTACCTGTACAGATGTAGCCGGTACGTTGACTGCTGTAGATAACGGTTGTGACGGCGTTGACTTGACGGTTAGCGGGCATACCGGAGAAGGAGTGAATACGACTGTTGTCAAGTGGTATAAGGATGGTGAATATCAAGATGACGTTGCGTATAACAACAAAGAATCGATTACCGTAACGGCTGCCGGAGAATGGTCTGCTCAGACTACTGCTAGTGGAGATGGGCACTGTGTACGTAACTCCAATTCCGTTACCGTAACAGCCCGTTCCGCCGCTTCTGCAACGAGAATTGTGAACCAATGGTACGTTAAGAATGGTCGTCGTACGCCGGATATCGCATTAGTACAGACAACAAATGCGGTCGGCTTCTATGTTAAGGTTGGTGATCTTAAGATTTGGGACGAAGCTAATTCGATAACTACCGGTTTTGGCGGTTGTGATTTCTATATGGGTGCAGACGGCATCATCTACCTGAAGGGTCAGACGTCTACGAGTGCTCCACCGAGCGGATTATCTGCCGGTGATGAGACGCTTAAGATTACAGCAACCGGTTGCGGCAGTAACTCCAGCGAATTGAGTATCGTTATCCATAAGCAAGCTGCGACGACGGCTAAGTCTGTAGCCTTCGTAGTGGATGGTACAAAGGGCGGCGCAGTAACGGCATTTACAGCATCCCATGCAACTACGTCTCCGCTGTACGTTTATCTTGATTCTATAGGTACGGCTGCAAGCGCGCGTAAGTTCACATTGACTGGACGTAATGCTTATTGGAGCACCGTGGATTCGACACTCAAAGCACATTATTCACAGTTTGATATTATCCTCATCACCGATGATCCAAGCACGAATACGGTTGTTAAAAAGGGAGATGACTACAAGACCAAGGGTTACGTGAATGCCTTAGGAACTCTTATTGACATCCGCCCGATATTGTCGATGGAGGCATTCGTTAGCCGTTTGACCAACTGGGGAAGTAAAGGTATTAAGGGTAATCCGACTTCTCCGAATCCGCGTCAGTATGAGATGCGTCTGCAATGTAAGGATCACGAGATCTATTCCGGTCTTCCTGCTCCGGCTCCTGGCACACATGTATGGTCAGAGACCATCGGAGGAGAGGAGTATCGCCATGTAATCATGATAGATAGTACTAAGAGTCCGTATACGGGCTGGGCGTATAATTCCAAGACGGATTCACTTCCGGCTCTGCAAGGCTTCACCGCGGAGGCCATGGGAGATTTGTTGGGACTCGGTGTTATTTCTAATGGTGCACTGCAAGCAGGTATCGAGCGTCAAGAAGAACCGGCAGCCCGTCTGTTATTGCTTGGCGTGAACGCTAAGGCGCTGCCGAACGCGTTGACTGCGGAAGGTAAGCGAGTGATTAGTAATGCCTTGACCTATTTGCTTAAGACCAATATGGAAGAGGTAGATGACTGCTCGAACTACTTCACAGGAAAGACAAGCACGGATTGGAATACATCAACTAACTGGTCAAAAGGTTCGCTGCCGAACTATGAGACGAAAGTGCGTATTCTTGCTCCTTGCGAGGTAAGCGGCGTTACAGCTCACGTGGCGCAAGTGGATATCGTTTCCTCCGGAGAGAGTAGTATTCGTGGATCTCATAGAAGTGGCGATAAGACCTGTACTGGTCAACTGACCATTAATGCGAATGGCGCTTTGATAGTGGAAGGAAAGATACGTACCGCTGAGGCTCCGTATTTCGCGGCGAATGATCTTAAGCCGACCACCGTCAATGACCTGGTTCTCAATACGAATGAGTATAACCAAGCCGCGCTTATCTTCGATAATGACGAAGGTAAGACCCAAGCAACGGTGAATCTGTACAGCCTTGGACGCTATGATGAAGAATATAAGTTCCAGTACTTCGCAATACCGATGGAGTATCTGCCGATTAACCCGTCGTTTGCTAATGAGACGCACGGAGGCACTCAGATACTGACTTATGTTTATACAGAGGCAGGAGGATGGGATCGTAGAGGTTATTATGCGGACTTGTATGCTTTTGAGGGTGTTGCTATTACAACCAACACCACGGCAAGTTCTATGAGTTATCAGATGAAGGGTAACTTGGCTTCGACGGACACCAAAGAAATCACATTAACTTATACTACTGACGGTTATAACATGGTCGGGAATAGTTGGACAGCGCCGATTCAGATTGACCAGCTCTCCGAGGATAATACGGATGCAAAGATAACCAAGACGGCATATGTATATTGCGCCGGCAATGACGGAGGAACGGAATCGGATGCGGCGGAAGGCGTGGAGACACCAGGACAATGGATTCCTATCCCGTTCTCAACCTCCGGTACATCAGGTTGGAGAGACGCAGGCAAGTTGAGCGTCATTCCGGCTATGCAGGCCTTCCAAATCAAGGTATCCGCTGAGGCTACGCTTACGCTGGATTATGATAAGGTGGTTCGCGGAAGTACCAACAGTCTGACAGAGAAACTGCGTACGCCGATGCGTAGAAGCGCTCATTCGGATGTCCCGATGTCGATCATTCGCGTAAAGGATAGCAAGACGTACACCGATCTATGTCTCCTCGAAGGCGAGCTCTTTAGCGATGAGTTCGATAACGGATGGGAGGCAGAATATATGGACGGTGATGGTCTTTCTGCTACTCTGTACGCGGAGACGGAGATTGGACGAATGGCTGTAGCGGCTATGCCGGAGATAGAAGGAACGGTACTCGGATTCGCTCCGGGTAAAGAGCGGGACTACACGTTCACCTTCCTTGGCGCGGATATGGGCTATTACCTCAATGATATCAAGTTGCAGCAATCCACGCTTATCAACGCGGAGAATAGCTACACCTTCACCTTCGAGGCCGGCGACACGAACCGCTTCTACATTAGCCGTACACCAATTAATGCGCCGGCAATTACGACTGGTATTGGCAATACAGGCGATAACGTTTGTGCGAAGAAGTTCATCATGAACGATAAGATGTATATTCTGGTTAACGGCCTGTTGTATGATGCTACAGGCAAACATATTAATAGCAAATGAGAGGAGGAATAGAGATGAAGAGATATATGATTTGCATAGTAGTGGCGTTGATCGCTTGTGTAGCACAAGTAAATGCCGTGAACTATAATGGTACGTATAGAGGCAGATCCTCGCAGCCGGCGTATATGGCGCCGGCTACGGCTACTGCTCCTACTGTGGACTTCCAATCGACGAGCGCCATGCCAGTGATGATGAGCACAGAGAGCATTCTCAATGAGGATGGTACGGTGAATGCGGAGGCGTATGGCGTAGGGCAGAGGAATTCTCCCGCTCAGAGAAGAATAGGAAACCCGATAGTTAACCCCAACGATCCCGGTAACGTTCCTCTCGGCGACGGTCTGTGGGTATTGCTGCTGCTCGCGGGGGCGTATGTTGTGGTGAGGAGAATAAAGGAAACTAGGATCCTAGGAGCATAGGAGGCAAAGCGATAGAAATAATTAAAGGAAACTAAGATCCTAGGAACCTAGACTCTTAGAACCCTAGATTAATAACTAGAAAGGAACAAACAATGGCGAAACTCAATGATGGTGGATTCCTTGAGGTGAGTGGTGATTATCGGGATTTGATCTTCTATAAGAAAACGAAGATCCTGTTTGATATGACCTATTGGTACAAGGATCGTTACCTTCAGCGGGGAGATCGTACGCAAGACCAGATGCAGCAAGCCGCCCGAAGCGGCAAGCAGAATATTGCTGAGGGTAAGGAGGATGGCGTAACGAGCGTAGAGATGGAGTTGAAACTTGTCAATACGGCGAGAGGTAGTCTAGTTGAGTTGCGCGAGGATTATGAGGATCAGTTGATGATCAACCGCCTTCCACAATGGGACAAGAACCACCCTCGATATAGCGCGCTGGTGAATTACTGCTATAGGCATCACGAGTTGGCTGACTACCAAAAATTCTATGAGAAATGGAGTAAAGAGGAGTTTTGCAACGTGGCGCTGACGCTGATTCATCAGGCAGATCGAGGTATGTGGAATTGGATGAAAGCGCGCGAGGTGGAATTTTTAGAGAATGGCGGTATTCGCGAGAAGATGTCAGCCGCGAGGAAAAACGCGAGAGGGTATTAAAGGAAACTAGGCCCCTAGGATCCTAGGAACCTAGAACCCTAGATCAATCAGCATTATGAAACATCCTATCCTATACATCGTTTTTGCCGTAGCGCTATTGACGGGCTGCGGACAAAAGACCGGAAAGGCATCGGACAGAGACGTCCGTAATGCGAACGAGATGCGTACGAGGTACTCAGCTGAGATCATCAATGCGCGTATGTCCGCTTGGTACAACAAGGACAATCAGGTCGGATTCCCCAACGCCAACAGCACCAACGGCATCATTCAACCCGAGGCTGAGGCTTCGTGGGATTACGTCCCGGGCGTCGTAGCCAAGGGTATCCTCGATGTATGGGAATACTACCAAGACTCCGCCTGGGCGGACGCTTGGTACGAAGGTCTGTGTGCCTGGGCGCTCAAGCAGACGGCTACCGACAAAGGGGGTATATTGGACGATCTCAATTGTACGAAAGTGTTCCTCGGATTGTACGAGGGCGCCAAGCCCGGCGGACGTTTCGAGAACGCCGAGAATGCGGCGTACTTTATGGAGCAACTGCGTCGCGGAGCACGAGGGCTGGAGGATCATAAAAACCGCTATACGATCTCTTCCGGCGGCGCAGAAGGCGGCTGGATGCATAAGGCAACGGATGACCCCGCCAAGAGTTATTACGGCCAGATGTGGTGTGATGGCGCGTATATGGGTCAGGCGCTTCTTGCCCAACTCTTAGTGATCGGTGCGACCGAAGGAACGAATCTCGGTTGGAACGATGTATATGACCAGTTTAATGCCTCGTGGTACTACCTCTGGGACGAAGAGAAGGCTTTGCCTTACCATGTGATCTTCACGGACGTAGCGACCAATAATAACGCGCGCGCGATATATGAAAGCGGACACGCGTATGCCTGCGCGAACGACAGCGCCATCTATCATTCGGAAGAGTACTGGGGTCGCGCAGCGGGATGGTATATGATGGCGTTAGTCGATGTGCTCGAGGCGTATCTCGAGAACTTAATGGCGAATGGCGAATGGACGAAAGGTGAACCCCTTCCCTCTGCGCAGCATCTCGATGAGATGCGGGAGATGCTGACCCTTTTAGCTGATGGCGTCGTAGCACGGCAAGATCCTAACACCGGTTGTTGGTACCAACTCTTGGCGTATGACAGCACGAAATGCGCCACGCAGGGCATTGACGACACCGGTTCACCCAAATACACGAATGTTGCCGAAGGCGGTACGCAATGTAACTACATCGAGTCTTCCGCTTCCTGTCTTATCACAGCGGCGCTGCTGAAAGGCTCACGCCTCGGACTCATCAACCATGCCGAAGCCGGCAAACGCGGCTACGAGGGCATCGTAAAGACTTTCCTGCGCAAAGAAGATGGCAACTATACCATTACCTCCAGTTGTCAGTCCGCCGGCTTGAGCAAAGACCGAAACGGTTCGGCTGCCTACTATCTCATCGGTAAGGATGTCCCGATACAAAATAACACCGAGGGAAAAGTCCTCGGTGCCTTCCTCATGGCCGCCGTCGAGTACGAACGACTGATAGAAAGATAGATTATAGAAGATAGATATCATGAAAAAGAGTTTTGCTGCGATAGTCATCGGACTTTGTTGTTTCCTTGGAATGAGAGCCGAGGGAGTGGTGGTATTGGCTCATGATGATTTCGAAGGCGGTAGTGCCGGGTATGCCAAAGGCGGATTCAGTTCCGTTGGCGTTACAAGTGCAGACGGTACGGTCAGAACAGGCACATACGCATTGGACGTAAAAACCAAAAAGTCCACCAGTGAAGGCTATGCGAAACGTGGCACCAAATTGGGGTATATCAAAAACACATATGTCCACATCATCTCCTGGGTGAAGGCCGACGCCGCATACCAGATGTACTGGAAAGGAAATAGCAGCGGAACGAAAGTGACATTAGGCGGTGACGATGCATGGCATCGCTTAGCATGGGGCACTGATGGTTATCATTATACATCCAGTGATGGAACCAAGGATCATTATTTCTATGCCAAACAGAACAACGAAGCCGATAAACATATCTATGTAGATGATATCATTATCTACTATTCAACCGAAGCGCATACGGATATAGACAAACCGTCAGCGGCAAAGAATGTCGTACCATGCCCCACGGCAATCAAATGGACACCGGGTAAGGATACAATTGTGGCAGACGGTCAAACAGGTGTGGCCAAGACCTATATCCTTCGAAGCAAAGATGGCACCAGTACCGGCTTAGTCCTCAATGATCAAGGTAGTTATTCCGTGGGCCGCGAAGATGAGTCCGGTAAATTCGTTATCGTTGCCGAACTGGCACCGGACGTTAAGCGCTACGACGGCACTTTCACCACGGGTGATGTATATGCCATTGTGCATCGGGATACGGTGTTTAACTACTCCGATCCGACGTATTGCACCATACCTGCCATGTGTCTTCCTGAACCCACATTCACATGGACAAGCGAAAACCCGCTGAACGTGGGGGCTATCTATCCCATCTCCGTTACCAGCGACGCCGGAATACCGACTTTGACATTGGTAGGTGCTCCGATATCGGGTATCGAGTTTACTGCCAGCGGCAATAGCGGAACGGTTAAGATATATCCGTCTTTCACAGGTTCAAGTCTGAAATTCAAGGCCGTAACAGCTGCCAGCGCTTCGTATCAGGCCGGCGAAGAGATATATGAGGTGCCTGTGCATGCTTGCTTGGTAGAAGGAACGAATATCGTAGCCGCCAAATCAGCATGTATCAATGCGGGTAGTTCCAAACCAAAGTACTATCAGAATGAAGACGGTGTAGGCCGTTTCTCGAAAGAAAACGGAACTTCCACCTGCAGCGGTTCCGGCGGAACATATAACGAATTCGGACAGAATTTCTCGTATTACGTTTCGGCGCAAGAGTTCCTTTGTACGCCATACGTAGACAACGTAGTAAAAATACGTATTTATGCTATTGGAAATAAAGATACAGGAACGAAGGTAAATGGTGTATATTGGTCGGATAAGTACATTTCGTCCAAATCAAAGGCCACTGATATCACAAGCTCTTGTGCAACGGAGTATGGCAATCCGATAGGTCTCCCGAAGAACGAAGAGGGGTATGTAGATATCATCTTCCCGACGGCACTGAAGTCGATGGACTATGTTTATATCACCTTTGACCAGTCCAGTACGAAAGTGTACGCGATAGACTATATCACGACCGGTGGTAGCTTAACGGCATCTATAGCATGGACAACCGATCCGGGTTCCACCAAAGTAGTGACGGAAGGTGACGAAGGATTTACCTATACGGCAGCGCAGACGGGCGCTATCCAATCGTTAGGCACGATAAGTTATATATCTTCGGATCCGGAGGTAGCAAGCGTGAATGCAACCACAGGCGAAGTGACCATCAAGGATAACGGTTCGACTATCATTTCGGCTGTCCTCTCCGCTTCCGGTTGCTATAAAGAGATGTCGATTTCTTATCACCTGAAGGTGCAGGAATGTAAGGATGACCCATGTATCATCAGTTCGCCGAAGGCTATGAAGTGTCCGAGCGAGTCAGTTACACTAACCGTAGAGGACCGCGAGGAGAGCGCAACGATCCAATGGTACAAAGACGGAGTCGTTTTGCCGGGCGAGACAGGAATGACCTTGACTACCAGTGAGGCCGGTGAGTACAAGGCCGTGGCTACGAAGAATTGTCATCAACATTCGAATGTCATTACGCTTTCGGACTTGACGGCTGCGGCTACCATTACAGCGAAATTTGATTACTACTATATCAAGAACAACTTGTCTTCTTTCCATTCGATCAATATCCCGCTCTTCGAGGTAGCGAATGCAGACGGTATCTCGGCGAACTTCGACGTGACGAGTATCAATTGTTCACTTGTATTGGAGGATGGAAAGGTGTACTTACGTGGTCAGCCGACGATAACATCGAATAGTACAATCAATCCGTTTACCGTGACGGCAACCAATTCGTGTAACAGCACGAATGCAAACGCATCTATGGAATTGCGTCTGTTGGCTAAAACGGCAAAGCCGACAGTGGCGTGGGTGGTAACCGGAACGGATGAAGGAGGGTTTGATGCCGTTACCGGTGGTGAAGGAGCAGGTAATGCCCTGTTTGACTATTTGAATACGCATGGCTACTCGCTTACGGCAGTCAATGATTACGCTACAACGAATGAGAAGTTGATCGAGCAATACTATTCGCAATTCGACATTGTGGTTATGACGGACTTCCCAAACTCCAAACATACCCATGATAGCAAGAGTTATACGAATGCGGTGGGTTCGCTGATTGATAAGAAACCGATGCTCTCAATGGAGGCTTTCGTCTCGGCGCAACCGAACTGGCGTATATCGTCTGACCCGTATAATCCCTCGCCCAAGCAGAAGAGGATGAAATTGCTGTGTGCTGCTCACCAGATATTTGATCCGGCAGTAGAAATCGGAGTCTATACTGATGGCGATGAGTATGTGAATGTATTGGCATCGCTTAGCGGCAGCCGTACACTGCAAGGCTTTTCACCGGTCAGCATCCCGGATTTCATCTTCATTGCTACCATTCATGACGATACGCATGGCGAGTTGATTACTTGTTGTGAACGTCAGACGGAGATCATGGCGCGCTTTATGATTCTGGGTATCGAATCGTCCGGTATGAGTTATATGGAAAATGGTGCCAAGCAGATGGTAAAGCAGATATTGGACTACCTTTTGATTGCCGATCCAACCATGATTGCTGATTGCTCATTAGTCTTCGATAACGGAAATGATGGTGCAGTAATAGGTGGCGGAGATAAAAAGTGGAGCAACAAGTATAACTGGGGACCGAACCACGGCTCGCTGATACCGTCATCATACCATGCGGTGCGTATCGAGCGTCCGTGTCAGGTAGATATACCGGATGCGCACGCTTCGTCTGCCCGTATTGCCAAAGGTTCCTATTTGGAGAAGACCTATAACGGTTCTATTGAGGTGTTACCGCAAGGAGCGTTGTCGTTGACAGGATTTATGAAGCGAACCTACAATAACGACTTCCTTACCCGTCATCCGCTTCAAGAAGGCGATATCACGATCCATGCAGATACCTTCAATAGCGGAGCGTTAATCTGGGGCGATGCGAGCGGCAATGTGCCGGCTACGGTAGATATGTATTCCAAAGCAACCGGAGCAAGTACCTCTAATCCGGTTTGGCAATATATCGGTTCTCCGTTTGCGAGTCGTATGACGGCTATCGAGCAGTATTACGAAGCGTGGATGTGCCGTTGGTCATACATCAGCAATCCTGAACTGGGCGGTACATGGACTTGGGTGGA
>JAEEGH010023466.1_pt1 | contig 12538 bp, 8 predicted proteins | sample 9134181 | NCBI WGS metagenome assembly JAEEGH01 (sample SAMN16246544, study PRJNA631951) | gut metagenome | biome: gut microbiome; feature: rumen; material: DP-attached | host: Bos | place: Iran: Karaj | collected 2018-10 | reverse complement strand
ACAGCCTTGATGACATTGAAGTAGAGATGCATAAGGGCTGTCCTCTTGCCGTTCTTGTTGGCTCCGAAGGATGAGAGGATGGCCGTGATACAGGTGCCCACCTCAGCTCCTACAACCACGGGGATTGCCACGTTGTACTTTACCCCTACCGTAAGGGACAGGGCCTGCAGCACACCGATGGTTCCCGCCGAGCTCTGGATCAGCATTGTGAAAAGAATGCCCACCATAAATCCGATCAGCGGATTGCTGAAGGTAGTCAGTACCGCCTTGAAGCTCTCCACATCCTTTAAGGGTGAAACCGCATCGGACATGGTGGTCATGCCAAACATAAGGACTGAGAATCCCAGCAGTATCGTTCCCACATTTTTCTTTTTGTCGCTCTTGGAAAACATGTAGAGGCCAATGCCGATGAGGGCCAGGAATGGCGTAAACGACTTTGGCTTTAACAGATTTATAAAGAAATTGTCACTGCTGATGGCGTTCAGTGAGAGCAGCCACGCAGTGAAGGTGGTTCCAAGGTTGGCACCCAGGATAACATTGACGGCCTGCTTCAGGCTCATGATCCCGGAGTTAACAAGACCTACCACCATGACGGTAGATGCCGATGAAGACTGGACCAGAGCCGTAACTCCGACTCCGAAGAGGTAGGCTATGATGGGATTCCCTGTGACCTTGGCAAGCACGCTCTCAAGCTTTCCGCCTGCTGCCTTGGTAAGGCCCCCGCTCATTACGTTCATTCCGTAAAGGAACATTGCAAGACCGCCTATGAGTCCTGCTATAAGGGTGAAAATTTCTAATGAAGTCATCTCTTTATACCAAATTCCATTCTGTTTATGATACTTACAGCTACTATCTTACTAGATTAAGCTTAAAATTGCCATAAATTTCCTATAGAACAACCATCATTCTTACGTATTTTCCGTATCTGGCACTGCTAAGGGAAACCCTCTGGCCATCATTATAGCCATCGCCGTAGATATTCTCCTCAACATCGACTTCTCCTATCTTCTCAAAACCAAGCTTTTCACAGATATGGATAGATACAAGATTCTCGGCTTTTACCAGGGTCTGAACCCTTTCAAACTGCAGTACATCCCTTCCGTAATCCAGGATTGCCCTTAGAGCCTCCATGCAATAGCCCTTCTTCTGGAACTCTTTTCCCACAAGAAATCCAAGCTCTATTTCATCAAAGCCGTTCCTGACGGAATACCCTGCACGGCCGATTATCCTCTTATCCTCTTTCCTTATAAGAGTCCACACCCCAAAGCCCATAAGGCCGTAAACCTTGTCGATGTAATCCTTTTGGTAGCGCTTTTCATCCTCAGGATTTTCAAAGAGTCCCTCCATATACTTTGTCATATCAGGATCTTTGTACAGCTCATAAAACTCATCAACATCGCTAAGGGTCGTTTCCCTTATAAGCAGCCTTTCTGTCTCCAGAATACTCCATGGTTCCCCTGCATTTCTCTGATAAACCTTCACAAAGGAATCCATATCCACATCGTCTATGTCGGAAAAGACATATTTAAGCCCGGGAAAAGTAACCTTCTGATTTCCATCATGTAAAAAACCTGCACAGAAGTATCCGGTCTGTGTCAGCTCTTTTGCAAATTGGGGACTATCCGTCACCACAAGGGCTGATTCCCTATCAATCGCAGACGCAGAAAGTGGCAGAAGATCTGAAACATCTGCCACAGCTGCTTTATAGCCACAATCCTCTATATACCGGGCGGTTTCGGAAATGGCACACCTGCGCGCCTCTCCTTCCCGGAAAGTTTTATCAAGTACAAAGACAACAGTCTTAAGCAATTTAGAGCTTCTCCTTTTCGTAGGTCAGAGTATATCCCTCGCTCTTTGGATTTTCTTTCCACTTTTCAATTATCCTGTCCGCTATCCTGATGGCTGTGTCATGATCAGCATCAGTGATTATCGCAATTGCTCTGTTATTGCTATCGCTTCCATATACATCAACGCTTCTTAGGTTGCGCTTTAGTATATCAAGAAAACCTTCCATAATGTCTGTAGTGACCACCTTGTCCTCACAGCCACTAATTGTAAAATGCACAAGGGATGACCTTATTATCTCACTGTCTCCCAGTCTTGCAAGTACCCTGTATACGTCCTGAATTCTCTCTTTCTCTACCCTATAGGCACTTTCCGGCTTTCCTCTCTCAGCCAGAATAGCTTTAAGCTCTGTAATTCCGCTGATTCCAAGATTATCATCCCCTTCTACCTCGGAAACAATCTCATCATAAAGCTTACAATCATGCTTTCCTGCATTCTTTACCATATATAGAGCTCTGTCTGCTCGCCTGAAGAGTTCCTCAATCTTCTCTGTATTCTTATCGGATACCGTAACCGCTCCTATCGAAACACCAAGGGGAATATTCATGTCATCGCCCATATGCTTATTTGCGGCCTTTACAATTTCTTCATTAAGAAGTCTGGTCTTGTCCTTTAGCTGATCCGGCGTGAGATCTGCATAAAACGCAAGGAACTCATCGCCTCCGATCCTGCAAAGTACATCCCTTGATCCTGAGCTCGTTTTCAAAAGATCCGACATCTCGATGAGCATTCTGTCGCCCATATCATGTCCGAAAATATCATTTACAGGCTTAAAGCTATCAAGGTCTAGGATCGCCAGAATTCCCACGTTCTTGTCCATAGCTTCTGTAAGCGCATCTGAAGATCCTCTCTTGTTATAAAGACCTGTAAGAGGATCCTTATTTGCAACCTGCTCAAGCTTCTGAATATTGTGCATATCCTGAAGAAGTGTTGCTATCGCCCATCCTATATAAATAACAAATAGGAACAGCACCATAAATAGATAGAGCTTAAAGTATGTCCTCTCGTAAAGTTGGGACTCCTTCTGAACAGGAAAAATCTCCTCGCGAATGACGTTCTTACCTGCGGTGTCAAGAACCTGAACATGAAGCTCATAGTTTCCATAAGGAAGGTTTGTGTACGTAAGCTCCTGCATATTCTTCTGGTAGCATGTGACACCTTCATCCTCTGTTCCCTGAAGGAATATATGTATCAGTGGGTTTGAAAGCGAGTAATTCATGACGGCAACATTAAAAATGATACGTCCTGATGTGGCAGGAATTCGGTAGACGCCATCTTCACCGGGCTCAATCGAAGTATCCCCGGCGATAAGATCACCGATGCTTATATTGTATTCATTATTAAAAGAATCATAGCTTGTCGTGGATACTCGCCTTACGCCGTCTGTACAAGGAAGATAGAGTTTTTCACCATTCAGTGCATAAAAGCTGTTGGCGGTAATTGATGTGTAAAGCCCTCTGCTTCTGTTAAGGAGCATGTAATTCTGGGCTTCATCAGCCAAAAGATCTTTTTCGTCCAGAACAAAAATTCCGCCGCTGGACAAAACCCATGCCTTTCCGTTTTCAGCGATAAAGACATCGTAGTTGTTGCTGTATGGAAATGAGTTCAGACTCTTTATCTCTTTTCCGTTGTTATAATAAATGGAATTGGAGGTAACATACAAATACCCTCCGGTACATGGCACGATCTTCATGACAACCAGCGTCTTAAGCCCATCCTCGGGACCTATCGTCTTTATCACCTTGCCGTTTTGGATGACAAATATGCCTCCTCCATCGGAGCCTGCATAAAGAGTTCCGTCCTTGTCCTCTACGACGCACAGAACCTGAGTGGTGATGCCCTCATCCTCACCCATCTTATAATAGACTCTTTCATTTTTGATAAAGTTAAGCCCCGTAGAAGTAACTGCAACAATGGTGCCATCAGAAAGCTCAGTCGTGCCTCGGAATTTCTCACCCTCTGTTCCGTCATACTTTATGTTAAAGTTTTTTATAGTCTTATCCGGATGCATCTCAACAAGACCATATGGGCCATAAGTACTAAACCATATGTTTCCGTTGCTGTCGCTCATAACATCCCTCATCCTAACATCCCTTAGTATCTCGGGGTGCGGAACCGGTACAGAGTAAAAGGTCTTAAGATCAACAGTAAAAAGGCCTGAGCCTGTAGCTGCATACATCATATTGTCTTTAACCATGACGGCATTGACTACTTCACCTTCAATATCCGCCTTGGAAAAGATATCTTCAAATGGATTCCAGGAGAACTTCTTGATTCCCTGCTTGTTGGACGCAAACCATACATTGCCCTGATAGTCCACAAAAATATCTACGATAGAAGTGTTAAAGTCTGATGTTGAAAGATCTGTTACAACACCCGTGTCAGATATAAACCCAAGGCCATTTTCACAGGCTACAAAATAACCTTTAAAGGTCTTAGAATACAGAATGTCATTGAAATATGTAAGCTTTCCTGCAAGATGTTTTGACATTAGATCCGTCATTCCATCTTTGATATATATCCTGCCGGTTACATTAGCGCTGTTTCCAACAATATAGTTGCCTTCTTCTTCAGCAGTGATTTCTGTATAGTTTCCGGCAAGAACATAGATTATCTTTTTACCGGAAAAGATCATCAGGCTTCCGTCACTCCTTACCCCCGCCACAGTATCTCCACTGGAACTGAGTCTCGTAAGACCATAGAAGCTCTTTGCAGTAAAGACCTCTATCGTCCTCTGGGTATTTATCATACAAAGCTGCTTTATAGTTGCTACATAGATATTTCCGTCTTTATCTTCGCAGATTGCCCTTATGGCATCTGATGGCAGTCCATCGGAAGTATCGTAAAACTCTATATCTCCCGTTTCTACATCATAGCAGCCAACGCCGCTGTCATTGGTACCGATCCACAGTTTCCCCGAGGAGTCCACAAAGAGTACCATTACATTTTTGATGCGTTCGTCCAGATTAGTCGCTTTAAATCTATAGCCATCAAACCTGTATAATCCGGAATATGAGCCAACCCACATGTAGCCATCCTTGGTCTGGGCTACTGCATTGATCTCAACTGATTCAAGACCACTATCTGTGTCGTAAATACTTCCTGCATACTCAGAGGTAAAATCAGCAGCATAAGCACTGCCACTTGAAAGCATAAACGGCAAGATGAGTGAAAGCGCAAGCATAATCGCGAAAGCTTTTGTAGCAGATCTGTGCTTACTACTGAATTTGCCCATAATCTTGACTATGATAAGCGCAATAATAAAACTAAAAACCTTGTCCGGAATATCCACAAAGGCTTCTCCCAAAAAGGAATTAAGCACAGGAACCTGAATATCCCTTGCAAGCATATCCATCAGGCTGTCGCCCCATACATTTCCCGTGCGGCCATCATACATTATTATATTTATGGGCGTAGAAATAATGGCTGCAACAAGCCCTGTTACAAACATAGTGGAAAAAGCCTTAAAAACATTTCTTTTTCTTCTCGGGTAGAAAATGCCGATAGTGACGCCTATGGCAAGAGATACGAACAAATAAGGAAGTGCCACACCGTCCTTTATGGCCGTTATGACATTAAGAAGAACACCGCAGATTCCTCCCCCTACTGGTCCAAGGCATACTGCAGCAACAATAGTCCCTATAGAATCAAGCCATACGGGAAGAGATAACCTAAGTGCGATCATTCTTCCAAGAAGATTCAAAAGGACACATACTGAGATGACGAACAGATTTTTACTTATCTTAGTCTTATCCATGTCACCCTCAAAGAGCGCAATACCACACAATATAACAGTGCATACTTACAATAATTTTATCACGACCTCACGGCATTTCGTAGGCGGTAAAATGTAAAATTAATATTAAAAAAACGTCAAACCTTCGAGAAATCACCTCAAGATTTGGCGTTTACAATTTGTTTACAATTAATTAAAAGAATAGTTACTTCAAATCATCTTTTAGACATATTAGCTTGTTAATATAATATTGTCAGATGAGTTAAGACAATACCAAACAAAAAACTTTTTCATAATATGCCAGGTAAGGAAGCTTACCTGGCATCCTCCCTTTTATAGGGCTTTTTTATTTTAGGAATCAGTTCCGGGACTCTCCGGCAAGAAATTTCTCAAGATCTGCTACTGCAACTTTCTCATCGCTTCCCTCTGCAATAACAGTAACCTCTTCTCCTGAGGCAAGATTAAGTGTCATCATTCCCATGATGCTCTTTGCGTTCACCTTTTTGGACTGAGCCTCAATGTGAACTGTGCTCTCGTACTTGCTGGCAAGCTGAACAAGCTCTGCTACAGGTCTTGCCTCAAGCCCTCTTGGCAGCTTAATTTCCATAGATTTTGTGATCATAATTTCCTCCTCAAAAACGCCAACTATATATACTAATTCGATCTCAACTTATCCGCCAGGTCGCTTAATTTTCTTAGTCTGTGATTGACTCCTGACTTACCCACAGGCGGGTCGAGAAATTTACCAAGTTCAAGCAATGTGGCATCAGGGTGTTCAAGCCTTATCTCAGCCATTTCCCGTAGGCTATCCGGAAGCTTTTTAAATCCTTAGTTATCCCTGATATATACTATATCCTCTACCTGCTTGGTAGAAGCATTAACTGTCTTGGCGATGTTGGCAACCTCACAGTTGACCCTTCTGTTGATGGAATTTCTCATCTCTTTAAGGATCCTGAGGTTCTCCAGGTTCATAAGACTAACCGGTGCCTCCATAATGTTCAAAAGATCAACTATCCCGGCACCTTCCTTGATATAGAGCACATAATACTTCTTGCGCTGAACAATCCTCGCTTCTATATCAAAGCTCTCGATAAGGGTTCCGATCTGCCTTGCAAGCGCTTCTACGCTGCAGACAAACTCCAGATGATATCCCTTGTTGGGATCGCTGATGGATCCAATGCACAAAAAACAGTCACGAAGAAACGCCCTCTTACAGCAGGAATTCCTGGTAACCATCTGGCTGAAGCCATCATCCGGACTTCGAAGATTGCCTTCTAAGTCCATCACCCTTATTGCCTTTAGAACAGATTCCGCTCCATGGTCCATATCAAGAACCGGCCTGTAGATGCGCCCGTCGCTCCTGGCATCGGGAATCCCCTCTAAAATGCTAGTAACTATATTAAATGCTTTTTTTAATAATGTAAAGAACTTTCTAAGCACCTGAGCGTTGTCAGTCTGCAAATAAAGCAGCGTTTTTCCGTTATCATCTTTCCCAACATATCCGCTGCAGGTCACAATAGCAGCCAGCTCCGCAAGCTGGCAATGCCTTGATGATCCTATGTGCTTTGACAGTTCCTCTTTAACCTCTGAGGAAAAAGACATATCTCACCTTGCCTGTTTACAGTCTCTATGAGAGAGCTTAATTCCGTAGTCTCCGCCGGAATCCTTAAGCCTGTCATAGATCTCATTTGCAATAGTAACGCTCCTGTGCTGGCCTCCGGTACATCCGATCGCAACAACCAGCTGATACTTTCCCTCCTGTACATAACCGGGGATAAGGAACGACAACATATCATAGAGCTTATCCACAAACTCTTTGCAGGCAGGAAAGCTCTTTACATAGTCCTGTACCGGCTTGTCATTCCCGGTAAGAGGCTTAAGCTCATCGATATAATATGGGTTTGGCAAAAATCTTACGTCAAAGACAAGGTCTGCATCTGAAGGTATCCCATTTTTAAAGCCAAATGACAGGATATTTACCATCAATGAGTTATATGCCTCATTCTTTACAAATATCCGGTCCAGTTCCTCCTTAAGCTCCCTTGTGAGAAGGTTTGAGGAGTCTATAACATAGTCCGCCTTCTTCTTGACTTCCGCAAGTACCGCTCTCTCCTTGGCAATACCGTCCTCAATCCTGTCACCCTGGGCATTCATGGGGTGGACCCTTCTTGTCTCCTTATATCTCTTTATGAGAACCTGATCGCTTGCGTCCATAAAAAGAACTTCAACCGGAATTCCCCTGTCCTTAATGGAATCGATCATATTGGGAACTCCCTCAAAGCTCTGTCCAACCCTGGCATCTATTCCAAGAACCACCTTTGTGATCTCGCTCCCGGGAAGTGATATAAGCTCAACAAATTTTTCAACCAGAGAAACCGGAAGATTGTCAACGCAGTAAAATCCTGCATCCTCCAGCATATGTATAGCTGTAGCCTTTCCACCGCCGCTCATTCCGGTTACAATTACAAATCTCATTTAAAGTCTCCTACCATGATAACTTCTGTTTCAAGCGTAACTCCAAAGCTCTCATAAACTTTCTTTTGAACCTGCTCAATAAGTTCATGAATTTCTGACGAAGTGGCATTTCCCCTGTTTATCACAAATCCGCAGTGTTTCTCTGAAACCTGGGCATCTCCAACTCTAAAGCCCCGCAGCCCTGCATCATCAATAAGCTTACCGGCAAAATATCCTTCGGGTCGTTTAAATGTAGATCCTGCGCTTGGATATTCCAGAGGTTGTTTTTCTTTTCTCTTAAGAGCAAGCTCGGTCATCTTTTCAGTTATGGCTGCCTGGTCGCCCTTCTGTAGCTGAAGACGGGCTTCAAGCACAATATAGCCTTCCCTCTTAAGGGCGCTGGTCCTGTATCCAAAATCGCACTCGTTAGCAGAAAGCTCTTTTACCTCGCCCTTAGGCGTAACTACCCTGACAGACTTTGTGATAAGTTTCATTTCTCCGCCGTAGGCTCCGGCATTCATAATCATTGCCCCGCCTATGGTTCCCGGGATCCCCGCTGCAAACTCAAATCCCGTAAGGCAATTCTGCCTTGCAAAAAGAGCTATCTGTGAGTTGAGCGCACCTGCCTTTGCACAGATGATATCTTCCCCTTCAAGGTCAATGCCGCTTACGCTCTCCAGACTTATGACAGCTCCTTCGTATCCTTTGTCGGACACAAGGAGATTACTTCCGTTTCCAAGAAGCATAAAAGGATAGTTCTCTCTTTTAAGAATCGCAACTATCTCTGTAAGCTCTTTTTCATTCTCAGGGCGTAAAAATAAGGTGGCAGGCCCACCCGTTCTAAACGTGGTGTGCCTGCTCATAGGTTCATCTTTTATATAATTGTATGCATCAAAAATACTGCTGTTCACTTTTAATCCTCGGGAAAGCTTAGTCGATCACAAGCTTGGCTGCTCCGTAAACACCTGCATCATTTCCAAGTTTTGCAAGTGCAAACTTAGCATCAGCACAGCCAGGGAATACATACTTCTTAAAGCTTGGCATAAGAAGATCAAAGAGCATATCTCCTGCCTTTGATACGCCGCCGCCAAGAACGATGATCTCAGGGTTAACAACTGAAGCAACTGATGCAATACCCTTTCCAAGGTAGTATCCGTACTGCTCTGCGCACTTCTTTGCTACGCTGTCGCCAGCCTTTGCTGCATCGAAGATATCTCTGCACTCAAAGTCTTTTCCGCGAAGAACGCTGTCCTCATCAGTTGATGCAAGAACTCTCTTTGCGATTCTTACAGCACCTGTTGCACTGGCATACATTTCAAAGCAGCCGTGCTTGCCACATCCGCAGGTCTCGGGCTCGTCGTCCACAAGGTGGATGTGTCCGATCTCTCCGCCTGATCCCTTTGCGCCTGTAAGGATCTTGCCTTCAATAATGATACCGCCGCCAACGCCTGTTCCAAGAGTTACAAGGAGCATGTTGGGATAGCCCTGTCCGCCGCCCTTCCAGGCCTCGCCAAGAGCTGCAACATTGGCGTCATTTCCGGCTTTTACAGGGAGCTTAAGAGCTGAGTGGAAGTCGTTTACAACATTTACTCTCTCCCAGCCAAGATTAACTGCCTGGTAGCAAAGGCCGTCTGCATTTACAGCGCCGGGAACACCAATACCTGCACCCACAACCTGTGTATCCTCGATGTTCTTTTCCTTCATCTTGGCTCTTATGGACTCTGCGATATCAGGAATGATCTTTGATCCGTGATCCTCTGTCCTTGTGGGTATCTCCCAGAAATCAACCCTCTCACCAGTCTCTGTGAGAAGCCCGATCTTAACTGTTGTTCCTCCTACGTCTGCACCAAACACATATCTTGCCATTACTCGTCATCCTCCTCGTTTCTTCTTCTGGCTAGTGAATTCTGTACTCTGTTATAAAGCTCCTGAGCTGCATTGTAGCCCATAGCCTTCTGTCTGTGGTTAACTGCTGCCGATTCGCATATTACGGCAAGGTTTCTTCCGGGACGGATTGGTATTCTGTGGCACACAACCTTGTTTCCAAGATACTCTGTGTACTCCTCTTCAAGTCCCAGTCTGTCATATTCCTTGTCCTTGTCCCAGTCTTCAAGCTTGATAACAAGGTCAATATTCTGAGTCTCTTTTACGCTTGATACACCGTAAAGAGTCTTAACATCAATGATGCCCACACCTCTCATCTCAATAAAGTGCTTGGTTATATCAGGTGCTGAGCCAATGAGGGTCTCCTCACTTACTCTTCTTATCTCAACAACATCATCAGATACAAGACGATGTCCTCTCTTTATAAGCTCTATAGCTGTCTCGGATTTACCAATTCCGCTCTCACCTGTAATAAGAACACCGACACCAAAGACATCCACCAAAACACCGTGGATAGAAATACATGGCGCAAGCTTAACGTTAAGCCATCTGATTATCTCAGCCATAAATGCCGAAGTTGATTTCTTGGTTATAAGAACCGGAACCTTCTCTTCAAGCGCTATCTTGACAAACAGCGGATCAGGGGTCAGTTCTCTGCAGAATACAACAGCAGGAATGTCAAAAGACAAAAACTCCCTGTACATCTTCTCCTTCTTATTAGAAGGCATGGACTCCATATAGGTGTACTCAACGAAACCGATAACCTGAAGTCTGGCAGCCTCAAAATGCTCAAAGTATCCTGCCAGCTGCAGCGCCGGTCTGTTTATGTCCGGCTGAGTGATCCTTATCTTCTTGATATCGATCTCAGGAGTCAGGTTTTCAAGTTTCATCCTCTCAATGATGGTCTTTAAACTCACACTTGACATGGTGTTCTCCTTTTTCTGGTAATGTATCGCCTAAATAATACCATTAATTATGTGCCATGGAAATAATCATATATCTGTCTCGCTGTAGATTCCGGAATTTCAGGAACCCTTTTAAGCTCCTCAACAGTGGCATTTCTTATGTCCTCTATGGATTTGAACGCCTTCATAAGTCCTTTTCTTCTCGCAGGACCGATTCCCGGAATGTCATCAAGGGAACTCTTTACCTGGGATTTGCTTCTTAAAGATCTGTGATACTCTATGGCAAATCTGTGGGCTTCATCCTGTATCCTGGTAAGAAGCTTGAATCCTTCTGACCTGGTGTCTATGGGAATCTCAACATTATTATAATAAAGTCCCCTCGTGCGGTGGTTATCATCCTTGACCATGCCTGCCACCGGAATATCAATGTTCAGTTCATTCAGGACCTGAACCACGATATTGACCTGTCCTCTGCCGCCATCCATAAGGATTATGTCCGGATGTCTGCCGAACTTCGTATCACTGCCTTCATGAGTAAGTCTTCTTGTAAGCACCTCTCTCATGCATGCATAATCATCGGGACCTGCGACACTCTGTATCCTGAATTTCCTGTAATCGCTCCTCTTGGGCCGCCCGTCTTCAAATACCACCATGCTTCCGACGTTGGCAAACCCGCTGGTATTGGATATATCGAAGGCTTCCATACGGCTTAAGCCCTCTATTCCAAGCCACTGTTCTATCTCTTTTGCCGCGCCGGTGGTACGCGCCGCTTCTCTTCTGATGTGTTCACGGTCTCTGTCTAAGATGAGAGCCGCATTCTGTGCTGCCAGCTCCACCAGTTTCTCTCTGCTGCCCTTCTTCGGGAACAGCAGGTAGACCCGGTTTCCCCTGATCTCGCCCAGCCAGCTTTCTATCAGCTGCGCGTCCTCTATCTCATATTGCAGCATTATTTCTTTCGGGATAAAAGGCGTGCCCGCATAAAACTGCTTCACGAATTCATACAGGATCACGCTGTCATCCTCTTCTACAGCATTTTCCATATAGAAATGCTCTCTGCCGATGAGCCTTCCGTCCCTGACAAAGAAAACCTGGACAACCGCCTCGGATCCGTCTCTCGACATTGCGATCACATCTCTGTCTTCACCATCCGAATTAGTGATCTTCTGCTTTTCGGTCACGCTTTTTACGCTTTCGATCAGATCCCTGTAGGACGCCGCTTCCTCAAAATCCAGATTCTCGCTTGCGCGGTTCATCTTCTCTTCAAGCTCCTTTATCACGGATCTGTAATTCCCGTTAAGGAAATCGATCGCACCATCAACCCGCTTGCGATATTCCTCTACGGATATGTTTCCCTGACAGGGCGCATCGCACTGGGTGATATGATAGTTTAAACAGGGACGTTCCTTGCCGATGTCTGCAGGCAGCGACCGGTTACAGCTCCTTAGTCTGTACAGTTTGTTCAGAAGCTCTATGGTATCTCTGACTGCCGCGGCGGATGTGAATGGGCCGAAGTAACGCGACTTGTCCTTTTTCATCTGTCTGGAAAAAAGGATACGGGGATACGTTTCAAAAACCGTGACTTTGATATACGGATAGGTTTTATCATCCTTGAGCAGGGTGTTATACTTGGGAGTGTGTTCCTTGATCAGATTATTCTCAAGAACCAGGGCCTCAAGTTCTGAGTCGGTAACGATATATTCAAAATACGCAACCT
>JAEEGH010023465.1_pt1 | contig 12538 bp, 9 predicted proteins | sample 9134181 | NCBI WGS metagenome assembly JAEEGH01 (sample SAMN16246544, study PRJNA631951) | gut metagenome | biome: gut microbiome; feature: rumen; material: DP-attached | host: Bos | place: Iran: Karaj | collected 2018-10 | reverse complement strand
AAATATCCGTCATTAAGGACCAGCAGGGAATCGTCGTAGCGGTAGATCGCGTCGCCTATGGATATTCGCCTGATGTCGCGTTCGTTTACGAGATTCTTGACGCCCTTGTAGACGTCTACATTTTTCATGCCGGTGAGCGTGATGATCCTGTTCTGCGCTGTCCGCGAGACGGTAACGAAATCGCCGGGCTTAAGGACCGAGGCGGTTATCGCCCGTCCGTAGTTTGTGGTCATTGCAGTCGCGCCGCTGTAGGTATATTCTTCGAAGTCTTTGCTTCCGAGCCTGCAGAGCACTATGACCGAATCGTCCGTATTGACCTCGGTGATGATCGCGTCAAAGGTCTCTTCGGAAGGCTCCGGGGTGATCGTGGTCTGAGCAACGCCGGATGAGGGCGCGGGAGAAGATGCGGGCCCCTTTCCTTTGCTGTCGTCGGAAGTGAGCACCTTGACGATCGAAAATATTATGATCAGCAGTACCACGCCTATCCCCGCGAATATGGGGAGCTTGTAATTCGTTTCTTTGTTCATGTCAGTCCTGTCTGTTGTTTAATGCCAGTTCGAGCAGTTTTTCACGCGTATTGAAGGAAGGGTCGGCAAGTACGGCCGAAAGGAGCATGTCGAGCGTTTTCCCGACTTCCTTCCCGGCGGGGACGCCTGCCTGCATCAGATCGTGTCCGTTTACCGCGAGCAGCCTGATATCGGTACAGTCGCCGGCCTCGATGATGCTGCGGTACAAAGCCTTCGCTCCCGCAAGGTCGAGTCCCGGAGACGAAGCATGGATAAAATCAAACAGCGGTTCCATAAGCTCGAGTCCTGCGTCGCTCATTAGCCTTCGCATGCCTGCGGGATCGAGTTCGGCAACGGGCGTTTGACCAAAACGCAGAAGGGCCTTTACCGTATATATGGTCTGGTTGTCAAATTTGAGCCTGTGCATGATCTCGGAAGCCGAGCCCGTATATAAAAAGAGCATGGCCCATTTTACGGAGGCGACGGCAGGGGCGGCGGCCATGCGATCGCAGAGCTCGTCAAGAAGTCCTTTCTGCGAGGTATGCTCAAGCTCGGGCAGGATGATGCGGTCGATGCCGAGGTCGTGCAGGAGCTTCAGTCTGTCGGGATGATCGGACATCAGCAGTTTATGAAGCTCGGCGTGTATGCGCTCGGCGCTGATGTTCGCCAGAGTGGGTGCGAGCTTTTTAGCCGCGTCCAAAGTGGCGGGATCGATATCGAAGCCGAGCTGTGCGCTGAAACGCACGGCTCTGAGTATCCGCAGGGCGTCCTCGCCGAAGCGGGCTTCGGGAACTCCGACGCAGCGTATCAGCTTATTCTCCAGATCTTCCGCTCCGCCGAACATATCGACAAGCTCTCTTGAATTGCAGGCCATCGCATTGATCGTGAAATCGCGTCTTTTAAGATCCTCCTCGAGCGAGCGCGTAAAAGCAACGCTGTCGGGATGGCGGCCGTCCGAATATTTGCCGTCCACTCTGTAGGTAGTGATCTCGTAGCCTTCCTTGCCGAACATCGCGGTGACGGTCCCGTGCTTGATCCCGGTGTCCACGGTGCGGGAAAATATGGCTTTTGTTTCTTCGGGCAGCGCCGAGGTGGTTATGTCCCAGTCCTGCGGCTCGCGTCCGAGCATGCTGTCGCGGACGCAGCCACCGACGGCATAAGCCTCGTGACCTGCGGCCTCAAGCCGTTCTATTATATATGAAACCCTCTCGGGCATCGTAATGTTCAAAACTCCGGTATTGCCCATCGTAAGATATGTACTCCCTTCGATATTCAGCTATCATTATAGCATATATGCGCCCTTCAATGTGAAATCTTTGTTAAGTGAACAAAAATGCTTTATTTTTTCGGGCTTTTATGCTATAACAATATCTCGGAGTCTGTCCGGGGGGAGATGTACCTGTTGCGGACAGTGCATATCAGCAGGCTTAAAAAACTGCTTTTTCAGTATATCAGGAGGAAGAAACAAAATGAAAAAAAGATTATCGGCAGCAGCTCTCGTGCTTTGCCTTGCGCTTGTGCTCGGCGGATGCAAGAAGGGCGATGCCAATGTTATCACGGGTTATAAGAACGGCGATGTAACGCTCGGACAGTACACGGGCATTGAGTACAGCCCCCTTTCCACCGAGGTTACCGACGAGGACGTGCAGGCTAAGCTTGACAACTTCTTAAGCAGCAATAAGGAAAAGACAGAGGTCACCGACAGGACAGACGTACGCGACGGAGATGTAACCAGCATTGACTTTACCGGTTATATGAATGGCGAGACCTTTGAAGGCGGAACAGGTACGGATTATCCCCTTACCATCGGTTCGGGCCAGTTCATCGAAGGCTTTGAGGATGGACTTATCGGCGTAAATGTAGGCGAGACCGTAGATCTTCCCCTGCAGTTCCCCGATCCTTACCAGAACAATCCCGATTTTGCGGGTAAGCCCGTTACCTTCACTGTTAAGGTTAACGGAATCTACACCATGGTAACTCCCGAACTGACCGACGAGCTTGTGGCTGAAAAGACCGATTACGATACCGTTGAGGCATATCGCAATTATCTTGCGGACCAGCTCAAGAGCCAGAAAGAGTCCGACGCGGAGAGCAGCAAGCAGTACGACGTTGTAACCAAGGTTATCGAGAACGCTACCTTCGTAAAGGATCTTACTGCAGAGATCACCGAAGCAAAGAACAACATGATCGCGAGCTACAATTCAATGTATCAGTCGGCGTACGGCATCGACGCAGCGACATTCTTCGGTTATATCTACGGAATGAGCACTGAGGCGTTTGACGAGTACATGACGAGCCAGGCCGAGATGAATACCAAGTTCGGCTATGTTGCATCGGCTATCGCAGAGAAGGAAAAGCTCGAGGCTACAGATGACGAGATCACCGCTCTTGCGGCAGACATGCTCGATTCCTACGGCTATGAGAGCATCGACGAGCTCTACGCACAGCTCAAGTCCGTATACAAGGCTGAGGGCAAGGATGTTGTTGCAGCTCAGGTTAAGCTCAACAAGGCAGCGGATATTATGTACAACAGCGCAGTTGCAGCGGCAGCGGCTACCGAATAAGACAATTTAAGAGAAAAAAATTACGGCCCGGATCGAAATGATCCGGGCCGTTTTGCATTGGCTGATGGCCTGATTTTTAATTAAGCGTAGCAGATGACGTCCACGGTGCTTCCTTCTGCGGGAACCGGGATCACATTGCCCTCGATGGCCTGTCCGTTCACGGTAAGGCCGGACTTGCCTGCCTGTCTGGTAACACGGATGTTGTAGAGGCTTCCGCGGTAACGGCGGGTGACTGAGTAATCGCCGAGCTCTGCGGGAACGCAGGGCTTAACCGAAAGTCCGTCGAGTGTGGGCTGAATGCCGAGTATCGCCTGGCTGATGTCCACGAACGCCCATGCTGCGGTACCGGTAAGGAATGAGTTCTTTGCCTCGCCGTAATGAACCGCCGCGCGGCCCGCGATCATCTGTGAGTAAACATAAGGCTCGGTGCGGTGGATCTCGCTGACATCCTCAAGGAATGCGGGACAGCTGCGCTTGTAGATATCGAACGCCATCTCAGCGTCGCCGATGACTGTCGCAGCGACCGAAACCCAGGGATTGTTGTGGGTGAAGATCGCGCCGTTCTCCTTGTATCCGGGCGGGTAAGAGGAGATCTCGCCGAGCTCGACATGATATGTCGTGTAGCAGGGAGCGAGGATCTCTACGCCGTAATCGTTGACGAGCCACTTCTTAACGGAGTCGAGCGCCTTGCGGCCGTAGCCCTTTTCCTGACCGATGCCTGCCATTGTGCAGAAGCCCTGGGGCTCGATGAAGATCTTGCCTTCTTCGCATTCGTTCGAACCAACCTTGTGGCTGTATGCATCGTAAGCACGGAGGAACCATTCGCCGTCCCAGCCGTATTCTTCGGTGGCTTTTTTGATCTTGCCTACTTCGTTGCGTACCGAATCTGCCTCATCTTTGCTGCCGAAATGCTCGCACAGGTCTGCGTACTCGAGACCGTACTTTACGAACATGCCTGCGATGAATACAGATTCCGCAACGGGGCCCTCGCTGGGGCCGAAGGTCTGGAAGCTCTCGCCGGGCTCTTCCGAGAAGCAGTTGAGGTTCAGGCAGTCGTTCCAGTCGGCACGTCCGATGAGCGGAAGTCCGTGAGGTCCCTTGTTATTGATAATGAAATTGATGCTGCGGCGGAGATGCTCCATAAGAGGCTTCTCGCTGCCCTCTACATTGTTGAACGGAGTCGGATGATCGAGGATCGTAGCGTCGCCGGTCTCGCGGATATAAGCCGCGGTGCAGGCAACGAGCCAGAGCGGATCGTCGTTGAAGCCGCCGCCGATGTCGGCGTTGCCCCTCTTGGTCAGAGGCTGGTACTGATGATATGTCGAACCGTTCTCGAACTGGATCGATGCGATGTCGATGATTCTTGCTCTTGCGCGGTCGGGAACCAGATGCATGAAGCCGAGCAGATCCTGACACGAATCCCTGAAGCCCATTCCGCGGCCCGTACCGGTCTCCCAGTAGCTGGCCGAACGGCTCATGTTGAAGGTTACCATGCACTGGTACTGATGCCAGATATTAACCATGCGGTTGAGCTTGTCGTTGCCGCTGGTGAGGTGATAGATGCCGAGCAGATCGCTCCAGTACTCGCCGAGAGCCTTGAAAGCAGCCTCTACGCGGGCGTCCGTATTGTATTTGCCGATGAGGGCGAGAGCGGGAGCCTTGTTGATAACGCCCTTCGACTCGAATTTCTTATCGCGGGGAACCTCAACATAGCCGAGCTGGAATACATAGCTCTTCTTCTCGCCGGGAGCAAGCCTGAGCTTCAGCTGATGGGAAGCGATCGGATACCAGCCGCTCGCAACGGTATTGCCCGATGCGTTGTTCTCAACCTGAATGGGATTGTCCCATGAACGGCGCGCGCCGAGGAATACATCCCTGTCGGTATCGAAACCGTTTACGTCGGCATTTACCGTGAAGAATGCGTAATGATCGCGGCGCTCTCTGAACTCGGTCTTATGATAGATCGTGCTGCCCGTAACTTCGAGCTCGCCGATCGAGAGATTTCTCTGGTAATTGTTCGCGTCGTCAACCGCATTCCACAGGCACCACTCGATGCAGCTGTAGATCGTGAGGTCCTTTGTCTCGGAGGAATCGTTCGAGATCTCGAGACGGTTGAGCTCGCATGCGTCGCCTAAAGGAACGAATGCGGTAAGCTTTGCGGTAACGCCGTTCTTTTTGCCGGTGAATACGGTATAGCCCATACCGTGGCGGCACTCATAGGAATCAAGCTCGGTACCCGCGGGCAGGAAAGAGGGACTCCATGTGCAGTCGCCGTCCTTGATGTAGTACATTCTGCCGCCGATATCGTTCGGAACATTGTTGTAACGGAAACGCGTGATGCGGCGCAGCTTCGCGTCGCGGTAGAAATCGTAGCCGCCTGCGGTGTTCGAGATCAGACCGTAAAAACCGTCGTTGCCCAGATAGTTGATCCAGGGCAGTGGCGTGGCGGGCGTTGTGATGACATATTCGCGTCTGTCATCATCAAAATAGCCGTACTTCATAGTAAACCTCCCAGTCGTTATCCTTTTAGCTTTACCTTGCGGAGTCCGGAGTGGATTCCGAAGCTCCTTAATCGTTTTCGTACTTACAGTATAAATGGTAAAAACCGAAAAAGCAAGAGAAGATTTTGACCTTCTGGGTGTGTTTTTTTGATTGATTTATCAATATTGTTATAGTAAACTTTGGTTATGGCGCATTTTGGTGCGCAATATTCAGTTTTTGATGATTCGGAGGTATAGGATTATGGCATTCTGTCCCAACTGCGGCGCCCAGGTTGAAGATGGCGTTGCGTTTTGTCCTCAGTGCGGAACCGGCTTGAACGGCCAGGCACCTGAACCCATTGATTACTTTGACCATACAGCGGAGTTTCATCCCCAGGATATCTCCGACAATAAGGTTTATGCGATGCTCTGTTATCTTATGGGCACGATCGGCATCATCATCGCGCTTCTCGCGAGCCATGAATCGCCGTATCTGAGATTCCATATCAGACAGGCGGTGAAGCTTGCCGTTACTTCGATGCTCATCTGGATCGCGGCGATCCTGCTCTGCTGGACGATCATCGTTCCCCTGGCAGCATGCGTTCTGAGCATTGCGATCTTCGTTATCAGGATCATCAGCTTCTTCCAGATCTGCAACGGAAGAGCAGTGGAGCCCGCGCTCGTGCGCAGCCTCAATTTCCTGAGATAAAATGATCCGAGTGACATCCCGGACCGGAACCCAGCGGTACCGGGATGTTCTTTAGATACAGAATAAAAGTTAGGAGTTATGAAATGAAAAAGAAACTGATCAGACTACTTGAGCTGCTGATCGTCCTGTCGGCAGCTTTTATCATGACCGCGTGCGGCAAGATCGAGCTTACGGCAGACGACTTTGTGGAGTTTACCGACGAGGGATACGACGGCATCGGAACCTCGAAGGCGGAATTTGACTATAAAGAGATGCTCAAAGACGTCAGGGACAAAATGAAGGACGAGCGTTACTCGTCAGCAAAAAAGATACTCAAAAACGTGAAGCTCAAGCCCGAGGTCGCTGAGAAGGTGTCTAACGGCCAGACCGTTACTTTTGAGTGGGATATCGACGAAGACGATATCAAGGAGCTCGAAGACGAGTGCAAGCTCATCGTTAAGTTCAACGATGTGGAACACAAGGTAAAGGGACTGACGCCTCTGAACGAGGTCGATCTCTTCCAGAACCTGAGCATCAGCTACAGCGGATACGACACCATCGGAACCATTTACTACTGGTACGGCGAGAGCTATGTCGAGTATACCTTCGACAAGACCGAGAATCTCTCGAACGGCGATACCGTTACCGTTACGGCTTCTCTCGACAGCTGGTACAGGGATTCCTACACCGATCTGAACGCTTTTATGGCACAGAGGGGAGAAAAGCCCGCGAGCCTTACCAAGCAGATCGTGGTTGAAGGACTTACCGAGCTTAAGGAATATTCGCCTTTCTCGAGCATTTCGATGATGTACTCGGGCATGGACGGCGCAGGTGAGGCTGCGATCGCCACAGACTGGTCGGACAGCTATTACTACAACTGGGAATACAGCATTGACAAAAAGGATACGCTCTCGAACGGCGATGTGATCACCGTTACCGCGGCCGCTTACGACGGAACTCCGATCGATGAATATGCTGCGAAGTATTACGGACTTAAGATCACCGAGGTTCAGAAGCAGTTTACCGTAGAGGGACTCGTGGTGCTTGCCGGAACCGTTGCGGACATCGTGCCCGAGGGACTTGAAGCGCTTACCGTGGCAGGAAAGAACGCGATCATCGATATGGTCGGCGGATGGACCGTGACCGAACTTGTTTCGATCGAGAAGCTCGGAACCGTGCTCGGATATGAAAAGGATTACTGGTATGACGACAAGTATATCCCTTACGTTTATGTGATCTACCGCGTTACCACGCATAACGACACGGACGGGGATGTGACGTTCTATTGGTACGCGAACTGCAGCAACGGCGTCCTTTCGGATACCGGAAGCCTTATGATCGATCCGGCTTCGTCTTACGATACTCCTCTTAACCATTATTCTTCATGGTGGGGCGTTTCGGGTGAGGCATTCTACGGACCTGACGGATCGCTCTTTTATGTAGGTTTTGAGACACTTGAGAGCCTCTATAAGACCAGATTCGAGGACAGAGGTCTGATGATAAAAGAGAACACCGCCGATACGGGACTTGACGCGGAGGTACTTTTCCCTGAGAATACAGAGGGTGAGACAGCTGCCGAAGGAACCGAAGGCAACTGATGCATTTACAAAGGGATTAATTATTCTGTGCGAATAATAACCATATAAAAAATTATGGAGGGAAAGAATATGAAGTTTTGTCGTTTTTGCGGTAAGCAGCTCGGTGATGACGAAGTCTGCGACTGCGAGGAATCAAAGAAGGCTGCCGAAGCTGCGCAGGCGCAGGGTGAGGCGGGTGCCGAGACCAGTTCCGTGATCGATAACGAAAAGGATTCGGTCAAGCTTGATGTTTCGGGCGTTGTGGAGAAGGCAAAGAGCCACAAGGATCTTCTGATCAAGATCGGATGCGGCGTAGCGGTTGTTATCCTGCTGCTGATCCTTAAGAGCCTGTTCTCATCCAGCTACAAGACACCCATCAACAACATCGTGAGCGCCATCAACAAGGGAACAAAGGCAGATTACCTTACACTGTACAATGCAGGTCTTCCCAAGAATCTTGCGAAGCTGAACAAAGAGATCTACACAACCTTCGACGAAGACAGACTTGAGGACAAGGATGACGACGTTAAGGACGCATTCGAGGAGCTCAAGGACAAGTATTCCAAGGTTAAGATCAAGTTCGTTTACGATTCCAAGGAGAAGCTTTCCAAGACCGAACTCAACGAGTTCAAGGATGACCTTGAAGAGGGCGATTTCGAGGATATCACCGATATGATCGACGATATCGAGGAGGAGCTTGATGATAAGGGCGAGGATATCGCGGATATGCTCGACATCAGCGAGAGCGATCTGAAGAAGGTTGTAAAGGATTACATCAAGTATCTCAAGACCTTCAAGAAGATCAAGATCACAGCCGGCTACAAGGTTAGAGGACAGTATGTATTAAAGAACGGCGGCGATGAGATCAACAAGACCGACAAGATTACGATGTACATCGTTAAGCTGAACGGCGACTGGGTTATCCTTACCACAAAGAACGGTGAAAAGTTCCGTTTTGATTCGGATAAGAAGTCATATGATAAGTGCAGATTCCTGCATGACTATATCAACATCTTCTTCGAGAATGCTGCGGCACCGAACCTTTTCTAAGATGATCTGACATTTTTCCGGGCAGGGCCTTTATCGGTCCTGCCCGATTTGCTTTTTAAAAACGAATGGTGTATACTTGTCCGCAGCAAAATTAAGGGAGAACTTTTGAAATGAGCAACAGGAACTTTAAAACGGTACTTACGGCGGTCATTGCCGCCTTTATACTTGCGCTGATACCTGCGTCGGCGACTCTCGCGAGCGACACCTATACGCCCAAGTACAGCGACGACGAGCTCTATAAGGTATACGAGGAGCTGCTCGACAAATATATGAACGACGCATCGGATGCTGCGAACTCATTCATCGTTACGGCGATCGGAGTCGGAGGAGCCGTGATAGACGGACAGACGACGGGCTTCGGAGAGAGCGGACTTGAGAAGAGAGTAGTCGTAACGGTCAGGTACCAGTACTATGAAGAATACAAGAAGCTGCTTGAAGAGGAATACGGCGACATCGTATATGTAGAGTACTCTGAGAGCTCAAAAGCGGATTACGAGTCCCAGAGCATTTCCTTTGACGACGGCACGGGTGCCCAGACAGATCCTGCGGCATCGGATCCTGCACGTATCTCCGAAACCGACAGCACACACGGAACCGGTACATCGGCAAAGACGCAGATCATAGTCGGAGTCATCCTCGCCGCGGCAGCAGCCGTTGCAATATACTTCTACGTTAATAAGAATAAGAAGCCCGCGAAGAAGGGAAAGAAAAGATAACAGGCAGACAGAATAAAGGGGACGGTCCCGAGTGAACCGTCCCCTGCTTTTTATTTATGCGATCTTATCATATCCTTGAGTTCATTTGCCGTGCAGCACTTGATATCCTCGATCTTTATCGGAAGGACCTGTGCGCTTCCGAGGAAGATGTAGAGCACTCCGCCCCAGATGCGTACCGCGGTAACCTGTCCGTAGATATACTCGCTCGCGCTCGGAAGGCCGGTGACCTTGAAGAATTCGTCGTAGAATCTGAAGGTCGGGTTGGGCTGCGATTTAACATCGTAGCGTTTGATCAGGGCGTCCTTCGCCTTGTCGGTTCCGGAGTAATGCATGTAGAGCAGCACTATGATGAGTATCGCGAGTATGAGCAGGTGCAGGAGCTGTCCCTGCATGAGCTTGAAAACGGTGATGACAACAAGTATGCCTACCAGCGCCGCGAACGAAGCGTCGGGGCATATCCACGCCCTGAACATTCCGTAGCGCTCGAAGAGAGCCTCGTCGTAATGTGTGGTGACCGTATATTTGGGCTCGACGCTCATGTCTATCTCGCCTGCCGCCATTTTTTCGCGGAAGGAGGTCATGGAATCGGAGATATTCTTTGCCTTCCTGTCACGCCTCTTTCCGAGGTAAATGAACAGGAAGATCACGAAGGCGATCAGAAGGACGAAAACCACGGCGATGATCGCGAGCTTGACCCTGGCTTCGTGAACGATCTCTTCGTACTCATCGGGAGTAAGGATCTTCGTAAAGCCGGTGCTGCTTACGATCGTGCGAAGGAAGCTCTCGTCAACCTCGCCGGTACCTTCCCTGTAGGTATCGAACTGGAGCATCTCTCCATTGATTATCGTGCAGTAGATCACTTCGGAGCAAGGATTTGAGGTGCCCGTCGCGTCGATGAATATCCTGACGAACGGCTGTGAATTCAGATCCCTGCTGACACTGAACTCGGGCGGGAGCGCCTCGCTCTGCGAAGAAGAGGAGGACATCGCGCCGTTCATGTAATCTATGAGCTCGCTGTCGCTCATCGAAGCGAAAGAAAATACTTCCGCGGTACTCGAAGTACGATTTGTGATCAGGTTGACCGTAAGACGGCTCGAGGGCTCGAAGAACGAAGCGGCAACGCCCATGTCCTTAAAAGAATTGAGCATCGAGGAAGGATCGGTGATCCCGGCCTTTTCCCATACCTCGTCGTACTTGGGCGTATTCTGCGTCATAACGAGAACATCGTCCGCGAGATCTATCTTCAGATAGTGGGTCTCACTTGTGTATTCCGCCGCGGAAGCATGCGAAGCGGGAGTTATCAGAAAAAAAGCCGCCGCGATGAAAAGCAGCGATAAAGTCTTGAAAATATTTCTGTGCATGTTGTTTCCTCTTTATCCCTTCGATAAAAATTTCAATGAATACTTTATAATATAACCCGACGGTTGTCAATCCGCACCAATACCTTGAAAAACGAGCGTTTTTGACGTAAAATAAAGGGAAGGGTTTACACTAAGGGGGAAGCTATTATGGGCGAAGCAAAACACCAGACAACCCGCCTCGAGCGGGCGGCTTACAGCGCGTACTTTTTCGGACAGAACATTTTCTATGTGATCATTGCCACATACGTTTCGACGTTCCTTTTGAACATGGGGATGAGCGAGGCGGTGGCGGCGGTAGTCTGCCTCGCGCCGCAGATCTGGGATATCATAAACGATATTGTTTTCGGCATCATTGTTGACAAAGCCAATCTTAAGGGCGGCAAGTTCCTGCCCTGGCTGAAGATCAGCTGGATCTTTATTCCCGCGACCACGCTGCTGCTCTTCTTCATGCCCGCGGGCATGTCGCAGGGCAAGATGGCTGCATGGGTGATCGTTGCGTACTCGCTCTGGTCGGTTGCCTATACGATGTGCGATACGCCGATATTCGCGCTCTCGACCGCGATGAGCGAATATATCTCGGAGCGTACCTCGATCCTTTCGGTAGGCCGTGTATTCGCGACCGTCGGAGCGATCGTCGGAACTCTCGGCATCGAAGCCCTCTACGGCAATGTCGGCTGGAGGACCACCGCCATTATCTGCTCGGCGCTCTCGATGCTCTGCATGTTCCCCATCCTGATCCTGGGCAAGGAACGCACAAAGGTCGACCGCGGTCCCTCGATCCACTTTAAGGATCTGGCCGGTGCGCTCGTTAAGAACAAATACCTGCTTATTTTCTATATTTCATTCCTGTTCGTGAGCGTTGCGAACTCGGTACAGATCATTGTTCCGATCTTTGCGGAATATGTTCTCGGCAATACCGACAAGGGCACCATCCTGCTCGCGATGTCGCTCCTGCCCGCGGTCGTACTTAGCTTCTTTATACCATCTTTGTGCAGGAGATTTGACAAATTTTACATTTATCTTGGTACTGTGATCATCTTTGCCGCTGCGTCGGCACTGCAGTTCTTTGTCGGATATGACAATGAGATACTGCTCGATGTGATCATGGCGATCAGAGGAGTCGGACTGATCGGCGTAGGCGTTATCGCGTACCTGTTCACTCCCGACTGCGTTGAGTACGGCCAGTACAAGAACGGCGTGCGTCAGGAGGGCATCTGCTTCGCGATACAGACCTTTGTTACGAAGCTTTCCGGCAGCATAAACAACTCGATGTGCATGGCGATCCTTGCCGCGATGGGATTTGTTGCGAAGAATGCGACGGATATCATCGTGAACGGTGAGGTTATCGGCCATGAAGTGGATATGATCGGCAAATCGGCCTGCTGGTTCGTATTTACGATCGTTTCCGCGATAGGACCGCTCGTGGCTGTTCCGATCCTGATCATCGGCTATAAGCTGAGGGACCGTGACGTGGAACTCATGACTCTCTGCAATAACGGAGAAATTACGAAAGCCGACTGCGAGTCGAAGCTTTCGAGGCAATATTGACACGCGCGAGGAGGCGCAAAGATATGGAATATAAGAAGCACAGCACCG
>JAEEGH010023464.1_pt1 | contig 12538 bp, 12 predicted proteins | sample 9134181 | NCBI WGS metagenome assembly JAEEGH01 (sample SAMN16246544, study PRJNA631951) | gut metagenome | biome: gut microbiome; feature: rumen; material: DP-attached | host: Bos | place: Iran: Karaj | collected 2018-10 | reverse complement strand
TTGTGGAGCTTCCACATATTAAAAAGGATAAAAATATAGTTCGTATGAATAATTATGAGGTCCAGGCCATATTGCAGGCAATTGACGAAGGAAATGCATTCGTTTCCGAGCGCCAACGAAAATACAATCAAAAGACTCGTGGCCGTGATTTGGCCATTTTAACCCTTATGCTTAACACTGGAATTCGTGTTAGCGAATGCAATGGATTAGATTTAAATGATGTAGATTTTAATGTTAATTCTTTAACAATCGTTAGAAAGGGTGGCGGACAGGATATAATCTACTTTAATAATCAAGTAGCCGAAACTCTAAAAGACTATATTAATGGGGAACGTGAGTATATTAATCCCATAGAGGGCCATGAGCCTGCACTCTTCTATTCATTGCAAGGAAAAAGAATAAGTGTTGATGCAATAGAAAACCTAGTTAAGAAATACGCAAAAATTGTGATTCCAAATAAGAAAATTACGCCACATAAGCTTAGAAGTACATATGGTACTGCCCTTTACCGTGAAACAGGCGACATTCGCCTTGTAGCTGATGTTTTGGGCCATGAAAACATAAATACCACTATAGACTACTACGCTGCCATCGAGGACGAACATAAGCGCCAGGCTAGAAACGCAGTAGACTTTAGTAGAAATGATAACTAGCTACATTTTTCTATATTTAGCTAGTAAATCTTCAAAATAAGCTGGCAAAGGAGCATTTACTTCAACATATTGGCCAGTTGTAGGTTGTATAAAGCCAAGGGTCTGGGCGTGAAGAGTTTGTCCAATTAGATTTTTAACAGGCTTGCCATAAACATCGTCTCCTAATAGAGGATGTCCAATGTGTGACATATGTACTCTAATCTGATGAGTTCTTCCTGTTTCTAGTTTGAACTCTACATAAGAATACCCCTTAAATTGCTCTAAAACCTTAAAATGAGTGACTGCTTCTCGTCCATTAGGCACCACAGCCATCTTCTTTCTATCTTTGGGATTTCGGCCTATAGGAGCGTTTATAGTGCCTTCTTCATCCTTGAAGTTACCTAGCACAATACCTTTGTATATTCTATTAACGGAATGAACCTTGATTTGAGCAGCGATATCATTATGAGCCTTGTCATTCTTGCAAACCAATAATGAACCAGTTGTATTCATATCTATTCGATGAACGATACCTGGGCGTATTTCGCCGTTAATACCTGATAAAGAGTCCTTACAGTGAAACATAAGGGCGTTAACCAATGTTCCAGAATAATGGCCTGGAGCTGGATGTACAACCATTCCTTTTGGTTTGTTTACAACAATTACATCTTCATCCTCATATAATATTTCAATTGGAATATCCTCTGGAAGAATATCGATTTCTTTAAGTGGCTCTATGCTAACTAAAATTTCATCACCAATGCGAGTCTGATATTTGCTTTTAACATTTTTTCCGTTAACTAAAACAAGACCATTATCAATAGCTTTTTGATAATGGCTTCTTGATTTTTCAGGCAAAGCAGTGGCTAAATATTTGTCAATTCTAATACCTTCATCTGCAGGATCTTCGATTACGATTGTAAATTCATCCATTCTTTCTAAATTTTAAGCTAAGCTTAATCTCCTCTAAATCTTCATCCTTGTAATAGAATAAAACAAGAAATAATAATAGGAAAATGGAAACTGTTACATAACAATCTGCAACGTTGAATACAGGAAAATTAATTAACGAGAAATATAAAAAATCAACAACATAATTATTAGTAATTCTATCGATATAGTTTCCAATAGCCCCAGCAATCAAAAAGATAATAATGTAATTAAGGCATGTAAACTTTTTGTTCTGTGGCATCCTAATAAGCATGAAAAGCAATGCAAGCAATAATATAGGTGTAACAATAGCAAATACTATTTGTTTACCTTCTAATATTGAAAATGCAGCACCTGTATTTTCCAAGTAATGTAATTGAAATACATTTGGAATAATTATAAAGTCGCTTTTGTCCTTTAAATTTGATACAGCTAAAAGCTTTGTAAGCTGATCAATTGCTATCAGCGCAATAATAAGGAAAAAGCTATATATTAATGATATTTTTTTGCTAAATTTATGAAACATTATTTCAAAACCTTCTCAATGGCTTCTAACAAATCTTCATCTGTAAAATCTAAGTATGAAGCAGCTTCGCCTATTGCTTTTAATATAGTAAATTTGATTTTCGAACCAGTCATCTTCTTATCTGATTTAGAAGCCTCAAGAACAGCTTCCTTTGATAAGCCTTCGACTGATATTGGTAGAGAATAAACTTCTAAAGTAGATACGATATCTTCTACCTCTTGAGCTGTTAAATAACCTAATTTTAAGGATAAATGGGCAGCACATACCATTCCAAGACCAACGCATTGTCCATGACCTAAATTAAAATTACATAGTTTTTCTATTGCGTGACCTAAGGTGTGACCAAAATTAAGATATGCTCTAATACCCTTTTCCTTTGGATCAAGCTCTACTACATGGCCCTTTATTTGACAGCATTTATATACGGCATATTCTAATGCTTCAAAGTCTTTGCTTAATAGTTTTGAAGAGTGCTCCTTTAACCAGTAATAAAAACCCTTATCTGCAATTAATGCACTTTTAATAACCTCGCCCATACCGCAGGCAAAATTATTTTCATCTAATGTTGTTAACGTAGACAAATTCATATATACCATACGAGGCATATAGAATGCTCCAACCATATTTTTGTAGCTATTGAAATCAACTCCTGTTTTACCACCAACTGAACTATCTACTTGAGATAATAATGTGGTAGGTACTTGAATGAAATCAATACCTCTAAGAAAGGTAGATGCAGCAAAACCAGTTAAATCACCTACAACACCGCCTCCTAGAGCAACTAATAGGGAATTACGTGTAAATTTCTTATGAATGAGATGCTCATAAAGCATGCTTACAGTAGTAAGATTCTTTGAGGCCTCACCAGCTTCGAAGCTGAAGGAACAAACATTATCACATACATTCTTGAAAACAGAAATAACCTCAGCTAAATAAATACCAGCCACATTTGAATCTGAAACTATACATATTTTGTCGTAATTTTTGTCCAAGTCTTGTTTAAAAACTTTTGCCAAATCATCAAAATTTGATTTGAAGTGAATATTATAACAAGGTTCTCCATTATATTTTATGTTCAAGCATTCATTCATAAGTATATTCTCCTATAAAAAAAGCACCAGATAGCTCTGGTGCAAATACTCTAATTAAAACCCGGTTTGAATTCCAGTGAAGTCAAACGCATCAACGATTCCTGCTAAATCACCAGATAACTCAACTCCTGCAGGTGTAATAATAAAAATGTAATCCTCAATTCGTTGTAGGTTACCGTCGATAGCATAACATGTACCACAAGTGAAATCTATGATTCTCTGTGCTACTCCTAAATCTAAGCCCTTCATGTTAAGAAGAACTGTTCTATCAGCCAATAATGTCTCTGATATTTCTCGAGCATCCTCAAAGGATGATGGCTTGATTACACAAACTTCCATAACAGTTCCTTTCCCTTTATTACGCATTGGTGTGATTTTTGGCGCCGGTTTTGACGATCTGCTTTCGCGCTCAGCAGGCTTGTTTAAAACTGGACGCTTCTCGTCTTCTTTATCCTTTTGAAACTTTGAGAAGAATGAAGATTTCTCTTCCTCTTCATACAATTCATCATCGTCATAATCGTCGTAGTCGTCACTAAGATGCATCGCGTCAAGCATTCTTTCAAACATAACATACTCCTTTTTCAACTATATATTATAGTTTCTCTCTCCAAAAATGGCTGTGCCAACTCTAACATGAGTAGCACCCTCCTCTATGGCAACTTCAAAATCATTTGTCATTCCCATAGATATAATTCTCATATCTATATTATCAATGTTTTCACTTGCAATGTCAACTGATAAGTCCTTTATTTTGTGAAAAATTGCCCTATTTTCCTCTGGAACCACAACATTTGGTGCTATAGTCATAAGTCCCATAATGTGTACGTTCTCTAAATGAGCAATTTCTTCGCATAGCTGTTTTGCCTCTTCAAGGCGTACACCGAATTTTGTTGCTTCATTTGCAGCATTTACTTCGATAAGAATTGGAACAATTATTCCATGCTTTTTAGCTTGAATATTAATTTCTTCTGCGAGTCTGTAGCTGTCAACAGAATGAATCAATTTAACCTTGTCTACAATATATTTAACCTTGTTTCTCTGTAAATGACCAATTAAATGCCAATTGATATCCTCAGCCATTTCTGGGATTTTTCCAGTAAGCTCCTGAACCTTGTTTTCGCCAAATTCACGAATGCCCTGATCATAAATCACCTGTAAATCCTCTATAGGCTTAGTTTTACTAACGGCAATTAATGTTACTTCGCTTCTGTCTCTACCTGCTCTAGCGCATGCAGCCGAAACGCGCTCTTCAACGCTCTTTAAATTAGCTTTTAACTCTTCTGCTCTCATTTAAATACCTCTTAATTTATAATTGTGTTTTCTTCTACCTCGTCACCTTGTAAAACGATGTGGTCATACATGGAAATTCCGTAACTTGTACCTGTCTTTATAATTGAATAGTCGCTATTTTGGAATAGGATTTCTATTTGTTTAAACACCGCATATCCTTTATTTACATTGTAGACACCTTCTAGCGAACCAATATCCGTTCCCACTACATATATTTCGTTAGAGTTTGGTTTGATAAATTTATCACCTCTAGAAACATCATTATTATCTAAATAGTAATAATCATCATCCTCGTAATATATTGTAGGCGAAATGTAAACATTGTCACCACTATCCTCTTGTCTAAGGAAACCTGCATCGTCGCTATTATTACCTTGAATCATATAGTCCTTAGGTATTTTATAAAAATCCTTAGAAACAATAGAGGAATTTGGTATTTTAAGTCCGGAAATATTGTTATTAATAAGCTTTATATGAACAAATCTAGAATCAGCATATCTATCCATGGAATCATCCAAGGTCATGATAAGGTAATGCTTTCCAGCCTTTTCGGTAAAAGTAATTGTTGTCCAGGTTTCTGTCTCATCCTCTAGGAATTTAATTTTTAAGTATGTTTCCTCTTTTAATAAATCATATAAATCGTCATCGATTTCACATACTAAATTCCAATGATCAGATGTAATAAGCTTATAAACCGGAGAGCCGGATTCTACAGATTCCTGAGCTTTAAGGTTTGTCGATGTATACTTTGATGTATCAAAAGAATCAGAGGTAAAACTATCTATAGTTAAGTCCTCGTAACCATCAATAGAATAAACAATAAGCCCTGGTGTAGGACTGGAATATATGCTAAATGTACCTGAATTTATAGCATCATCTAAGGACGCTCCCATTTGTTCAATAGCCGAAACAGTATAAAGCTGTTGTGCTTGTGATTCTAATTCAGATTTGAAGGTATATGTTTTGCCAAAACGCTCATCATTATAATCTGCTAAATAAGTAGAAATAACATTTTGAAGCTTTGTATAATCATCAGCATCAAGAGAAATCTCGGAATTTTCTCCAGATTCATTAATTGATGAAAGGATTTCTCCTGAGGTATCTAAAGCATATACCTGACTTTTGGAACCTACCTTACCAAAATTCTCAGCTAAATATAGTATGTCGCCATTATTGTCAGCATAGACAATCTGCTCAGATCTAAGAGCTAAGGCGTTATATTCTAGATTTGAAGAAATCGAACCCTGTGAAACCTCATAAACAGTTATATTGTTGGCTGTTAAATATGTAAACAAGTGATAAACCATGTAAATACACATAACGCCAATAATAATCATACCTATAGAAAAATGATATTGCTTGGGATATTTAATTATTTTGTTGTCTTTTTTTCTAGTTTTCTTTGATTTTCTGCTCATTTTCAAAACAAATTAAAAGGGACACACCAAGGTGCCCCTCATATATTCTTTTTATAAAGAAACAACGATTTTACCCTTTGCACATTCAGGTAAATCCTTTTCATTCTTACTTACGGATAAGACAAATTTAACGTCGTATAAATTACAAATTTTGTCGAGTTTATTCATAGCTACTGTGAACTCGTCATTAGTATCTACATATGATACAGTAAGGAAACTATCGAGGAAAACCTCTTGAATATCAGTGTTCTGAGATAAAACACCGCTTAAAAAACCAAGAAACTCATCAGTTGAATCGATTGGATAATCCCCCATATTAATCAATCGAATCTTAGAGTCAAGTTCATACATGTGTTTAGTATTTTTGTCGATATAGACAACGGAACCATCTACTTTTTTAATGTCGCTATTTACTTTATCAAGTAAATATTTGGTCTTTCCCTTGCCTTTTTCGCCTGAAATAATTTCCACCATATCAAAATACCTCCCTTTGTTTATTTATATTTTTATCATATCATAACAATAACAAAATCAAAATAAAATAAAACAAATTTATGTACAATAATTCGAAAGTATTTCGCTCATTAGTAAGTAAAGATTTGATCGGCAATCAGCATTAAATACTATTGATATTATTTTGTCTCCGTCTTCATTTTCTGAAAGCAAAACTAAGCAATAACCTGCGGCACCAGTTGTACCAGTTTTTCCGCCTAAAACGGTAAATCCGCTAGGTGTTGTAACGTTGGCTGTAAGATATTGATTAGTTGTAGTCCAATCTACGGTTTTGGTAGCGCCACCGCTTGTATAATTTGCTGTGTAGGAATGCGATGTGAAAATCTGATAAAAATCCTCATTTGTAATAGCCTTATTGAGAATTAAATACATATCATACACAGTGGTATAGTGATTTTCATCGTGAAGGCCATTTGAAGTAACAAAATTTGTGTTTGTTGCTCCAATAGATTTTGCAGTCTCTGTCATAAGTGACGCAAAAGTAGCTTCATCTCCACTAACGGCTTCAGCAACTGCAACTGCAGCATCATTTCCAGAACGAAGCATCATTCCATATAACAAATCACGTAATGTAATAACATCTCCGGCCTTTAAATTTATAATAGAGGAATCACTATCCTGTTTAACCGCATTTTCACTAACTGTATAATAGGCATCCAAATCACCATAAAGCACAGCAACATAGCATGTCATAATTTTGGTGGTGGATGCTGGATACATTTGCTCATGCATATTCTGTGCATATACAACTGATTGTTCAGTGATGTTAAATGCTCCAGCAGCAGAAGCTACCTGGGAATCAACTCCAGATGTACCCAAATCATCAGTGCCTACTACACATAAATCCTTTGAGAATAACTCAACGTTTGAATTAGAACCATTATTTGTTATTCCATAAGCATAGGATGTGTTATATACATCGTAACTTGCGACACTCTCAGACGAACCACCACATCCAGTAATGGAAACACATAAAGCAACGGCAACTAATGTTTTAAAAAGCTTATTTATACATTTCACGCCACTCAAGGTCTCCTCGATCCAATGATTTGATTAGTAACTCTGCAGTGGCAAGATTTGTAGCCAAAGGAATATTATTGGCATCACAAATACGTACAATATTATTTACATCTGGCTCATGGGACTTTACAGTAAGGGGATCACGTAAAAAGATAACCAAATCGATTTCGTTTTGATCAATCTGAGCTCCTAACTGCTGTGTGCCACCTAAATGTCCTGCCAAATATTTATGTACGCTAAGATTAGTAACTTCTTCAACAAGACGTCCTGTTGTACCTGTAGCAAAAATCTCGTTTTTGCTAAGAATTCCTCGATAGGCAATACAGAAATTCTGCATTAACTTCTTTTTGGAATCATGTGCAACTAAACCTATATTCATCTAAAATAGCCTCCCGTTCGTATTTTTTGATTGAATACCAACATTTAGGACTATACCTATACCAAAATAAATCGTTACCAAGGAGGTTAGTCCATAGCTTACAAATGGTAAAGGTAATCCAGTATTAGGCATCAAACCTGTTACTACGCAAATGTTTACAAAGCTTTGAAAACCAATAAGCGTAGCAATTCCAACGCAAATTAATTTGCCTGAAATATCTTTTGCTCTTTTTGCTATCATTAATATTTCAATAGTGATAAAGAAAATAAGGGCAATGATTAATACGCAGCCTAAGAAACCTAACTCCTCTCCTGCTACAGCAAAAATAAAGTCTGTATGAGGCTCAGAGATATAATTTCCATTTTTTACGGAATCAAAAGCATCGTTTCCTAAGCCTTTTCCGAAAATCTGACCAGAACCGATGGCCATAATGGAATTTTGCTGCTGATAAGAATTCTGTGGATATTTATCTGGCTTTAACCAAGCGAGAATTCGAATACCCTGATATTCCTTTAAAATAGTCTGCCCTTCTCTAGAGATTAAAACTAACAAAACAATAATTGTAGGTATAGTAACACCGATTACCGTTCCAACAATTTTATAGCTTAATCCTACTACAAACATCATAACACAAATAATCATCATTGTGACTATTGTAGTTGATAAATCTGGTTCTTTTTCTATTAAAAGTAATGGAAGTGCAGATAAAACCATTGTGATTCCAAGTATTTTCGGCTTATTAATATTTTCTTCCTGCATCATAAAATACCATGCAAAAAATAAAATAAGCAGAATTTTACTAAGCTCAGAAGGCTGGAATCTAATACCTACATCAATCCATCTGGTTGCACCACCACTATTTTCACCAAATAGTAGAACCATGGCTAATAATATAATAACCATACCATAGTAAATCCAATGGAAATGTAGCAAAAAGTCATAATCGATAAGAGCCATTACGCTCATAACGATTACTCCTAGGATCATTCCTAGAATCTGCTTTTGCTGATTGGATTCATTAGCACTACCGATGACGAATATTCCTATAATAGTTAGTGCTATAACGGCAATTATTAATTTAATATCAAGGTTTTTAAATCTATAATTGTGAAACATATTGATTATTTAATCCTTTTTAATAATCCACTACTTAATGGCTCTGCCAGTAACTCTTTATTCCAAACGGAAATACCAATTGGCTCTTCTTGAGTACGTCTAACTCTGAGAGACCATTTTTCTTGGAGTCTTATTTCTCCTGATACAGTTCCAATTTGAACATTCTTTGAATCTAAATGCCCTGCAACAATATAGCATCCTGTATTATCTGGATATCCTGCATGTGCAGTGCCAAGTAAAGATCCAAGGACAATAATATTTCCCTTTGCCTGAATAGTAGCCTTTGATTTAACATCTCCTAATACTATTACAGAGGAATCAGATGTAACAACATTGTCCTTGTAAATTGACCCACGAATGATTTTTGCATTTTCGAAAATTTCATCCGTATAAAATCTGTCAATCTGATCTAGCATTCTAGTATCTTTTAATTCATTATTTTCATTAAGTAAGATTACCTTAATCTTTGAATTTAACTCGATAGCTTGAATGATTACTAATCCTTCTTCGGTAGTAAGCTCTCTGCCAAGTGTCTCAAGAATCATGGAACACTCACCAAAGAAATCAGCTGATTGTGCGAATTTCTCACAAATAGCCTTAACCAAATCCTCAAAAGGAATAGTTGCATCAAGCTGTAGAGATAATCCATATTTATTACTTTTTAAAACTACAGGATCGTTACTCATAATCTCTCCTTAATCTGTAAATTCGTTTTCGGAATCAGAAACAATGCTTGCCTCACCATTTAACAAGTCTTCTGTTGCTGAAACACCGAAATAGTAAGCTAAAATATCTTTTGAAACTTCAGCTGCATTATGTGAGGTATAACCATAGGCAATACGTGTTGCGATTGCAATCTGTGGATTGTCGTATGGTGCATAACCAATAAATAAAGCGTGGTTAGGTCTTGTTTTTACCTGCTGCGCAGTACCAGTTTTACCTGCAACCTCTATGGAGAAATTATCAAATGAAGATAATGACTCACATACCATTCTCATACCGTAATGGATAGCATCCCATTCTGATGAATCCAAAACGTCAATTTGATTTCTAACTGTTGGACTATAGCTTTCCAAAATATTGCCATCTGTATCTCTGACACTGTCTAACAAAGTTAGATTGTATACTGTTCCACTGCTGGCAATTGCTGCAGCATAACGAGCCAAACCTACTGTTGTAAAGTTATTATCAGACTGACCAATTGCAGCCATGACAGGATATTCAGTAGCAATATGCGGTGAATTTTCTTCAATTTCTATGCCAGTAGTCTCATCCAAGCCGTAAAGCGATGCATACTCAGTGATTTTTTCAATACCAGTAACATCATCATATGCGCCATCGCCACCAGCCAATCTCCAACCAACTTCGTAGAAGAAATAGTTACAAGAATCTCTAATAGCTTCTGAAACATTAATGCTGCCGTGATTGCTTGGGTAAATCCAACATTTTGGATTGTTAGATACCTTTGTGTATTGACCTAAGTCAGTAATTTCTGAAGTGGTTGTAATAACGCCCTCTGCCAAACCTGCTGTTGAACTTACAATTTTGAAAGTAGAACCAGGAGCAGTTCGCTGCTGCGTTGCATAATTATACAAAGGGTTAGCTGCATTATTAGTTAAATATGCGTAGTAATCAGCATCTACTGAATTAGCTAATCTATTATTGTCATATCCTGGATATGTAACCATAGCTAGTACTTCACCAGTGGTAGAATCCAAAATAACAGTAGAACCTGAACAAGGGTCAAGTGCAAGCTGACCAGGTGTTATCTCAAGAGATTTGATTTTAGAGCGCATAAACTCATATGCGGTTATAGCTCCCGAAGAAAGCTGTGCATATGTTTCCTCATCCTCTTCCAAAACACCTTGATCATATAGGATAAGACAAAGCTGAGTTCCTGAAATACCGTCATCAAGTAATAAATATTTGTAAACAAGCTTTTCGAATCCCTTATCAGTAGATAAATACTCTATTACATAATCAATTAAATCATTATAAAGCTCTTCTGTATCTGCGTATTTTGCCTCTGATTCATATTTTGTAATATCAATCCAGTTTTGCTCAATAGCATAAGTTAGATATTTATTTACAGCCATTTCTTCTGATGTCCAGCTAGTTTGAACTTCTGAAGACGAGTCAATGGCATCAGCATCAAATACGCCTAAGCTCTTAAGTGTAGTGACAATATATGTTGAATATGCTTGATATTCATCTGGTAAATCCTTGTATACTACCTCATTAGAGAATGTAAGCTGAGAACGTAAAGTTGAAAGAACAGCCTCTTCTTTTGCGTCATATGCTGCTAAAACCTGTTTTTCAGTAGCTGAGGCCTCTTCATCTCTAAAGGCATTAGTATCTATAGTTCCATTGTTAATTAATGAGTAATAAACATCATATATAGGAACAATGACATCTGATGAAGACGAATTGTCGCCTGCGTTATATTCCTTTATATTTGCAAGCTTAGAGTATAAAATACCTGCAATTTCCTGCTCTAGAAGAATATATGCGGCCTTTTGTAATTCACTATCAATAGATAAGTAAACATCATTACCGGAAACAGCTGCAACATAGTCTCCCTCTGCAATAGTATTTCCTACACTATCTACATATAGAGTCTCGTAACCCTTAGTACCAGCAAGATAATCATTCATTACCTTCTCAATACCAGATTTACCTATAACATCTGTTGTTTCAACAGTTGAATCTGTAGCAGAACGCTCTTTATATTCTGTGGTAGAAATTTGACCTGTGTAACCAATGATATGTGAAAAGTATTCACTATCAACATATCTTCTAAGTGACTTTTCTTCTACATCTACACCTGTCAATTCATTTATATTTTCTTTTATAAATGCAACCGATTCATCAGAAATATCAGAAGCAATTACTGTAGAAATATACTTTTGATATGAATTTTGGCTCATATTATAACGTACAACCATAATTTCATATCTAAGCTTTTTAGAATAGTCGGTAGAGATATTGTAGGTCTTTTCGCCCTCTAAATAATCTACAATTTGATCTGCTGTAGCTGTAGCCTGATCAAATCCCATTTCAGAATCATACTCTAAATCTTCGATATTCGTTTTACCAAATACATCAGCTCTAAAACGTTGTAATGATGTTCCGGAATTCAGGAATTGAAAGTTTCCTGACGAATCCAGATAAATGCCAAAATCATTATCAATCGTGTCGCCGTTGCCCTCTAATTTAGTAATAATCTCAGCAATCTCTGAATTTAGTGATTCACTTTTTTCTTTTTTGTTGGCATATGTGCCGGTATCCTGAATTGTGACAGCGTATACAAGCTCGTTATATGCTAGTAAGTTACCATTTCTGTCGTAAATATTTCCTCTTGTAGCTGCAATTGATTCAGTCTTTTCTAGCTTTAGATTGTAGTTATCCTGATACTCGCTACCATTGATAACCTGCAAATAAAAAAGACGTGAAATAAGAACAGTAGCAAAGAAAACCATTGCTACCACAACGACACGAATACGTGAAGAAAATGCATTTATAAAAAAGTCCTTAATAATTTCCAATTCTATCAGAACCCTTCTTCTCAAATTTTTCTATCCAATTGTTTATGTGAAGAATTCCGTAGTAAACAAAGATATATA
>JAEEGH010023462.1_pt1 | contig 12539 bp, 10 predicted proteins | sample 9134181 | NCBI WGS metagenome assembly JAEEGH01 (sample SAMN16246544, study PRJNA631951) | gut metagenome | biome: gut microbiome; feature: rumen; material: DP-attached | host: Bos | place: Iran: Karaj | collected 2018-10 | reverse complement strand
TCTGCAAGCAACTCTATCACCATGAGCTGACGGAGGATATGACCTATCTGATGAAGTCCTATTTCAGACACTTCGAGGGCCGTCCGTACACAGAGATACAGACCTATATTATTATTACGCAGGAGGCAGTCAAGAGTACCTTCGTCAAATATGACCCGAAGATGTGGGGTGAGTTCCATGTGAAGGTCAGTAAGGTCGTGGACATCCTGAAGGAAAGGAATGTGTGGTATCATAAACTGAGCAGGGATGAGGTGGATGAGTACCTTCACCGCTTCATGGCCTTCCAGTTCAGGAAAGGAGCGTTCCCCATGCGGAACTTCAAGAGCACGGACGAATACCTGAATCTCGGTGACCATGTGGTGAAGTCCGTCAACCTGGTGGATGTGGATATCATCAACCTGCCGACCTATATGAGACCATATCTGTCAGTACCTATCAACGGCTATAATATCGCCACCGACCTGCTGGGATTCCTGACTTCCATCCCTGATGCGGACTGTGTGGTCTATAACCAGGTGCTGCAGATTCCCGCACAGCGCAAATTGCTGAGAAAGCTTCAGAGCAAGTCGAAGCGTCATGGCTCCATGCCTGACCCCTCGAACAAGATTGCCAAGGCAGATATCGATGCTGTCCTGGATCTCATCGCCAAGGACAACAAACTCCTTGTCAACACGAACTTCAACATCCTCGTGAGCTGTGCCTTTGACAAGCTGACTCCTGTATCTTCGTATATGGAGGCCAAACTCTATGAGTGCGGCATTTCCCCGTCGGACACGGCCTATAACCAGTTGGAGCTGTTCGAGAACTCCTTTCCGGGCAATGCCTACCGTTTCAATGAGGATTATGACCTCTTCATGACTTTGGCAGATACGGCTCTATGCCTGTTCTACAAAGAACACATGAAGCACTCTGAGAAGACACCCCTGAAGCATTTCTGTACGGACAGGCAGGGTGTGCCAGTGGCCATCGATATCACCGGTAAGACTGGTGAGGATAAGAAGACGGATAACTCCAACCTGTTCTGCCTCGGCTCTTCTGGTACGGGAAAATCCTTCAATATGAATACTATCCTCTTGCAGCTGACAGAGCAGGATACGGATGTGGTGATTGTGGATACGGGTGACTCCTATGAAATGCTCTGCCTGATTTACGGCGGTACGTATATTACCTATTCCAAGGAACATCCTATTTCCATGAATCCCTTCAAGATTACTGAGGAGGAGTATAAAGAGAACTTCGGTGAGAAGAAGAACTTCCTGAAGTCCTTGATTTTCCTTATCTACAAGGGTCAGGAGGAACCGACGAAGATTGAAGACAGAATCATCAACCAGACCATCGTAGAATACTATGAGGAGTATTTCCATCCTTTCACGGGCTATACGCAGGAGGAGCGTGAACAGCTCCGTGAGCGTCTGATGCTGGAGGATAAGAAGAACGGTGAATATCAGAAATACGAGCAGAAACTTGAAGAGAAATACAGTGATGACTACCGCATTGACGAGCTGGAAGATAACACCAGCGCTCAAAATAGTGTAGCATCTGATGTTGACGATGATGACCTGACCTTCACGGAAGAGGAGATTGAACACCATGAGAAAGTGAAGCGTCAGGTGGAGAAGCTCCATGCCATGATTCATGACGAGGCGGCAACTGAGGGTGAGAAAGCCGCTGCCAACAACCAGCTGATGCGTCTGATGCCTGAATTGATTGAGGGTAAGTACCTCAAACGTTTGGACAAGAAGATTGAGAGGATGGAGGCCCAGCGCAAGAAGATGAAGGTGAAGTCTCTTTCCTTCAATACCTTCTATGAATATATGATGGAGCGTATTCCACAGATTACCTCTGAGAAGAAGATTCACTTCGACATCAATAACTTCTCGTCAATCCTGGAGCCGTTCTATCGTGGCGGTGAGATGGAATACACGCTGAACAATGATGTTGACAGCTCCCTGTTCGATGCCAAGTTCATCGTCTTCGAGATTGACAAGATCAAGGAAGATAAGACTCTCTTCCCGATAGTCGTGCTTATCATCATGGACGTGTTCCTCCAGAAGATGCGCATCAAGAAAGGCCGTAAGGCCCTGATTATCGAGGAGGCTTGGAAGGCCATTTCCTCGCCGACAATGGCAGAATACATCAAATACCTCTACAAGACGGTACGTAAGTTCAATGGTATCGCCGGTGTCGTGACGCAGGAGCTGAACGACGTGATTGACTCGCCCATCGTGAAAGAGGCTATCATTTCCAACTCGGATGTCAAGATCCTGATGGACCAGTCGAAGTTCAAGGATAAGTATGACGAAGTGGCCAAGGTGATGGGTCTGACGGACACGCAGCGCCGACAGATTTTCACAATCAACTCCCTGAACAACCACGATGGCAGGCCTTATTTCAAGGAAACATGGATCTGCCGTGGCCATGACTCGGATGTGTATGGCGTGGAAGTACCACCGGAAATGTGCTGGGCTTTCACGACGGAACGTTCTGAGAAGGAGGCTGTCAGGCTGTATGTCCGTCATTATGAGAACGACGGCCAGAAGGCTATCCAGAAGATGGAGGAAGACCGAAAGGGCTTGGGTGTCAGCATGCGTGACTTCGCAAATATGGTAAACCAACATAAATCAGTCGTAAGCTTATGGGAAAGTTAAAGTGCTTTAGTTTAGTAGTTGCCTTGCTGGCGGTATCGTCGGCAAAGGCGTATGTGAAGATTGCCATTGACCCTTGGGCAATCGCTCAGGTGACGGAGAACACCACTTCACAGGCTCTGATAGAGAACCAGCATAATACTCGTGTGGACTCCATCAATGCCAAGCAGCAGAAAATCATGCAGTACACGGCAGCGATGCAGACCATGAAGGAGCTGTATGTGATGTCGATGCAGAACGTCACGGGCTTTGGTGAGGAGACCAAGTATTATGCGGAGATATTCTCTGCTACTGTGGATATCTTCAAGAACGTACCTGTCGTGCTGGAGTATATCAACAGCAACCCTGTCAAGAACTACATCCTTTGTGTGAACGAGATGACAGACATCGTAGCTGAGACGCAGGGACTGGTTGCTGACTTTATCAACATCGTGAACAATGCGAAGATTGATTTTCCTGGGGATTCGTCTATTACGAAGCATTTTCCTCTGGATAGCAAGAAAAGTGACGGCTATAACTTCCTTGACCGTTATGAACGTCTGACTCTGGCCAACAAGATATACTCGCGTCTGCTGCAGATCAAGTACAAGATGGAGGCGATGGCCATGACCTGCCAGTTCTGTAACGGTATCAGTGATGTGCTCTTTGCCATCGATCCTGAGTCGTGGGCTGCTTACTTCACTGGCAAGAATGCCGTAGAGGGACTTATTAATGACTGGAACAGTTTGGGGGTATGAGAAAGTTTTGTATTGTAATAGTTGTGCTGGCTCTCTGGATTCCCAGGTGTCATGCCATTGAATATCCGAAAAATACGCCGCTTATAGAGGCTCTGATAGACCTTCATAAGGACATGAAGCATGCGGAGGATAAGGCGAGGGATAATATTGCCATCAGTCTGGGCGAACAGTCTGCCGCCACGAAGAAGACGGTGAACTTCCACGATGTGAAGACAACGCTAAACACCAAGCTCAGTAATGCCTATTCTTATGTTTTGCTGGCTGCAGCCCTCAGCGGGACGGCTAACAGTCTGTATAAGTTGATCAACGAGTATGCGGATTTTACCAGCTCCATGGCTTCGACGGTAACGAGCAAGCCAATGGTGGGGTGGTACTATACCGAGGCGGTGTTTGCCTGTGAGCGGGAGATCAAGAATATCAAGACGCTCTACACCACCATGACTGCCAGCGGCCTGAACATCATGAAGGCCTCGATGGACGAAAAGCTGAACATGATCTTCCAGATCAAAGCGAGCATTGACAGTATGCTCCGTATCATCGAGGATGCCAACTTCTGGTGCAGCTGTGTGGCTATCGGCGGGTTTGCCCATGACTATATCTGGGACATCCTGAACAGTGATGTGACCAATAAGATTGCAGAAGGTTTGATTACTAAATGGAATGCTATATGAAGACAAAAATGATGATGCTGGCCTTGCTGATATTTGTTCCGTTAGCAGGATTTGCGCAATATCCGGAAGTACAGCACGACAAGCAGAAGGAGAAACAGTGGCGTTCGATGGAGAACGGCCCTTGGGACTTTTCCCCTGACTGGTACTATTACCTGTTTCACAAGAACTACAGCGGTGCTTCACTCAGCTGGAAATGGCGTGGCTTTCACAGCAGCCTGGGTGTTGACTTCGATGAAAGCGATTCGAATGTGAAGCGTATCATGCCTGTACGTGTAATCGAGGAAGAGACACAGCGCCAGAAGGTGAAGAAGGTCAATGAGGAATACGAGAAGATCGAGGAACTGCATAAGGAGGAGGTGGAAAGGGCTGCCGACCGTAACGTTGATCTGATATATACCTCTTTCAAGGATGACTTCAACCGTATGCAGGACAGGATTACCGAAGGACTTCTCTTCTGCATGACGAAAAGCGGTGGCAAGATGAAATACCAGGTGAACGAACTCTCCCGTGAGAACGAGATCGTCTGCCAGAATATCGAGTATATCCACAAACAGGGTGTCGGCTATGAACTGGAGAATGCCAAGCGTCAGCAGGCTTACTCCGATGCCAAGACGAAGATGGAAGGTATCGTGAGCCGTGTGGCGCATCTGGTGGGTATGGCTCAGTGCTATTATTGAAATTAAGTTGTTATATGATATCAGGATTACTTTTAGATGTCACAAACATCTTTCTGACGATGGGATTGCCCTCCATAGACGAGAGTCTTGACAAATTGCTCGTTGCTATGGAGGCTTTCCCAAAGTCTGCCGTTCTAGGTGATACTGTGGCTTATGCCCGTGTCATCGGTCTGTGCCTGGCTTTGTGTGTCGGCTCCTATGAGTGCTGGATGATGATGCTGGGCAGACGTGCCATGGACGTGATGAAACTGGCGCGTATCATTGCCCTGTCGATATGTATCACTTCCAGTTCATGGATATGTAATGAACTGTCAGTTCCTGGAAAGGCCCTCGAAGCGACCACCAAGGCGATGGCCAATTCGAAGAACAAGGAGGTGGCAGCCTTGGAGCGTAAGGTGGCGGAGAAACAGGCTCAGTATCTGGACCGTCTTCGCGAGGTGCAGGACAGTATTGAGACGGCCAAGCAGATTCAGGCTATCGGTGAGGATGCCCACTGGTGGGACAAGCTCATCTACAGCATGGAAAACCTCGGCTCTACGATTAATAACTATGCGCAGCGAGCTGCCGTTGCCGCAGAGACGAAGGTTTCGGAGTGGATTAACGACGTGATAAGGTTTGTGGGAGAGCTGATCTTCCAGATGAGCTATTACGGCATGCTGGTGGCGCAGAGGATATTCCTGACCATCCTTGCCATGTTCGCACCGATCATGTTCGCCATGTCGATAGTCCCGCCTTGGAGCAGCGCGTGGTCGCAATGGATATCCAAGTACCTCTCGCTGTCGCTATGGGGATTCGTCGTGTATATGTGTCTCTACTATATCGACTTCATCCTGTTATACAATCTGCAGGAAGACCTCATTGCCTATGACCATCTGCTGAAGGGCAGTGTTAACTCGTGGAGCCAGATAGGCGCTCTCGGTCTTCAGGGCATCGGCTCGAACTGTATGTATGCGATGGGTATGCTGGTGGGTGCCTACGTCATCCGCTTCGTGCCGGAGGTGGCCTCATGGCTCATCCCTGGTGGTATAAGTTCAAGTGCAGCCAGTGTGTCCGGTGCTGTGGCTACGGGTGCAGTGATGGGTGCTGTCGGCGGTGTCGCCTCTGCTGGTACGATGGCCGGTGGTGGTGCTACACGCATGATAATGAAGTAATAGTAACAAATATATCGATCATTATGCTGATACAAAGTTTAGAGCAAAAGACAAGGCTGGCACTGATGACGGTGCTGGCAACGGTGGTGGGATGCACGGTGATATGCGGTATCTGCATCTTCTTCTGTGCCAAGCTGGTGACAGAGGAGCGCCAGCAGATATATGTCCTTGATGGTGATATTCCCTTCCTTGCTGAGCGTAGCCTGCAGGAGGCGAACTTCGTCATGGAGGCTAAGGCACACATCCAGCTCTTCCACCAGTATTTCTTCAACCTGCCTCCCGATAACGACTATATCAAGTGGACGCTGGGTAAGGCCATGTATATGGCCGACGGTACGGCAATGAAGCAGAAACAGGCCATGGACGAGAACGGCTTCTATTCGGACATCATTTCGTCCTCTGCTGTATGTACCATCATCTGTGACTCCATTAATCTGGATGAGCATGAACGTAAGTTCACGTACTACGGTACTCAGCTGATCAAGCGTCGCTCACGTGACCTGAAGCGTTCCATCATTACCGTCGGTGAGTTGGATAACGTGCCTCGGACAGAGAATAATCCTCATGGTCTGCTGATTGTGAACTGGCGTACGCTGGAGAATAAGGACTTGGATTACTAAGGTATGGGATTGTTCAGAAGGAAAAAGAAGAGAGTGGAACCAAGGCACAGCCGTCTGTTCAGGCTGATGCTCTGGTCTCTCTTCAAACGTGCCAAGCTTCGTGAGCGGACGGAGAAAGCCAACCGCTGGGCAGAGTCTCACAAGCGTCAGACGGCTGTGATGACCGTCGGATCGTTGTTCCTGATGCTGGTTCTCGGTACGGCCATGACATTCTTTGGAAGTGAAGAAAAAGAAGAGAATATCCTTGCTGGGATTGAACCTGTGAATCCGATGTTCCAGGGACTCCAGCGTATTCAGGATGCCAAGGCGTATCAGACAGCATGGCTTGACAGGATTGCCTTGGATGGTCAGAGACTCAAACACCAGCTGGATTCCCTTATCAGGATTCCCGACAAGACACATGATGACTCTCTCCAGATCCTTATCAAACACAGGCAGCTGGAGATTATAGTGGATAATTTAGAAAACAGATAAACATGAAAAAGGTTAATTTCAAACAGCCGAAGTATATCCTGCCTCTGGTCATCTTCCTGCCTCTGGTGTTCCTCGGATATACGATATCCAATTTCTTCGGGGAGGATGAGGAGAAGAAAGGCGTGGTGACGGACAATATCAACATGACCCTTCCTGATGCGAAGAACGGAGAGATGACGGATAAGATGACGGAGATGACAAGGCGGTTCAGTGAAGACGGTGCCTATACTGCCATCGGTGCCCTCGGCAGTGAGAAGGAAGAACTTGACAGCACTCAGGCCGGATATAAGGAGCATGAGCTGAACAGCATCGATGCGGAGAATGCCAAGCGTGAGGCCAAGCAGAAGGAACTGGAGGACTTGGAGCGTAGCCTTGCGGAGTCCCGCAAGCATATCAATGCCTATGCTTATGACCGTGGCTCTTCCGGAGGTCGCGGCTATGGCGGTCGTGGCGGTTCGCGTCAGGATGAGCTGGATGACTATGCCCGTGACTTGGAGGATATCCAGCAGCGCAGCAAGGAAAGGCAGAAGGTGCTGGAACGGACATTCGGCATCGGCAGTTCTTCTGATGGTTCGGGAGGTGGCAGTGCCTCTGGTAGTGGCGGTGACGGCTCTGGTGGCGGTAACAAGAAAGTCGAAGAGAAGCCCAAGGCTGAATTGGTACAGAAGGTGTCGGAGCAGAATGCTGACAAGTTCAATACAATCGGTGAACAGGCTCAGATAGATGAACCGCTGATCAAGGCGATGATTGACAAGACCACCAAGGCACATGAGGGTACGCGTCTGCGCTTCAAACTTCTCGATGATGTCATCATCAAGGATGTGAAGCTGAAAAAGGGTACGTATCTCTATGGCACGGTGACGGGTTTCGGCCAGCAGCGTGTGAAGGCTGCCATCACCAGTATTCTTGTGAAGGACAAGTTCGTGAAGGTCGCGCTGTCCGTCTTCGACAATGACGGCATGGAGGGATTTTATGTCCCAGAGTCGGCTTTCCGTGACATGATGAGGGATGCTGGGGCACAGGCCATGCAGAGCAATATCTCCTTGGATGGTGGCTATGGTAGTCAGATTAGCGGAGAGGCCTTGGCGCTTCAGGCTCTCCAGAACATGTACCAGTCGGCTTCAAGTGCTATCTCTGGCAATATCCGTAAGAACAAGGCGAAGATCAAGTATAACACCATCGTCTATCTGATCAATACGGATGCCCAGTCCAGTCGGTAAAACAATAAAAACAACGTATATATGAAAGCAGTAACAACTCTTGTGGCGCTTTGCGCCTTATGCCTTCCTGCCGCAGCGCAGGTCAGTGGCAATGGTTCCAACCCGGACTCTGTGAAGGTGAGGTATGTATGGAACCTGCTTGACGGTGATGACTTTACCAACAATCACTCCAAGCATATCATCCTGGTCAATGAAGAGGTGACCACGCACATCGTGATGCCTGAGAACATCAAGCTGGTGGATATGTCCACCGACAAGATCATCGGCAACCAGTGTGCCGACAACATCGTACGCATCAAACCCTCTGGCCGTATGCGAAACAATGAGATGGTGGGTACGATAACCGTCATCGGCGAGCGTCACATGGCGCAATATGACGTGGTGTATACCAGTGGCCCTGTTAAGGCCTGCTCTGTCTATAACATCGGTGTTGATGAGATGAGACAGTACAAGAATCCCGACGTGCTGATGCCTGAGCGTTCGATGGCAGACTATGCATATGCCATCTTCTGCAGCAAGCGGAACTATAACAATATCCACTCTTCCCAGTACGGCATCAAGGCTGTGGTGAACAATATCTATACGGTGGGTGACTATTTCTTCATCGATTTCTCTCTATATAATAAGACCAAGATCAAGTATGACATTGCGGAGCTTCGTATCAAGCTGACGGACAAGAAGGAAACCAAGGCGACGAACTCACAGACGATAGAACTTTCTCCCGTCTATTCCCTGAACAGTGCCAAAAGCTTTAAGAAGGCCTACCGCAATGTCATCGTGGTCAACAAACTGACATTCCCGAATGAGAAGATCCTGCGTCTGGAGTTGTCGGAGAACCAGATTTCCGGGCGTGTGGTCTATATCCCCATCGAGTATGAGGATATTTTGAATGCGGACAGTTTCGATGAGAACCTACTGAAACATCTTCCTTATAATATCCGAAAGTAATATGAAGAAGGCTGGTCTGTTTATCGTGTCACTTCTATGTGTGACATCGGCTTTTGCCGGACAGGGGGATGAGTATATCTCCCTGAACGGTGGTTTTCTCTTCAACAGTACGCTCAATGCCACGCTGGGCTATGAGCGCGAACTGTCCTATACTGATGCGCTGGAGTTCTACGGGGAGGTAGGCGACCGTTGGGAGAAGGATCCTGTTTGCGGCAAGGTGTGCCGTGAGTCCTTCTTCAAGAACTATTACTGGGATGGTGGTATTGCCTATAAGAAATGCCTGAAACGTATGAAGAACTCAACGTTCAGGCTGCGTCTCGGCCCTCAGATGGGTGCCGTCAGAGGCAGTTTCTTCATGGCAGTGGAATGCGGCTTCGAGTATAACGTGGTGCTTCCGAACCGCGTCCAGCTGTCCGTGACTCAGAAGAACCAGGTCAGTTTCCTGCATGGTGACACCTTCAGGAACGGCCTGCTTGTCGGTCTTAAAATTCCATTTTGATGATGAAGATGAAAGGTTTTCTTTTTTCGGCCATGATGGCTGTGTGTCTTGTGGCCGCTGTCTCTTGTGAGGAGCATACGGACATCTATGATAACCGTGTGTCTGTAGGGAACATCCTCCTCTCTGACAATACACTGATATCTCCCTATGGCTATGACAGCTGCTGCCATCAGGCTGTAGGCGTGGTGTTCTACACCAACAGGGACACGGCTCTGGTGGTTGCTCTGAAGGAGCTGGGTGAGTACCAGTATACGGACTCGCTGGCTACGGTGTCCAGCGTGAAGAATGATGCCTGGTCCAAGTGCGGTGCAGAGAATACCGCCGCCATCATGGCTGCGGATGAGTTGTACAGTCCTGCAGTCGAGGCGGTCATGCAGTATGATTCTCCTGTGTCAGGCTGGGCTTTGCCGTCGGCTGGTGAGCTTCGTGCCTTGTCGGAGAACCTGTTTGTTGTACGCCGTGCGATGGAGATAGTCGGTGGGGATCCTTTCTCTGACGGGCAGTATCTAAGTTCCTCGCAGGACGGGGCGACTTCGGAGAGTGAGCAGATGTATTATTTTAGCGTGAGTCTTCGCAACGGCTTCGTGACTTCGACCGTCAAGACGACTCCTGGCAGGGTTCGCCCTGTCCTTAGAATCAGATAATTTTTTTCTTTCATACGATGTGGGGTGTGCGCTTCTCTCTCGGCGCATGCCCCTTTTAAAAACAGACTATGCCTGTAGAAGAAACAAAAGAGCAGCTTCAGATATACGGAATGTTCCGCAGCTGCATATACATTTTCCTGATTATCGAACTGGTGATGAACCTCCCAATCCCTGCAGAGAGCCGCTTTACCTGTTTTCTGCTGGAGCTGATTGCACGGTTTCATATCTTCAACAGTGTCCTGTCATGTAAGGTCATTGAACTGATCTGTATCTTTGTGACATGTATCGGCACGAGGGCGAAGAAGAGCTTGAAGTTCAACCTGAAGACAATGGTGCTGTATCCGATCATCGCAGGATTCACCTTGATTATTCTGTGTATTGTCGTTCAGCAGGGTAACTGGGGTGGTATCCTCTATGGCCTTCCTTCCAACAGGGTGCTGTATGCGCTCATGTCTATCATCGGTACGATGCTGGTACATCAGGGCGGTGACGCTATCGCCAGATATTATAACTACAAGGTAGGGGAAGACAGGTTCAACTTCGAGAACGAGTCCTTTGAACAGTCTGAGGAGCTGAACGAAACGGAATACTCGGTGAATATCCCGATGGTGTACTATTTCAACAAGCGGATGCATAAGGGATGGATCAATATCATCAACCCGTTCCGTGGTACTATCGTGCTGGGTACGCCCGGTTCTGGTAAGTCCTTCGGCATCATCGACCCGTTCATCCGTCAGCATGCCTCCAAGGGTTTTGCGATGATGGTGTATGACTATAAGTTCCCCACTTTGGGTAAGAATCTCTTCTATCAGTACTGTAAGAACAAGAAATACGGCCATCTGCCTGAGAACTGCGGCTTCCATATCGTGAACTTTACGGATGTGGAGTATTCCAACCGCATCAACCCGATTCAGCGAAAGTATATCCCAGACCTAGCAGCGGCCTCGGAAACGGCGGCTACGCTGCTGGAGTCCCTGAACAAAGGCGGTGACAAGAAAGGCGGTTCGGAGGCTTTCTTCCAGAATTCGGCAGAGAACTTTCTGGCCTCCATCATCTATTTCTTTGTAACCTTCCATCCGACGGGTTTCAAAAACGGTAAGAAGCTGACGCGCTATGTCCTTTGGGACAACAAGAAACTGAAACTCGTTATCAGGAACTGGAATGACTATCAGGCCATCGATGGGGCAGGGAATGTGGTGCTGGACTTCGTGGACTACTCCAGCCGTAATGTCTCGACAGACAACGACGGCATGTTCGTGGAACTGAACGGCTTCAGCTATACCGATATCCACGGCAACTATATCTTTATCAAAAAGTCTTGGTATGAGGATGAGCAGGGAAATGTCGTGGAGCCAGACACCATTACAGGTGAGTTCTCGGACATGCCTCATGTGCTTTCCTTCCTTGGCCAGCCGTATGCGGACGTGTTCGATATCCTCATGCAGGATGAGAAGATTATGTCTCTGATGGCTCCTTTCCAGTCAGCTTGGCAGAACGGTGCAATGGATCAGTTGGAAGGTATGGTCGGTACGCTCCGTGTCAATGCGGCTCGTCTGGTATCACCGGAGGCCTACTGGGTATTTACGGGTGATGACTTCGACTTGAAGATATCTGACCGTGAGCATCCTTCCTATCTCGTCATTGCCAATGACCCTGAGAAGGAACAGGTGATAGGTTCGCTGAATGCTTTGATCCTGAACCGTCTCGTGACCCGTGTGAACAGCAAGGGAAATCTGCCTGTGTCTATCATCGTGGATGAGTTGCCGACGCTGTATTTCTATAAGATTGATCGTCTGATAGGTACGGCTCGTTCGAATAAGGTAGCTGTGACACTCGGCTTTCAGGAACTGCCGCAGCTGGAGGCTGACTATGGTAAGAATGGTATGCAGAAGATTCTGACGACGTGCGGTAACATCTTCATGGGTGCCGCCCGTAACAAGGAAACGCTGGAATGGGCACAGAACGACGTGTTCGGAAAGGCCAAGCAGACCTCGAAGTCCGTCACCATCAATGACCAGAAGGTTTCTACGTCGATATCGGAGAAGATGGACTATCTGGTGCCTGCCGCCAAGATAGCGGACATGGCCACTGGATGGCTGGCTGGTCAGGCCGCCCGTGACTTTACGCCAACGGATATGAGTACGCTCAACGGCATCAATATCGAGGAGTCGGAGGAGTTCAAGACCACCAAGTATTTCTGCAAGACGAACTTCGATATGGAGAAGATCAAACAGGAAGAATCCTATTATGTTG
>JAEEGH010023461.1_pt1 | contig 12540 bp, 10 predicted proteins | sample 9134181 | NCBI WGS metagenome assembly JAEEGH01 (sample SAMN16246544, study PRJNA631951) | gut metagenome | biome: gut microbiome; feature: rumen; material: DP-attached | host: Bos | place: Iran: Karaj | collected 2018-10 | reverse complement strand
AACTACACCCTGCTGAGCAAGCGCAACCTGCTGGCTCTGGTACAGAACGGCATGGTATCAGGATGGGACGATCCCCGCATGCCGACCATCTGCGGTTACCGCCGCCGCGGCTACACCCCCGAGTCCATCCGCATGTTCGTGGACCGCATCGGCTATACCAAGTTCGATGCACTGAACGACATGGCCCTGATGGAATCGGCCATCCGCGAGGATCTGAACCGTCGCGCCACACGCGTATCGGCCGTAATCAATCCGGTAAAACTGATCGTAACCAACTACCCCGAGGGCAAGACCGAGGAACTGGAGGCCATCAACAACCCCGAGGATCCCGAGGCAGGCAGCCACAAGATAACATTCAGCCGCGAACTCTGGATTGAGCGCGAGGACTTCATGGAGGATGCTCCCGCCAAGTATTTCCGCCTGTCACAGGGTCGTGAGGTACGTCTCAAGAGCGCCTACATCGTGCTCTGCACCGGTTGCAAGAAGGCCGATGACGGTACAATCGAGGAGGTTTACTGCGAATATATTCCCAACACCAAGACCGGTGAGTCCGACTGCAACCGCAAGTGCAAGGGAACCATCCACTGGGTCAGCGCAGCCCACGCCGTCAAGGCCGAGGTACGTCTGTATGACCGTCTGTGGAAGGTAGAGAACCCGCGTGACGAACTGGCACGCCTGCGTGAGGAAGGCATGGATCCAATCGATGCACTCAAGCAGATGAAGAACCCCGACTCTCTTGAGATACGTGAGAACTGCTATGTTGAACAGTTCCTGGCCGATACCAAACCTCTGGATCATTTCCAGTTCCAGCGCATAGGATATTTCTGCACCGATAAGGACTCAACCCCCGAGCACCTGATATTCAACCGCACCGTATCACTCAAGGACACCTGGAGCAAGGTTAAGGATAAATGAAAGACGACTCGGCATCATACTATGACAGTCGGGAGTTTACTGAACTTCTGACCTCGTATGAGAACATGCTGGCAGACGGAGGTTCCGTTTATTTTGACAGCATGGACATAGCCAATATTGCCGAATATTACTCCATGAACGGTGATCTGGACAAGTCTGACACAGCCATCGAATATGGCCTGAGACTGCATCCTTCAGATTCCGACATACTTATCTCTAAGGCCAACAACCTGCTGCGCCGCGGCCTCAAGGATGAGGCACGTGTGCTGACCGAGTCCATATCGGACTCCGACAATCAGGAACTGCTCTATCTGAAAGGCGAGATTGAGTTGGCTTTTGACCGTCCCGATGATGCCGACGCCTACTTTACACAGGCCGTCCAATTGAGTGACGACGACCCCGGAATGCTCAACGACATCATTGTCAAGTACATGGACAACCGCAACTATGAACTTTGTCAGAAATGGCTGGACATGGCTCTGGTGCTGTCACCTGACTCCCGCAACTTCATAGAGCTGCAGGCTGACCTGTTCTTTGACACAGGCCAGGCAGACACCGCCATAGAGTGGTACAACCACCTGCTTGACGAGTTTGCATATGACACCTATTATTGGGACCAGTTGGGCCGGATCTACTACGAGAAGAATGACTACGCAAAGGCACGCGAGTGCTTTGAGTTCATCGAAGCCATTGAGCCCGAAGACAAATCGGCCCGCATGATGAAAGCCAGCTGCATCTTCAACATGGAGGACTGGAAGGGTGCCTTTGACATCTATAAGGCCCTGTTGGACGATGACCCCTCATCATACACCCTGCTCTACTACTGCGCACGCTGCCTGTATGAGATGGAGCGCTATGAAGAGGCGTATGACAAGTTCATGGACACCTTGGCCATGCTCATGCTTGATGAGGACGTACCTGTAGAGATGTATGTTGAACTCTATTACTATCTGGCCGATACATCCCACCGCACAGGACGCGACGAACAGGCCCAGAGACACCTGCGTGAAGGCCTTGCGCTTGATCCCGATGACGAAGACCTGAATAAACTGGCTCAAACCATACTACCCCAGAACCTATGAAAAAATATCTGATAGTTTTCCTTATCTCTATGGTTCCGCTTATTGAACTGCGCGGTGCCATCCCCTACGCCGTTGGTTTCGATCTGCCTATTGTTCCGTCCATCATAGTGGCTCTGTTAGGCAATATGCTCCCGGTACCGTTCATATTCCTGTTTGCACGCAGGTTCCTGGTTTGGGGCAAGGACAAGAAACTTATAGGCGGATTCTGCGGATGGTGTCTTGAGAAGGGTGAGAAAGGCGGCCGCAAACTTGAAGAGAAAGCCGGAATGGGTCTTTACATGGCTCTGCTGCTTTTTGTAGGCATTCCTCTGCCCGGCACAGGCGCATGGACAGGCACACTGGCAGCCAGCCTGCTTGACCTGGACTTCAAGAAAAGCATTCTCTACATCCTGGCTGGCCTGCTGCTGGCCGCAGCCATCATGCTTGCAGCCAGTCTTGGCGTATTCGGCGCCATATCACTGGTAAAGTAAATCACTCCTTGAAATAGAGCGAGAAGGATTCGGCTGAGATCTTGGATTTCAGGCGCGACTTGATGCTGCGCATATTGGAGCGTGAGGTGCACATGATATCGGCCACCAGCTCCTGGTCAAATCCAAGCAACGTACAGAATATCAAGTTGATATCCTGCTGGCCCAGTTTGCCGGCCTCGGAACGCAGCACTGCTATGGGACCTGCAAAGTACAGGTTTATGTCATGTACCACAACATCTCTCTCCTCCTGACGGAAAGAGCGTTTCTGCAGGGCCACGTCATTCACCAGATTGAAGGCGATACCGGTACGGAAGGCTTCACAAGCCTCCATCAGACGGTTACCCTCAGAGTTTGACTTCTCCTCCATCTGCTTCTGAACCAGGTCATCATACTTCTTAAGGTAATAGGCCTCTCTCCTGCGGTCACGCTGAATAATATAGATGATGACAGCGGCAATCAGGATAATTACAAGCGATATGCTGATCCAGATGACCCTTGATATCCTGGCGCGGTACCTCTGGTTCTGCATCTCATCATTGTGCTGAAGTTGTATCTGGGTAATCTCAGACTGGTTGGTCTTCTCGTTGAGTTTCTCCCTGTATTCCTTATTAAGAATCTCGGCGTTCCAGGCGGCCTGGTACTGTCTCATCTGGGTTGCCACCCACTCCAGTCCGGTCATTGCCAGTATCTTGGTGTTCAGGTCATCCGACAGACGGTTGGCGCTCTTAAGGTATACAAAGGCTGAGTCATTCTCATGCAGATAATAGAGTGCTATGCCCTTGATTGCATATCCGGGAGCCTTCTCAGTCTCATCACTGCAGCCTGACAGGAACCTGTCGGCCAGTTCAAGGACACGCTTGGCACCGTCCATATGGTTCAGGTCATTCTCAATATAAGCCATGTACAGGTAGCAGGAGTTACGGAAAGAGGCATCCAGGAACCTGTCACCCGCCAGTTTCTCAAACAGGGCGAAACTCCGGGAATACTCCTTCAGTCCGAAACAGGCCAATCCTATATTGAAGTCCGTCATTGAGACCATATACCTGTCACCGTTGGCCTCAAACAGTCTGCGGTTGGAAGTGAAAGTATTAAGCGCATCATCATACAGGCCCCGGTTATTGTAATGGTGGCCCAGCATGTCTGACATTGACAGGTAATCGGCCGAAAGGGTATCGGTAAAGAGTTCACGGGCTTTCAGAAGGGCGTTTATTGCCTCGGCATCCATGTTCCTTACGGAATAGGTCTTACCAAGTTCATACCAGCCCATGGCCAGTCGTTCTCTCTTGTTGTAGCCCTTGCGGTATACGGAGTTGATACTGTCCAGGTTTATTCCCGCTTCAACGGACTTCTCATGCAGGGAACTCTCTAATGACTTGAGACTGAAATTAATCCCACTCCCCCCGCAACCTGCAAGGATGAGCACTATCGGCAATATAAAAAGGCTCTTCTTCATATCTTGCCAAAAGTAGCCATTTATCGGGAATATTCGCTATATTTACGGCACTTAAATATTTCGGACTATGACATTTCTACAAGCTACAACCGTTGATCCCAATGCGGTCATCAATGTCAATGATTCAATCAAAGCGGTTACAAGTAACCTGATCTCACAAGTCAAGGAAGACCCCAACACCCTTCTCAAGGACCTTCTTCAGAGTGCCATTGATTTCGGCCTCAAACTACTGGCTGCAATAGCCATCTACATCATCGGCGCATGGCTCATCAAGAGAGTCAAGATCTGGCTCGGCAAGTTCTTCACCAAGCGCAACACTGAGGCAACCCTCTCAACCTTCATCACATCGCTTGTATCCATTACGCTTACCGTTCTGCTCATCATAGTAACCATAGGCGCTTTGGGCATCAACACCACATCACTCGCAGCACTTCTGGCTGCCGGAGGTATGGCCATAGGTATGGCACTCAGCGGAACCGTATCAAACTTTGCCGGCGGCCTTATGATTCTGGTATTCAAGCCCTTCAAAGCAGGTGATTTCATCAGTGCACAGGGTTTCAGCGGTACCGTAAAAGCCGTATCGATAGTAAACACCAAGTTGGTTACCCCCGATAACCGCGAGATCATCATCCCCAACGGAGCACTCTCCAACGGCAACATTGACAACTATTCGGCCAAGACCATGCGCCGTCTTGACATAGAACTGAACATGGCTTACGACACCGACGCCGACAAGTGCATCGAGGCCATACTCAAGATATTACATGCCGATAACCGTGTCCTTGACACCAAGACCAAGGGCGCAGCCGATCCCATGTCAGTACTGAGCGCCATGAATGACAGCACGGTCACCTTCCTGGCACGCGTATGGGTCAAGTCAGCTGATTACTGGCCGCTCAAGTTTGACCTGAACAAGGCCCTCTTCACCGAGCTGCCCAAGCAGGGATTCCACTTTGAGTACCCGCACATGAACGTAACCCTGAGCAAGTGATATGGTCATACTCATAACGGGTATAACCTCAGGATTCGGACGTGCCATGGCTCGTCAGCTCAGCCTTGACGGCCACAAGGTCTATGGCACCTACCGCAGGGACTCCGATCCCCTGCCCGGCGTCACCTATATCAGGGCCGATGTTCAGGACCAGGAATCACTTAAGAATGCCGTTGCACAGGTAGTTGAGGCCGAAGGCCGTATCGACACCCTTATCAGCAATGCCGGAATGGGCATAGGCGGACCGCTTGAGTTCACCTCAATTGAGGATGCCCAGCGTCAGATGGATGTAAACTTCATGGGTATGGTAAGGCTGGTCAGTCTGGTTGTACCCATCATGCGTCAGCAGCGTCACGGTCACATAATCTGCGTAAGTTCCATAGGAGGACTCATGGGACTTCCCTATCAGGGAATGTACTCAGCCAGCAAGTTTGCCATCGAGGGTTACTGCCAGTCCCTGCGCCTTGAGGTCCGTCAGTTCGGCATAAACGTAACGGTAATCAACCCCGGAGATTTCAGCACCGGATTCACCGCCCAGCGTGGCAAGGTTGACGATTCCGGTGCCCTGGCAGCCTATCCCGGCTACGCCAAATCCATGCAGAGCATAGAGCACGATGAGAACTCCGGCCTCCAGCCCGACCGTCTGGCCCGCCGCATCGGCCGCATCGTCCGCAAGCGCCATCCGCGCAACCGCTACATCATAGCCACACTCGTCCAGAAAGCATCGGTAGTACTGAAAGCTATCCTCCCAGCCAAATGGTTCGATAAGATCCTCGGTTCCTACTACGAGCTATGACACAATAGGGACGGTTCCTTCTGTGTCATTTTAGTGAGTGAAGCTTAAAAAAAATAAAGGCCGGACAGCTATTCAAACTGTCCGGCCTTTGTCATTCAAAATGACACAGAGGGAACCGTCCCTATTGTGTCATTAAGCGTACATGGCAACGATAGCCTCGTACAGCTCCTGCTTGCCGCTGGTCTGCTTAGGCTCGTCAACCTTCTTGCCGTACTCGTAAGCCTCCTCGAAGGTCATCTTACCCTCCTCGAACTTCTTACCCATACCGCTGTCGAATGAAGCGTAACGCTCAGCCTTCATCTTCTTGTAGGGTGACTCCTCGAGCAGCTTGGCAGCTGACTCAAGAGCGTGAGCCATAGCATCCATACCGCTGATGTGAGCGATAGCGATGTCCTCAAGATCAGTTGAGTTACGACGTGTCTTAGCATCGAAGTTTGTACCACCTGTGCCCAGACCACCGTTGCGGATGATCTCCATCCAAGCCTGTACAAGCTCGTACTGGTCGATGGGGAACTGGTCGGTATCCCAACCGTTCTGATAGTCACCGCGGTTAGCGTCGATTGAACCGAGCATGCCGGCGTCAACTGCGCAAGCCAGCTCGTGCTCGAATGTGTGACCAGCCAGAGTAGCGTGGTTAACCTCGATATTTACCTTGAAGTCCTTATCCAGCTTGTGAGCCTTGAGGAAACCGATAACGGTCTCGGTGTCAACATCATACTGGTGCTTTGAAGGCTCGCATGGTTTGGGCTCGATCAGGAATGTACCCTTGAATCCCTTGCTGCGTGCATAGTCACGAGCCATGGTCAGCATGGTAGCCATGTGCTCTTTCTCACGCTTCTGGTCAGTGTTCAGAAGGCTCATATAACCCTCACGGCCGCCCCAGAATACATAGTTCTCAGCACCGAGCTCGATACCTGCATCAATAGCGTTCTTGATCTGAACGATAGCGCGAGCTACAACGTCGAAATCAGGATTGGTAGAAGCACCGTTCATGTAACGCTTGTTACCGAATACGTTAGCGGTTGACCAAAGCAGCTTGGCACCGGTCTCTTTCTGCTTCTCCTTGATGTAAGCTACGATAGCCTTCATGTTAGCCTCATACTCTGCTACGTTCTTGCCCTCTGAAATCAGGTCAACATCGTGGAAGCAGAAATAAGGAATACCCAGCTTCTGCATGAACTCGAAACCGGCATCTACCTTGTTCTTAGCGGTCTGAAGAGCGTCATCGGCCATCCAAGGGAATGACTTGGTACCACCACCGAACTGATCTGCACCCTCTGCGCACAGTGTGTGCCACCATGCCATTGCAAAGCGCAGCCAATCCTTCATGGTCTTACCCATGATAACCTTGTTCTCATCATAGTAATGGAAAGCAAACGGATTCTTGCTGTCCTTACCCTCGAACTTAACCTTCTTCAATCCGGGAAAATACTCTTTTGCCATAATTGATTTTTTATTAATAAAACGTGAATAAATACTCTAAATCTACGCCTCTGCGTGCGCGAAAGGCAAAGTTACATTTATAATTCAAATTAGCAACCCTTTCGGATGTTATTTTTTGCTACTCAGAACTCGTTAAGGTACATGCCGAGAATGCGTTTCCAACGTGCATAAGCCTCCTCGTACTGAGGTATGAGTTTCTTGTCCGGCTCGATGACATTGATCTTCTCAAGTGATGCGAATGCCTCATTGTGATCCTTGTAAACTCCGGCACCCATACCGGCACCCTTGGCGGCACCTACAGAACCGTCTGTATCATACAGTTCGATGGTTGCACCGGTGATTCCGGCCAGTGTCTCGCGGAATACGGGGTTGAGGAACATGTTGGCGTTTCCGGCGTGGATCTTTGATATCTCCATACCCATCTCGACCATTACATCCATACCGTACTTGAATGAGAATACGATACCCTCCTGCACGGCACGTGCCAGATGGTTACGGTTATGTATGTTGAAGTTGAATCCGTGTATGCTGCAGCCTACGTTGCGGTTACCCAGTACACGCTCTGCACCGTTACCGAACGGCAGTACGGATACGCCGTCGCTACCTACGGGGATGCTCTGGGCAATCTTGTTCATATCACCGTATGAAAGGCCCTCAAGCATGATGTTGCGGCGTGTCCATGCATTCAGGATACCTGTTCCGTTAATGCACAGAAGTACGCCCAAACGGGTCTGCTTGTTGGTATGATTAACGTGGGCGAATGTATTGACTCTTGACTGCGGATCAAAGTTCACGGCTCCGTTAACACCGTAAACAACGCCCGATGTACCTGCTGTAGCGGCAATCTCACCCGGCTCGAATACGTTCAGTGAGAGAGCATTGTTGGGCTGGTCACCTGCACGGTATGTCACCGGGATGCCGGCCTCTATTCCAAGCTCCTTGGAGGCTGCAAGCGACACTCTGCCTTGCTCTGAGAATGTGGACCTTATCTCTGGTATGAGAGACTTGCTGAATCCATAGTAATCAAGCAGGAAATCAGCCACATCATTCTCCTTGAAGTTCCACATCATGCCCTCTGACAGACCCGACACCGTGGTGCAGGTGGTACCTGTAAGACGAAGCGCAATGTAGTCACCCGGAAGCATTATCTTGTCAATTTTCTCATATAGCTTGGGCTCGTTCTCCTTTACCCATGCCAACTTGGCGGCGGTGAAATTACCCGGAGAGTTGAGCAGGTGACTCAGGCATCTCTCTGCCCCAATGGACTCGAATGCCTTGTTGCCGTAAGGAACTGAGCGACCGTCACACCAGATGATGCTCGGACGCAATACCTGCTTGTCCTTATCCACACACACCAGACCGTGCATCTGGTAGCTGATACCGATGGCTTCGATGTCCTCGGGTTTTGCGCCGGTCTTGCTCACTACCAAACGAGTGGCGGCTTTCATGTTCTCCCACCACATCTCTGGACGCTGCTCGGCCCAACCTGGTTTCTTTGCTATAATCTCCGCTTCTTTTTCCGGCCAGAAGGCGGTGGCGGCGATGGCACCTGTCTCTCTGTTCACCAGTGAGGCTTTCACTGAAGAGGTGCCGATGTCGTATCCAAGTAAATACATGCTGTTAGTTTTTAGTTGATGTCAAGGTTTATGTTTCGAACGACTGCCGATTCCGTGTTCTTCACAACCAATGTAAAATGGCAGTACCGAAACTTAGTAGTGCAAAGATATTCACACTTTCGCTTTCGGCAAAATATTTTCATTCCAAAATTTGTCGATTTTGTAACATTTAATGATTCATTATCATACCAAGACAAGGAATGATACTTTTCCACAAGCTCTGACTACCACGAATCTGCTTTCATAACGAAATATTTACCGTGTTTTTTTCGTAATCAATAGTTTTTTTTTAATTTTGCATAGATAATAGATAATAGAGTTGGGGGGTGTTTACCCTTTTATGATAAGAGCGTTTGAAAAATGACGAGAAATAAATCTTTCATATTACTGCTGATGTGGTTCCTCACTTTTCCTGTCATCCATGCACAGGAAGGGCAGAAGGAACAAAAACAAAGGATGACCATTCTGGAGAAGGCGCGAAAGTTCATTACATATGATGTCACCAAACTCGATACCAATTATATCTCTGTAGCCGACCGACAGTGGCTCTTCATGCTCAATTCTGTCGTCAGCAAGACCAATGTCGATATCAAGACTCCTGATATTTTGGTGAGCCCTACAATGAGCCAAGGACTGATGGACTTGGTTCCTGTGGGGTCAAATCTGGGAAGACTGAAAATTGATGCCTCCACACCCTACAGCTACCGACTCGGTTTCTACATCAGCTACGGAAAGTTGGGAGGGGGATACAATATGGCCCTTACACACCATAACGACCAGGAATTCAATTTCAAATTCAATGGCAACAGATTCGGCATGGATTTGAGATACCATAGGACGAAGAAAATCGAGGGAGAATTCGAATTCGCCAACATGGATAATCTCGAAAATATAATGATAGAGAAAATCAGTTCGATGTCTGAAGATGAGATAGAAGAAATGTTTAATAGGGCCGAAGAACTGGAAAGGAAAATGGAAGAGGCTGAGAACATTGAGCAGGGAAACATACAAATCACATCTTTAGTCTGCAACATGCATTATGTCTTCAACCACAAGAAGTTCAGTTATGCTGCGGCTATGAAACCCAAGAAAATACAGCTCAAGTCGGCGGGGTCCTGGTTGCTGGGCTCATCCATTTACTACATGCAGTTCAAGGCGGTCGATGACGAACTCGTCATGACTTTCAATGGACTCAACCGCTTCAAATCATTCTTCTTCGCTTTGGGAGGAGGATATGGCTACAACTGGGTGACTTGCAAGCACAAACTCATGTTCCACGGCTCCATCATGCCGATGCTCATGTACTCTATTAAGTCTGACGCCGGAATGAAAGACCGTGCCATGACCGATGAGGAACGTACGCGCCTCAAGGAGGCAACTAAGACATACTTAGGCGGCAAATCCCACTTCACCTACGCTGGTGTGGCGCGGGCTTCTGTCGTCTATCAAATCTCCGACAGCTATGTGGGGGGAATCGACTGCAATTTCGATATCTTCAAAATCGGACGGTCACCCCGATACGAGACCCTCGCACGTGACTGGATATTCCACGCCTACCTCGGCTACAGGTTCTAACCACCACCAGCCGAGTTCGGCCTAATGTTCAATGTTCAAAAATGCGATTAAGCGAGTGCAGAGCCGAACTTGTTCGAGCTATGCCGAGCGTGAGCATTTTAGGCGCAGCCAATGTTCAATGTTCAATGGTCAATGTTCAATTAAAAACCTTATTATATTATGAAAATTATCAACTTTGCCGACTCCAAAACAGTCATCAACCAGTATGTGGCTGAACTCCGCGACGTGAATGTCCACAACGACAGGGCGCGGTTCCGTCACAACCTCCAGCGTATAGGGCAACTCATGGCTTTCGAACTGAGCAAGACGCTCAATTACTCCGAGAAAGACATCACCACACCCCTCGGCATCGCCAAGGCTAACACACACGACGACAAAATAGTGCTGGCCACCATCTTCCGCGCTGGACTGCCTTTCCATGCCGGATTCCTCGACATCTTCGACAAGGCTGGCAACGCCTTCGTGTCTGCCTACCGTTATTATAAGGATAAGGAAGGTGTGGACGTGGGCATCAAAATCGAGTATATCGCTTCACCGGCACTCGACGGGAAGACGCTCATCATCGCCGACCCGATGCTGGCCACTGGAGGAAGCATGGAACTCGGATATGAGGCTTTCCTTACTAAAGGAACACCCGAAACCGTACACCTCTGCTGCGCCATTGCGTCCAAGAAGGGCGTGGAGTACGTCAAGAAGGCCTTCCGCGACAAACCCAACTTCTACCTCTGGTGCGCCGCCATCGACCCCGACCTCAACGAGCACTCTTACATCGTCCCAGGACTCGGAGATGCGGGCGACCTCGCTTACGGTGAAAAAGTATAAACTTTTGAGCAGTGCTGTGCCTCGCCTTTTTATGGCGGGTGTGAATTCTCAAATTCTGGATAACAATAAATAAACATGGCAGCAGAGCAGACTTCCGACCGACAACAGTTCGCACTCAACTACCCATACACCACTCATGTCTTCAACACCGTGGAATTCTCCACACTCAACGAGGACAAGTGCGACGAACTCAGGTTTTTGGAATTCAAGGACCATAAACCACGCATGGGCATCACATTCGGACTACGCGGGAGCCTGCTCTGTTCCCCTTTCAGTGCCCCTTTCGGCGGATTTGTTTTCGCCGACGACGATATCTCTCTTGAAATGGTCGACAAGGCCGTGAAGTCGCTCATCAGGTATGCCGACCTGAGGCGACACTCCATTCGCATCACCTTGCCTCCCTCCTTTTATCATCCCCAACTCATCGCAAAGCAAATCTATTGCCTCGTGGCCAACGGCTTCAGGCAACTCTACAGCGATGTCAACTTCCATTTCGACCTCCTGTCTTTCGACAATTACAAGTCCATCCTATGGCGTAACGAACGAAAGAACCTACAGAGGGCACAGCGCGAACCTTTCGTCTTCAAGAAGGCGGAGAACCGCGACGACATCATCGCCGCTTACAACACTATCCAGCAGAACCGTCAGGCAAAGGGGTATCCGCTTAAGATGTCGCTCGACGCCGTTCTCGACACCATCGAAATCATCAAGGCCGACTTCTTCAACCTCAGCATGAACGGTGCCAATGTGGCATCAGCTCAGGTCTTCCATGTCGCCGAAGGTATCGTGCAAGTCATCTACTGGGGCGACGTGCCTGGGTTCGAGAACTACCGTCCCATGAACTACTTGGCCGAAAGGATTGTCGCCCATTACAAGCGTTCCGGCATCCGCATCATCGACGTAGCTCCTTCCTCCCAGTTTGGAGCCCCCAGCATCGGCCTCTGCAATTTCAAGGAAAGCATCGGCTGCCGAGTCGAAAACAAATACACCTTCGAATACAACCCCAAGCACTAACTACTTCCCTCCCATCTAAGGGAAAAGGCTCTATCGACTCCCCTCCCATTTAAGGGGAAAGGCTACGGGTAGGCGACGGAACAGTCGGGAATGGGGTAGGGGTGGGGTTTTTCTGCTCGGGAATGGGGTAGGGGTGGGGTATAATCTGAACTCGTTATCCCGTTATCCCGTTATTGATGTATCTCATTGCAAGTCAGCCCTGTGCCCGCCCTTTTCATGGGCGGTGTCATCACCAGCACTCGAGCCGTGTGCGGAAGCATTTTATCTAATGGTCAAAAATGCGATTAAGCGAGTACAAAAGAGAACTTGTTCTCATTTTGTCGAGCGTGAGCATTTTAGGCGAAGCCAATGTTCAATGTTCAA
>JAEEGH010023459.1_pt1 | contig 12540 bp, 4 predicted proteins | sample 9134181 | NCBI WGS metagenome assembly JAEEGH01 (sample SAMN16246544, study PRJNA631951) | gut metagenome | biome: gut microbiome; feature: rumen; material: DP-attached | host: Bos | place: Iran: Karaj | collected 2018-10 | reverse complement strand
ATAAGACGACGGACAAGAACCCCTATAAAGCCCACCCGAAGGACGGCCCCGCCACCTTCTCGAAGTACGACGCCCAAGGCCCGTTGGTGGTCAGGGTCTTCAGCTTCAGCTACGGCAAGGGCATACCCGAGGACGAGAGCGGCAACGGCGGCGGCTACGTCTTCGACTGCCGTTCGACCCACAACCCCGGCCGCTACGAACCGTACAAGAAGCTGACCGGATTGGACGAGCCTGTCATCCGATTCTTGGAGGACGACGGCGAGATATTGACCTTCCTCGACAGCGTCTACAAACTTGCCGATGCCCATGTGCGCCGCTACATCCAGCGTGGCTTTACCTCGCTCATGTTCTGTTTTGGCTGTACGGGTGGTCAGCACCGCTCTGTCTACAGTGCCCAGCATCTGGCTGAGCATATCCACCAGAAGTTTGGCGTTGAGGTGCGCATCGTCCATCGCGAACAGCACATCAGTCAGACGCTGGAGGCTATCGAGACGGTCAGACCTTCATGAGGTCGCTCATTATCATATTGCTCACGAACAGTCCCTTCCTGCTTAGACGAAGATGGTTGTCTGCCCTTGTCAGCAGCCCTTCGTCTAAGTATTTTTGCGCTAATGGCAGCAGGTAGTCCCTCTCGGCTTCGCTCAGCGTCAGCAGGTCCAGTCCCTCCTTGGTGCGGAGCGACAGCATCACGCGGTCGTTGTAGCGGGTGTCGGCGTCTATGTCTTCGAACTCGAAGACGGGCTCCCCACTCTCTATCCCGTTGATGTATTTCATGAGGTCGCTTACATTCCAGCGCCGCTGCCGTCCGTCGTAACTATGAGCAGCTGCACCTATTCCTATATAGAGCACGTCGGTCCAGTAGCTGCTGTTATGGCGGGAGCGGTAGCCGGGACGGGCAAAGTTCGAAATCTCGTAGTGCTCATACCCCGCTGCCGTCAGCTTGTCCATCAGCATCTCATACATCTGCCGCTCCAACTCCTCATCCATTGTCCATTGTTCATGGTCCATTGTCCATTGCTGAAGTGGTGTTCCTTCCTCCACCATCAGGCAATAGGCCGAAATGTGTTCCACGTCTAAGGCAATGGCGGCATCGATGTCGCGCTGCCAGTCGGCGAGTGTCTCGCCGGGGAAGCCGTACATCAGGTCGATGCTGATGTTGGCAATGCCGGCCTCGTGCAGTATTCTGACGGCACTCGGCACCTGGGCGGCATTGTGGCGACGGTTCAGGAATCGGAGTCGGCTGTCGTCAAACGTCTGGGCACCCATCGAGACGCGGTTGATGTCGAGCTGTGGCAATGCAGCAGCGTACTCAGCCGTCACGTCGTCGGGATTCATCTCAATCGTCACCTCTCGGATGTGAGAAGTGAGAGGTGAGAAGTGTGAGGTGAGTGCCTCGAACAGTTTCCGCAGTTGTGGAATCGTGAGTTGGCTCGGTGTACCTCCACCTATATATATAGTTTCAATCCGCTCACCGCTTACCTCATCCCTCTTACATCTTACCTCTTCACACACCGCATCAACGTACCGCTGACGCAGTTCGGTGGCCGTTGTGGAGTAAAAGCCACAATAGATGCAACGACTCTTGCAAAATGGGATATGAATGTAGATTCCTGCCATATTTGGCTGCAAAAGTACTAAAATAGTTTAATGTTTGAAAGTTTTCTTTGGTGTTTTCGCGAAAAATGACTAATTTCGGCGACGATTTCAAAAGAACGACCATATTTTATACTAAAAACTTAAAGATATGAAGGTATATCAAACTAACGAGATTAAGAACATTGCACTGCTTGGCAGTGCGGGTAGCGGCAAGACCACTCTTGCCGAAGCAATGGTTTACGAGGCTGGCATCATCAAGCGCCGCGGCACCGTAGAAGGTAAGAACACGATGAGCGACTACTTCCCCGTGGAGCAGGAGTATGGCTATTCGGTCTTCTCCACCGTCTTCCATGTGGAGTGGAACAACAAGAAGCTCAACATCATCGACTGCCCGGGCAGCGACGACTTCGTGGGCGGTGCCATCACGGCACTCAATGTCACCGACCAGGCTGTGCTATTGATCAATGGCCAGTACGGTCCCGAGGTGGGCACGATGAACGCTTTCCGCAACACGGAGAAGCTCAAGAAGCCCGTTATCTTCCTGGTGAACCAGCTGGATCGCGACAACTGCGACTACGAGCAGATTCTGTCAAACCTGAAGGAAGTCTACGGCCCGAACTGTGTTCCCGTACAGTATCCTATTGCTACGGGGCCTGGCTTCAATGCCGTTATCGACGTGCTGCTCATGAAGAAGTACTCTTGGAAGCCCGAGGGTGGTGCTCCCATCATCGAGGAGATTCCTGCTGACCAGCTTGAGAAGGCTAAGGAGATGAAGGCCGCATTGGTCGAGGCTGCCGCTGCTGGTGACGACTCGCTGATGGAGAAGTTCTTCGAGACCGAGGACCTGACCGAGGACGAGATGCGTGAAGGCATCCGCAAGGGACTGGTCACCCGTTCCATCTTCCCCGTCTTCTGCGTTTGCGCCGGCAAGGACATGGGTGTCCGCCGCCTGATGGAGTTCCTGGGCAATGTGGTGCCTTTCGTCAGCGACATGCCTGTGATTAAGAATGCAGCCGGACAGGATATTCCTGCCGACACCAACGGTCCCGCATCGCTCTATTTCTTCAAGACCGGCGTTGAGCCTCACATCGGTGAAGTGAGCTACTTCAAGGTGATGAGCGGCACGGTGAAGAGTGGCGACGACCTCACCAATGCCGACCGTGGCTCCAAGGAGCGCATCGGTACCCTTTATGCTTGTGCAGGTGCCAACCGTATTCAGGTTGACCAGCTCGTGGCTGGTGACATCGGCTGCACGGTCAAGCTGAAGGACGTCAAGACGGGTAACACCCTGAACGGCAAGGACTGCGACAACAAGTTCGACTTCATCAAGTATCCTAACTCCAAGTTCTCGCGTGCTATCAAGGCTGTCAACGAGGCTGAGACCGAGAAGATGATGGTGGCACTGGCCAAGATGCGCCAGGAAGACCCGACGTGGGTGGTCGAGCAGTCTAAGGAACTGCGCCAGATCATCGTTCACGGACAGGGCGAGTTCCACCTCCGCACCTTGAAGTGGCGCATGGAGAACAACGAGAAGATCCAGATTGAATATATCGAGCCGAAGATTCCGTATCGTGAGACCATCACCAAGATGGCCCGTGCCGACTATCGTCACAAGAAGCAGTCGGGTGGTGCCGGACAGTTCGGTGAGGTACACCTCATCCTGGAGCCCTACACCGAGGGTATGGAAGACCCCGTGAGCTTCAAGATCAACGGCCAGGAGTTCAAGATGAACATCAAGGGCAAGGAAGAAATCGACCTCGAGTGGGGCGGCAAGCTCGTGTTCATCAACTCCGTTGTGGGTGGTGCCATCGACCTGCGCTTCATGCCCGCTATCCTGAAGGGTGTGATGGAGCGCATGGAGCAGGGTCCGCTGACTGGCTCATACGCTCGCGACGTCCGCGTCATCGTCTACGACGGTAAGATGCACCCCGTTGACTCCAACGAACTCTCGTTCATGTTGGCAGCCCGTAACGCCTTCTCGGCAGCCTTCAAGGAGGCAGGCCCCAAGGTGCTCGAGCCTATCTACGACCTCGAAGTGCTTGTGCCCGCCGACTACATGGGCGACGTGATGTCCGACCTGCAGGGTCGTCGTGCCATCATCATGGGTATGGACTCTGAGGCTGGCTACCAGAAGCTCAGCGCCAAGATTCCTCTCAAGGAGCTGGCCAGCTACTCAATAGCCCTCAGCTCGCTGACCGGTGGCCGCGCATCGTTCAACACCAAGTTCTCAAGCTACGAGCTTGTCCCGAACGACATCCAGCAGGCCCTCATCAAGCAGCACGAGGAGGAAATGAAGGAAGAAGACTAAGTCAATTGATACAATTGAGATTAATGGGGGTGTGCCAAGATTGGCACGCCCTCATTTTGCTATGATCTTGGCCGTGTGAACGGTGCCCTGCTTGTCGGTCACCTTCATCATGTAGACGCCATGCGACTTGAGGGTGGTGACAGGGCGGCCGTCGGAGGTGAAGAACTCGCGGTTGACGGCTTCAATCTGGTCGATGTCGACGATGGGTTTACGGATGGCTGTCGGATCGACTTTGATGATGATGCCGAAGCGCTGGGTGAAGGTGGTTTCGCCGTCATCGACGGTGACATCGACGCTGTATACGCCCTGAGCGTTGGGCTGGAGGGCAAATACCTTCAGCACCGAGCCATCCATCGTGGCTCCGAAGACGCCATTGGGAGCAAGAGGCAGGCGGTAGGTGGGTGTCACGGACTTGCCGTTCTGTCCGTAGAAGCCGGCGAAGTAGGGCTTCACGTCCATCGTGGCCTCGCCGTTTGACGCCATTTCGACGTATGGATGAGCCATCAGCTCCAGATAGTCCTCTAACAGCGTCCATCCGTCGCCATTGGGGTCGTCGTTCTGATTGGCGGTGTTGGCATTGCTGCCGACGAGGTGCTCATACCAGTCGGGCATGCCGTCCTGGTCGGTATCCCAGTCGGCGGCACGCCGTTCTTCGGGGTACGTCTCCCAGCCCTTGCCAGCGGCATGCTCGGTGATGTCGGCCTCCGTGTCGATTTCTCCCTTGATTTTCGATTTCGAGCCTACGTAGGTGTAGGTGCCGTCGAGCGTTTCGCGGATGTTTCGCTGGTGATGTTCGTCGCGCATCGGCATGGTGGCTCCAGCATAGCTGGTGACGATTTTCATAGCGTCCTTAGCCGAGTGGATGGTGGCGTAGCTTTCGAACAGAGGCTGGTTCACACGATACTGGTAGGTGGTAGGAATGTTACCCGTGGCGTTGTAGGTCTCGTTGACGGCATCCTGCGTCAACGTGTGGTTCTTGTTCTCGCGGATATTGCCCTTGATATAGGCCTGGTCAATGCCGTCGGGGGCAATAGCGTCCTCGAAGTCCTGGGTGAACAGGATGGTTTTGCGGGTGTCGGCGCCCATCTTGTAGTAGTTGTTCACGAAGTTCACAGCGTGGCAGTTGCCGTCGGTGGTACGGTTGTGCCAGTTGTAGCAAACGTTGTTGAACAGGTCGAGGCCGCCGATGGGACGGTTCTGTCCGTCCATGCCGCCACCCATGCTCCAGTTACGACCCTCGCAGTTTACCAGCAGGTTGTGGTGCCACGAGCCGATGCGTCCGTCGATGGTGGCCGCATAGCCGTGATTGGTGCCGTCGGCATAGTTCTTGTGGCCCGTGATGCCCAGCGCCTCGGAGATGACGTTGTACTGGAACGAGATATTCAGCGCACCACGTCCGCTCACCGTCTCGTCCGTGCCCCAGGCAGCTGTGCAATGGTCAACGATAGCATGGTCGGCACCCGACATGCCCATCGCATTACCCGTATTCTCGCCATACACGCCGAGGCCGCGCTTGAAGCGGATATGTCGGCAGATGACATCCGAGCCGACGTTGATGTTCGATGCCTTGATGCAGATACCCTTGCCCGGTGCCGTCTGTCCGGCAATGGTGGCGTAGGGCTTGATGAAGCTTGCGTTGAAGTCGAGTTCAATGATGCCGCTCACGTCGAACACGATGTAGCGAGGCTCGTTCATCTCCGTCAGTCCGTAGAGCAGCGTGCCGGGTTCCTTGCCGCCACTGAGGCTCGTCACATGGTACACCTTGCCACCGCGTCCGCCAATGGCGTGGCGACCATAGCCCTCAGCTCCGGGGAAGGCCAGCTGACAAGGCTGGCAGGTCCACGCCTTGCCCTTATGGATATTGCCCGAAGCATCCACCTCATCTACGCGCCACCAGTAGCGCTGCATGGACGAGAGGCCGCTCTTCGTATACTGTGTAGCCGTACCCTCGTATTCGTAGTTGTCTGACTCAGCCACTTTGGCCGAATCGGTGCCGAACACCAGCTTGTGGCTCACGGCCCCCGTTGCTGCCACCCACGAGAACTGGATGGTGCCGTCTTCCGTTCCAGCGTGGAAGTCGTGATTGGCAGGCTGAGGATCAGAAGCGGTCATCTCGGCTACGTCGAACTCCAGACCATTGATCATTGCACGGGTGTTGGTGTAAGTCTTGCCCGCTTCAAGCACGGTGGTATAGGCAATCACCACGGGTTGCCCTTCCGTCACGTTGAAGGTGATGAACGACGAACCAGCCTCGATGGTACTTTGTGCCGCCGAGGTGAACTTCTGCCCTGTGGCCACCACCGTACCGTCGACGCTGACGTCAATCAGCGGCTGCACCTGGTTCTTGTCCGAGTTGTTGTGGTATGCCTTCAGCGTGTGCTTGCCTGGCGTCATGCCTGTGATGGTCAGTATGAGCGACGTCGGGGCGTTGTCGATATTGGTCAGGTTGCCGTCCACGATGTTTGTTGCCAGCACCTCGTCGGCAATCACCCTCAGTCCCTTGGTCTCAACGTCGGTCTTGCTCCAGTTGCTGCCGACGTCCTTGGCGGCCCCTCCGGCGCTGATCTTGATGGTCATGCCGTTGTCGAATGTCTTGGTGTCGCTCGTAGCTCGGGGCACGGCCCACGAGATGTAGTTGATTTCGGTATCCTTGCCTGGGGCGGTCTTGCCCGGCAGGTCGAAGTCGATGTTCTGTGCAGTTGCGTTCAGCACTGCTGATGCCGTAAGAAAGATGGCACAAAGTTGTCTTTTAATCATTGTAATTAGTATTTAGCGTTTGTTTTCTTATTTGAACGTCGCAGCCGCCGGGGATGGTCACCCGGAGGTTGCCGTAGTTGTGCATGTCAACCTTCACCTCGCCGTAGAGCGTGTGAATGGTGGTGCTGACAGCGCCGATGCCGTCGACGCGAGCAGGGTCGATGACGAGGTGGCGCATGCCGTGCGTGCCGGGTTGCTGACGGATGCCGCTGAGCGAGCGGAAGAGCCATTCGTCAATCTGCCCCAGCATGAAGTGATTCTCCGAGGCACCCTCGCGAGGGTCCCATTGTTCGGTGAGCGTGGTTGCGCCCTGTGCTATCTGGAAACCGTAGCCGGGCGTTTCCTCATGGTTCAGCATACGGTAGAGCAGGTCGTTCTGGTCGTTATCGGCCAGCACGCGGAAGAGGTAGCGATTGCCGACGTCGCCGGTGGTCAGTCGGTCGCCGTGGGCGTGAATGTCGTTGATAAGACTTTGCAGCACGGCCTCCTTGTTATCGCCACAGATGCCGAGGAACAGCGGCAAGGCGTTCGAGGTCTGCGAGCCCGTGCCATAGTAGCAGGAGTCGGGCTTGTAGAAGTGGCGGTTGAAGGCATCGACCGTCTGCTGGTAAAGTGCGCCGTACTTCTTTGCATCACCCTTACGGCCCGTCATGCGTGCTGCCTCGGCGATGAGCTGCAGGTCGTAGATGTAGTGAGCCGTAGCCACGAGGGGCACAGGCGTGTTCTTCGAAAAGCCAGCCTTGCCCGGGCCGTAGTCGTACCAGTCGCCGAGGCCGTGACTCACGATGCCGTTCTCAGCGCGGCTCGTCAAGTAGTCCACGTAGCGGCGCATTGGCTCGTAGTTATCGACAATCAGCGTCGAATCCCCGTACATATCATAATATTGGAAGGGCAGGATGATGAGCGTCGAGCCCCATTCGGGGGAGTCGTCGAAGAGGTTTCCGAAGCTGACGTACTGCGGGGCGGTGGTTGGCACCATACCGTCGGGCTTCTGCGTGTCCACGATGTCGCGGATGATCTTCGGCACAAGGCGCGTCATGTCGAAGTTGTAGAATAGCGACGGCCCGCAGAGATGGTCCTGCTCCAGCCAGCCGAGCTTCTCGCGGTGGGGGCAGTCGGTCATCACGGCCTGCATGTTGCTGCGCTCGGCACGCTCGATGAGCCGGTGGGTCTTCGTGAAGCGGTCGTTGTTGCACCTAAACGACGAGGTTCCGGTGGCGGAGTTGTAAACAAAGCAGCTGCGGAGTCGGTGGATGACAGGCAGACCGTCGGGGTTAGGTTGCCCCTCCATCACGGCACCCTCCACCTGAATATAGCGGAAGCCGTAGTACGAGAAACGGGGTTGCCACAGTTCGCGGCCTTCACCTTTGAGGGTGTATTCGTAATAGTGCGGACGGCCCGTCTGGCTCTGGTCGCAGGTGCCCTGCGGGGTTAGGCGCTCCGATACCAGCAGCTTGACCTTCTGCCCCCGCTGTCCGCTGACGGTTATTTCGGGGAAGCCAGCGAGGTTTTGCCCCATGTCGGCCACCGATGTCGCGGCATTCCACGAGGCCACGTCGTAGTGTTCCATCACCTTCACGGGCTGGCAGGTCTCGGGACGAAGCTGACCTTCGGGGCCTTCGGTGATGACCACGGGCTTCCATTGCTGTGTCTCTATCCGAGCATCGTACGACTCGCCGCCGTAGATGCTGTTGAAGGTGATGGGGCTCAAGTCCCACTTCCAACTCTGGTCGCTGACAATCTGTTCCTTCGAACCGTCGTCGTAGGTAATGTCCATGCGGAAGAACAGCTGCGGCGGACCGAAACTCGTCTGGAGCTTGCTGTAGCGACCGCTACGCTGGACGTTGAAGAAGCCGTTGCCTAACAGCACCTCCAACTCATGGGGACCGCCACGTTCCAAAGCCTTCGTGACATCGTGGACGTTATAATAGACCGTCTTGCTGTATTCGCTCCACAGGGGCGCAAAGGCGCTGTCACCAATCTTCATGCCGTTGATATACAACTCATAGTGCCCTAAACCGCAGATATACACGATGGCATCGGCTACTTTTTTCTGCAGCAGACAGTTCTTGCGCAGGACGATGCTCTTGGCCGAGAGCGTGTCGACGTCGGCCCATTGTGCCTTGAAAGCGTCTTTCTTAAATTCGGTATTTGCCCAGCGACCGTCGGGAATGTGAGCTGCTTTCTTCGTGATGGCACCAATCCATGTCGGCGACTTCATCTCAGGCATCACGCGGATGGTCTGTTCCTCGCTCCAGTCCGAGAACACGCCACCAGCTTTGATTCTTACTTTCCATTGATAGCCGTAGGCATTGTGCTTTAGGCGAGGCAGTTCTACGAACTGGCTTTCGCTTGTGTCCGTCTGCTTATCGTAGACCTTCCGTCCCGTGTGACGCTCAGTAATAACGATGTGGCATGACTCCTGCATGGCGGGAATATGCTGCCCCCCGGTATATTGCCAGCCGACGCGAACCTTCTCCTTGCCGTCGACGATGGCCATAGGCTCGCTCTGATAGTTGCACATAGTTTTTGTGACAACTGGCTTGGCAGGAACACCGTCGATGGTGTAAGTAATCTTACCGTCCTTCAACTCCCCGTCAACACGACGCTGGCCCGAGATGTAGAGGCGGAAACGGCAGTTCCACTCGCGGGGCCAGGCAGGGAAGAGAATGGGGTGGTGGTCGAGGTCTTCCTGCAGCAACATCTCCTGCAGGCCAATCATGCCAGCACCCCCGCGATTGTGGTCAGGAGCCCAGTCGAAGCCTGCGTCCCAGAAAGCAGGGAAGCGATAGAGACCGTTGCTTAACTTGTTTGTATTCAGGAGCTTTGCTTCGTCGGTTAGACCTAAGCATGCAGCCCAGATATTGTCCTGTTTCCAGCCCTTCGTGCTACGCATCTCCAAGGCGTGCGGGTCTTTGGACCATGTATTTCGGGCAATGTTAAGGTGGGGACGTCCTACGCCGTAGATGCGCCAAGGGAAGACGGGATAGAGCTGCGGGGTCTCCGTATTCTGTATGCGTTCCCAATGCTCGGCAGGGGCGATGCAGGTGTCCCCGTCGATGACGTGCAAGGGAATCGAGGGTATCGTCTGTGGATGGGTAAAGTATGCCGACAGGGCTTTGAGGGCGGCAATAGTGCTGGAGGGGTTGCGGGCGAGCTTGTAGGTCTCGCAACCTGATCCCGGATCAATGACCATCATAGAGTCGCACTTGTAATGCTCCTCGAAGAAGCGCAGGCAACTCTTGGTGAACGGTATGGCCTCGCTATAGCCAGCCTGGAGTGCCATCATACAAAACTCCAGGACGGTGTCCCACTCATACTCCAACCATCGGTTGTTCTCCACGCCCCAGTCGTCGCCGTCCTTGTGCTTTCCATACTCGGCAGGGTTGGGCAGTCCGAAGTTCTCAATCTGTTCGCTGAAGCATGCCCCGTCGTGCCCCCAATGCTGACGCGACCATGCTACGGCATTGGGCAGCATCCGCAGGTAGGTGTCGAGCTGCGGACGTAGCACGTCGTAGTCGCCACTCTTTAGCATAGGCCAATAGACGAGCCGCTGGTTCTGTGCCGTCATCGTGCCGCCGCCCCACTTGCGGTAGTCGGGGGTGAAGGTGGCGGTGGAGTCCACATAGACGGGGTCGAAGGTGAAAAGTCCGCCATTGAACTTCGTGGGCCATTCTCCGTAGGCGTTGCAGCCCAGCATGTAGCGCATCAGTTCGTAGTTGCGCACCATCGTGCGGGCGGCTTCGTCATCGGTATCCATCTGTATCCAACTGCGCTGCCAGTAGTTGTGCCACCACTGGGTGCTGCGCGCTCTTGAGAGGTGAGAAGTGAGAGGTGAGAAGTGAGAAGTAAGTGCAATGCGGATGGTGCTTTCTTTGAGGTTGTCGTTGCGGAAGTTCCAGCTCTTGTAGTCGGTAGAGGCGTATGTGCCGAGGTTGGTGCCCACGAAACGGAACCCGTCGGCCTGCATCTCTCCCTGCATCAGCAATCCGCCGATAGGGTTGTAGAGCTGGTCTTTCACGCTGGTCATGCGTTCGCGCTCTACGGTGAAGTCGAATACCGTTTCTTGGCGGTTCTGGTGGATGAAGGTTAGGTTATTGTCCTTGGCCCGGATGCTGTCGGCATAGGTCACGCAGTCTTTGGGGATGATCCATTTGTAGGAGCATTGCTGGCATTCGGCTTTTGTCACGGGGCGGTCTTTGTAGCGCCAGTTTTCGTAGCTGAGGGTGGCTGGTGTTGCGTGTTGCTTTGACAAAGCAACAAACACGACGGGGGTTTCTACGTCGGCCCAGAGGCGTAGCTCCGTGCCGTTGCCCTTGATGGTGATGGAACCGTCGTCGAGGCAGAGGCGCTGCTCGAAGTCCTTGCCGTTGAAGGGGTTATCGTCGAAATGGATGCGCCAGCGGCCTGCTTTCAGCAGGGTGTTGTTCTCGTCGAACCAGCCGCTTTGCTGGATGTAAAAGAGCACGTCGCCCTGTTCTACCCACACGTTCATGCCGATGTCGTGACCGCCGCAAGGCATCGACTCGCTGGAGTTCCGGCTTTGGGACGTCCAGACGTAGTCTTGCGGCACGTAGTCGGCACGAACGGCAACAAACGCGCTCAGTAGGCAGAGGAGGCAGAGCAGTCTTTTCATCATCGTTTACCAGTTATCAGTACGGAAGGAAGAGACGGGCAGGCCGTCGTGCATCAAGTCGCCTACCACCCAGTCGCGCCAGGCGTAGCGCACAGCCGCAGGCTGCTTCACCTCGTTGCAAACGACGTAGACACGGTTGCGGTTCACCCATACCTTCGAGGCAGGGTGGAACACTTTGTCGCTGCCAGCCACCTCGAAATTCTGGGAGGTAGCACCGTTCTCGAAATACACCCATTCCTTCGAGCGGTCGAATGCGACGACCGCCGTGTCATTCCGAAACTCCACCTCTTTATATTTGGCAAAGTCGGGCAAGCCCTTTACGTCGTAGGTGTTGGCGAGGGCCAGGATGGCGAGACGTTCACCCGCCTGGCGCTTTTTGCGAGGATGGATGACGTCCTTGATGCCAGTGTCCAAAAGCACCGCCATGCGACAGTTCGGAACCATCGTCTCGACCTGCTGTTGCTGTTCGCGGAGCAGGGCGCTGTTGTAGAGTGCCCAGTCAGTAACGCTATAGTCGAAGGGCGCTATCTGACAGTAGTAGAAGGGGAAGTCGCCCTGTTTCCACTCTGCCCGCCAGCCCTGAATCATACGCGAGAGTAAGGGTGCGTAGAAGTCGTATCGCGGTACATTGTCCTCGCCCTGATACCAGATGGCACCCCTGATGCCGTAGCCCACGAGGGGCGAGAGCTGTCCGTTGTAGAGGGCCGTCGGACAACGTTGCTGCAACTTCCTGACGTCCGCTTCCGTAATCGTCTGCTGCACCTTGGGGAAGGCTTTCAGCCAGTCGGCCTTCATCCAGGCTTCACAAGCTGAACCGCCGAAGGCCGTACAGATCAAGCCTACCGGCACACCCAGCATCTTCCTCAGCGCCTTGCCAAAGAAATAAGCGGTGGCCGAGAACTCGCGTACGCTGGCAGTATGGGCCTCCTGCCAGGAGCCGCCAAGGTCCTGCTGTGGCTCCAGCGATGCTATCCGCTTGCCATAGAACAAACGCAGCCCATCGTCTTTGCAGCAGAGCAGTTCCTCCACGGCACCCTCCACCGGCTGAGCCTTGTAGCCCTTCATCAGCATCTCCATGTTCGACTGTCCTGAGCATATCCACACCTCGCCAATCATCACGTTGCTCAGCGTAAAGTCGTCGCCATCCCTGAAGCTGATGTTGTAGGGCCCGCCAGCCTCGGGCGTCGGCACCTTCACGTCGAACCGCCCGTCCTTACGGGCAGTCGCCGTATGAGTGCTCTTG
>JAEEGH010023458.1_pt1 | contig 12541 bp, 8 predicted proteins | sample 9134181 | NCBI WGS metagenome assembly JAEEGH01 (sample SAMN16246544, study PRJNA631951) | gut metagenome | biome: gut microbiome; feature: rumen; material: DP-attached | host: Bos | place: Iran: Karaj | collected 2018-10 | reverse complement strand
CGCCGAAGAAACGAAGAAGCTCGAAGTAGCAAGTTGCACGAAGTGCTACTGCCTGACCGTAAAGGTCAGACAATACAGTAGGCTTGCCTTCCTTTAGAATCTTCTCAAACTCTGGCTGAGCCTCGAAAGCACGGGTAAGATAGTTTGTCTGTCCGATAATAGAATACAAGCCAGAAAAAGCAGATGCTGAATTCTTGTAGTCGAGACTGAAGTTCTTAGTACCGCCCTTCTCGCAGTTTACGCCACCCGCAGCACCCGAAATGGCTGCATACATACTCTGTGGCACATTACGAGGATTAGCACCGAAACGCTCAGGCTGGCGTGTTGTCTCGTCGCCGTCTACAAGTACATCGTAGAACAAACCGTTTGAGTGAACAGCCGAACTTCCTCGCCACATTTCGTAGGCATAGTTAAGCGCACCCTGCGCACTCTCCTCGTGTGTAAACACGAAATCTGACGATGCAATAGAAGGCGAAGATGTGTCAAGGTATTCATCACAAGATGTTGCGCCAAGCAATATTCCTGCACCTAAAACAATATATAATGATTTCTTCATTTTTAATCAATAATTAAATTTACACCTCTTTGGTTTAGAACTCGACATTCAGACCGAATGTAAATGATTTTGCACGAGGATAAGCACCCCAGTCAAGTCCGATTGTAGGAAATTTTCCTGAATTCTGCTTACCACCCTTGTCATCGGCAGAGCTGACTTCAGGGTCGAGACCAGAGTAACCTGTGATTGTAAGCAAGTTAGAAGCCGTAACATACAAACGAAGCTTCTGCATTGCAAGATGCTTTACAAACTCCTTTGGCAACGAATAGCCAAGAGTTACCGAGTTCAGACGCAAATATGAAGCATCCTCGAAGAATGTAGAAATTACATAAGGATTAAGTGTTGGCAGATAGTACTTTGCACCTGCGTTCTTCTGTCTAAGTTCATCAGGATCGGTTATCAAGTACAAATTGCCATTGCTGTCATAATCCTGAATACTGAAACACTCTTTTACAAAACTAAGACGGTTTGCACCAAGAGATGCCTTTGTTGCAGAAAGTGAGTTCATTGCAGTAGCATTGTAAACATGTCCTCCTATAGCCCACGCAAATGTTGCACCAAAGTCGAAGCCCTTGTACTTTGCATTTAGGTTGAAACCTCCGGTATGCGCTGGAGTTACAGAACCAAGGCTTGTAACATCATCTTCGTTTATGACACCATCTTTGTTTACATCCTCAAACTTGGCTGCTCCAGGGAAGGCACTCTGACCAGCAGGAACATCAAATCCGATATTCTTATTTGTCATCTGACCATCGTACAGAGTAGAGAAAGCAAAGTCGCCTACACGATTGCCGTTATCATCAACAGGCAAGCAATACTGACCGTTGATATACTCGAAATCATCAACTGAATAGAAGCCAACGCACTTGAAACCACGAACTGTACCAACAGGCTGACCTACGATATACTCATAGTCGAGCTGTGGAACCTGAGATGTAGAACCCCATGTTGTACCGTAAAGAGTTGTCACATCCTCGTTCAACTCGTCAATGTTATTCTTGTTATAGTTGTATGTTGCCGAAGCAGTCAGTTCAAAATCCTTTGTACGGATGATGTTAGCATTGATGGCAAACTCGATACCCTTGTTAGATGTTCTACCAACATTCTGGTACTGGAAGCTCGAACCTGTCGTAGCACTCACAGGAACAGTAATCAGAAGGTCCTTTGTAGTATTCCAATATACATCGATGTTTCCTGAAATTCTGTTGTTAAGCAAACCGAAGTCAAGACCGAAGTTACGAGAAACGGTTGTCTCCCACTTCAAATCCGGATTACCAAGGAACGACGTCTTGTATGTAAGCATAGACACACCATCGCGAACTGCCGAACCAGTGGTATAGGTTGTCTGCCACAAAGAAGAGTTGATATTATCAGAACCAGATGTACCGAAAGAGAAACGTGCCTTCAGGTTAGAAAGCCATTCGCGTGAGCCCTCAAAGAAGCTCTCGTCGCCCAAACGCCATGCAATCGCAGCTGCTGGGAAGTAACCCCAACGGTTATTCTTGGTAAACTTAGACGAAGCATCGGCACGGGCAGTAATTGTAAGCAAGTACTTATCCTTCAAGCTATAGTTCAAACGACCGAAGAATGAGACGTTTCGCTCTGGAGTACCGATTTTGTTTGTTGGAGTTGGCTGCGCAAGCGATGTGTCGTATGCACCAATATTAGCCCAAACCTCATCAGGTGTATAAGAAACAGGGAAACCTTTCAACTGGCCTGTAGACAACGTGCTTGATGCCGAACCGCGAAGCTCATTACCAACAAGGACTGACAAATCGTGAATGTCAGAAAGACCCACAGCCTGCCAATTAAGAGTTGTAGCCGAACGATACTGCCAACCGTTTGTCTTTGTTACAGAGGCACTGTTAGTCTGCTTTGTATTTAGTGTATAACCATTGTTGTAGTATCGGTTTTCGCCATTACCACGACCGCCACCAAACTCTGTACGAAACTTCAAGCCATCTACAATAGTCCATTCAAGACCAGCATTTGCACGGAAGTTTCTTCTCTGTACAAACTGCTCAGTTCCGTTATTTATCGTAACAGGGTTGTAGTCCTCGTCAACATTTTTCATACCATCGCCAAACAAAGTCTTATCGCCAGTTCCAAGCGGATTGTCGATTGGACGATACATATAAGCAGAAGTAATTACCGAACCTTTACTATCCTGCAAAGTCTCGTCACCCTCTGTATTTGCCTCACTATAATGGAATTCGAGGTCGAGCTTTACCTTCTCGCTAACCTTCTGATTTATCTTCAAGGCAGTAGCAAAACGCTCAAAGCCAGACTTCTTCTTCAAGCCATCCTCATCAAAATAGTTGAGGTTGAAAGCCATCTTTGTCTTCTCTGAACCTCCGGTGATTGAGATATTGTGGCTGTGCGCTCTACCATTACGCAACAAATCGTCTGTGTAGTCGTGAGCGGCCACATTGCCGTAAGCAGCAAAATTGTTTCCATAGGCAGAACCCAATCCGAAATACTTAGCCACGTTGTCACCAATACCAAGCATTGTACCGATACCCCAAGTAATACCAACATATTCCTGAGCGTTCAGAGTTTCAAGTCTCTTGGCTGCAGTCTTAGTCTGATAATATCCGTCGTACTGAACGCGAACCTTATCACCGGTCTGTGCGCTTCGGGTTGTTACAAGAACTACACCGTTTGCACCTCGCGAACCGTAGATTGCGGTAGAAGCGGCATCCTTCAACACGTCGACAGACTCAATCTGCTCGGCAGAAAGGTCGGCAATACTTGACACAGGGAATCCGTCGACAATGTAAAGAGGCTCGTTGCTCTGTGTGATGGAACCACCTCCACGCACACGAACCTTTACAGAACCGCCCGGACGACCGTCGGTGCTCTGAACGAACACACCAGACAGTTTACCCTGCAATGCCTGCGTTACGTTTGATACTGGGTCGATAATCTTATCGCTCGATACAGAAGAAACGGCACCGGTGATGTCACGCTTTTTCATTGTACCGTAACCGATAACAACAACCTCGTCGAGGGTCTTGTCATCCTCGTGAAGCATGATGGTGAAGTTAGCCATAGAACCAACCTTCACGCTCTGAGTAATGTAACCGATGTAAGAAACCTCCAGCACGTTGGCAGGCTTTACGTCGTCGAGCGTGAACTTACCATCAAAGTCAGTAATTGTACCATTGTTCGTGCCCTTCACTGATACGTTTGCACCGATAATAGGCTCGCCGCTATTATCCGTTACAATTCCTCGCACGGTGTAACTTTGCGCAAAAACAATCAGGCAGAGCATGCTCATTACAAAAGTAAGAGCACATCTTTTAATTTGTAAATTCAAATTCATGCCTTAAATATTTATTCTATCAATTGAAAATTACTTTTTGCCTTTTTACTATTTTATTCAACAATCCATGATGTGTTTACCCCAAAAACACTTTCAGGTGTTATTTTCGAAGCCTCTTTCTTACTGAGAATCTTGCTCCACTCTACTCTGTCTTTTGTCTGAGCGCCCTCGCCTGAGTTCTCAAACTCCTGATACTGAGTGTTTGTAAGTTCTGCGCCTTCCTCGGCATTACTCCATTGCTTCCAGCCTTTTTTGCTGAGTTTGCCCGAGAGTTCGCAATGCATGAAGAGCGTCTTTGCAAAGCGTCGCCAAGGTCTGCCCAGATAGAACTCCTTAACAGAATCGTCTGCCGTAATCTTGCAGTTGTTAAAGACGTAGCCGAATTTCTGGTTCTCGGGAGTTGAAGCCGCTGTAACATACGAGTTGGCAAGTTCGCGAATCTCGCAGCCCTCAAACCATGCTATCGACGGACCGAAGATGAAATCGGTCGTTCCCTCAATATAACTGTCCTTGTAGAACACTCTTGTTCCTTCAACGCCCATATATACGGTGTCCTGATTACCAAGCAATCGGCAGCTCAGAACCTTTATCCTGTCGCCTTCGGTGTGCAGAGCCACCGCCTGTCCCACCCTGCCTGCCGTATTGGCAATGGTCAGGTTTTTAAGAGTGATGTCGTTGCCCTCAACCTTTAATGTATAGGTTCTGAACGTTCCCATTTCGGAAGTTGAACCTGTTATGAATCGCGTTGCGTGATCGTCCCAAGTAATGACGGTCTTGTCGGCCGACTCGCCGCACAGTTCAACGTTTGTGAGCCACGACGGTATTACCAGTTTCTCGCGATAAACGCCGTTTCTTATGAAAATCACCTTGTGATACTCCATAAACGCGCGGCATACCTCGATAGCCTTGGCTATCGACTTGAACTCTCCTTTTCTGTCGAGCGACACATAGAGCGTATCGGAATTATCGTATTGTCCCTTTGCACCAGCCGTCGCGAATGTAGTTGTAAGAATTGCCAACAGAAGCAATTTTTTCATGGAATCAATGTAGTTTGTAATCATTTTGTTTATATTATAAATAGGTACGCACACCTGCGCACCTATTATTATTTACTTTTTACCTTTTTTGCCACTCTTTGCGCTATTTTTTTTCGAAACAGCACTTGCCTTCTGCGCACGCATTGCAAGTCTCTCACGCTCAATACAGAGCGAGATGAACGGACCTACAGCCTTAGGGTCATTATCCCTGACAGCCTCTTCGATGTAATACTTGTAGTCGCCCATTCGGTAAGGACGACCGCCAAGTCCAGCAACAGCGCAGCATTTCTTGATGTTTACCAATCCGTTAGCCTGAACATCAACAAATTCCTTCATGAAACCGTCGTATCCCTTTTCGGCTGCATCAAGGTACGACTCGTCGAGAAGACCTTGGAACACGCCGCGATACAAGGTGTAGATAAACATTGCCGAAACCGACGATTCGAAGTAGTTGCCCTCATCGCCCGGACGGTCGAGAACCTGATACCACAAGCCAGTCTTAGGGTCTTGCTTGTCACGAATCTGCTTTGCAACTCTCTTGAAAATCTCTACCAGCACGCCTCTGTTCTTGATGTCCTCAGGCATCTGCTGAAGCACATCAACGAGTGCCATTGCGTACCAGCCGTTTGCGCGTCCCCATGCGTGTGCGCTTTGTCCGGTTGTTGGGTTAGCCCATCGCTGTGTGGCCTTCTCATCCCACGCATGGCGATTCCATCCGGTTACGGGGTCGAATGTATGCTTATCGATTATCTTAAACTGTTTGATGCACTCCTGCCACTCTCTCAACTTACCGAAACGGCGGTTATACTCGGCATAGAAAGGCTGTGCCATATATATTCCGTCGAGCCACATCTGGTTTGGATAAACCATCTTGTGCCAATATCCGCCCTCGGATGTACGAGGCTGAAAATCAAACTGCATTCTGAACTTGTCGATTGCACGGCGATACTTGTCGTCGCCCGTCTTCCAATACATCTTGAAGAAGAGTTTTGCTGTATTTATGCGGTCGAGACTGAGTTCGTAAGGACGATAGGTCTCTACCGTGCCGTCGTCGTGAGTCATCTGATTGCAGAAGTCTCTGACGTATGCGTAGACCACGGTGTCGCGATACATTTCGCTAACCTCGAGGAAGCCCTTCATCTCTACGCCATGGCAATAATCCCACTTTGGCTGTTTCTGGAAATCGAGCTGCCAGCCCTTTGGGCATCGGTGCATCTCACTCTTAACCATTCTGACAGACATGGGAAGATCTGAAGGTACTATAATTTTGTCCTGCGCAAACGCACTGGTAAAAACAAAAGCAAGTGTAATCGATAAGTATTTTCTGATCATATTAACATTATTAATATATTTCGTGTGCAAAGATACATAAATACGATTAACGAAACATGCGTTTTTTCTTTTTTTTTGGAGATTTCGGCGAAGTTCTTGTTTTTTTCAGTAGTTTACTTTATCTTTGTTCGCGATTTTCCACTATTTGCAAGAATTTGATAACTAAATAACAAAACAGAATGAGTTCTTTAAAGACAAACCAAATGAGTAATTTCCGCTGGGTTATCTGTGCCATGTTGTTTTTTGCTACTACAGTAAACTATATGGACCGTCAGGTTCTATCCCTAACTTGGAAAGATTTTATTGCACCGGAATTTCATTGGACAGATGAAATTTACGGTAACATCACAGCCGTATTCTCAATCTTCTATGCCGTAGCGAACCTTTTTGCAGGCAAGTTTGTAGATTGGATGGGTACAAAGAAAGGATATTTTTGGGCAATCGTAGTATGGTCGCTCGGTGCTGTTATGCATGCAGGTTGTGGCTGGTTCACAATGCAGTGGGAAGGCCTTAACAGCGTAGAGGCTCTCAGAGCCGTAGAGGCTGGCTCGGTAGCAGCCCTTACTATTGCAACCGTAAGTATGTATGCTTTCCTTGCATGCCGATGTGTTCTGGCACTTGGCGAGGCTGGTAACTTCCCTGCTGCAATCAAGGTTACGGCTGAATATTTCCCTAAGAAAGACCGTGCTTTCGCAACATCAATCTTCAACGCAGGTGCATCTGTTGGTGCCCTTGCTGCTCCTGCAACTATTCCGTTGCTGGCAAAGGCTATGGGCTGGGAGTTGGCTTTCGTAATCATCGGTGTGCTCGGTTTTGTTTGGGCTGGTCTTTGGATTTTCATCTACGACAAGCCAACAAAGAGCAAGCATGTAAATGAGGCCGAACTTACTTACATCAATCAGGATGAGGACAGCAACAATGCTGCAAACAGCGACGACGAAGGTCCTGCTATCGGCTTTGCAAAGTGCTTCACATTCCGTCAGACTTGGTCGTTTGCCTTCGGTAAGTTCATGACCGACGGTGTTTGGTGGTTCTTCCTGTTCTGGGCTCCTGCTTATTTCTCTGACCAGTACGGATATACATCAGACTCTCCAACAGGTATCGCGCTTATCTTCACATTGTATGCAATCGTAACAGTTCTTTCAATGTTCGGCGGATATCTTCCAAAGTTGTTCGTCGAGCAGAAGGGCATGAATCCTTATCAGGGTCGTATGCTTGCAATGCTTATCTTCGCATTCTTCCCAGTACTTGCTTTGTTTGCTCAGCCTCTCGGTGCTTACAGCGCATGGTGGCCGGCAATCATCATCGGCTTGGTAGGTGCAGGACATCAGGCTTGGAGTGCAAACATCTTCTCAACAGTATCTGATATGTTCCCTAAGACTGCTATCGCTACCGTAACAGGTATCGGCGCAATGGCAGGCGGTCTTGGTTCATTCCTTATCAACAAGTGCTCAGGAAGTCTGTTCACATACGCAGCAGAGCAGGGTTCAGCATTCCAGTTCCTCGGATTCGAGGGCAAGCCAGCAGGCTACATGATTATCTTCTGCGTCTGCGCCGTTGCTTATCTTATCGGCTGGATTGTAATGAAGACTCTTGTTCCTAAGTACAGCCCTGTTATCGTTCGATAATCAGAAATCAAAATACAACTTCAAAAGAAGCCCGAGGATTTGCGTTCTCGGGCTTTTTGTATTCTGCGGAAAGCATCGCTTTTTAAAACTTCTGCTCTACAACAACTTTTCAGAACATTGGTCTGTTTTTTTCCGTCTTTCTACTAAAAAACATAAGACAAAATTACTCTGTTAATATTTTTTTTGATATTTTCGTACGGATTTTTTGAAAGACAAATAATAACTAAATAATATAAAACTATGAACGATGAATTCATGTTAGGAGTACAACTGATGCTCGTGGGAATGTCCACGGTGTTCCTCATTCTGTGCATTGTTATACTTCTTGGAAAGTTGCTTATTGCGGCAACGAACAAGCTTCCGGCAGAGGAAGAACAGAAGAAATCGCCTGTTGCTGCCGCTCCGAGCGCAATAGACGCACAAACAAAGGCAATAATCGACGCTACAGTGGCTCAACTTACTGGCGGCAAGGGTCGTGTTTCGAAAGTTGAGAAAATTTAATTTCATAACGACAAAAAACAGAGTTTGATAATATGGAAAAAGAAGTAAAATTCAGTTTAGTTTTCCGCGATATGTGGCAGAGTGCCGGAAAGTACCAGCCACGAGTTGACCAGTTGGTAAAGGTTGCGCCAGCCATCATCAGAATGGGATGTTTCGACCGTGTTGAGACAAACGGCGGTGGCTTTGAGCAGGTAAACCTTCTTTACGGCGAGAACCCTAACAAGTCGGTTCGCGCTTGGACAAAGCCTTTCCACGAGGCTGGAATTCAGACACACATGCTCGACCGCGCACTTAACGGCTTGCGAATGAGCCCATGTCCTAAGGACTTGAGAAAGCTCTTCTACAAGGTTAAGAAGGCACAGGGTACAGACATCACCCGTATCTTCTGCGGACTTAACGACCCACGCAACGTAATTCCATCAATTAAATATGCAAAGGAAGGCGGAATGATTGCCCAGGCATCTCTCTGCATCACCCACTCGCCTATCCACACCGTAGAATACTACGTTAATCTGGCTAAGACATTCATCGATGCCGGCGCAGACGAAATCTGCTTGAAGGATATGGCTGGTATCGGCCGTCCTGAATCGCTCGGCAAGATTACTGCCGGAATCAAGGCATACAAGAAAGACATCATCATACAGTATCACTCACACGCAGGTCCGGGCTTCAACATGGCTTCTATCCTCGAAGTCTGCAAGAACGGTTGCGACTATGTTGATACTGCCGTTGCTCCACTTGCCTGGGGTACTGGCCACGCCGATATCATCGCCGTTCAGGAAATGCTGAAGGATGCCGGCTTCAAGGTTAAAGAGATTAACATGGAGGCTTACATGGAGGTCCGCACACAGATTCAGGAGATGATGGACGACTTCCTTGGCTACTACTGCCCTGACTTGAACCGTCTGAACAACTCGCTCCTCGTTAAGCCGGGTCTGCCGGGCGGAATGATGGGCTCGCTTATGACCGACCTTGAGGAAAATCTGGCATCGCTTAACAAATGGAAGGTTAAGCACAACCAGCCAGAGCTGTCAACAGACGAGATTCTCGTAAAACTGTTCGACGAGGTTGCATACGTCTGGCCAAAGGTGGGCTATCCATGCCTTGTAACTCCATTCAGCCAGTATGTTAAGAACCTTGCCCTGATGAACGTAATTCAGATGGAGAAGGGCAAGGAGCGCTGGAGCATGATTGCCGACAACATCTGGGATATGATTCTTGGCAAGAGCGGTAAGCTTCCGGGCGAGGTTGCTCCGGAAATCGTTGAGATGGCAAAGGCCGAAGGTCGCGAGTTCATGACTTCAGACCCTCAGGAAAACTATCCAGACGACCTTGACGAATACCGCAAGAAGATGGAGGCTAACGGCTGGGAACTTGGCGAGGACGACGAAGAACTCTTCGAGTACTCTATGCACCCATCTCAGTATGAGGCTTACAAGAGCGGAAAGGCAAAGGCTGACTTCGAGGCTGACCTTGCTAAGCGTAAGGCAGCAAAGAACGCTCCTGCCGCAGGCGCAGCTATGCCTGAGACTATCACGGTAAGCGTGAACGGACAGAACTATAAGGTTAATATTGCATACGGCGACGCTGCTCCAGCTGCTACATCAGCTCCTGCCGCAGGCGCACCTGTCGCAGCAGGCGACGGCGAGGACATCATCGCTCCACTCGAGGGTAAGTTCTACCGCGTGAAGAACGCTCAGGAGACTCCAAAGAACGTGGGCGACGCTGTTAAGGCCGGAGATGTGCTCTGCTACATCGAGGCAATGAAGACTTACAACGCAATACGTGCCGACTTCGACGGTGTTATCACAGCCATTCCACTCAACTCTGGCGACAGCGTTGAAGAAGACGACGTTATAATGAAAATTAAGAGAGCATAAGGTATGAACGAGATACTGACAAAAATCTATGAAATGACGGCGTTCAGCAATATTTCTGCTGACCCGCGCTTCCTGATAATGTACGCGCTGGCATTCGTGCTGCTGTACCTCGGAATCAAGAAGCACTACGAGCCTCTTCTGCTTGTGCCTATCGCCTTCGGCGTGTTGCTTGCCAACTTCCCTGGCGGCGAGATGGGCGTTCTTCAGGCTGACGAGAACGGTTTCATCAACTATAACGGACAACAATACAACATCTGGGAGATGCCACTTCACGATGTGGCTCACGAGCTTGGACTGATGAACTTCCTCTACTATATGCTCATCAAGACAGGCTTCCTTCCTCCGGTAATCTTCATGGGTGTTGGCGCGCTTACCGACTTCGGTCCTATGTTGCGTAACCTTCGCCTTTCAATCTTCGGAGCAGCCGCACAGATGGGTATCTTCACCGTTCTTCTCTGCGCAATCCTCATGGGCTTCACCCCTAAGGAGGCTGGCGCGCTCGGAATCATCGGCGGTGCCGACGGTCCGACAGCCATCTACACAACCATCAAGCTGGCACCTCACTTGCTTGGAGCTATCGCCATCGCGGCATACTCTTACATGGCGCTCGTGCCTGTAATCATTCCGTTGGTTGTAAAGCTTCTGTGCACAAAGAAGGAGCTTATGATTAACATGAAGGAGCAGGACAAGCTCTATCCTAACAAGGTAGAAATCAAGAATATGCGCACGCTGAAGATTATCTTCCCTATCGCCGTTACAACCATCGTTGCGATATTCGTGCCATCGGCTGTGAGCCTTATCGGTATGCTGATGTTCGGTAACCTTCTGAAGGAAATCGGTTCAGACACAAGCCGTTTGTTCGACACCGTTTCGAACAGTGTGATGAACACCGCAACCGTGTTCCTTGGCTTGTGCGTTGGCGCAACAATGACTGTCGATGCCTTCCTGAACCCTCGCACAATTGGTATCGTTATCGGCGGATTCCTTGCATTTGCGCTTTCTATCGCATCAGGTATCTGCATGGTTAAGATTTTCAACTTGTTCTCAAAGAAGAAAATCAATCCGCTTATCGGTGCAACTGGCTTGAGCGCCGTTCCGATGGCAAGCCGTGTGTGCAACGATATCTCTACCAAGTACGACCCTAAGAACCACGTTCTGAACTACTGTATGTCGAGCAACATCTCGGGTGTTATCGGCTCAGCGGTTGCAGCCGGCGTTCTTATCTCGTTCCTCGGATAAAACATGATTAAATATTTTTAGGCGCATCCCTGCAAATGTTCAGACAGGACATTGCAGGGATGTGTTTTTCTGCTGATTTATGAACAAATCGTCTTTCTGTTTCCTGATGATTGGCGCGGCGTTGCTGGCGCTGTATTACTTCATAGACCCGTCTATGGCTCATTTTCCCATCCGCTGTCCGTTGCACGAGCTTACGGGCATACAATGTCCGGCGTGCGGTTCTCAGCGCGCTCTGCACGCCATTCTGCATGGCGAATGGAACGAGGCTCTACGCTTCAACGCTTTCTTTACGATTGTTGCGCCCATCGCCTTGCCGATAACCGTTGCCATTGTGTGGGGACGAAACCGTCGTCTGCGTTCCGTTTTCTGCAACCGTTATTTTTTCGGAGCGTTTATTGCCGCTTACATAATTTGGGGCGTTTTGAGATTTATTTCTGAATTTGAATTTCTTAATTGACAGTTTACAAATTACAATTATTTTTTTGAGGAAATTCCTTTACACAACAATGGTTTCTTTGATAATAACATTTATTTTACGTTACCTAAAACAATGTTAAAAATTACAAGTAGTAGAAGAAGAACACAATTTCTTTTCAAAAAACTAGCAAAAACCACACGCTTATATAGATAAAAATAGTATTTTTGCAGACTATTACGCATGATTATGGTTAATGTGTGCACATAATGCATATAAAATTCTAAATATAAGGAAAAATACCATATTGATTAAATTAACATCTTTAATAATTCTAAAATTTAAGAAATGAAGAAATTTCTTTTAACTATCATTTTGAGCATTGTTTCATTCAACATGATTCATGCTGACGTTACTTGGAAACTGTCCAATGACGGTACTCTGACAATTTCGGGCACTAATATGCCTGACTACTATTCTTCTTATAGTAGTAAAGCTCCATGGTTATCTCAAAAAGATAAAATCAAGAAAGTGGTAATTAACAATGGAGTGACAAATATTGGAAGCGGTGCATTTTACGGATGTAGCAATCTCACTATAATTTCTATTCCTAATTCTGTGAAGAGTA
>JAEEGH010023455.1_pt1 | contig 12541 bp, 10 predicted proteins | sample 9134181 | NCBI WGS metagenome assembly JAEEGH01 (sample SAMN16246544, study PRJNA631951) | gut metagenome | biome: gut microbiome; feature: rumen; material: DP-attached | host: Bos | place: Iran: Karaj | collected 2018-10 | reverse complement strand
GTTTCAACCATTGTCTATGGGGTTGTCTATGGTTTTTCGCCTCCCGAGCAAAAAAAGCATAACGCCAAATGATAGTTTGCATAGGCGACGGTCACAGTTGGAAGACCTTTCGCGGTCTAATCCTTGGGGTTGTAGGGTGTTATTTTTCGCTTTCGTGGTTAGTGTGGCAAGAAGTCCAGAATCAAGAAGCTCAAGGACTGATTCCTTCAACAACACAACGAAAAAAGAAGCTCCGGGCAATGACTCGGAGCTTCTTTGTTTCATTTGGGTTTTGGAGACGCGACAAATCGACGTCTCTACAGGAACCATCTTCAAGAGGTTTCACTTTTTGCTTTCCCAGCGCGTGCCTCCAATGAGGACTTTCAAGCGCTGCATCCGTTCGTAGTAGGCCGCCATCGTGTCCTCTTCGGTGGTGTCCACTGTGGCTTGCGTTTGCTCAACGGGTGGCGCCTTGTCCTTTCCGTGATTCCCTTGTTGGCATCCCGTCAGCAGCAGGACGGCCATGGCCGCCACTGCTGCTGCGGGAATAAGCCGCTTATTGTCAATTTGGCCAACCGCCCGTCCAAGTGATCTGCTTGGTGAAGGTCGGCGTGTCGGAGTCTTCGTAATATTCGATGGTAGCGGAGCCGCCTTTGTTTTCATGCCAGTTATCATCCCAGAGGCGGACAAGCATCGCGACGGTTTCGTTTTGGCGTTGTGCCTCAATGGTGAAACTATCACTTGTGTTATCCGTAACGACCCAGCCGCTGTTGAGACTTGCGTCGAAGCGCACGCCGCCCGTCACTTTCACCTTAAGGCTCTTCCCCAAAGGCGTGATGGCTGCCACGACAAAAGAATAATTGCCGTCGAACTGTGTCACGTCTTTCACGAGGATGTTGGCCACTTCACCACCTGGACCAAGTTCAGGGGCTGGAGAGGCTTCATCGGGATAGATGAATTCGGTGACCAATTCCTGGTGTGCGGCTTGGAACATTGCGATATAGGACTCGAAGTTGGGGATGTCCACGTTTTGGCCCAATCCGGAATAGTAATTCTGGATACGCTGCCTGATGTACCTCTGGTCTTGCAATGAGATATTGTAGAGCAGCGTATCGACCAAGGCCTCGTCATTGACGACACCGTCATCGGCGAAGTCGGTGGAGAGGCTTGTCATGAGCCAGGTCAGCTCGGCCGGAAGGGTGGGAACCACCGCAATGTTGTGGGATGGCCTTTGAAGGATGATGGAAAAGGCGAGCAGCATGGCGTTGAAGTCGCCGTGCGAGACTATGGACATCTGTTCGAAGCCTTGATTGAAATGCTCGGTCACGCCGAGAAAGTCTTGGAATTCACCTTCAGCCTGCCGTTTGGCGTCGGAAAAGCTCTTACCCTCTCCCACAAGGGTCTCGATGCGGGCCTTGGTGATGTGGGTCAGTACGTTGATGTTGACGGTCTCACCTCCAGTCAGGTCGGCGAGGGCTTGCAAGGTGATTTGAGCTGACGAAAGCTGACCGAGCACTTCGTTGAAGTAGAAGCCATTGCCGGAGAGCAAGGCCAAATTGGATTCCATCTCAAGATTGCCAAGGCTGAAACTGCCGTCGTCGGAAGAAATGGAGGTGGTAAACGACTTGCCCGTCTGTCCGAGGCTCTCGTTGAGCTCGTTGACAGTGATGGTGGTACCGGTCACGAAAGGACCTTTTTGCACCTTGCCCGTGAAGGAGAAGGTGCCGCCAGTCTTCTCTTTAGTGCAAGAGACCATGGCTAACATTCCGATGAGTGTAAAACTCCATACTAAGATTTTTGTTTTCATAACGTTTGTAATTTTAAAGGTTAGTGTTTTGATTATCGCGATACATATTTCCTATTGTTTTCATCATTGGTCTTTTCAAGTCCATTCAAAATGCATTGCAAAAGTAGGCCAACCGTGAAGCAGTGTCAAGATCCTAAACAGGCTTGTCTATCAACTAACTAAGGAAGCAATTGCGCAAGGAATTGGTTTTCAGATTTTTTGGAATTTCCGTTTCAACCATTGTCTATGGGGTTGTCTATGGTTTTTCGCCTCCCGAGCAAAAAAAGCATAACGCCAAATGATAGTTTGCATAGGCGACGGTCACAGTTGGAAGACCTTTCGCGGTCTAATCCTTGTGTTTGTAGGCCGTTATTTTTCGCTTTCGTGGTTTGTGTGGCAAGAAGGCCAGAATCAAGAAGCTCAAGGACTGATTCCTTCAACAACAATGAAAAAAGAAGCTCCGGGCAATGACTCGGAGCTTCTTTGTTTCATTTGGGTTTTGGAGACACGACAAATCGACGTCTCTACAGGAACCATCTTCAAAGAGGCTTCACTTTTCGCTTTTCCAGCGCGTGCCTCCAATGAGGACTTTCCAGCGTTGCATACGTTCGTAATAAGCGGCCATCGTGTCCTCTTCGGTGGTGTCCACTGTGGCTTGCGTTTGTTCAACGGCTGGCGCCTTGTCCTTTCCGTGATTCCCCTGCTGGCATCCCGCCAGCAGCAGGGCGACCGTGGCCGCCACTGCTGCTATCGGGATAAGGGATTTTTGCATGCTTTTCACTTTTTCACCCACTTGCCACCGGCTTCCTTGTTGTTGCCGTGCCAAATCTCCCAAAGGTACATTCCAGACGGCCAGCTTTCCGTGCTGATTTCGGTGTTGAAGTCGAACGGGCGGGCCAGCATGAGTTGACCCTGGAGGTTGTAGAACCTGACGACGGCATCTTCCACGGGTGCTGCAACTTTCGCGTTGTCGCTGCCCGGGTTGGGATAGATGCTGCATTGTGCTACGCTGTTGTCGCTGGTGCCCATATACACGGGCTCGTCGGTGTAGACAAGGGTGATTTCGAATTGGTTGACCTTGCCCATTAAGAACCTCATCGTGCGCTGCTGGTTCTTCAAGGCTGGGCCAAAAAGGATGGTCTGGTTGTTGAAGACGTCCCAGACCCACTCTTCGCCGCTCTTCTTGTAGAACGAGACGGTGTAGGTGGAGCCGTCTTCCGACAGCTCGAAGACGACCCTATGGTCGATGACCCATTCGCCGGTTTCCGCCGACCAAGAGCCGTCCTGCTGTTCCAAGACCTGCCCGTCGTCACCGTACACGTAATGCATGATGTGATTGTTGACCCATTGTCCGTCGGACAAGACCTGCTTGACTTCCGTGTCCAGATTCCCGCCGGGGGTGTAGGTGTAAGAGAAAAGGCCAGCGTCGGTGAGTTCGCCTTCCACGTTGTATTCTTCGAAATGCTTGGTAAGTAGGCGGTACTCCTCGTCGTATTGGCAAACCGTTCTCTCCCTAAGCACCCATTCCTGGACAGGTCCGGTTCCAATCCACAGGTTCTCGGTTTTGGTCCTGCCATCGTTCCCGTAATCGTAAAGGTAATGGTGGGAGAAATCATCGAAACCTAGAAACCCAAGCATGTAATCCTTTCTGGCAAGCCGGCCGTCCTCCCCGTAATTGTATTCCCAATATTGAGGGAAGTCGTAGCCATGGCTCCATGTGATGGAGATAGTCTTCACCTTGCCCTCTTCGTACGTGTAGGAAAGTTCCTCGTTGAGCTGTGGATGACCGTTATTATGCCAAGTAGATTCTTTGTTCAGGTACTCGTCGATGAATGTGTAGAAGGTTTGTATCCCGTAGTCAGGGATTGTGAAGGTCTGGGGTCTGCCATCCCCATTATAGGTGAAATCGGCCTCCGAAGTGCTGGTGACTTCGCCGTCGGCGTTGATTCTCTTGCCGACGATGTGGGTGGGTTGGGCAAGCACGCCCTCCCTGATTTGGGCATGGCCAACACCAATGGCCATGACCGCGATGACGATGGATAAAAATGTCTTTTTCATATGGCTTATGTTTTTATGGTTAGTGTTTGTGTTTGCTTCAAAATTGCAATGTTTTAATTACGAGTTCATTCATTCCCTTTCTCATTTTCCGTTCTGGCCGCGCCACTGGCATGGCACAATGCTCCCGAAAGGGTTAAGCAGAGCATCAGAACCAATTTTGTTACTTTTGTCATCGCTTAATAGTTTTAATGTTAGCGATGCAAAAGTAGGGCGGTTCGGATACTACAGTCAAGAAAATGATGGTTCGGAAAGGTTCGGTGTTTTTAATTAACGTCTTATAAATCAAATAGATGAAGTATTCTGAGCTATATCCATCAAGAGAACGGGAAGCGGTTTTTCGCTGCCAATTATCTTCTGGATTTTACTATCGCGTTCAATAACCGTGTTATAGGCACGTTGCATCAAAGCGGAGACATCAGCATGGGTTAGGCTGAGCAGATAGAGGCAGCAATAGTCAATATCAATATTGGTAAGTTTGGGATAAGCCTTCCTGAGACGGAGCGTGAACTGGCTAAAATGACGGTCGGCAGCCACACGCAAGTCCAGCAACTGCTGCTTATCCAAAGCGTATGATTTATAAATCTCACAATCTATTTTCGATTTGAACTGCCCATCATTCACTCGCTCCAGGATGAGGCGGCAGATGGGCTCATCTGCGAACGATTCGGCTTGCTTCGGCAATGCGTCCAACTCCTCTTGCCGCTTGATTTGCTCTCTCAACTCACGCACCTCCTCGTTTTTTTGTTTCAACCTGCCTGATATGGCGGCCTGTTCCATACGGTGTGCTTGTCGCTCGGCTTCTACAGTTTCTGAATACTGCTTGTCTTTCGCTTCCAGTTCCCATTGGTGACGTTTTTCTTTGTCTTCCAGCATCCTTTCCGCTTCAGTCTGCCTCTGTCTCAGCTCTTCCTTGTGCTGCTGCTCTGTCTCTCCAAGCTTTCTGTCCGCTTCCTCTTGTTGTCGCTTCAACAACTTCTTGCTCCTCCATTTCGCTACAATTATGATAGCCAAAGCTAGCGCAATAGCAAAGGGAACAATAATCTCTATCGCTTTTTTGACTGCTGCTTCTCGTTTTTCAGCAGCTTCTTCCTCTTGTTTTTGACTTAAGTATGCCTTATACATTTCACTAAGTTGCGAAACCATAGCACTGTTTTCCGCCCCCATCTCATTGTGAAGCGCCAAATAGCTCATACATTCATTCGACTTTTCATAATTGCCAAGGCTATCATAGATGATTCGTAGATAACTTGCTACTTTTGTCTTTAAGAATCGATCCATTTTGTTGTCCAATACGGGTTCTAAATACAAAAGCGCGGAATCATAAAGGTTTTCTTCAAAGTATACAACACCAATAACCACGTAACGTGTCAGCCTTTCGTCATTGTCCTCGGCCAAAACGGCCATCTGCTTCAAGTGTGTTAGGGGCTCTTCGGCTTGATGTGTCAATTGATAGGACAAAAGGGCTTTGGTAGAGATAATGTTCCTATAACTTAGATTTGTTGAGTCTGGTATGTTTACCAAAGCTTGCGAATAATAATAGTTTGCGCTATCCTTGTCGCCTTTCACATCGTACTGCTTGCCTATGCGGTACAAGGCATTGGAGACACTATAGGATGAAATGGGCGAGATGACGGAATAATCATAGGAATACCTGTAGCAATCTATGGCGGGTTCTGTCATGTACTGCTCCGAGAACATATCCCCAAGACGGCTGTAGGTATAGGTCATAAATTTCGCCTTTTTCCCCACCAGCTCTTTTTCCTCAAAATGGCTTTCCATCACCTCCAAGGCTTTCAGGTATTCTGCACAGGCGGGCACGAGGCTGTCGTTTTCGTAGTAGCCTACGCCGTTGATGTAGTGGGCGCGGGCATCCAAGAAGGAGAGGTTGTCGTTTCGTGTCAGGGATAGCGGGTCCGTGCCCGCTATGAGGCGTTTGGGAGAAGGTGAGTCGTTCAGGGTGAAGGTTAGGCTGTCAAAATAACGAACGGCCTGCAACAAGGCGGGGCGGTTGGTTTGGGCGTAATCATTCTTGTACAGCAATTCGGACAGCAGGAGGTGGGCGTAATGGCGGTTGAATGCCACGTTTGTAGAGACGTAGCGTGCTACGTCTTCCGAATTGCCATTATGGTTTTCAGGGTAGACGTTGCACGCAACGTCTCTACAGCAGGTGTCGAAATAGGGTATCAGGCGCGCCAAGGCGCTGTCGGGCTGGTGCCACATCAGGCTGTCGATGGCGGACAATTCGGGGGATACGGTGGTTGGGGGTAGAGACGTGGCGCGCCGCGTCTCTACAGGGTCGGTATCAGGTCGGGCGCAGGCCGCCATGGCCAGCAAAACCAATATCCCTATCCAGCAGAATCGTTTCATGCCTGCAAAGATAGGAAAATAAATCGATTATTTCAGTTTCTGTTCCAAATCCTTGGATCCGCCACCGGCTTTCTGGGCTTTGTTCCAATATTCCTTGGCTTCGCTTTCTTTGCCGAGCTTGTGCAGGATATCGCCAAAGTGTTCCAAATTGGCACCCGAAGGGTTCTTGTCGAGACCAAGGCATTTCTTCATCTCTTTCTCGGCTTCCTTGTAACGCCCGAGCTTGTAGAGCACCCAGGCGTAAGTGTCTAAATAATAGACATTGTCGGGCACCAACTCGTTGGCATGGATCGCCATCTGCAAGGCTTCTTCGAGTCGCTCTCCTTTCAGCGAAAGATAATAAGCGTAATTGTTGAGTACCAAGGCATTGTCGGGGTCGTTGCGCAGGGTGCGGTCATAGGCATCGAAGGCTTTCTCTTCTTCACCTTGCTGGTGGTAGATGTCGCCCAAGAAAGCGTCGAATTCGGCCATCTGCAACTTGTCGGAGGTGTATCTCCTACCCTTCTCTAGGTAGTTGATGGCATCTTCGTTGTTTTTCAACACGGCATTGGCTACGCCCGCATACCAATAGAATACGGGCTGCATGGGATAATACTTCAAGGCGGCCACGGCATGGTCGCGCACGGCCTCGTTCTCTTCGAGCTGCGACTCGCTGACGATGAGGTTTTGCCAAGCGCGGAAGTCGGTGCTGTCGATGGCCAATGCCTGCTGGTGCAATGCTTTTGCCTGCGCGGCGTTTTCGTTGACCATGTAGTAGGAGCCGAGGATAAGGTAGCCCAGTTTGTTGTCGGGGTGGGTCTCAATGAAAGCCTCGCCACATTGCTTGACTTGCTCGTTGATTTGCTTCGACTGGTTGTTTTTCTGCATCCAATAGTCGTAGGTGTTGGCTTTGGTGGTGATGTCGAGGTTTTTGTTTCGGATGGCACCCAAAAGTTCGTTGAAGGCCTTGTCGTTGTCGCCGTTCTTTTCGTAAAACTCAAGCAATGAGATGTTGATATACGGATTTTCGGGGTTAATCTCTTTGATTTTCTCGTACGTTTTCAAGGCATCCTTTTCCTTGCCGTTTTCAGCGTACTCTTGGGCTAACAGACCATAATAGCGCACATTTTCCGGGTTTTGCTCTATCAGTCTCTCAAGTTCCGAAATCACTTTTTTGTTGTTGCCTTGCCTTTTGTAGATACCGAGACGCTGCTCTGTGAGGAACTCGTTTTCCCCAAGGATTTGTTCCAGCAAGTCCATCTTTTCTATGGCTTTGCTGTAGTTTTCCGTCACCAGATAGGCATCAATCAGTTCGCTGAGCATTTCTGGGTCGTCGGGGTATTTCTTGGTCAGGCTTTCATAAAGCTTGATGAAGTCGTTGTATTGGTCAAGGTTGCGGTAAAACAGCCCGAGACGCATTTGGTACCATTTGTTCTCGGGTTCGAGTTGGGTGGCTTGTTGGATCATCTTGAAGGCTTCTTCGATGCGTCCAGCGTTGTAGTATTGTTCGCTCAGCTCAAACATCGATGCGGCATCATCGGGCATGTAGCGCAGGGCTTGTTCGAAGTTGCGGATGGCACCCTCGTTGTCCTCACGGTATTTGCTCTGCAGGCCGTTGGAAAAATAGATGGCATTCTTTTTCTTGTCGGGTTTTCCATTGAATTCCGACTCCATCTGCTGGGCGAATCCCCACATGTTGCAACCCAAGGCCAAAAACAACAAAATCACTTTATACTTCATAACTTCAATCTACTTTAAACTCTAAACATACAACAGACTCTAAACTCTAAACTCTAAACTCAACTTTTCCCTGTATGTCCAAATCCCCCAGCTCCCCGTTCAGTCTCCGATAGCGTCTCCACTTGAACCAATTCGCCTTGTTCGCATTTGGCAAATACCATCTGTGCAATGCGGTCGCCGCTGTTGATGACAAAAGGTTTGTCGGACAAATTAATAAGGATGACACAGACTTGTCCACGATAGTCGGCATCGATGGTGCCGGGTGAATTGAGAACGGTGATGCCACTCTTGATGGCCAAGCCGCTACGGGGACGCACCTGGCCTTCGTAGCCTTCTGGGATTTCCATATAGAGTCCAGTAGGCACAAGGCTGCGCTGCATGGGTTCGATGGTGATGGGGCCGTCGGGCAAATAGGCGCGAAGATCCATACCGGCCGAGGCTTTCGTCTCGTAGGCGGGTAAAGGGTTATTTGAGGTGTTTACGATGTTGATTTTCATTGGTGTTACTATTTTGAAACAGGGCCTTCGACGAGCTCAGGCACCCTCAACCATAGTATGAGCAAAGGTCCCTGAGCCTGTCGAAGGGCCGACCTTCATCAAAACGCAAAAATAGGCTTAATATTTGGATTGAGACGCAGATTTCTGAACAGAATAATAAAAAACGCGTTTTGCCGTTCATTTTTTGTCGTATTTTAGCGACCCAAAACGTAAAGAGTGAAGCGACTGCTTTTCATATTATTGCTACTGTCGAATTGTATTCTTGCCATTGCGCAAATCGAGGAAGAGGACAAACACAATCGCGTGGATTTCTATGGCTATGTGGTCACGGCTGATAGTTTGAAACCGATTCGCAACACGCATGTTATCAGCAAAATGGCGCATTGTGGATCCATTAGTAACGAGCAAGGAATGTTTCACATTCAATCGCGCCAAGTCGACACACTTTGGGTGAGTTGTGTCGGCTATGCGCGTCGCCTCATCACCATTAATCCAACACTCACCAGTGCCGACACCCTCGTCATCCGACTCTATCCCGAGACCATCACCCTGCGCGAGGTGACTGTGCTACCCTTCACCAACTATGAGACTTTCAAGGAAATGCTCATCACCATGCCGAGCACCAAGACTCTTGACGAGATAGAACGCCTCAATGACGACCTCGACGACCTTTGGCTGAGTCGTGTGCCGGTAGGCAACGGCAAGCCTACCATCACTGCCAACCCCATACAGTACCTTTACGACAAATACAATGCGTCGGCGCGCCGACAAGCAAGACTACAACGCAACCGCCGTATGTATAACGAAATATTACGCGAGCAAGGTCGCACTGAAGAGATCCTCCCCGACTCTCTCGATTTCGCTGTTGACTATAAGTATTCTGACGACGAATCGCTCAACCCCAAGGCCATGGTGCCCCGAAAGAAATATATCCGCATAGGACAATAAGACCAACCATGACCTTCCGCGACTGGCTTCATAGCATCCTTAATTTGTTTTATCCTCGCGTTTGTGCGGCTTGTGGCGAGTCTTTGCTCAAGGACGAGGAAACCGTTTGCTTGAAATGTCGTTACTTGCTACCCAAAACCGGCTACGAACTTAACCCAGGCAACCCTTTGGCGCAATCTTTTTATGGAAGGGTCAAGTTTCATGCTGTCACGGCATGTTTCTTTTTTGCCAAGTCGGGCAAGGTGCAGCACCTCATTCACGAGCTGAAATATAGGGGTAACAAGGAAGCAGGTGTTTTTCTTGGTCAACAATTGGGCGAAACCATCAAAGATGCGCCATTGTTCCAAGGCATTGACTATCTGATTCCCGTACCTTTGCATCCCAAACGCGAGCGGCAGCGCGGCTATAACCAAAGCTTGATGATTGCCCAAGGCATCCAAGAGGTGACGGGCATTCCGATTGGCGACAAATACTTGGTCAGGGGCATCTATACCGAAACGCAGACGCACAAAACAGCCGAAGAACGCTTCAAGAATGTGAAAGATATCTTCGAAGTGCATTTTGCCGACGAACTAAAAGGCAAGCATGTCCTTCTTATCGACGATGTGCTTACCACAGGTGCCACATTGGAATCGTGTGCGCACCAATTGGAAGCTATTCCTGAAATCACAATCAGCGCAGCAACGGCGGCTTGCGCAGGAAATTGATGTCATTTTTCATTTTTTTTCTGAGGCAATGCCATTATTTTCTACTTTTGCAACTCAAATACTAATCAACTTCATCACAAATCATTAAAAATCAGTATTATGAAAAAGCTTACACTTATCATTGCAGCAGTGGTCATGGGCTTTGCTTTTGCTTCATGCTCTGGCCCTTCAAAAGATGCTATCCTGAACGAAGTCAGTGCTTTCTTCACCAAAGCACAAACTGACATCCAAGCTATCGACAATGCCGATGCTCTCGTAGAATTCGTCAAATCTTTCGGTGACAAGAAAGACGAGTTCATGAAGACCCTCAGCGAGAAATTCGAAGTGAAAGACGACCAATTCGTTGGTTTCAGCCAAGAAGAAAATGCCGAAATCATGGGTAAAATCAACGATATGGCTACCGAGTACAATAAGGTCGAGTATGCCAAATGCGGTGAAATCATGAAGCCCTATATTGACAAGTTTGATGGAATTGTCAATGGCTTGTATGAGAAATTCCAAGGTGGCGAAGAAATCACCGAAGACATGACCAATGAACTGAAGGGTGCCTACGAAGAAATCTCCAAGTATGCCGACATCATCCCCGAAGAATTGGCCAACGTCTTCTATGCTGATGACGCCAAGATTGCCGAAATCTTCGATACCGACACCGAAGAATAATCACAAACTATTACTACAACAAAAACCACCGCCTTCCTAGTGAAAGCGGTGGTTTTTTTCTTTAGACATTGCACGCAGTGTGTCTCTACAATCATTGGTAGACCTTTACATCGGTCTCGCCATTGAGGACCATCAGACCGTTCAATGCCAAGGCCTTCATTTCGTCCTCGCCAGGATAGACATACACGGGGGCTATCTTCTCCACATGGCTCTTTACCAAAGCGCAGAAGCCCTTGTCGTAGGCCATGCCACCCGTGAGGAAGATGGCGTCCACATCCATGCTGAAAGCCGAGGCTGCGAGACCACCGACTTCCTTAGCTACTTGATAGGCCATGGCTTTGTAGACCTTCTCCCATTCTTTGTTGCCAGCCTTCACGGCGTTCTCCACTTCGAGGGCATCGTTGGTACCGAGGTAAGCGACAAAGCCGCCTTTGCCTTTCAGCATCTGGCCGATTTCTTTCTTGGTGTATTTGCCGCTGAAGCAAGCATCAACGAGGAAGCCAGCAGGCAATGCGCCAGCGCGTTCGGGGGTGAAGGGACCATCACCGTTCAAGGCGTTGTTGGTGTCGACCACGCGGCCTTTCTTGTGGGCGCTGACCGAGATGCCTCCACCGAGGTGGATGGCGATAATGTTCATATCCTCATACTTGCGACCGAGGTCTTTCGCCAGCTGACGGGCGATGATCTTTTGGTTCAAGGCATGGAAGATGGAGATGCGCGGGAAGAGCGGGTGACCCGAATAGCGCGCCACTTCGTCCATCTCGTCGACCACGACGGGGTCTGCGATATAGGCTTTCACTCCAATTTCCTTGGCGATGTCATTGGCAATCAAGCCGCCGAGGTTGGAGGCATGTTCGCCGCTATAACCTTCGGTAAGGTCTTTGATCATGAGTTCGTTCACCTCATAAACACCCGAGACGAGCGGACGAAGCAAGCCGCCACGACCCACGACGCAAGCCATTTCGCTCAAGTTGATGCCAGCCTCTTTCAGTTCACGCTTGATGGCTTCAGTGCGGAAAGGCTTTTGGTCGGAGATGTGCTCGAATTTTGCGACTTCCTCGGCACTGTGCTTGAGGTTCTTCTTGAAGACTTGTTCCTCACCTTCAAAGACGGCGATTTTCGTCGAGGTGGAACCGGGGTTGATGGTTAGTATTTTGTATGCCATATTGTTGAATTTTTGTTATTGTTTTCAGTCGGGGCCTTCGACAGTCTCAGGCACCCTCAGCTTCCATTAAAGCATAGGTCCCTGAGCTTGTCGAAGGGCCGCCTATATATTATGCCATCATTGCTGCAAGGGCGCTGGAATACAACTTCGTCTTCGATGTGTCGCCGCGCGAGCTGAGCACGCAAGGCACCTTGGCACCCATGAGCATGGCGCCCACTTCGCTCTTGTCGAACTTGGTGCAGCACTTGTAGAACACATTGGAGGCTTCGAGGTTGGGGAATACGAGGCAGTCGGCGTCGCCAGCCACGGGGCTCTTCATGCCCTTGATGGCAGCGGTCTCGGCATCGGTAGCAAGGTCGAGGCTGATGGGGCCTTCAACGACGCAACCCTTGATTTGGCCACGCTCATTCATCTTAGAGATGATGGCGGCATCGACGCAAGCGGGGATACCAGCGCTCATCTGCTCGGTAGCAGTCACCATGGCCACCTTCGGGCAGCTGACACCCAGTTTGGTGGCTACTGAGGTCACATATTTGAGCAATTGCTGTTTCTGTTTGATGTCAGGCAACGGGATGATGGCGCAGTCGGAAGCCACCAACAGTTTGTGGTAGTTGGGGTTCTCGATGACGGCGACATGGGCCAGTGTCACATTGGG
>JAEEGH010023453.1_pt1 | contig 12542 bp, 10 predicted proteins | sample 9134181 | NCBI WGS metagenome assembly JAEEGH01 (sample SAMN16246544, study PRJNA631951) | gut metagenome | biome: gut microbiome; feature: rumen; material: DP-attached | host: Bos | place: Iran: Karaj | collected 2018-10 | reverse complement strand
ACGACCTCGCCTCCCGCGTCGAGCGCTACCCGAACGACCTCCACCTCCGCTACGAGCTCGGCCAGCAGTATCTCATGTACGAAGCGTACGATGACGCAATCCAGCAGTTCCAGCTATCCCAGCGCGCACCGAAGGAGCGCACGGCCTCGCTCTACGGCCTCGCCAGCTGCTTCCGCCAGAAGGGCCAGCGCGACATGGCCGTCATGCAGCTTGAGACGGCCCTGGACCAGCTCCCCGTCATGGACGACATGAAGAAGGCCGTCCTCTTCGACCTCGGCGAAATCGCCGAGGAAACCGGCGACGTCGAGCGCGCATTCAAGCTGTACAAGGAAGTCTACGGCGCCGACATCGCCTACAAGGACATCGAAAAGAAGATGGAGCGCATCTACAAGCTGCGCCAGGAAAAGCAGGATCAGAACAAGGCCCAGCCCTCATGAGCATCCACCCAACGGCGATAATCCATCCCGGCGCGCAGCTCGACGAGTCGGTAGAGGTCGGCCCCTACGCCATCATCGGCGAGCATGTGGCAATCGGCGCCGGGACCGTCGTTCAGGCACACGCCTTCATCGATGGCCACACGACCATCGGGAAGAACTGCAAGATCTTCCCATTCGCCTGCGTCGGCATGCCGACCCAGGACCTCAAGTACGACGGCGGCACAACCTACGCCGAAATAGGCGACGGCACCACCCTCCGCGAGTTCTCGACAGTCCACTGCGGCACCCGCGACGGCGAGGTGACCAAAGTGGGGCGCAACTGCCTCATCATGGCCTACTGCCACATCGCCCACGGCTGCGTTGTCGGCGACGAAGTGATCATGTCCAACTCGGCGATGCTCGCCGGCGAGGTCATCATCGAGGACAAGGCCGTCCTTTCGGGCATGATTGGCGTCCACCAGTTCGTCCGCATCGGCACAATGGCCATGGTCGGCGCGCCGCGCGTGACGAAGGACGTGCCCCCCTACATGCTCGCCGCCCGCGAACCTCCAGAAGTCGTCAGCCCCAATCTCGTCGGCCTTCAGCGCCGCGGCGTCTCCCCCGAGGCGGTCTCGGCCCTCAAGCACGCCTTCCGCCTGCTCTGGAAGAGCGACCTCAACCACCAGCAGGCCATCGAGAAGATCCGCGCAGAACTGCCCGACCTCCCGGAAGTCCGCCATCTTTGCGAATTCATGGAGCAATCACAGCGCGGAACACTTTAGCCTCCGCCATGGACTTTCTTCTCGGCATCGACTTCGGAACGGGCGGCTGCAAGATCTCCGCGATCGACTTCGCCGGCAACCTCGTCGGCGAAGCGTCTTCCGAATACACGACCTACCATGAACATCCCGGCTGGAGCGAGCAGGAGCCGGCAGACTGGTACGCCGCGCTGCGCACATCGCTGGCGGCCCTCGCGGCCAAGGGCGTCGATCTTTCCTCATGCCGCGCATGCGCCCTCGACGGCTCCACGCACAACGCCGTGCTTCTGGACAGCGCCTACCGTCCGCTCCGCCGCACGATCATGTGGACCGACCAGCGCAGCGTGGCCGAGTGCGAACAGCTTCGCCGCGAACGGGGCGACGAAATATTCCGCATCTGCTACCAGATGCCAGCCCCGACCTGGACGCTCCCGCAGCTGATGTGGCTTCATGCCCACGAACCCGATGTCATCGCGCAGACACGCCACGTTCTTTTCGTCAAGGACTATGTGCGCTTCCTCTTGACGGACGAGGCGCTCACGGACAGAATCGAGGCGCAGGGCACCCTCTTCTTCGACATGGCGAAGCAAGACTGGGCACCAGAACTTGTCAAACTGACGGGACTCAGTCCCGACCGGCTTCCTCGTCTTGTCGAGCCCACAGACGCCGCCGGCTTCGTAACCGCGCGCGCCGCGGCCGAGACCGGGCTTCCCACTGGCATGCCCGTAATCTGCGGCACGAGCGACAGCGCGGCCGAGGACTACGGCGCGGGCGCCGTCGAGCCCGACGACCTCATCATAAAGCTCGCCACCGCCGGCAACGTCAACGCCATGACAGCGGCGGCCCATCCCCATCCCAAGACACTCACCTACTCGCATGTCATACCCGGGATGTGGTACAGCGTGAGCGCGACCAACGCCGCGGCCCTCTGCCAACGGTGGATGCGCGACACGTTCTATCTTCCGGCCGCGCCGGAAGATAGAACGGTTAAGTCGCCTGCTGCGCAGGCTTTAAGTGGGGCTTCGCCCCTGAGTCAACTTAGCCGCGAAGGGGCACTCAGGCCCGCAGGGCCACTTAGCCCCGAAGGGGCACTTAACGCCGCAGGCGTTTACGCGGCGATGGACGCGGAAGCATCGGGTTCTCCCGTTGGCGCCGGAGGCGTGATGTTCCACCCCTATCTCCAGGGTGAGCGCTGTCCATACTGGGACGCCAATCTGCGCGCGAGTTTCACAGGGGTTTCGATAGCATCGACACGGGGCGACTTCGCCCGCGCGCTTCTGGAAGGCGTGGCCTTTTCGCTCCGCGACTGCTTCGGCACGCTGGAGGAGATGGGGCTTCCGGCGAAGCGCATCTTCCTCATCGGCGGCGGCGCGCGCTCGAAGCTCTGGAGCGAAATCGTCTGCAATGTCTTCAACCGCCCGGTCGCAATCCCCGAGCCGGCAGACGCCTCCTTCGGCGCGGCTCTCATCGCGGGGACGGGCATAGGCCTCTTCCCCGACGCCAAGACCGCTGTCAACGCCTGCCTGCATATAGGCAGGCGACTGGAGCCTGACACCAGTCAGGCGGCAGCATACGACACCCTGTTCACGCGCTACAAGGCCATCCACGACGCATTGGCACCGGTGTACGCCGCTGGCGCGGCAGATAAGAGATAACAGATAGCAGATAAGAGATAACAGATAACAGATGAAACGGATGGAAGAAGGGATTGGTTCATGACTTTGCATGAGTTCATTTTTCCTAGGCTTACCAGACGCTTCCTGCTTCGGCTGGGGGCGCTGGCGGCCGTTGTCTTCTGCATCTGCAAGTTCGTGCTTATGCCAGTGGTCATCGATGGCGAGAGCATGCTCCCCACCTATTCCTCGCATGGCTTCAACTTCTGCAACAGGCTCGCCTACCGGTGGTCAAGGCCGAAACGCGGCGACATCGTGATCCTTCGATACGGCGGCACGCACTGGATGCTTCTCAAGCGGGTCATCGCATTCGCCGGCGAAACAGTCGCCTTTGAAAATGGTGTCTGCATGGTCGACGGCAAGCCAATTGACGAGCCCTACGTCCGGCTCGGCTGCGACTGGGATCTGCCGCCGCGACAGATTGAACCCGGCCATGTGTACGTGATGGGCGACAATCGTTCCGTTCCGGCAGAGGCGCATGTCGGCGGTGAAATAGCCTCCGCACGTATCGTAGGGCGTCCGCTCTGGTAGCAAGTGAAAGGGAAAGTCAATGGATATGAAGAAACTTATCGGGATTGCGATTGCAGCAGTCGCCGTCGTCGCGCTTGTCGTGTGGCTTCGGCCGTCGGAGTCGAAGCGCGTCCGCAAAGTCTTCGCAATGGTCTCAAAGGAGATTCGCAAGGACGGACCGGAAGGACTGGTGGTCGCCACTGCAAAGGCGCACGCGCTCGCCGACCTCGTTGCCGCTGGGGTTCGGTTCACGGTCGACGAACACGTCCTGCACGATGTGGCGGGCGGGCGTGAGTTCGTCCAGCAAATCATGCTTGTCCGCGGACAGGCCGACACGATTGAGGTCGGCTTCGCGGACATTTCCGTCGCGTTTGACAGCGAGCGGACCGCGTCCGTCACTGCCGACGTCTACGTTCGGGGCCTCTCGTCCGCGCTTGACATAAGCGGCCGCGACGCCCGCGCGCTTGAGGCCGTCCTCGAAAAGGACAAGGACGACGGCAAATGGCGCTTCAAGCGTGTCAAAATTTTGCCTGTAGTGGCTAAATGAGGAGGTTGGGAAGTCTGGAGTTCGGAAGTCTGGAGGGTTGGAAATGCGAAAACTTGTAATCAACATCTTTGAGAAGTTCGGCGACGACGAAGAGTCGCGCCTCGGCATTGTCCGCGACGCCGGTTTCAACGGATTCTTCAACACATGGGGCGCCAAGTCCAACACGCTGAAGCTCGCCGAGCTGGCGGCTAAAATGGGGCTCGACTACCAGTCTGTCCACGCGCCGTTCAACCATGTCCGCGACATGTGGGGCGACAACGAGGACGCCGCCAACGCCGCCTTGTCCGAGCTTCTCGCGTGCCTTGAGGACTGCCGCCGCGCAGGCGTCGGGCTGATGATCTGCCACGCCTTCATCGGCTTCAAGGACCACACGCCGACAGAGGTGGGCCTGCGACGGTTCGCGGTGCTCGCGGACGCGGCCGAAAAGGCGGGCGTGAAACTCGCGCTTGAGAATACCGAGGGCATTGAGTACCTTCAGGCCCTTATGGACTTCTTCGCCGGCAATCCCAACGTCGGATTCTGCTGGGATAGCGGACACGAAATGTGCTACAACTACTCGCGCGACATGCTCGCCGCCTTTGGCGACAGGCTCCTTGGCACACACCTGAACGACAACCTCGGCATCCGGGACCTAAAAGGTGAAATCACCTGGCTTGACGACCTCCATCTGCTGCCATTCGACGGCATAGCCGACTGGCAATACAACTGCGACCGCCTCCGCGCGTGCAACTTCGACGGGCCGCTCACCTTCGAGCTCAACATCGGCTCAAAGCCCGGACGGCACGAAAACGACGCCTATGGGCAGATGTCGCCGGAAATCTACCTCGCGGAATGCTACAAGCGCGCCTGCCGCGTTCGCGCCAAACTTGAGAGACCTGATGGAACTCCCGTCTGATATTTCCCGCGCGGCTTCCCGCATCCGATTGCTGTCGTCCACATGTCCGGCGGAATTCTGGTTTTTGACGGACCTGCACGTCCCCTCCAACCACGGGGAGTCGGCGCCGTTGCTCGTTCGCCTGATCGCTGAGACGGGCCTCCGCGCCGTCGTCTGCGGCGGCGACATCCCCGAGGCCTTCGGCGACCGGGCCTCGCTCGACGCCTCCGTCACGCGCTACCGTGAGCACTGGGTCGCGGCCATCGAACGCGCGGGGGGCGACTTCTACCCGCTTCGGGGCAACCATGATCTGACAATCCGCCTGGCGCCCGATTCGCCCGACGGCTTCACCTATCCGGCTGACGAAACGCGCGGCATCCTGCTCGACACAGCCGCCGTCAGGTCAGGCGCCACTGTAGACCCCGGTTCTTGCGCATACTTCGCGGACTTTCCCGAAGCACGCTTCCGGCTCATCGTCGCGGACACCTCGGACAGCGTCACGGACGAACACACTTTCTGGGGCGTCGAGGAGACGATGGCGGACAGTCAGTCCCTTTGGCTTGCCGAGAACGCAATCGCGACGATCCCCGACGGCTGGTGCGCGGCCGTTGCAAGCCACGTCCCCTTCGCCGGAGTCACCGCAAGCGACATCAACAAGGAAAGTTTCGCCACGTTGCGCGCCATCGTGGATGCATACATGGCGCGCGGCACTGTCACGGTCGCCGGACGCGAATTCGACTTCTCCTCCGCCAAAGGACGCGTCATGCTCGCCATTTCCGGCCACTACCACGCGGAACTGCAGTCATGCGTCAATGGCGTCTGGCATGTGACCGAACCATGCGACGCGGCCTATCTCGACTACATCAACCGCTCCAAGCCCTGGTGCCCCGACCTGCCTGTCAAAGAAAAGGGGACATGGGCGGGGCAGACGTTCGACGCCGTCCAGATTGATCCCGAACGCGGTCTCATCCATTTTACGCGCATCGGCGGCGGAAGCGACCGCACGCTGCACCTCGCCCCAATGGAACTTTCCGTCGGCGGAACAGCGCGCCTTTCGGCACCGCTTCTCGGGCAGGGACCAATCTCCTGGGGCGCATACGACGCGGACCGTGCCGTGCCGCGCGCCAATCCCGCGCGCAAATACGACTATTTCACGGACTACTTAAAAACCGTCGCGGACATCGCCCCCGACGGAACCGTCCGCGCCCTTGCCCCTGGCGAGGCAGTCGCAGTCGCCAGCGCCGCCGACGGCACACGCGAGTATTTCCCCGTAACCGTTTTGACTTGACAACGTATGCGTCAAGTGACGGTTTTGCATAAATCTGCCGATAGAGTCGGCAATTTGATTGACAAAGACTTTTTTTGGTATTATAGAGAAAAGGAGTCAAAGTATGCTCGACGATATTTTCCGCATCAAGCATGCGCTAACCCGTTCCATCAGCGCCGAGAACCCGACTGGTGAACCGGGAAAAGGGGGCGCCTGCCCGCTTGAGGAGGGTTCCGCCCGCAACGCGGCTCGCGACCTCGGGACTGGCTGGAAGGTCAACCCGTACTACAATGTGGAACCTGGCGCGACGCAGACGCTGGCGGACATCAGCGGCGCCGGCGCAGTCACCCATTTCTGGATTGTGGTCCCGCAGCCCTACCGCAGCTGGATCCTCCGCATCTACTGGGACGGGGCCGAAACGCCGTCGGTCGAGGTTCCGGCCGGTGACTTCTTCTGCACGGGCTGGCAGGACGCCCCCCGCGTCGTCTCGCTCCCGGTGTGCGTCAACCCGAAGAACGCCATGAACTGCTACTGGCGCATGCCGTTCCGCTCCCGCTGCCGCGTCACAATCGAGAACCGCTCTGACAAAGTCGGCCATGTCTACTACCAGCTCGACTACGAACTGTGCGACGTGCCTCAGGACGCCGGCTACTTCCACGCCTTCTTCAACCGTGTCAACCCGCTGCCATACAAGGAGCCGTACGTCATCCTCGACAAACTTTCGGGCGAGGGCTCCTACGTCGGCACATACATGGCGTGGGGAGTCAACAACAACGGTTGGTGGGGCGAGGGCGAAATCAAGTTCTATCTCGACGGCGACGAGGATCTGCCCACAATCTGCGGAACGGGGACGGAGGACTACTTCTGCGGGTCATACGACTTCTGCTCACTTGACGGCCAGAACTACGAGACCTACACGACGCCCCATTCCGGGTTGTGCCAGGTCGTCATTCCCGACGGGCACTACAGGACGCAGCAGCGTTTCGGCATGTACCGCTGGCACCTCGCCGACCCTGTTCGCTTCCAACGCGACATCCGCGTGACGATCCAGGCGCTGGGCTGGCGTTCCGGCGGACGCTACCTGCCGCTCCAGGACGACATCGCCTCCACGGCTTTCTTGTATCTTTCTAAGCCCGTGGCCGCTCGTCTTCCTCTTCCTGGCCCAGATGCGCTTGAAGTCATCTAAGCGAGGCCAACAACTCGGACCCAAGAACTAAGAACCAGGAACCAACAACATGAAGCTACACTGGCAAACACTGGCCTTATCCGCCTTCTTGGTCTGCGCGGTGGCGCAGGCCGTGCCGACGCCCCCGCCAATGGCGGCGGACGGCAATGTGCCGAAGGATGCGGCGGCGCGCCTCGCGCCCGGCGAGGTCGCGCTCGCCATGGATGTGCGTTTCGACGCCCTTCCCTCCAAAGGGAGCGCGACGGCCCTCATCGGCGTCGCGGCCGAGGCCGATGGGACGGTGTCCGTGACGCTTCCCGCCGCGCCGACCTCGCTCCTCGGCCCTCTTGTCGTCAAGAGCCGCGACAAGGTGAAGAAAGGCGAGACGCACCAGGTGATCGTCACCTTCTCGCTTATGCGCACCCGCGTCGCCTTCTACCTCGACGGCGCCCTGCAGTTCGAGAACGACAACATCAACCTTCCCGAAATCGCGTGGGGCGAACCAAAGCCCGCCACCGACTTCGGCGGCAAGGTCGCCGACTTTCGCGTCTGGGACATCGCCCTAGACTCCGAGCGCATGGCCCATTCGGACGTGCGCGGCAAGACGGTGTGGGACGTCCGCAACGAGAAGAACGTCGCCGCGCTCAAGGCGCGCATCGACAAGGAGACCAAGGCCGCGAAGAACCCCGTCGTCACGGAAGACTTCGTCGCCTTCTCGACCGACCCGATGTCCGATGTGCCGGTCTTGCCCGACGCCATCCCCGAGATGGCCGACTTCAACGGCGTCGTCGACGTCATGGCCGCCCAGGGCGAATACGAGGCGGCGTCGGTCGTCGTCATGGCGCGCCGCCCCGTCAAGAGCATGACGCTCCGCCTGGGCGACCTCAAGTGCGGAGATGCGACAATCCCGTCGAAGGACGTCGACATCCGCATCGTCAAGCGCTGGTACCGCACGGGCGGCGCGTGGGCCTCCTACTTCTGCGACTACCGCGCGCGCATCCTCACGCCGCACCTGCTGGTGTACGACGACGACCTCGTGCGCACCGACGAGATCCGCACGCGCAACTACTACCGCCTCAATTACCCAGAGGGCGTCCTCTACGCCGACATCTCCGATCCGAAGAAGGGCAACCAGTCCTTCAGCGGCCACATCCCGTTCGAGGACGCCAAGACGCTGCAGCCCGTGAAGTCGCTCGACGCCTTCGGCCGCAACGTCCAGTACTGGCTCCTCTTCAAGGGCCCGAAGACGCCCGGCCTATACATCGGCACGCTTGAGTTCGTGCAGGACGGCAAGACGGCCGCGAAGATGGACGTCCGCTTCCGCGTGCTTCCCTTCGAGCTGCCGCTCTACGCGACATCATACGACAACCCCGCGCGCAAGTACATCTCGCATCTCAACTTCCAGTGCGAAATCGCCGAAGGCCTCACCTACGAGGAGCGTCGCGCTTCGGCCCTCGCGATTCTGAAGTCCTGCTTCGCGCACAACGTCTACGACATCAGCGGCATCTGGAACAAGAGCGCGGAATACACGGCGCTCGTCCGCGAGGCGGGCATCCCGGACGGCATAATCTTCGCCGGCGGCTGTGCGCCGGCCCCCTGGCAGGGTTTCTACAAGGACAAGAAACCCGACGAACTCACGACCGCCGACCGCGAGGCCGGCATGCGCCGCGCCGAGCGGCTCAAGCGCGCGACATACGAGTTCTTTAACCGCGAACACCCTGATTCGGAGAAGTGGACAATCACCTACTCGGAATCCGGCGCCTACCGCGTCCTCAACGTGCAGAACCAGGACCAGTGCCGAATCCTCCACAAATGGGGCTGGAACGTCTTCACGCACGGCGGCGACGAGAACTGGTACGTCTCGGGCGACTTCCAGGACGGCAACATCGGCGCCCTCGACCGCCGGACGGCCGAGCTCTGGCACGCGGTCGGCGGCATGCTCGCCAACTACGCGCGCCCCTTCGACGCACCCGAGAACCCGGCCATCCACCGCCGCATGCGCGGCCTCAACCGCTGGAAGGAGCTGCGCCAGGACGGCGACATGATGCACGGTCTCATCGACCACGACACCGGCATCAACCAGTTCGCCCCCGACCCCGGCGGCGACGGCAACTACCGCTGCCAGATGTTCCTCTACAGACAGCGCGCCGGCATCATCGAGACCCTCTGCTGGGAGGGCGTCCGCGAGGCCTTCGACGACATCAAGTACCTCACGCTGCTGCGCGGCATGGCCCTGGAGCACCGCGACTCCGAAAACGAGCCGCTCCGCCGCGAGGCGCGCCGCGCCCTCGGCTGGATCGAGCGCATCGACGGCGCCGCGGGCGACATGAACGCAGTTCGCTCGGGATGCGTCGAACGCATAATGATATTGCGAGACCTTGTCGCCATGAAAGGAGGGAAGTGAGATGAGTGGTAAGTGGTTAGTGGTAAGTGGTAAGTGGTTTTCCGCCGCTTTTGCGCTGATTGGCATGGCGGCGGTTGCCGCGCCGGAGAAGAACAACGCGAAGAACCTCTACGATGTCCGCTTCGGAACAATCCCGGAAAACTACGAGTCGCTTCTGAACTCCGACTTCGGCAGCTGGGACTTCAACTTCCGCCCGTACGGACGCACAACCGACCTCTGGACCGATCCGGCGGCCGCCCGCGACGTGGGGGAGGGGAAGGCCGTCGACGGAAAACCAACGGCAGTCCGCGTCTCATGCGACGAGGACGGCTGGACTTTCCTCGTCTACTGCGCCGAGCCTGGCCTCGCGCAGACCCTGGCCGATGGCAAGGCGCCACCGTACCCCACGCTGGAGGTCTACTTCTGCGAGGGCGACGCCGACAACTCGGACATCGTCGAGTACTGGCAGTTCATCGGCTCCAAGGGAAGCATACGTGAATTCCCCTGGGCTGTGCCCAGCCGCCGCTGGCGCCCGCTCAAGTCGTGCATGCGCCACGAGGTGCGCGAGGCGCCGAACGCCTACGTCGCGCGCTTCAGCTTCCCATGGGCCGCCTTCTGGGACAGGCTTCCGCTCTTCTCCGGAAAGCGCGACAACTTCTGGCGGCTCAGCGTCATGCGCTGGGCGGCGGGCGGCTGGAGCTGGGGCGGCGTCGTGCACGAACCCGACCGCTTCGGATACATCCGCTGGCCGGACTTCACCGAGGCGCAGAAGAGCGAGATTCTCGCGCGCGTCCTCAACCGCGGCTGGCTTGACTTCAGCAACTTCTGCTCCGGGCCCGACTACGACACGAGCTGCACCAATGCCCTTTCGTGGACGAGGTCCTCGTATGTGCGCACCGAGCCGTACGCGATCGACGCCGTCCGCGCCGACGGCCCCCGCACCTGGATGCTCGCCGCCGAAGACCCCGAACTGCGCCCGATTATCGCCGGGCTTCAGGATGAGTGCCGGGCCCTCGCGCCGACGCTCGCCCGTTTCCGCGAACTTCCCTACGCGGAGCAGGTCGCCTTCTACCTCAAGGCCGCGCCCAAACTCTTCAATTTCCGATACGACGTCGAAGCCGCGCTCGACCGCCACGCCCGCGCCAAGATCATGGAGGAACGCTAGATGAAAAAGCAACTCACCCCGATACTGCTGCTCTCCGCGCTTGCCGTCGCCGCCATGGCCCAGGAAACGAAGCCCTTGCGGCCGATTGACGCGCTGAAGGCGCGCTACAACGAGCTCAAGGAAGAGACGCTGACCTGCCCCGACGAAGCCTTCGAGGCCAAGCGCGCCGAAATGCTCAAGTTCATCGCCTCGCCTGGCGAAACCAATCCGCTTGCGCTCGTCGAATTCTACGTCGACGTCGTCCGAAAGGACGGACAGGCCATCTTCGACAAGCCCGACGTCTTCGCCCTTGCAAAGACCGCTGCCGGCAACGATGTCGCAGCGCGACAGAAGTACTGCTACGCCCGCTTCGACGCCTTCTACTGGGCGATGAACGGACAAGGTGCCGGCATCGACAAGGCTTGGTCGACCGAGGCGCGACTCGCCTTCGCCGAGGAAGTCCTGGCGGACGAAGGGCTCAACATGCGGCGCAAGGCACGCGAAGTGAAACTTGATTGCCTGAAGCAGCTAGGCCGGTACGACGACTGCGTCGCATTCCTCAACGACGAAATCGCGAAGGCCGACTCGCCATCGACCAAGACCGAAGTCTACGCCATGCTCGCGGACTTCTACGTCTGGAATGCGCGCCGCTACTTCGCCGATTCGGACAAGCCCACGCTTGAAAAGGCGGCCGAGGCGCTGCGCAAGGCCACGGAGAACCCTGCCGACTACCGCGACAAGCGGCGCTATCCGGCCAACCTCGTCACGCTAGCCGACCTGGAATGGAATCTTGGACGCAAGGCCGAGGCGCGCGCCGCGCTCGACAGGGCCGAGGAATTCGAGAAGAAGGTCTCGGCCGATGTCGCCGCGAAGCGCGGGGACTTCGCCTTCGCGGAAGGCGACTACGCCACGGCCGCCGACCTCTGGCTGCCCATTGCGAACAACTGGCGCTGGGAAAAGCGGGTCAACCTCGTCCGCGCGCTCTATGCGGCGGGACGCAAGTCCGAGGCGGAGCCGCACCTCGAGTTCCTCTCCAAGAACGGCAACAAGTACGTCCGCACCTTCTATGCGTATGCCTTGGAGCAGTGCCGGAAGGAAGCGAAGAAATAGTCTCTATTTCTCCTTCGAAAGCAGCTCGAAGTAGCGGCGGACGAGGTCGCGGTATTCAGGCGCGACCTTTTCAAGTGCGCCGTCAGGCAGGCCGGACTCAAGCGAGCCCTTGTACTTGAGCCATTCGGAGCGCGGGAAGCCGAGCTTGCGCAACCATTCGGGCATCTCCAGCGAAAGGCCGTCCTCGTACTCCTCTTCTTCCGTTTCCTCATGCTGGCCACCTCCGCCGCCGTCCTTTTGGGTCAGGGCGGGCTTCTTCGGGCGATTGGGGTCGCGTGCGCGCTTCCGTCCGCCATCGGTCTTCTTTGCCTTCATCGTCTCGGTGTCGAGGCCTGCCTTTTCGGCGTGTTCCTGAGCCAGTTTTCGCATGGCAAGCGCGGCCTTGTAGGCCTCACGCGCCGCCGCAACCTGCTCCGCAGTCGGTTCCTGCATCAGCCGTGCCTCGCGAATCGCCTCGTCGGCCTCGGCGGCGGCTTCGGCTGCGGCCGAAGCCGCCGTCTTCGCAGTTTGTCGGTTTGTCGGTTTGTCGGTTTGTCGGTTTTCAGGTTCCTGATCCTTGATCCCTGTTCCCTGTTCCCTCGTCTGGTCGGACTCAGTTTGACCATCAGGACTTTCGAATTGTCCGTTGCTGGCAAGTTCGCGCGCCGCAGTCGCCTTGCCTGTGGCGGAAGAGATGTGCGAGACGAGATTGAAGA